>Ga0180434_10000101_pt1 | contig 119955 bp, 79 predicted proteins | sample SS_ome_7_FD_132453 | JGI IMG/M metagenome (GOLD analysis project Ga0180434, IMG submission 132453) | Hypersaline lake sediment archaeal communities from the Salton Sea, California, USA - SS_1_D_2 metaG | ecosystem: Environmental > Aquatic > Non-marine Saline and Alkaline > Hypersaline >... | reverse complement strand
TCGCCGGCGAACGATCTTTCGTAGCGACCGTTTCCGCAGGAGCGAAGGAAGATCCGCCTTCGCGAAGCGAAGGTTAGCTGACTGAGCGGGCGGAGGGAGCCAGAAAGATCATTCGCCGGCACCGGTCCGTCACTTGACCGCGTTTGCCACCAGGCGCCTTGTCCCGACGCCGTACTCGTTTCCCTCCAAGTCGCCCATGAGCCTCACCTCGCGGAAGCCCGCCCGGCTCAAGCGATCGCTCAGCTCTCTGCCGGAGTATATCGTGTGCTCAAACTCGAACGTCTTCGCCTTGTCTCCCTTTACGAGGATCCACTCATTGCGTATCCTGCTCCACCCTTTGACTATTCGGTGGCGCTGGAAGAGAATCGAGCCATCGGGCAACTCGTCCGTTGACGTCTCTTCGAAGTGCTCGGCTACCCACTCCTTGCCCGCCACATCCATGACAAGGACGCCGTCGCGCCTAAGGCTCTTGTATATGTTGTCCAGGACCTTGAGATCGTCCTCTTCCGTATCGAAAAACCCGAAGGACGTGAACATACTGATTATCAGATCAAAGGCCTCCGGCCTAGCGAAGTCACGCATGTCCTCCCGGACCCACTCGATTTTCAAGCCCTCTTCCAATGCCTTTTCCTTGGCCATGTCCAGGTAGAATGGAGTCCTGTCGACGGCGGTCACCTGCAATCCGCTTCGCGCCAAAGCGAGCGCGTGCCTTCCCGGCCCACAGCAGAGATCGAGGGCCGACCGCACGGGCCCGCCTACGAGATCCAGTATGAGAGCGACCTCGTCCGGCGCGGCTTCGAGCCGACTCTGGGGAAACAGAAACGGATGGAGCTCAATCCAGAACTCATCGTTCTCGTACCAGTTCAATGCACCCTCCACACTCGTCATGCTCTTGTGCTCACAATCCCGGTTGCCCCACCACGCGATCAGGCGTCTTGCCGGCCGGCCCATCGCGGGGAGCGGCTGCTCACAGCGGAGACGGCGCGACGCAACGACCTTCGGGGGCTCCCCCGAGGAGAGAGTCGGGAGCCAAGCCATCGATAATGCGCGGGCTCAATTTGCCGTGAGCGAATACGCCATCACCCGGCCGTCAACGAAGGTGGGAATCAGAAGCATCTCCCTCTCGGGCACATAAGCGAAGTTCGCGATTTGGAGGCCGGGGTTGGTGGTATCCAGAAGCTTGACGGTCTCCCCCGACGGGCTTACTCGATATAGCCTGCCTTCCCAATGAGAAACGAGATAGTTGCCCGCCCCGTCGCTTTCTACGCCGTCTATGATCCCTTCTCCCAGTCTCTGAATCACCGTGACATCTTTGGTCTTCAGGTCGATCGCTTTCAAGCATCCGTCGCCGTTGTTGCCGAGGATGAGTCTGTCGCCGTGAACGTGCACCCCGTTCGGCCGGCTTATCTCATCCCCTTCAAGCCACACCTCAAACTCGCCTTCGGCGAATTTCAGTATCGCGTTCCTCCCCGAATCGGAGATATACGCGTTTCCGTCGCCGTCCACGGCAATATCATTGAGAAACCCGGGTCCCGGAACGGCGTGCCTTCTCAGTATCTCTCCGGGCTCCGGGTCTATCTCCGCCAGACCGGGTCGTTCCACCACAAGGAGCTTGTCTTCGACGATCGCCATTCCCGTAGGCTTTGCCAGGCCGGTGACCCACATGAGGTCTCTGATCTCTCCATCCGGAGAGATCCTTGAGATATACTGTCCCCCCTCCCCGCTCTTGTTGTATGCGTCGAAGTTCGTCACGTAGACCGATTCCCTCGTCGGATCATAGACAACCGTCTCAGGTATCAGGAAGTCCTTTGCGGACTCCCACAGCCGCTCCACCCCCGGGTGCTTGAAGACCGCACCTGCGTCCCGGCATATGAATCCCCAGCCGCCGAAAGACTCGGCCACCCAGAAGAGAAGCTCGTTTTCACCTCTCCTCAACGGAACATAGACGGCGTCAAACAATCCCACAATCCCCAGGAACGAAGGATCTCTCTGGCGGTACGCGCTGTTTCCGAGGAATAAGATCTCGCCGTTCACGAAAATGCTCACCGCGTCGCTGTATCCGAAATTGAAGCCCCGAGTCTCCGCAACTTCCGAATGGACGGTTGCCCTCGCGGCGACGCAGTCGGGCTCATTGCCGCTTCGCCCGTGGTGGCGCGCAATGTTCACGAGGCCGCTCGGCTCGGCCGTTGCCGGACTCCAGTCGATTGAAGCGATCTCCTGGTCGTCCGGATGCAGCTCGATGTCGATTCTGCTCAGCCTGAACGGCTGTGAGATCATCCAATCGGTGATCATGCCGGGGGGGGTATCCACGATCGCCGGTGGATCAAACCCAAGGGTCTCGTCCCTCTTGTAGCTGAAGTTGGAGAAGAAAGCCGCACCGTCCCTGTTTCCCTTCAGCCCGATGGTTCCTTTGCTTACCCCGTGCTTTAGGTCGGAGACCTCCAGGGCCGGCGTCTCGGCGTCGCCGAGAAACACCCTCGCCTGCCTCCCGCGAACCTCAAGCCTCAGACGCACCCACTCATTGACGGGCATTTGCGCCCCGGCGGTGTACCCCGCACCGTTATACAGCTGCCAGCAGGACATGCCGTTCATGACCGGCGCATACTGAAGCGCGTCCGAGTAGAACTTCATCCTGTGTGGGCGGAGATAGAGCTCCTCATAGTCCTCGTCGGATTGCCTGCGAAAGACTATCCCCGGGTAGGTCCTCTCTCTTTCCACCGCTATGTCGACTTCTATGACGCCGTTTTCGAACTCGACGTCCTTTAGAAACGCGGTCCCCATGAGAGCCGTCCTGCCCAAGTGCTCGACCACTTCAGCGTCCGGCATGACCCATCGCTCGGACTCGAAATCGACGGGGCCCTCCTGGGCCCGGCACTGCGCGGAGAACGTCAACGCGCAAAAAAACACGGACGCGGCGGCGGCCGCTTTCCACGATTCGCCTGTCATGGTCTTGTCTCCCTTTCTCCGGGTCGGGCTCGGCGGCCGGACGCTTGCCCACCGCCGGTGAGAGTCCGCGCCCGCGCGCCTCCCCGGCCGACAGGATTCCTCCCGGCCATGCGTACTACTCCAAGCCCCGGCCGTCTCTGTTGTTTACGAGAGAACGGGGGAGGTTGTTACTTTCAAAATCCAACCGACTGTTCTTGAAAGGGTTCAAGGAAGATCCGACACCACGTGCGGCGCTGAGGTCGATGGGGACGGCCGGTGGAATCTGGTGCGATGCGCGCGGGTTGACTCGGGAGCGCGGTCGTTCTCGCGTCACAGTGCCCGCGGCGCCGGCGGGTCTTCCCGGAGCTCCGAGGTATGAGAAGCGATGCAACCCGCCGCAACGCGGTGCCTCTGCTTCCCCATTGCGGCAGCGTCGCCTCGCATTCAATCGGGGAGTCCCTGAGGGACGTCTCAAGGCCCGCAACCCCTCTGTCGCATATCCGCGCCGGCAACGTTGAGGTGCGGCCGGCATGAAGATCACACCGTCGCTCTCCGGATCTTCCTCTTTAGGCCTTGGATCTTCCGCCTGACGAGCTTGAGCTGTTTGTGATCGTGCTCCTCAAGGGCCTTGTCGCGCTCCGTCTTGAGCTTCTTGATCCGCGCCTTGATCTCGCCCTTGTTGATGCCTAAGACTTTGCGCTCAGGGCGCGCCTCTATCCCAAACGCGTCGCACAAAGCCTCGACCAACTGCTCCTGGTGCATTGTCTTGTAGCCTTGCACCGCCTCGTGCTCCACTCCCTCGGCAATCTCCCGGAGCTGTTTTACGTTCTTCTGGCTGAGTTCCTCATACGTGTAATCCATCTTATTCCCCCGCCGGACGGTTACGCGCACCTTGCGCCCGCACGGCAAGCCGGTTCACCGTTCGCGGCCGGCCCTTCTTCTTCAAATGGACCGCCGCCTCCCCCGACCTCGACTTCCCTGTCCGTGTCGGCCCCGGGGCTTCTAGGACCGGGGAACCGTTCGGATACGGGCCATGCCCTCCGCAACGCCGAGGCGAGTAGCGCGCTTTGCGATCTCCGACATCGCGTTGATCGCCGTTTCAACGTCGTTCTCGGTATTGAACGCCCCTATGGAAAAGCGGACGCCGCCGTGGACCCTGACCGTGCCGACTTGTTCATGAACCAGCGGCGCGCAGTGCAGCCCGGTTCGCACGGCCACGTTGAAATCAACATCCAACATGATCCCTACGTCGCCCGCCTCCATTCCTTCCACGTTCACCGTGACGGTGGAGAGGTGATTCTCCATGTCGTCGCATCCGTAGATCCGGATGCGGTCTATTTCTCGCAGTCCGTTCACCAGCTTTCGGGCGAGGTCCATCTCGCCTCGGTGTATGTTCTCCAGCCCCTTTTCCGCGATGAAGTCCTGGCCCGCCCACAGCGAGGCGACTCCGAGCACATTGGGAGTGCCGAACTCCATCCTGTAGGGATACTCCTCGAGATGGAAGGGATAAGCGGAGCGCACTCCCGTGCCGCCGCTTCGAGTTTGCTTGAGCTTCACGTGCTTGCGCACGCACAGCCCCCCGATGCCCGTGAATCCCATTAAGGATTTGTGCCCCGTGAACGCCAGCGCGTCGATGTTCATTTCCTTCATATTGATCGGGATGACTCCGGCGGTCTGGGCCGTATCGACGGCAAACAGAACATCGCGCTCCCTACAGATCCCCCCGATCTCTTTGAGCGGCTGGACCGTTCCCAGAACGTTCGACCCGTGGTTCACTACAACCAGCGCGGTCTTCGGCCGTATGGCATCTCTTATGGCGTCGGGGTCGACGAAGCCCTTTCCGTCAAAGGGCACGTAGGTCGCCTCCGCCACGCCGTCTCTCACAAGGTGGTTCACCGGCCGTATTACGGAGTTGTGCTCCAGATTGGTGGTGACAACGTGGTCGCCCTCCCCAAGGAGTCCTTGGATTATCAGGTTCAGCGAGTCGGTGGCATTGTATGTGTAGCAGACTCTCTCCGGCGCCTCAGTGTCGCCGCCGAAAAAGGTCGTGAGGCGTTGGCGCAGGTCCTCGATGATGTTGCCCGCTTGAATGGCCATGTCGAAGCCGCTGCGTCCGGGATTGACACCCGTCTTGCGGTAGAAATCAAGCGCGTACTCGTAAACATTGTCGGGCTTGGGCCAAGCAGTGGCCGCGTTGTCCAGGTATATGAGATCTTCCATTCAGTTGCTCCCAATCTCCCATTTCTCAACAGAAACGCAGTGAACCTGCTCCGTATGATCATATTTCATGCCGGCCGCCGGGTCAAGCGATCCGGGGGTGTGGGTGATGCAATAGCCCTTGTGTCAGGCAAAGAAGAGGGGTGCCTCCGGGTTGGCCGGGCCCGCAGCCGAACAGAGAGAGGAGGCGCCCCAATGGCCGAATTCGCAGCGCCTGGGGGGCGCATTCTACGGACGGGCGGACGCCGCGCTCTAGGGCGCAGCGTCCGGGTCGGGCAAGGCGAACCAATCCGAAAGCACGACCTTGGCTGTGGCGCGGATCTGGTCGTCCTTGAACGGGAACATAGGGAAGAAGAAATACACGATCTCCGCGTGGTCCGAGGGGCCGGCGGGCACATATCTGAACCCGCAATACTTGCCGTGAGCTTTGCTCCTGTCATCCTTCGCGCTGTACTTGTAGACGGGGATGAGATTCGTCATTTGACCGAGCCAAGTATCGTAGAATATCTCCTGCACTCTTTGATCCGGCTCCGGGTACTCAAGCACCTCTAAGACCCTGAACAGCCGTCTCTTCCCGTCCGAATGGAGCTCCAGCCTGGGCGGCAGGTTGGGATATAGCTGGGCCGCGGGCGGGCGCGGATATTGCTCCGGTGGAATCCCGGGGCCCTCGGGATCCACGTACACCGACGTCGGCAGATCTCCTTGTCCGTCGAACAGGTTGACCTGTGTGCCGCCCGAAGTGGGATCGGAAGAGTTGAAATCGCCCCTTATGTGCATGAGCTCATACGCAAAGCAACCCCTACAAATATAGCGACTGTCAAGAGGCGAGTCCGCCCTTACGGAAAACGGATACTCGCAGGAGCCATCGCAACGCGGAAGCACGCAGCTCTCCACCAAACCCCTTCCGAACGCCCAGATCTTTCCCTTCTCCCCACTGGGGCTCTCGCTTCCCATGTACACCGCGAGGACGTTCGACGTGTGCAGGTAGTTCATGACGTACCAAGCGGACTTGTCCCTTGGGCCTATCTCACGCCTGTCCATCAGTGACCATACGACCACTTTGAATTGAGAGAGGAACTCCAGGGTAGGCATATCATCCACCCGATCCTCCTCCCATTCGTCCCACGAAACCTCACTCCAATCCGCCCCGTAGTTATACCCCCTCAGCATCTCCTGCCAGACCTCATCGTCCAGAGGCTCTCCCGGATACCGGTCCTCTGGGTACTTTCGCCAGTCGTCTATGTAGCACAGGCGCTTCGTCGGGTCGAGCGTTACGACTTTGAAATGCATTGTGGCGAGGGTCTGCCCGCCGCCGTCATCCTTGCATTTCACGTACAGAAAGTAGTCTCTCGGCTCGGTGAAGTTCGCGGTTATGGTTGTCCGCGACGCGCTCCACGGCGTCCACGCCCCCATCCCGTCCGGATCCGTTTCGTCCGAATCCAGGCGTTCGAGATCCCACCCGAACGAGTATCCCGTAATCAACCCCCCGTACCACCCGGCGTCCCCGGAAATCCTGAACTCATACTTGCTGTTCAGTGGAACTTCATAGTCCTCGGTATTCTGGGTCCACCCCTGCCACGTATTGGCGCCGAAAGCGGTTGACACAACCGTTAGCTCGGGGAATGAGTTCCGCTTGGTAGCACCGACCCACAGCATGTTCTTGTTGAGCAGAAGAAGGGGTTCTACCGCGCCCGCTTCATCCACGGCCCTTATCGCGACCGCGTACGCGTGGTTGTTGTCGAACTCAAGGGTCTTCTGAGTTCTTCCGGTTTCGACTTCGATCCACGCCGTCGTGTCCTCCCAAACACGAGACGCCAAACGCCTACAATTCGACTCCCCGGTAACATCCGTAACCTTGTAGTAGTACCCGACGGGCTTGTCGGTGTGGATACCGTCCGTGTCGGTCCCATCCCAGCGGAAGGTCACCCTCAGCCCGACCTGCTGGGGACCGCCCTGATACCCCTCAACCGCCCCGAACGGCGGCGGCGAAGTGATCGTGGTCTGCGGCGCTATCGTAGCCGCGTTGAAGGCGAGGTACTCGGGCTCCGAGATCGCCCCCAGGTCATCCACTGCTTTGATGACGAAGATGTGCCAGCCCGTGGCCACCTGGGGCTCTCTCCAGTCGTAGAGAGTGTCGAAATCCGCAGCCCTGAAGTTGAATCTTCCCGAGTAGGAATCGGTCCGCTTCCAAGCGGAGTCCTCGGTAGCGTGCATGTTCGGAGGGTCGATTGCGTATAGGAAGTAGTCCACTTCTCCGTCCGAGTCCCAGGCAGTCCAGTGGAACTCGACGTCGTATCTAGTGGTGCCGCTGTCCGGCGGCGTGGCCGTCAGCTCGACGGAAGGGGGCTCGTTTGGGATGAATTCCCCCAGATCTTCGCTGCACCCCGTAACTCCCCCGAGAAGACAAGCCGTCAACACAGCGGAAACAGCGCCCAGCAGAGCCGTGCTCTTCATTGGTCGCACCTCCCGGCCGGCTGGTGTCATGTCCCGCCGACGCGTAAGTCGTCCCGCGCCCGTACTCCGGGGCGTTCGCCCCCGGAAAACGGCGCTTCCATCGCGGTGAGGCGGCCTCACCGCAAAACGAGCTCCAATGCTATGTCGGCTCCGAAAAAATGCGACGAAAGGCCCCTGATTCGGGTCCTCGCAGGGGGCGAATCTGCGCGGCAACCGCCTGCCGGTGAGCCTCGGAGGCCATCAGGCGCGACATACTCTTCATCGGCTCCGTTGGGTGAATCCAAAAGGAATGCGGCCGGGCCCCCTAGGCGGCACGAAACGCCGGCCTTCGCGGGCCGGGGCCATGGGGCGGATTGCTGCGTGGCGGGGCATGGGACTTGGCCCTCAGTCCCCGCATACAGTATAGCGAAGCGCAGAACCGTGCGTCAAGTCCGCTGCCGGGGCTTCGGGCAGGGCCCGAGCCGGGCCATCACCCTAGCTGCTAATCCATTGCCGGGCTTAGCGTTGGCCGTGCGCCGGGTCCGGTGCGGTGGGGCAGCCAAGCTGCCAAAGGAAGTCGCTTCAGCCTCGCCGCGCGGCGAGCCGGCGAGCGCTCTAGGCTGTCTTCACACGGTTTGGTTGCGGCGTTTCGGCGACCCTCCGTCACGTCTCAACGAGTCCAGGATCTCCTGGGCTCCTTTGCCCACGGAGCTCTTAGCCAAGTGCCTTATCCGCTCCAAATCTTCGAGGTCGCTCTTTGGCACGTGGGGCCTTAGGCCATCCAGGAAGGTGGAAACAGTCCCGGCATCCTTGCTGCTGACTCTCGCCCTCTTCGATGCAACCAGCTTCCTTCCTAATGCCACCACCTCCGTCCCTGCTTTCAACAACTCGGGTTGGCCAAGCAGCAACAGTGGAATGTCTTTGCGCTTGAGTCTATCGTACAAGCGCATGAGGGAGACGCCGAATGCAGTGCGGCTCACCTCGGGCCGGTTCCTCTCCAGCCATCTGAGCAGCTCCCGGTCCTCCCGCCTGAAGAAGGCGCTCCGGATGGCCTCCCAACCCGATCCCGTTCGGTCTTCACTGACATTGAGATCGTCCCTTATCCGCAACATGTTCGTGAAGAACCCGTAGTTCAGAAAGCCTCCATCCGGCCTGGGGACCATTGTCGTCGCGAAAAGAATGCCGACCACATCGGCGTACTGGTCTACGGGTTTTGACAGGATTGCCGCGCCCGAATCTCCTCCGTCGGCAAAGATCTCATTGGCCGCCGCGGCGTCCAGCTCGGCCGGATTGAAGGAGTTCTTCGCTATCTTGTCCGCGGCATCGGGGCTGATCGCGAGAACAGCGCCGGCGCCATAGTGTGTCCAGAGACCATTGACCACAATCGTTCCCTCATATCCAACGAACACTCCGACCGTCAAGCCCGTGGACCGGCCGGATTTGAAACACAGGAAAAGATGGTGATCGGGCCAGAGGAGCTCGCCGAACCTTCCACTCCAGCTTGAAACGTCCCTTATTGCAAGGCTTACGTCACTGTCGTTGTCGGGATATACCAGACCGACGTCCGAATCGACTCCATAGGCGGCGGTGGCGGTGTCCCATGAAGACGGACGACACCGCGCGGGGTCAAACTCACCGATACGATCGGTCTGCCTGCCCCCGTCGTGTTCCCCGGGCTTGATCACGACATACGATCCGGGGTTGTTAAGCAGCAGCACGTGGCTGCACGTGAGAAAGGCCGCGCGCTGCTTGACGTTATCCCACACTCTAACGCCCATGCAGCCCGGCTCTCGAATGCCCAATACTCCCATCGAGTCCCCTCCCATGACCGGCCGCCCGTTATCCAGCCGCCCCGCCAGGGATGGCCGGCCGAACGGTAACACGTCCGTCTGTATCTCGTGAGCCCTGTTCCGATGCGACACCTTAATGGACATAGGCACAACCTGGCTCGGATGAAGTCTCCCGGCCTCGACCTTTTTGCTCACTCCCACGACTATTGCTGGCTCGGATGTGAGCTTGCCTCGGCGAGTCTTGAAACCGCTGAAGACAGCAACGACGTTCTCCAGCCCCATCAGATACTTGTCGAGCGAAGCCCTGGCGGCGCTGATCGCCTCCCATTGGGACCGCTCCCGCGCACTGACCTTTCTTTTTTTGACAAAACCGAAGATCTTATCATTCTGCTTCATGGGATCCTCCCTTGGCTCTGCGTTCAGATTCCCTTCAGCCATGAGACTTCCGGGGCTTCGGCCCGACCTTCCACGTGTGCAATATCTTGACCCCGTCCCTGCCCGCCCGTATCCCGGCATTGGCCAGCAGCAAGTGCTTGTCCTCAATCAGTCTAATTGCCTGGCCGACGGTTAACACCCAGTCGCGTTCCTCCAGCTCGATCGCGATCATCTCGCCGTCGATGCCCTTGCGAACCGCCTTGACCCAGAGAGGCTGGCTGGTCTCGGTTTCGGCGCATTCAGACACGACATTCAGCCGCCCCCAGAGACCAACACCGTCCGAATCAACGCTCACCGACCTAAACGTATGTTCCACGACGGTGTTGTACGAGTCGTTCAGTCCAACCGTCGCAGGCTCGGTGTCCACCCCATCGGCCATTTTGGAAAAGAGCTCGGCCGAGAACGATTCCGCCGCCGCCGCAACGACGGCGGCCCTGACAATCGCGTAGATCCCCAAAGTCAGAACGGAGAGGATCACGTCCACAAACGTGCAGGGAACACTCACCTCCGGCTCTTCCACGCTGAGGTTGATTCGCCCGCTGGGCTGGACCCCGGTCACCAAAACGTCCGCCTCAAAGTCGGCCTCCACATCGGGGAGACACGGGATCTTCACTTTGGCTTTGCCGTCAATTACGAACTTGTCCCTCCCGAGCCGGCAGCCGAGAGACCTTATCTTCACCTCCTTGCCGTCCACGAAGCGATCGTCCGATTTGTTGAACTCCTTCCTCTCTTCGTCGAGCTGCGAGGCAAGCCGGGCGACGAACGTGCTGCTGTGGATGGCGATGCTGAATTCATCGCCCGATCCCAGGTTATTGGCCACGTCTCTTTGCTCCCCGTTGCCTATCCCGATCCAGACGAAGTCGCTCTGTATCCTGCCAAGCAGACCCTGGCTGCCCTCTCTTTCCGAGAAATCGTAGACCACCACATCGGACCACTCACGCAGCTCCTCGAAGACCGCGCCCCTGACCTCGCCGCTCAAGTCCGGAAGCGCTTCTTGGATCTGCTGCGGCAACTCCAGCACCAGACTCCTCATCAGGACATCGATGAGTATCTTCTCCGTCTCGGGCGTGACGGGGATCCCGAGACAGCCAAAGACCGCTTGGAAGCTCTCACTGGATTCCTCGGCAACCTCATAGCCGTCAACCTCGATCAATGGCACTCGTTCGCCTTCCTCGCCGTATTCCCAGAACTTGAGCCCGACGGAGCGGCTGCTCTGCTCGTAGGGGATCTTTGCATCAATTGTCACGAACACTTCGAACGGGCCCGCGCACTCGTCCGCGGAATCAGGGAATTCGAATACCGCCAGGGTTGGGAATCGGACGGTGAACACCCGCTCAAGGGTGTCGATCGAGAGGATCTTGGGAGGGTCCTCAAGCCGAATCCAGTTGATCTCCACCTCGACCGTCCCGTAAAGCCGAAAGCTGTATTCGACCGTCGAGGGAATCTCGCCTTGATTCTCGCCGGCATCACTGTGCTTGACAATGCAGCCGTCGAGCAGCCCTGTGAACCTGCCGAGGGGAAAGTCCGCCGGAACCAGTCTAACGTCCTCCGGATTCATCAGACGATAGGACGCTTTGATCTGTTCGCCGGAAATGCTCACCGGCAGTGCGATCTCCAAATCTGCCGCATAGGCGATCCGAGTCCCCATAAGCTGGTCCAGCACGCTTCCTTCCTCCATCATATCCGGATAGGAGCTGAAGAGGGGATAGTCGTCCAGCAAGCTGCCGAGGAGGTTCCCATAGGAGAGGACCAGACTTAGGGGGAGACTCAATATGACCTTCCCCCCCGCACCTACGGGACCCGGGGCCAATGACACCGACGGCTCTCTGCCGTCGGGCTGTGCGCCGACGTAAGGGCTCTCCATGACACTCACGCTCAAGTCGACCGGCGTTCCGCAGACGTCGAGCTTCCGTAAGAACTCGAACACGTTCTTCCGGGCGTTCGAACAAAGGAAATGACCTCTAACAAGCTCTCTAATGGCCGGAACGGACAACCTGAGCAGCGCTTCGCACGAGTTGGTTGAGGGCATTGTCAGTCCTTTCGTTTGGAGACCCCGGGGAATCGGACACGCCTGATCCAAGGAAACCTGCTCTGCCGCGATTTTATCTCGGCGAATGTGCCGCGGGATACGAACGTGGCTCCCAGGGCTCTGCAAACGTGCTTCCGCATTTGCGGAGAAAATGTGTAGCCTTCTTCTTCCAATGCAAGAAACGGATTTGCCAGAAAGAGCACGGAGTCGTCGCCCAACTCGTTAATGCGCCGACATATGTCCCGCAATGCCGCTCGCAAATCGCGCTCGCTTCGTATCTCGCGCAAGGTCCCTCTCCTTTCCCCACGGACCAGAATGTGATCCCGAGGTTTTGCCGTTTCCGCCGGAAGCCGCTTCCGACGGCGCACCTAACCCCGTGCGCCCCGGGAGGCGTCGTGTCTGCCTCCCGCCAGCGGACCGGCGCGCGGCGCACTCCGGGGTGTCCACTCTTCTCCCGCAAGCGGCAGACTCTCTCCTAAACGTCTCCGGCCGGTGCTTGGATTGCCCGCAACCCGAACTTGTCCATACCCTGCCGGTGGGTATGTGTCAAGCCTCTTTGACTGTCCTCGGTGGCAAAGCGAAACGCAAACCCAGCTCCGAATGCAAAGCATGCTCGCCGTACCTTTGCACTCTCAGCGCGTAGCATTTGCGGGAGCCCCCGACTGGGCGGAGTCGGCAGCCCGTCTCGGCGGGGACAACGGAACCCCATCCTTCCGCCTCCGGGGTTCGCTTCAGGGGCGCAGAGTTGCCAAGTCGCCCGATGGGGAAGCGGACAGGCACCTTCCGTCCGGCATCCCAAGATCCCGGACCGGACGGTGCCATAGATTTTCCCCCCATCCCCGTAGGGGGGATGGGGGGTGCTGCTGCGACAATCGGCGAGCCCCTCTACTCCTCCGGATCGATGGCCTTTTTCACAAGGTCCACAAGTTCGTCCACCTCGGGCTGTGAAGTCATCTCCCAGGTGGCATCGCGCAGCAGATCGAGCACGTCGAGGAGTGATCCGTCCCGCGCCCAGTGGCTTCCGCGCAGGATCTCCGCGAACTCCGCGACACAGGCGTCCACGACCAGGTCGGCCGGCGCGTGATACGCGTCGCGCCAGAAATCGCCTTTGCGGACACTCTCATCCAGCTCGACGACTCTTCCGCTCTCGGGGTCCTCGTATCTCAGATGGACCTCGGCGAGTCGGCGACGTCCGGCCTCGGGTTTGAGCTGTATCTCATAGAGCACGGTTACTTCGTGCCCGGCACCGATCTCTCCGGCGTCCACGTCGTCCCTGCGGAAGTCCTCGTCGCGCACGTCCCGGTTCTCGTATCCCAGCAGGCGGTACTTGTCCACATAGTCCGGATCGAACTCGATCTGCGCCTTGGCGTCCCGCGCGACCGTCTGCATCGTGCCCGTGAAGTTCTCGCGCAGCACGCGCGTGGCCTCGCGTAGATCATCAACGTAGGCGTAACCCCCGTCTCCGGCATCTGCGAGCCGCTCCAGCAGGACGTCGTTGTAGTTGCCCATGCCGAAGCCGATCGTCGTCAGTGAGATTCGGTCGGATTCCCTGCGCACGTTTTCGAGGATCTTCTCCCAGCCGGTGTTTCCTTCATTTGCGACACCGTCCGAGCAGAGAATTATCCTGTGAAGACGTCCCTCGCGGGCCCCCTCGCGCAGCATCTCATACCCGAGCTTGAGCCCGTGCTCCGCGTTCGTGGATCCGTCGGCTTGAAGATCGCGCATGGCCCGGTAGATCGCGCGCTCTTCGGAGATCGGCGTAAGGGGCAGCACGACTCTCGCCTGCGTCTTGAACTCCACGATCCCGACCTCATCGTCGGGTCGGAGCTCATCCAGCAGCACATCCATGGAGGCCTTGAGCAGATCGAGCCTGTTTCCCATTCGCATGGAGCCCGAGGTGTCGACGACGAGAACGACCTGAGCGGGCGGCCGATCACGTTCATCGATGACCCGCCCCCTGATCCCGACGCGCAGGAGCCAGTAGCTCCCGTCTTGTACGTGCGCGAAGGGAGAAGGCATCCCGTCGATGTGTATCCGCAGGGCGTCTCGCCTGGGCGGCGGGAAGTCCTTTCTGAAGAAGTTGACGAACTCCTCCACCCGGACCGCTTCGGCGGGCGGCAGGTGCCCCTCACGAATGTATCTCCGGCAGATCGTGTACGACCCCGTGTCCACGTCCAGGCCGAAAGTGGATAGCGCGTCCTCATCCGCGTCTATGAAGGGATTGGTTCCGTAGTGTTGGAAGAACATGTCGTCGGCGAGCTCGTCGTTCACCGGCCGGCTCCCTCCCGTGAGAGAGGGGTAGCCCCCGCCGGGCCGTCCGGGGGCGGTCGGGCAGTAGACCTCGGCCATACTCCCGGCCTCACGATCGGCGACGGGCATCCGCTTGGCGTCCTCTTCCTTCTTGAGCCGGTTGCCCAGCGCCCCGTATGTCCAATTCAGGCCTTCGATGGTCGACTTGATCTCCAACTCCTCGAGCCAATCTTCCTTGAGCCGCATCTCCGGCAGGCTCTTGACCCGGTCTTTCTCGACCTCCACGTCGTCGACGACCAGCTCACCATACCCGGTCGCGGTCAATCTCAGAGAGTACGTTCCCGTCGGCATGTTCCGGATGACGAAGAAACCGTCTTCATCCGTCAGAGCACCGAACCGAGTCCCAACCACGAGGACTTGGGCGTAGGCCAGAGGGTTTCCGTTCGGGTCGAGTATCCGGCCCCGGATCTCGCCTGAGTCTTCGGCTTGACCCTTCTTCTCCTTCGCCCGGTCCGTCCTCCCGGATTCCTCGGCGCTCATCATGTCGGCCTTGACCGGACCGGCTCCTTCCGCCGCGCCCTCCTCGAGGGGCGCTTCCTCCTCCGGCTGCGGCATGCCAGTCGGAGACTCCTCGGTTATCGCGCGGCGGCCCGGCGCGGCTTCGACAAGCCCCTCGCTACCAGCCGCGGAGCTTTCGGTAGCCGCCATGAAGCTCCCCGTGCCGGAGCCAAGAGTCTTCGATTCCGCGACGGGGCCGTCGGCTTCTTCTCTCAGCGTCTCTTCATCGATCGCGTCAGCCCGATCGCCCTCGGCGGGGGCGGCCCTCTCGTCTCCCGCCGCCTCTCGCTGCCGCGTGCGCGCGACCCTTTCCCTCTCCGTTACCTCCGGATCCACCGCGCCCGCTATTGTCTCTTCCGCCTCCGCGGACGTGCCGGGCGGCTGTGGCCTCCGGTCTTCAAGCGCAAGGCCGTCCCTCTTCTCTTCACCCGCCGACTCACTTGCCCCAATCCGCTCAGCGATATGGGAGGGCTCCTCGCCGATCTCGTCCCCCGTCACCTGCTCCGCGATCTCGGAAGGAGCCTCGCCGCTTTCCTCCATAGCCGGCCCCTCACCGAGCTCCGATGCGGCCTCGCCTCTCTCACCCGGGGCAAACTCGTCCCGGAGCACCGAGGGCTGCTTCACTTCGACCGCTTTGTCCCGCGCCGGCAACCCCGCGTAGTTCGGTCCCGGCTCATGGGTCCTCCACAATGCGACGACGACCACAACGGCAGCCGCCGCAACCGCCGCGCTGGTCACCCAAGGCCGCAAGGCCCAGCGCCGCGTCCTCTCGCCGTCAACGCTCTCTGTTTCACGAAGAGCGCTCTTCATCTTCGACCAGATGCGACGCTCCTCATCGGGAGAGAGCTTGTCGCCCCAGCGTTCAAGATCCCGTCTCATGGCTCCGCCCCCTCATCCTCGATCTCGCCTTCCGGCCGCCATTGCTTCATGACGCCCAGAGGCGGGACGGTTTGTTCGGTTCTTTGATTTCTTTCACCTTCCGGTTCAAGGAGGCTTTTCATGGTCTGCCGAGCGCGAAAGTAGTGCACCCTCGCCGTCCCCTCATCGCAGCCCAAGGCGTCTCCAATGTCGCGGAAGGACATTCCCTCCATCTCTCTCATTAAGAACGCTCCGCGTTGATGACCCTTGAGCCGGGAGATCGCATCGCGCAGCCGGAGCCGCGCGTACTCGTCCGGTACGGGCGGGTTCCCATCCGATTGCTGAGTCGCCAGTGCTTCATGTTTGCGTTTCCACTGGACCAGCTTTCGCTTCCAATCCCTTGCGCGCCGGATGGCTATGACGGCGAGCCAGCTAACCAGCGATCCATCGCCGTTGTAGCGGTCGATGGAACGGATCGCGGAGAGGTAGGTCTCCTGCAGGAGGTCCAGGGCCTCTTCGCGTCCGCCGGTGTAGTAGGAGAGAAGGGCGAAGAGGCGGTCGCGAGAGACGTCGTAGATCTCACGCCAGGCCGCCTCATCGCGTTGCGCCGCCCTGCGGGCCAGCGTCAGGTCCTTAGGGAAGGCAACTGATTCTGGGGTCACTTTGCTCACGGTCAATGTCCCTGTCCGAATCACCTCGGCTCGACTCATGCCGCACCTCCATTGTCACTCTTGGAGTCGCGGCCGGCGGGACTTTCGTTTACATGGATTTAAGGGGCGCTTCCCTGACGCCCTCGGATGGGATAAGCGCAAGCGCGGGGAGCGGCCGCCTCACATCGGCCTAATGCGCGCTCCGCCAGTGCGCTTTGAGTGAAGATGAGATCGACGACTTTCTTCGGTCTGTAATCTCGTGAACGTGCGCGCCCCCGGCCGCTGCCGGCCCCCGCCGCTCTTCCTTGCGAGGCGCCGGGAGGGCGGTCTCTAATCGGGAGATCAACCTTTTAGACGCAGGACGTCCGCCTTGTTGGTCAGTGAGTATACCGGGATGCCCGTGGACTCCTCGAACTTCTCCCTGTGAAGCCTGCCCTTCTCATCGACTTCCTGCCTGTCGACGCCTACGAGAACCGCCGCTATCTCCGCCTCGGTGTGCCGCGAGAAGGCCTCGATGAGCTCGTATTTGCTGCCCCCGTCCGTGAGGACATCGTCGACGATCAGAATCCTCTTGGCCTCCGATATGTCATACCCGACGTAGCGCCCGCCTTCGGCATGGTCCTTCTTCTCTTTTCTGTTGTAGGCAAAGGGGATTATCAGCCCGGGGCGCTGAGAGAGGGCTATGCTCGTCGCTATGGCAAGGTTGATGCCTTTGTATGCCGGGCCGAAGATGACATCCAAGCCCTCGCAGAGGCCCTTTCGGACCATGAAGTCCGCGAAATACTCGCCCAGCTTCAACATGTCCGCGCCGTTGCATATGAGCCCCACGTCAAAAAAGACGTTGGAGCGTTTGCCGCTCTTGAGAACGAAGTCCCCAAAGCGCACGGCCTTGGTTCGCAGGAAAAACCGTCCGACACTCTCTTCTGTTTTCACCAAACCCGGATCTCCTTATGCTGAAGGTCGAACATCAACGCGCTTTCCGTGAAAGGGCGACACGCTCTCTCTGTGCGGTATGCAGCGGGCGGCCCGTGCTCCGCCGGCGTCGACGGGCGCTCCATCAACCGCCTCTGGGCGCTCCGGCGCCCGGGGGAGCGCCCCCCAACCGTTGCCATTGAGGCACCTAACTCATTGTGCTATAAAGTGTTAGTCAAAAACAGCGTTTTGCCGACTTTGACAGGAGTGTCCGATCACAAAAACGGCATATGCGGCGCGTCCACCGCCTTGACTTCACTGGGTGGAGCGGGGCGACAAAGGAGAGTTGCGAAGCGCCCTTGAGGCGCGCGGTTTTGCCCCTCACGCGTCGTCGCCGCCCCGGTTGCTCTCCTCTTCGAGAATCTTCTTTTCACGGGCGGTCAAGCTGTCCATTCCATCTCGCGCGATCTTCTCCAGGATCTTGTCTATCTCTGCCTTTCGGGCGGCGTCGCGCTTCTCCTGGAAGTCGATCACCTTCATCCGCTGTTTGCTCCGCCATCGTCGGACCGCCTCTCGCCAGGAAGCGGGGTCCCACCAGCCTTTGCCCCTGGGACGCGCCCAGGACGCGACCCCGAACCAGCGCAAGTAGATAAGACCGAAGATCATGCCGCCCAGGTGGGCAAAGTGGCCGATTCCGTCGGAAGTGTGCCGTACCGACGCCATGAACTCGAAGACGCCCAGTATGAGCACGAGGTACTTCGCGGGAATGGGTATCATGAACCAAACATAGATGAGCCTGTTGGGATACGTCATGGCGAACGCCAGCAGTATCCCGTAGAGGGCGCCCGACGCCCCTATGTTGGGAACGGGCGACCCCGGCGAGAGAATCCACGTCAGGACCCCCGCCCCCACGCCGGTGAAGAGATAGTAGCGGATGAATGTCTCGGGGCCCCAAGTCCTCTCCATCTCCGATCCGATAAACAAGAGGATCAACATGTTGAACACGAGGTGCCAGAGGCCCCCGTGAAGAAACATGTACGTGACGAACTGCCAGAGACGGAGCTTCGCGACGACATCGGCCGGTATCAGCCCGAAATACCGCACGAGAGTCGACCACGCCAGCATTTGCGCGAGGAAAACGGCGACATTGATGATGAGCAGCACCTTGACCCAATCGGTCATGCCGCCGCCGAATCTCATTGTGGGTCTTCCATAGTATCTGAAAGCCATACAGCTAGACCGTTGTGGGGGGTTGTTTCTGAAAGAGTCCGAGAAGGTGCAATGATGGCGAACTTGCTCTTTCGGCACGGCACGAGCCGGCGGCCATATGCCTAGTGCAACTTCTCCTCCTCATCGTCGGGCTCGTGCTCGCCGCTAGCTTCTTCGCCGGGGTCCCTCTCGCCCGTCTTCTCTCCGCCGGGCAGGATCTCACGACCGCTGCCGGATTCGATCTCCGGCCCCTCGGCATCGGCGCCCTCGCCGGCCCCGAGTCCCGGAGCTCCCGGGTCGAGCCCCTCGTGCCCCTCTCCCGCGTCGAGCTTCTCGCCGACTACCTGCTCTCCGACCTCCTCCTTCTCGCCCGCGGAAGTAATCACCCGGCCTACGCTTACCACCTTGTCTCCGGGAGCGAGGTTTATGAGCTTCACGCCCTGAGTGTCCCTGCCCATCATTGAGATGCCCTTGACCTGTGTCCTTATCACCAGGCCGTTCTTCGTGATTATCATCACCTCGTCGTCTTCCCGCACGCCTTTGACCGACACTGTCGGGCCGTTTCTCTTTGTATTTCTGACGGTTATGACGCCCTTGCCTCCGCGGCCCGTCACTCTGTAATCTTCCAGTCGGCTCCGCTTGCCGTATCCGTTTTCCGTCACAACCAAGATGGCGCGCGCCTCTTTCAGGGCCACCATCTCAACGACCGAGTCGTCCTCCTCGAGGGTGACGCCGATGACGCCGTGCGCGGTCCTACCCATCGGCCTGACCACCCTTTCGTTGAACCTGATCGCCTTACCCTGCCGCTTGGCAAGCACGATCTCCGCCGTCCCGTCCGTGACTACGGCGCCTATCAGCTCATCTCCCTCATCCAGCGTGATTGCGGCGATGCCGCCTCTTCTGGGATTGCTGTAGGCGGAAAGCGATGTCTTCTTTATTGTCCCGTTCCTCGTTGCCATAACGAGGAAATGCCGCTCGTCAAAGGATCTAACCGGCACAACGGCGGTTACTCTCTCCTCCCGCCGCTTGTTTATCAGGTTCACTATGGCCTTGCCTTTGGCCGTGCGGCCCGCGAGAGGGATCTCGTGGACCTTGAGCCAGTGGCAACGTCCCAGGTTCGTCAGAACAAGCAGATAGTTGTGGGTGGAGGCGACGAACAGGTGCTCTATGAAATCCTCATCCCTTCTTGCCGTCCCCGCGACGCCGCGACCTCCCCGCCGCTGGCTTCTGTAGGTCGCTACGGGAAGCCTCTTGACGTAGCCCGCGTGTGAGATCGTGACGACCATGTCCTCTTCGGCGATCAGATCCTCCACCTCGAACTGCTGGGTCTCCCCGGTCGCTATCTCCGTCCTTCTCTCGTCCCCGAAGCGTTCCTTGAGATCTTCGAGCTCCTCCACGATCAGATTGTCCACGAGCCGCGGGTTCTCCAGGATCTCCTTAAGCCGCGCTATGAGCTTGATCAGCTCGAGATACTCCTGCTCGAGCTTGTCGCGCTCGAGGCCCGTAAGCCGCTGCAGGCGCATCTCCAAGATCGCGTTGGCCTGGATCTCGGAGAGCGAGAACCGCTCCATGAGGCCTTTGCGCGCGTCTTCCCTGTCCGCCGACTTCTTGATGAGCGCGATAACCTCGTCGATGTGCCCGAGGGCGATTCTCAGGCCCTCTACAATGTGCGCTCTCTTCTCGGCTTCGGCGAGCTCGAATCTCGTGCGCCTGGTGATCACCTCGCGGCGGTGGTCCAGGAACAGAAGCAGCATGCTCCTGAGCGAGAGTGTGCGAGGCTGGTTGTCCACCAGGGCCAGCATGTTTGCGCCGAAGGTGGTCTGCATCTGCGTGTGCTTGTAAAGCTGATTCAGCACAACCCTGGTCTGAGCGTCTCTCTTGAGCTCTACGACAACCCTGAGCCCTTCCCTGTCCGACTCGTCCCTGATGTCGTAGATGCCCTGGATCTTTCCGTCTCTCACAAGAGAGGCCATTTTCTCCAACATCGCCGCCTTGTTGACTTGAAAGGGGATCTCCGTGATGACAATGCATTCCCTGTCGGTCTTGGCGTCGGTCTCGATTGTCGCCCTCGCCCGCAGCGTCATGTGCCCGCGGCCCCTCAGGTAGCAGCTTCTTATGCCGTCCCTCCCGTATATGACTCCCCCCGTGGGGAAGTCGGGGCCGCGTACTATCCTCAGCAGGCCTTCGTCGGGCATGTCGGGTTCTTCGATGAGGCCGGTCAGCGCCTCCGCTATCTCGCCTAAGTTGTGCGGAGGAATATTGGTGGCCATTCCGACGGCTATCCCGGTGGCCCCGTTTATGAGCAGATTCGGGACCTTGGACGGCAGGACCGTGGGCTCCTTTCGCGTCTCGTCGTAGTTGGCGACGAAGTCCACCGTGTCCTTGTCCAGGTCGGCGAGCACCTCCTCCGCCAACTCCATGAGCCTGGCCTCGGTGTACCTCTCGGCCGCGGGCGCGTCGCCATCCACCGAGCCGAAGTTCCCCTGGCCGTTTATGATGGGGTACCGCAGCGAGAACTCCTGGCCCATCCTCACCATGGCCTCATAGATGGCGGGCGTTCCGTGCGGATGATAGTTGCCGTTCGTGTCGCCGGTGATTTTGGCGCTCTTTCTGAAAGGCTTGTCGTGGGTGAGGTTAAGGTCCTTCATGGCCACCAGGATACGCCTCTGAACGGGCTTGAGCCCGTCTCTGATATCCGGCAGCGCTCGCGAGACGATAACGCTCATCGAGTAGTCGATATACGAATGGCGCATCTCGCGCTCTATGTCTATCTCAAGGACCTTCTTCCCCGTATCCCCGGTTTCCATGACCCCTCAGTTCTTGGGTTTATACGTCCAGGTTCCGCACGTTGAGCGCGTTCTCTTCGATGAACTGCCGGCGCGGCTCGACCGCGTCCCCCATCAGAATGCTGAAGATCCTGTCCGCCTCCGCCGCGTCCTCCAACTTCACTCTGATCGCTCTCCGCCCGGCCGGGTCCATCGTCGTCTCCCAAAGCTGGCCCGGATTCATCTCTCCGAGACCTTTGTATCGCTGTATGTGAACCCCAGTCGTCCCGCCGAGCTTTTTCAAGGCGGCGTCGCGCTCGGCGTCGTCGTGTACGTAGATCTCTTTCTTGCCTTTCTTCAGCCTGTAGAGCGGCGGCTTCGCTATGTATACGTATCCCCCCTCCACCAATCTCTTCATGTAGCGGAAGAAGAAAGTAAGCAGCAGCGTCCGGATATGGGCGCCGTCCACGTCGGCGTCCGTCATTATGATCACCTTGTGGTAGCGCGCTTTGGCGATATCGAACTCGTCGGTGCCCACACCGGTCCCCAGCGCGGTGATTATCGTCTTTATCTCCTCATTCGCGAGGGCCTTGTCCAGCCGGGCCTTCTCGACGTTCAAGACCTTGCCCTTGAGAGGAAGAACGGCCTGAAACTCCCGGTTGCGGCCCATCTTGGCGGAGCCCCCTGCGGAATCTCCCTCAACGAGGAACAGCTCGCACTCCTCCGGCACTCGCGACGAGCAGTCGGCCAGCTTGCCCGGCAGTGATCCGCTATTGAGGACCCCCTTCCGCCTCGCCAGCTCTCGCGCTTTCCTGGCGGCGTCTCTCGCCCTTGCCGCGGCGAGGCACTTCTCGACCGCCTTGCGGGCCACGGCCGGAGTCTCTTCGAAGAACTCACTGAGCCCGTCCCCGACCACCGACTCGACTACCCCCTTGACCTCACTGTTACCCAGCCTGGTCTTAGTCTGCCCCTCGAACTGCGGGTTCGTCATCTTGACGCTCAGCACCGCCGTGAGGCCTTCTCTTACGTCCTCGCCCGACAACATGCCGCCGCCCTTCTTGAGGAGCCCCTCCTTTTGAGCGTAGTGGTTCACGGTTCGTGTAAGCGCTGCCTTGAAGCCGGCCAGGTGAGTGCCCCCCTCAAGCGTGTTTATGTTATTCACGTAGCTGTAGATATTCTCCGCGTAGGAATCGTTGTACTGCAGCGAAACCTCTACGGAGACGCCCTCGCGTTCCTTCTCTATGCTTATGGGCCTTGGGTGAAGGACGTTCTTGTTCTCGTTCAAGAAGTTGACGAACGAGCTGATCCCCCCTTGATAGCACATCTCGGCTTTGTTCCCTGAGCGCTCATCCGTGAAGATCACCTCGAGTCCCTTGTTGAGGAAGGCCAGCTCCCTCAGCCTGTGGTGCAGCGTCTCGTAATCGAAGTTCCGGTCTTCGAAGATCTCCGGATCAGGGCTGAATGACACCATGGTCCCGGTCTTGTCGGCGGGCCCTAATTCCTCCATGGCTCCCGCGGCTTCGCCCCGGACGTAGCGCTGCCTGTACTCCTTGCCGTGCCTGTAGACCGTCGCCACCAGCCATTCCGACAGCGCGTTTACCACGGACACGCCGACGCCGTGAAGGCCTCCTGAGACCTTGTAGGACTCAGCATCGAACTTTCCTCCCGAGTGGAGGGTGGTCATCACGACCTCGAGGGCCGGACGATTCTCGGTCGCGTGCAGACCGACGGGAATCCCCCTCCCGTTATCGGCCACCGTGACGCTGCCGTCCTCATTCACGGCCACATCGATACGGGTACAGTACCCCGCCATCGCCTCGTCGATGCTGTTGTCTACGACCTCGTAGACCAGGTGATGAAGCCCCCTTGCCCCGGTGCTGCCAACGTACATACTGGGGCGTTTCCTCACACCCTCCAGGCCTTTCAGCACCTGAATCCGGGTCGCGTCATATCCCCCGCCCGACGCGGCGCTTAGCGACACATCCGCCGGCGTTTCTCTCAAGTTCTCCTCTCCTCCCTCGCCGACCTTCCCGCCATTACGAAGGAAAGGTCGCGCACTACTTCTTCACCGGCCCTCGCGTTCAACTTGTCGAGTAGCGCCGGCTTCTCATAACCGAGCTGGGCCATCCTGGCCGAGCTGTCGACCTCAACAACCAGCCGCCCGTGCTCAAAGCGGACCGCTCTGGTTCGACCCGCCGCGTCGGTTCCTATCACGTCCTCCCAAGCGGCGACGGCCTTCCAGCCCGCGATGCGGCCGCCCAGATTAAGGCTCTCCAATACGCCGGTCAAAAGGTCACCGGCCGCCTTCATTCCTCTTTTGGACCTCACCCCTCGGAACCTCCGTTAGCCCACGGGTACCTCTTCCGGGAGACGCACGGGCATCACGAGGCAAAGAAGCTCCTCATTCTCCTCCTGCTCGGCGGGCAGTATGACGCTCGCGGCAACCGAGGTAGTCGCCCCGAAAGTGACCTCCTCCGCTTCGATCGTCCCCAGGCTATCGAGCAGGTAGTTCGCGTTGAACCCTATCTCCATTTCCTCACCGCCGTACTGGGCCGGTATCTCTTCCACGGCCTCTCCGACGTCGGCGGTCCTCGTCGATATCTCCACCTGTCCCTCTCGGAAGGCCATCTTGATCTGCTTGGTGGCCTGGTCCGCCAGCACGGCTACGCGTTTGATGGCCCCGACCAGCTCGACTCTGCTCGCCGAGATCCTGATCGCGTGCTCCTTCGGGACAACCTGGCGGTAGTCCGGAAAAGGACCCTCCAGGAGCCGGCAGTACACAACCGTCCTACCCAGCTCGAAGACCGCGTAGTTCTTGGCGAACCCCATCTGCACGGTCTCCTCGCCGGCCAGCCGCATGACCTGATTCAGAGCCTTGGGGGGAACGATGATATCTCCGCTCTTGCCTTTGCCCACTTCCTGCTTGCGCTTCACATAGGCAAGCCTGTGCCCATCCGTCGCGACCATCCCGAAGGTCTTCTCGGCGAGCTCAACTAGGACCCCATTGAGCATCGGCCTTGTCTCGTCGCTGGAAACAGCGTAGATGGACCTACGAATCATCTTTCGCAGGACCTCGGTGTCCAACTTAACTTGCCTTTCCGTAGAGACTTCCGGTAGTTTTGGAAAATCATCCGGATCCATTCCCAGAATCTGGTACCGACCCTTGCCGCATTGAAGAACCGCCTTGTTCCGATCCACGGACACGTCGACTTTCGCGGCGGGCAGCTCTCGGACTATCTCGGCGAGCCTTCTCGCGGGCAGGCAGACCCTGCCCTCCTCCGACACCTCGCACTCAACGCCGGTTCGGACCGAGATGTCCAAATCCGTCGCCGTAAAAGACAATCGGCCTTGCGCTGCTTCCACCAGGAGAGTGGACAGAATTGGGAGGGTGCTTTTGGTCGGCACCGTGCCGATCGCCGTTTGCACGATTTCGGTAAACTCACTCTGGGTGATCGAGAATTTCATTGGCGGCATCCTCCACACGGGCCGGGGCACTAGCCGGCGGCAGCTATGGTGTCCACTGTGTTTCTGAGATCCACAAGTAATCGAATGAAGGGCATATACCGATGGAAAAAGTATAATTTACAAGCTGTTCTCGGGCAAGGAAAAAGTATGGCTGTGTACCACTTATAAGATATTAAAATACATAGAGTTAGAAGGTGCTGTGAGTGTTGTGGAAAATGACGGGAAATTGTCGTAATCCATTGCGAACTTTCCGGTTGCGAAGCGCGGATCTCGGCGGTTTCTGTGGAGCGGGACTTGATGGTCTGTGGAGAACCGGTGGAGTAATGGGAGCAGGGTCCCCGAGGGGTCAGTTTGCCAACATATTGTCCCCACGCCTGTCCAAGCGTTCCACAAGGTTGGCAACAGCCTTCCGGAAAGAGGTATCTTCTCTCAGGAGTGACTCTATCTTGGCGCATGCGTAGAGAACCGTAGTGTGATCCCTTCCTCCGAAGACTTCGCCGATTTCCGACAGAGGAACCTCCAGGTGACTTCGACATAGATACATTGCCAGCTGTCGCGGGAAAGCGACAGCGTTTGTTCTCTTTCTTCCGCAGAGGTCCTTGGGGGAAATGCCGTAGTGCTTGGCGACGATCGACTGGACTTCCTGCGGGGTCGGCGCTCTGTGTTGAGGGCGAAGCACTTCACCCAACAGCTCTACGACCGTCTCCGGAGTAGGATCGTGTCCCGTCAGGCGCGCGTGAGCCTGCACGCGCAAAAGAGAGCCCTCCAACTCACGGATGTTTGCCTTCGCAATCTCGGCTATCGTAACGGCTACGTCCTGTCCGAGCTTGAAACCGAGACGAGCCGCCTTCTTCTTGAGAATCGCAATCCGCGTCTCGAGGTCCGGCCGCTGAATATCGACGACCAAGCCCCAGGTGAAGCGAGAAATGAGTCTTTCTTCGACGCGGGGAATTTCCTTCGGAGGGCGGTCGCAGGTGAGCACGATCTGGCGCCCGGCGTCGTGGATGCAATTGAAAGTGTGAAAGAACTCCTCCTGGGTACTCTCCTTCCCTCCCAGGAAATGCACGTCGTCGATCAGCAGCACGTCCGCGCGTCTGTACCTGTCCCTGAAAGCAAGTGACGTGCCTTGCCGTATCGATTGAATCATCTCATTCATGAAGCGTTCGGCGGACACGTAGAAGACGCGTTCAACCCCCGTTCCCTTGGCGGCGGCGTGGCCGATGGCGTGGAGCATATGGGTCTTGCCGAGGCCGGAGCCGCCGTATATAAACAGAGGGTTATAAGTGGCGCCCGGCTTCTCGAGCACGGCCATACACGCGGCGTTGGCCAGCTGGTTGTTGCCGGCCACAACGAGATTGTCAAAAGTGTAATTGGGGTTAAGGTCGCCGTTGCGATGCAGAGGACACGGAGGCTCGCAAGGAACGGGGTCGCCCCGGACGTGGTCAATCTGCGAACCTCCGTTGCCGCTCTCGGCGGCGCCCTCTTCAACTATCAGTGCCACCTTGACCGGGCGGCCCAGCGCTTCCGATACCGCGTCGTTGATTGACTTTAGATAGTGTTCGCTGAGCCACTCGACGAAGAACTCATTGGGCACGGCCAGTCTCAGTACGCCCCCGTCAAGACTCTTGATCCTGGCGGGGCCCATCCAAGTTCGGCAGGCCCTCGAGCCCATCTTTCGCTTCGCGCAAGCGAGTATGCTCTCCCAGAGACCGCTGGGGGTAGGGATCTCAGCAGTAGTCATATTCCAATCGGATGCAATTCGGCGGCGGGCTCCGTTACTCAACGAGCAACGAAGCCGGAGCGCCTCGAGAGACAGACGCCCATCCGCCCGCGAAAGTCAGAGACAAAAAGACCACACTCGCACCGCCCCACTACCCGGAGCAAAGGCGGAACGCCTAAACGTGAACCAAGGGTTGAGATTAGAAAAACTACTTTGCTCGGCGCCGCCCGGCGCCATGTGAAGAACTAACGGTTTGTGTAGGTACGCGCCCTCACCATGCCCACTGTTGACTGGCTCAAGCATAGTAGCAGGGTTTGGTGTCGGATTCAAGACGGAAGATCCGAAGGGCCTTAAACTATAACGGAAGGCTTGGAAACTCCGCGCTTTGTGGACAAAAAAAAATTAGTTGCGGCCGGCGGTTTCGTTCGGCATGAAAATGTTTGAAAAACACGGCCGACGCATATGTTGTTTTATCCTAGGCTTGCGCACGTGGCTTGCGTGCGTTTGTTGAACCACGTGCTTATCGGCGCGATACTGCGCGAAGTGCGTCCGCGCGAGCGACAAGATTTAGATTACGCGCGGAACGGGTTTCGGGCGGGAGAAGCCTTGAGGGTCGCATCAAAGGCGTCGTGGAATGTAAGAGGCCTTGAAGGGAGAGACCCGACCGGAGCGAGACGCGGAGCGAATCGACGCAAGAAGAAAGTGAGAACGGAGGGCCGACCCAACCGGGTGCCGCTATCGGCGAGGTAGAATCTCTCGCGGCGGCCGACAGAGACTGGGCCGGCGCGAAACGGCCCCGAGCGAGCGGGCCCGCCCGGGAAGCGCGTGCCCATCCATGGTCGCGGCGGGATGAGCACGGCCCGGGGGCGGGCCGTCGTCGGAAGGGCGCGCACAAAGGGAAGAAGGAGACCTGGGGCGACGCCGTATGGTCCGTCCCGGGCCCCCGGATCGAGGATTGGGCCTTCGACGGGGGGTCAGAGGTACGTCGAGGTCCGTCGGAGAATCGCCTTGACCGGCGGCGGGGCGCGGGCGTAGACTCTTTCGTGTCGGAAAGCATTCAGGCAAGGGACAGGTCTGGGATCGCTCAGGAATTGCATCTTTGCGGTAGGAATCCCGGAGACACAGCGGCAGGGAGCATATCGGCGGATCTCCATGCTTCTCAGGAGGAGCGTTGAAGAGAACATATCAACCTCATACGAAGAGGCGGAAGCGGGTTCACGGCTTCCGCAAAAGAATGAGCACGGCCCAGGGGCGGGCCATCGTCAGAAGGCGTCGCGCAAAGGGAAGAAAGAGACTGTGTGTCTAGGGATCGCGCCGCGGTCGGTCCTTCCGGAGAGAAGCTACCGGCTCGGTTTTTGCTGAGAGGCAAGAAGGAATTCGACGAGGTCTACAACAAGGGCACTCCCTATCGAGGCCGCTACACAGTCCTTGTGGCGCTGTTCAGCGCGGGTTTTTCAGAGCGAAAAGTGGGTTTCGTAGCCGGCAAGAGGGTCGGAAACGCCGTCAAGCGCAACCGTGTAAGGCGCTTGATGAAAGAAGCCTTCCGCCGAGCTCAGCCGGAGATGATCTCTGTTCCCGGCCGTATGGTCTTCATAGCTAGGTCCGCCGGCGCCGAAGCGGGCTATTACGAGATTGAAAGAGACATCCGCGGCCTGCTGGCGCAGGCTTCGCTGCTTAAAGAGGCCGGCTGACCTAAGACACCCACCTTCCATCGGCGGCCCGGAACAAGCGCCGGGAGCAAGCGTCCCTGTTGAACCCGGACACCACCGGCGGGACCAAAGGGCGCTGTACGGCCGTGTGCGACTACTGAAGAATCTCCCGCGATCCAGCGAGACTCCGTCGGCGCCGCGTGAACTCAGGAGCCCGGGGCGCGAAGGGGCGGCGGCGCGACCGAAGAGGCGGGACACCCCGCCGCGGAGGTTTGGCAATTTGAAACGCCTGGTGATATTCCCGCTCGCGTGCTATCAGAAGGTAATCTCACCGTTTCTCCCGCGGGCGTGCAGGTTCTGTCCTTCGTGTTCGGAGTACGCACGCGAAGCCATATGCAGGCACGGAATACTGCGCGGGCTTTGGCTGACGACCCGCCGTCTGATGCGCTGTCATCCTTACAACCCCGGGGGCTACGATCCCGTCCCCGAGGCGCCGGCGCCATCGGGGAGTTGTGACGGCATGAGCGCCGGCCGGGCGGCGGGCGAGGAATGAGCGGGTACGGGCGTGGACAGGCAGTCCGAACGACCGAAGGCGGAACGTAATTTGAAAACGAGCCCGGTGCGGGAGTTGCCACTACGAAGCTCCCACGTGGGACGAGCCCGAGCCACCGGCGAGTCGGCGAGGCGAACCGCGCCCGTGGAGTGTATACATGACTGACTACAAGCGGATGCTTCTGGCGGTTCTTATCGCCTCGCTATTCATATTCCTTTGGACCTCCGTGTTCGTGAAGCCCAAGAGGCGACCGCCCGGAGGCGAGCCCACGGCGGTCGCGGACAGTGTCTACCCAGGGGCGGTGGACGCGCCGGAGCGCGAGGAGCTGCCCGGCACCCGGGCTGAGACGCCGCCCGAGGAATCGAGGGAAAGGCGAGAGGCGCCGCTGCCCGGCACCATCATCGCCGAAGGCGGCGGGGTTGACTTTCCGGCGGCCTCGCCGGAGGACCCTAGGACCCGACCGGCGGTAGTGGAAACTGATCTTTGCCGCGGCACGATAGCCCCCGTCGGAGGAGGGCTGGCCTCATGGAAGCTCTTGGATTTCCTCGACCTGAACGACGAGACCGTTGATCTGGTAAACAAGGGCCTTGGGATCAGCTCCGAGCTGGATGTGGAGCTTGTGTTGAGAAGCGGCCCGGTGAACTTCCAGGACGCGCCTTTCTCCGTCGAGACGGTGAGCTCGAGTGACCCGGCCGTGGAGAAGAAGGTCAGACTTACGGCCGCCGACACTTCCGGCGCCTCGCTCACTAAGACATATACCTTTTACAGAGACAAATACTTCTTCGATCTCGACGTCGAGGCCAGGGGGTTTGGTTCGGAGAGCGGTCTCGCGTGCGCTCTCTCATGGCGACACGGCGTGCCGATCACCGAGTCCAATCAGAAGGCCGACCTGCAGAACTTCGCCGCCGTGACCCTCGTTGGAGAGGAGCACGAAAAGGACAAGGTCAAGGACTTCAATAAGGAGCCCAGCAGGAGCTACGAGGGCAGTGTCTTCTGGACCGGGGTGAGGAACAAGTACTTCATCGCGGCCATCATCCCTACAGAGGGGCCGGGCAAGGCGGTCCATACCTGGGGCACTCCGGACAGAAACCAGGTGGGGACGCAGTTGCTTACCCAGATGGCCCCCGACGGGGTCGGCGCCGGAACGGCGAGTTTCAGGGTGTACGGAGGGCCCGTCGAATACGATTTGCTCAGCGCCCTCGACGTTGGACTGGAGAGGTCCGTCTACCAGCGGTTCCAGTTCATGACCCCGCTCAACCACTTGATCTTCGCCGTTATGAAGTGGTTCTACAAGTTCTTGCCGAACTACGGCGTGGTCATCATCATAGTCTCGGCGTTGTCGAAGCTGGTGTTCTATCCGCTTACGAAGAGCAGCCTGAAGTCCATGGCCGCGATGAGGAAGCTCCAGCCCGAGATAGAAGCCCTGAAGAAGAAATACAAGGGCGATCCGAAGAAGATGAACCAAGCGCAGATGGAGCTTTTCCGCAAGCACAAAGTCAATCCAATGGGAGGGTGTCTGCCGATATTGCTTCAGATGCCCATCTTCTTCGCGCTGTACAACGTTCTGGTTGAGTCCGTCGCGTTTAGGAGGGCTCCTTTCGTCCTCTGGATAGACGATCTGTCGGCCCCCGACACCCTCTTCTACGTGGGGACTTTTCCGATACACGTCCTGCCCATTGTGATGGCCGTTACACAGCTCTTGCAGCCGCAAATGGGGGGCGCCGACCCCCGGCAGGCCATGATGACGAAGATCATGCCGGTGTTTCTCCTGGTGATCTTTTACGGTCTGCCGTCGGGGCTCGTGCTTTACTGGACCATAAACAACATTATGACGGCGCTGCAGCAGTACATCATGAATAGGCAGGAAGCGGCCAAAGAGGCGGCCGCGGGAGTGGTGACGGCCCCGGCCCCCGCCAGGGGGAGCCCGAACAAGAGGACCAGGGGTTCGCGCAAGAGGAAGTAATGCCGCGCGGATCATGGCGTGGCCCCACGAGATGCGGAGGTAAGGGGAGATTTACGGGAATCAAAGCAGACCGGCGTACGGTCGGTGGAAACGTAGGAAGAAGGACCCGAGCCGCTCATCCGGATCGGCGTCGAGCAAGGCGGATGTCGAGTCCTCGAAAGAGGAGGCGGCCGGAGGCGGCTGTGGAGCTGAGTCCGCGAACGCCGGTGGAAGCGCGGTGACGGAGGACGAGAGCCGCGTAGGGGGCGGGGCTCAATCCGGGGGGAATGGGCTCGGCCGAGGCGGCGAGCGGAGGGGCGATGCCAAGGGCACGGGTCAATCCGCTGAAAAGGGCCCCCGCCTTGACGCTGAGCGGAAGAGCGACAAGAGAAAAGGCAAGCCACCGGAGCGGGCGGGCGCCGCTGGGGGCGGGACCGCCCACGTGCGGACCGGCGCGGGGCCGGCCGGACGCGATCGTGGGGTCGCCGGGGTCGCGGGAGACGGGCGGTCGACGGAAGGCCGAATCAAACCAAGGGAGTCCATTGAGAAAAGGGGAAGGCAAATGAACGATGAGCACGTTGATCAGACATCAGTAGTGGAGGAGGCGAAGTCGGTTGACGAGGCGGTTGCCGGCGCCTTGGAGAAGCTCCGGATAGCCCGGGATCTCGCCGACATAGAGGTGCTCGAGCCCGGCAGCAAGGGCTTTCTCAACATGATAGGCGGCAAGAACGCCAAGGTCCGGGTCACGATCAAAGAGGGAGCGTGGAAGGACAGGGTCGGCGACGTCGTAAGAGGCTTGGTGGATAGGATGGGCATAAACACGCAGGTACAAGTTGAAGTGATCGATCAAGTCGTGCACGTCAGAGTCGACAGCGCCGGAAGCGACGGGCTTTTGATCGGCCGCAAGGGAGAGACGCTCCAAGCCATTCAGCACCTGACTACGCGGATGGTCAACAGGGACAATAGACGAAGAGTGCAAGTCGCGGTTGACATCGGCGGGTACAGAAGAAGACGCGAGACGCAACTCGAGAATCTCGCGAAATCACTCGCGGCCAAAGTCGAGGGTAGCGGCCAACAGGCCCTGACCGAACCCCTGAACGCCGCGGAGAGAAGGATCATTCACATCACCCTCGCCGGCACACCCTCAGTTCGAACCGAGACGGTCGGCGAGGGGCTCCTCAAGAAGGTGGCGGTGATACGCGTCAAGGAAAACGCCGGTGTCACTCGCTCAGCCCCAAACGAATGAGCATACGATCGCCGCGCTGAGCACCCCCCCCGGGGTCGGGGCTATCGCGGTGGTAAGGCTCAGTGGTCCCAACGCGCGAGCGATAGCGGGCCGGGTCTTCAGCGGAACCGAGGATCTGACGAAGGCCTCGCCGCGAACCGCCTGCCACGGCTTTGCCGTGAACGAATCGGGCGAGTGCCTCGATGAGGTGCTCGCCACTGTGTTTTCCGCGCCCCATAGTTACACGGGTGAAGACATGGTGGAGCTGAGCTGCCACGGCGGGCCGTTGCCGTCAGCGCTTGTCCTCGACGCCGTGATCCGGGCGGGCGCATGCCCCGCCGCCCCCGGAGAGTTCACGAAGAGAGCGTTCCTGAACGGCAAGCTCGACCTGAGCCAGGCGGAGGCGATCGCCGAAGTGATCGGGGCTCGAAGCCGCGCCGGGCTCAAGGCCGCGCTCTCCCAGTTGGGGGGATCCCTTTCCGAAAGAGTGCGGCGAACTCGCGAGAAGCTCATCGCCGTGCTGGCGGAGTTGGAAGCCCGCCTCGACTTCTCCGAGGACGTCGACGAGCCCCTTGGCGTCGATGCGACGGGTCGGGTAATTGGGAGTGCCGCGGAAGACCTGAGGCGGCTGCTGGACGGCGCCTCCCTCGGCAGGCTGGCGCGCGAGGGCGCTCGAGTCGTGATAGCCGGGAGGCCGAACGTCGGTAAGTCTAGCCTCCTAAACGCGATGGTGGGACGGGATCGGGCGATCGTCACGACCGTCCCCGGCACCACTCGAGACGCCATTGAGGAATGGGTGGAGGTTGGAGGGATTCTCTTGACGCTTGCGGACACCGCGGGCCTGCGGTCGGCCGGGGATGAGATCGAGGCGGAAGGAGTTAGAAGGACCCGGAGCCTGATACGCGAGAGCAGGCTCGTGCTGGCCGTGATGGAGATGCAGACGACGCCCGGTGAAGAGACGGTTCGGCTCGTAGCCGAGCTTGCACGGGAGGCGCCCGTTCTTCCGGTTGTGAACAAGATGGATCTGGGGGGCGACCCGGAACGGTGGAGGAAGGCGCTCGGCGACCCCCCGGAGCGTGGCGAGGGCGCGCACCCGGTGCTGCCCTGCTCTTTTGTCTCAGCCCTTACGGGAGAAGGGGTGGACGCTCTGAAGGGGCGCATCGTTGAGGCTCTTTGCGGCGGGGGCATTCTCGACGGCTGGGGGGACGAGGTGCTATTGACCAACGCGCGCCACATTGACGCTTTGAGAAGGGCGCACGAGGCCCTTGGAAGGACTCAAGCGGCACTTGAAGAAGGAGTTACCGAGGAGCTTCTTGCCTTCGAGGTAGGAGGCGCGGTTCGGGCGATGGGAGAAATAAGTGGCGAATCGGTGACCGAAGAGGTCCTCGACTCCATTTTCTCAAGGTTCTGTGTAGGCAAATAGGCAACGCGGACGGCCCCGGCGGTGACGCCAGGCGGGAAGGGGCTCGCCGGGGCGAGGAGGCCGAATCGCGGCAGCATAGGCCGGGCACCCGCCTGCCCGGGGGCGCTCGGGCCGGAGAGCAGCAGGCCGGATTCTTGATCGGCCGGCACTTGCGCCCGCACGAGGCGCGCGGGTCGTCCTAAACCGGACACACAGCGAGAAGCGGTAGTCCGTCCCTTCAGGAACAATAAAATTGCCCGGCTTACATGAATGCGAAATCCTCGTAGTAGGCGGGGGCCACGCGGGGTGCGAGGCTGCGGTCGCCGCGGCTCGGATGGGCGCGCGAACCGTTCTGCTCACCATGGACGTCGAACGGATCGGGCAGATGTCCTGCAATCCGGCTATTGGAGGGCTCGCGAAGGGCCAGCTCGTGCGCGAGCTCGACGCCCTCGGCGGGGTCATGGCGAGGGTCACCGACAGGACCGCGATTCAGTTCAGGATGCTCAATCGGGGCAAGGGCGCAGCCGTGTGGTCCCCCCGGGCTCAGGTCGACCGAGAGCTATACCGCCGGGAGATGACTCGTCTGGTCGCCGGCCGGAGCGGGCTCACGGTTCTGGCGGGAACCGCGGTAGAGCTGACGGCGTTGTCCGGCCGCGTTACGGGGGTTAGAACGGCGGATGGTGCGAGCTTGAAGGCGCGGGCGGTGATTCTGACGCCCGGCACCTTCATGAACGCAGTGATGCACGTCGGATTCGAGATGACGACCGGGGGGCGTCAGGGCGACGCCGCTAGCTCGGGGCTTACCGAATCCCTCGAGGCGCTGGGCCATGAGACAGGAAGGCTGAAGACCGGCACTTCACCCAGGATCAAGGCCGATACCGTGGATTTCGAGGCCATGACCCCGCAGTTCGGCGATGATCCCCCGCTGCCCTTTTCGCATTTCACGACGGAGCTGTCCATAGAGCAGATGCCTTGTTTTCTGACCAGGACCACGGCTGAGACGGCTCGGCATATCCGTGAGAACCTGGATCGGTCCCCTCTCTACGGCGGCCGCATCCGGGGCGTCGGCCCTCGCTACTGCCCTTCCATTGAAGACAAGATAGTGAGGTTCCCTGATAGGGAAAGCCACCAGATCATAGTCGAGCCGGAAGGCAGGTCATCGGAACTTGTTTATTTGAACGGGCTTGCGACGAGCCTCCCTCTTGACGTGCAGCTTTCCATGGTGTACAGCCTCAGAGGTCTCGAGGAGGCGGAGATCGCGATACCCGGCTATGCGGTCGAGTACGACTTCGTCTTCCCCACCCAGTTGGAGCCGAGCCTAGAGAGCAAGAAGTGTCGGGGGCTTTTTCTGGCCGGCCAGATCAACGGGACTTCCGGCTACGAGGAGGCGGCCGTTCAAGGTTTTGTCGCCGCAGTTAACGCGAAGAGGTCTCTCGCCGGGGAGCCCCCCCTGGTCCTGGGCCGACACGAGGCCTACATAGGGGTCCTCATAGACGACCTCATCACGAAGGGCACGAGCGAGCCATACCGCATGTTCACATCCAGGGCCGAGTATCGCCTTCTGCTCAGACAGGACAACGCCGACGAGAGACTCGCCCACTACGGCCGCGAGCTGGGTCTCTTGACGGATATGGAGTACGCGTCCGTCACGGAGAGACTGGGCCGGATTAGCCGGGAAATCGAAAGACTTGAAAGGTCGAGACCTCGCCGGACGGCGCGTGGCGGCGGACCGCGAATGTCGTCAAGCGGTGAAGAGGAGCCCGGGGCCGGAGTCGGCCCCGATGCCCCGCCTCGCGCGACAGGCGGGGACAGGGGCCCCGCCCCGACGCTGAGGGAGCTACTCGCAAGGCCGCACGTGACTTATGAAGATCTGGCGGCCGTAGAGGACGGATCCGCGAGCGTGCCGCGGTGGCTGCGGGAGCTGGTTGAGATCAGAGTCAAGTACGCCGGGTACATCAGAAGGCAGGAGCGGGAGATAGAGCGTTTCAAGAGACTCGAGGGCATGCTGATTCCGCGGGGGTTATGGGCGCGGGATCTCACCGGTCTTTCGCTTGAAGCGAATGAGAAGCTCAGAGCAGCCGCGCCTCGTTCGCTTGGACAGGCGGGGCGCGTCCCTGGGGTGACGCCCGCCGACGTTAGCGTCCTTCACCTGCACCTTGAGAAATACCTGCGCTCTCGATCGAAGACGGAACCCCGGGGGGCCTAGAGCCGGCGTCCGGTTCGAGGTGCGTGCGAAAGATCTTCCTTGCTCCCTGCGCCCGCTTCGCGGAGCTAACCTTCGCTTCGCGAAGGTGGATCTCGGCTCCCTCCTGCGCAAATGGTCGCTTCGGAAGATCGTTCGCCCGCGGAAGGGATCACTGGGTGGCGAGGGAAGGTGAAGGAGGATTGTCGTGAAGGGAAAGGGCCGGAAGGGGTCGAAGAGATCGGCCCGGGTCAAGGGAGAAAAGGGCCCGGGGGTTCGTGGTAAGCCGAGTCCAGGAAGGGAAAAGAGAGGCTCGGACAGCGAGGGCGCGGCTGAGGTGGCCCGTGGGGCGGCGGCCGGAGGGCCGGCCGGGCGGCCCGAGAGCGAGGCGATCGCCGAGGAGCTTCGAAGCTACGGCGACTCATTCAAGCGACACACGGGGCTTGAGCTTCGCGAGAAGACAGTCCGGTCCCTGGGCCTCTACATAAGCGAGCTTTTCAGGTGGAATGAGAGAGCCGCCCTGATGTCTCGGGGAGATGAGACCCGAGTGATCGAGCGGCACGTGATGGACAGCCTGAGCCTGCTCGCCTTCTTTCACGAGACGGATGGCGCGTCGCTCCTCGATATAGGAAGCGGGGCCGGCTTCCCAGCTCTGCCGATCAAGATAGCCGCCCTGGGGATGAAGGTCACACTCGTAGAATCCGTCCACAAAAAAGAGCTCTTTCTAAACTACGTCATACAGAAGCTGGGCCTAGAAGACGCCATGGTCCTGGGCGCGCGCGCGGAAGAAGCACCTTGGCGTGGCGTGGCGCCGGAGGGGTTCGACATTGTCACCTCCAGGGCCACCCTCGGCCTCGCGGACCTCGCGGCAATGGGGGGCACTGCGGTAGGCCGCGGCGGCGCGCTCGTTGCGTACAAGGGCGGCCGGTTCGAGGAGGAGCTGAGAGACGCAGAGGGGGGGATCGAGCGTAGCGGCCTCAGGCTCATGGCGATTTGGGAAAGCCCCTGGGGGCCCGGCCGTCTACTGGCCTTCCGGAAAAAGGGGCCGTAACGTCCGATCGCCGCCCTGACGGCTCGCGGACCCCCTTCTCACACTGACCGACCGCGAGGTCGACGGCCCCGGCAGGCAAGCCGAGACCCAATACCCACCCCCGGGGTGATGTCCCGGCAGAGGCGGGATGGCAGGCCTTGGAGAAAGCTCCCAACCCATCCGCGCGCCCGAAGAAAAAAACACGCCGCGGGTGCCTCGAACCGTAAGCCGCGAGGGCCGGCGCTAAGCTATATCTGATGCCGACGAAGATGCCGGGCCCCTCCCCCGCCTTAAGATATACAACAACACCTCATAGATTATATCATATGGGCCGACGTCGTCCGTTGGCGTCGTGCGATATAGCTTGCGTGACTCGCGATGTCCCGCTCCATGGGCCGGCCCGGAGGCCCGTCGAGATCAGCCTGTGCTTGTGAGGATTCGGGGGTTGACGGTTTGAGCGGGAGTTGCTCTAAGGGCATGAGAGATGTCAAACGGAAACAAATCGATCAAGAGATGTAGCAAGAGATTCTGATCTAGAAATCTCGAAAGCTGAGTGGGAAGAGGGAGAATGAAACGTGGAACCTTGCGACCGGGACGCGGTCAAGGACGGGGGTGACGGTCGGCCGGTCGGTGGACTGAAGAATGAACGCCTCGGTATCTTTTGGATGGAAAAGGAGTTGCGCGTCTTTCGGGCTCATGCTAGATTGCCGCTTAACAAGTGCCGTGCGTCAGTGAATGTCTCCTTTTGGTGGGATGATGGGTAGGGTTATCGCCATAGCTAACCAGAAAGGCGGCGTGGGCAAAACCACGACGGCGATCAATCTCGGGGCCTCCATTGCGGATGGAGGCAAGCGAGTCCTAATCATTGACCTCGACCCTCAAGGGAACGCTGGAAGCGGTCTTGGGATAAACGGCAAGGCCGTGTCGGTCGGCATCTATGAAGTTCTGGTGGGAGAGGTGCCAATGAAGGAGGCCGTTGTAAGAACTGAGGCCCAGGGAATGGACCTGGTGCCGGCGGGCCAGGGTCTCGTCGGGGCGGAGCTTGAGCTTGCCGGGGTGATGGCCAGGGAGAGCAAGCTGAAACAGGCCCTGGAGCCCATTCGAGAATCGTATGATTACGTGATCGTGGACACGCCCCCTTCCCTGGGACTGCTTACCATCAACACGCTGACTGCTGCCGATTCGGTGCTTGTTCCAATTCAGTGTGAGTACTATGCCCTGGAAGGCTTGAGCCAGCTGCTAAATGTCATAAAGCTGGTACAAGCCAACCTCAATCCGAGGCTGAGGATTGAGGGAGTTCTGCTGACCATGTTCGATTCCAGGCTGAACCTGTCTCAGCAGGTTGAGCAGGAGGCAAGGAGGTACTTCGCCCAGAGAGTGTTCGAAACGGTGATACCTCGAAACGTGCGGCTGGGCGAGGCCCCCAGTTTCGGCCGTCCCATTCTGCTCTACGACAGGCAATGCGCTGGAGCTGAGAGCTACCTAAAACTGGCAAAGGAAGTGATGGCGGATGACTAGAAAAGCACTGGGGAGAGGTCTGGAGGCGCTCATTCCTACCGAGGGAGCCAAACCGGCGGATGAGGCAGGTCGGGAGGATCTGCGGGAAATACCCGTGGATATGATTCAAGCGAACCCGTGGCAGCCGAGGGGCGAGGCTTCGGAAGAGGCCCTGGGCGAGCTCGTGGCGTCGATTCGGGAGAACGGAGTGCTTCAGCCCGTGCTGGTGCGTCGGACCGAGGAGGGATACCAGCTTGTGGCGGGAGAGAGGAGGTTTGTGGCGTGCAAGCTGGCCGGGTTGAGGGAAGTCCCGGTTGTTGTCAGGAAGGTCAGCGACCGGCAGATGGTCGAGTTGGCCTTGGTAGAGAATCTGCAGCGGGAGGATCTGAATCCGATCGATGAAGCGAGAGCGTACAAGAGACTCCAAGATGAGTTCTCCTTGACCCAGGAAGAGATCGCGGAGAGGGTCGGAAAAGACAGGGCGTCGGTCGCGAATCAGATCCGGCTCCTCCAGCTTCCACGTGAGATTAAGGACTATGTTTCACGTGGAACACTCTCGGCTGGACATGGCAGAGCCCTTCTTGCTATTGAAGATCCGGCGAAACAGCTCGAGCTCGGGCAGGCCGTCGCGAGCAGGGGGCTTTCCGTACGAGAGACCGAAAGGCTGACGAAGCGAAAGACAAAAGCGCGGCGAAAGAAGGGCCACGGTGCCCTCCCCGCTGAGCTTGCGGCGCTTGAGGAGAACGTGCGCGAGCACTTGGCGACCAGGGTGGCGATAAAACCATCCGGTAGGGGCGGAACGATAGAGATACAGTACTATAGTAGCGAAGACCTCGAGAGAATCCTCGAGCGTATAGGTGCCCTGCGTGCGCCCTTTGTCATGTAAGACTTAACATCGTGTCGAATAAACAAATAACGATCATACTGACCGGCCTCGCAAGAGGGCGGAGCTACAGGATCACACTGTCAAGGGCCTTCTTCTGGCTGGCGTTGATCGCCGAGGCGCTGGTTCTGTTGGGGCTGGTAGTCTCGTTTGCCATGTACGGCCGCGCGGCCGTCGTCGCCGACCGTGCGGACTCCCTCGCCCGGGAAAACGCCCGTCTTGCCGAGCGCACACAACGGGTGGTCGCCCTACAACAGGAAGTGGACCGGCTTAGGTCTATGGAAGCAAAGGTGTTAGCGCTGATGGGGGTCGACACGCTCGCCGTCGGCAGAGGAAGATGGGAGGACCTCATCGAGGGCGGAGGGGTTGCGGATTCGACCGCCGAATCGGCCGGCGACGGATTCATATGGCCCGTAACCGGCGTAATATCCAGGGGTTACAGGCCCGATGGGGATTCGGGAACGCCGCACCTGGGCCTGGACATAGCTGGGGAGACCGGGGCGCCGATCAAGGCCATTCAGGACGGTGTGGTGACGTTCGCGGGCGGGGACTCGGTGTTCGGCAATGCGGTGATAATCGATCACGGTGGCGGGGTGAGCAGTCTCTATGGGCACAACTCGAAGCTGCTTGTGGGAGAGGGAGATAGTGTCAAGCGGGGTCAAGTAATAGCGCGGCTCGGCAGTACGGGGCGGAGTTCTGCTCCGCACCTGCATCTGGAAATCCGGGAGGGAAAATCTGCGGTGGATCCGCTTAAGTATTTGGGAAAGCGCGAGTAGTGCGGGCACAACCTAAGAGGAGGTGGAGAGATGGCTATCTTCAGGAAGGAAGAAGGGACCGTCAGCGCAGCGGTGGCTGGGGCAAACTCAATCCTCGGCGAGGGGTCAAGTTTCAAGGGAAACATCAGGATCGAAGGAAGTATGAGAGTTGACGGTGAGTTCGAAGGGAATATCACCGTGACCGAGAGCCTGATCGTGGGAAAGAGCGGGACCGTCAAAGCGGAAGTCGAAGCGGGAGAAGCGGTTGTCGCGGGTCGCGTGGTTGGTAGGATACGTGCCGGAGAGAGGGTCGAGCTCCAGACCGGGTCGCGGATGGAAGGGGATGTCCACACCCAGAGCTTCATGATAGAAGACGGGGTTTTCTTCCGGGGAAGCTGCCACATGGGCAAGGAGGAGGACAGCGACGAGGAGATCTTGGCGCCGGATCAGGCGGGTCTGGGGATTGTGCGGCGGTCCTCCTGAGGGTTGGTTGTGGATAACTGCGCGGGATGATAGAGGGGATGTAATCGCTTTGTTTGCAAAGAGTGGGAAGAGGCCTGCGCACACGCGCGGACAAGTTGTCCACCGTTTATCCACAGCCCGAATGCGACCCACGGTACGTGCCGATGGGTACTGGGCGACTAGGGCGCCTACCTGATGTGAGGTGGTCGAGGCTGGTTCGGGGGCTCCCGGCGGCTCACGGGCTCAGACTTGAGCCGTGGGGGGCAAGGAGCGATCGGCCGGTTGACGTGCGGGATGCGATGGGTACATCAAGGAGCGCCAGGACGGGGGCCGGCTTGGATCCTCGTAACAAATTCGGGTTGTTAGACTTGGAGAATGTTTGTCGGTGGCGTTCGCCGGAGGCGCCCGGTGTGCGTGCCGGATCGTGAGCTATCCGTGACACGGGGCGACCGAGAAAAGGGTACCTATGGTAGGCCGACCCCGTGGATGGAAGGGAATCCTGGAGAGACGGAGGTGTACTAGATATTGATAGTGGGCGGAGCCCGGCGGCGGTGCCCCGGGTTGACGCTTCTCATCTTCTGGGCTATGCTGTTTCAATAGAGGGGGCATAAAGAATGCCACCTCACTCGCCACCAAGCCCATAGGGTGCTGCACGGCCGGCAGGACGGGGAAGCCAATCTTGGCTGAAGCACCATGAGACCACTTCGGCGCAAACCCTCAGATCAACACACCGGAAAGAATTCTGAAATGAATGCGGCTCCTCGCGCAGGGAAGGCTCTGGAAGGGGCCGGTTGTTGTTGCGGACGTGTGGCCGTGAAGTCAAATACGTACAACTGGGTGCGGTCTGTCTTCGACAAAAGGAGGGGAATGATGGCCGTGATGACGAGCTTAGCTGTTGCGCTCTTTCTCTCTCTCGGAAGTGGGAGCGCGGGATCGACGTTTTCGGTGAGCGGCGCCGAGAGCGATACACTGAGAGAAGAGACATCCGTCATCGAGAGCGCGGTTGTCAAGGCGGACAATGTATTCGGCTTGAAGCTTTTCAGAGAGATCAACAAGGGATCGGTGAAGGAGAGCGTTTTCATCTCTCCATTGAGTGTGGCGATGGCGCTGGGGATGACATACAACGGCGCGGCGGGGGTAAGCGCGGCTGCCATGAGAAACACTCTGGAGCTCGGAGAGATTGAAAGAGAGGATTTCAACAAGGCGTATGCACAGTTGATGGGCTCCGTTACCGCGGCGGACCCTGAGGTGCGGTTGAGCATAGCCAACTCCATCTGGTACCGGGAGGATTTGAGATTCAAAGAGGACTTCCTCGGCGTGAACGAGAGGTTTTTCAACGCTCAAGTGAGGGAATTGGATTTCGGGGCCGCGAACGCAGCCAACGTCATAAACAAATGGGTGAGCGACCGGACGAACGAGAGGATAAGGGAGATAGTGAGCGCCCCCATTCCCCGCGACATGGTCATGATGCTGATCAATGCGATCTATTTCAAGGGCACGTGGACGTACGAGTTTGATGAGAAACGAACCAAGGAGGATACTTTCACGCTCCCAGACGGATCGAAAGTGAAGTGTGAGATGATGGTTCAGGACAATGAATTCGACTACCTGGAAAGAGACGGGCTTCAGGCGATCGACCTGCCTTACGGAAACGGGAGATTCCGTGCGACGGTGATTCTGCCGAGGGAGGGGGCGCCGGTGGACTCGTTGGTCTCCGAGCTCAGCGAGCCCGGCTGGCGCGAGGTATTGGCCGGGGTTCGTCGCAGAGAAGTGATCGTGGAGCTTCCGAAATTCAAACTGGAGTATGAGCTTTCCATGAACCGCGCTCTGAGCGCTCTCGGGATGGGTGTGGCGTTTGATCCCAAGAAGGCGGACTTCAGTGGGATGTACGACGGACCGGATCCTCTGAGCATAAGTGAAGTGAAGCATAAGACGTTCGTTCAGGTTGATGAAGAGGGCACGGAGGCGGCGGCCGTAACGTCCGTGGGGATTGTAGCGACCTCGATTGTGCGGAAGCCGCGAATGCGCGTGGACCGCCCGTTCATATTCGCGATTCGCGACAGTCATTCGGAGGCGCTTCTCTTTATCGGGAAGATAGTCGAGCCCTCCTGGGAGGAGGAAGACGGCGGCTAGGCATAAAGGGAGCCGCCCCGGATTGACTTTAAAGCTTGCGGGCACGGCCGCCCCGGGCTTCGGCTTGTGTGTGTGGGTACGAGGCCGGCTGCGCCATGCGACGAGTTTGTTCAGGGAGGTGCGTCATGTACAGGTCTCTGGTGTTTGCGCTTTTGGCGGCGTTTCTGATCTTGGGCGGTTGCGGGGACAAAGCAAGCAATCCCGAATCCGACAAACCCCGCCCAGTGACGGAAACGGAGGAGCAGTTGGTTGACTCCTTCAACAGGTTCGGACTCGACCTCTTCAAAGAGCTTGTTCGGGGCGAGCGAGACGAAAACGTGTTCGTCTCTCCCCTCAGCGTGTCGATGGCCCTGGGCATGACCTATAACGGCGCCGCCGGGACCACGGAGGAGGCAATGCGGAACACGCTCAAGTTCGACGACCTGACCCTCGAGCAGATCAACGGAGCCTACAGAAGCTTGATTGATCTCCTGGGAAGCCTCGACCCCGACGTGCAGTTCCAACTCGCCAACTCCATCTGGTACCGCATGGGAGTGACGTTCAGGCAGGATTTCATAGACCGCAATCAGATATATTTCAACGCCGAGGTGCGCGGTCTTGATTTCTCGGCGCCCGAGGCGGCCGCGACGATAAACGACTGGGTGAGCGAGAACACGGGCGACAGGATCGAGGACATAGTGTCGGATCCCATAGACCCGATGACCGTCATGTTCCTCATCAACGCGATATATTTCAAGGGCTCGTGGACATATGAGTTCGATACTGAGGAGACGGAGGACGACGTCTTCATGCTGCCGGGCGGAGTGGAGGCGCCGTGCAGGATGATGAACCAGGCCGGGGATTTCATGTACTTCCGAGGAATGGGCTTTCAAGCGATCGATCTTCCTTACGGCAACGGCGACTTCAGCATGGTTGTGATCCTGCCGGACCGTCCCAAGAACGACATAGACTCGATAATCGACGCTCTCGATCAGGAGACGTGGATAGGCTGGCTCGAGAGCTTCGATGAACAGGAAGGGCACATCCAGCTTCCGAAATTCACTCTTGAGTACGAGGCGATGCTGAACAAGGTGCTGACCGCCCTGGGAATGGGGGTGGCCTTCGACATGGGCGCCGCGGATTTCAGCGGCATGTATTCCGGGCCGCAACGGCTCTTCATATCGAAAGTCAAGCACAAGAGCTTCGTGACTGTGGACGAGGAGGGTACCGAGGCCGCGGCGGCGACCTCGGTTGAGGTAGGCATCACCTCGCCCACCGGGTTCCGGATGCGGGTTGATCACCCGTTCCTCTTCGCCATTCGGGACAGTCACACGCAGACGATCCTGTTCATGGGTAAGATCGTCGAGCCGCTGCTCTGAGAGCGCGGAGGTGAAGAAGATGAGAAGCGCCACGCCATTGTCACTTCTTTGCATCTTCTGTTTGGCTGCTGCGGGATGCGAGAGCGAGCCGACGTCCCCCGAGCCGAAGCGGGGTCGGCCCCTCGGGACCTTCGTTGACGAACAGATCGTCCTCGCCGCGTCCGAACCCGTGGATGGCGTCCGGGCGGGAGTCCGCGATTGCGTTTTCGACTTCGGAACGACCCATTCCCTCAACGAAGCCGGCTACAACGACTTCGAGCTTACATATTACGATGGGAGCACTTGTGAAGGGAACGCGTGGGTGTTCAACCATTCAACTCAAGCCTGGGATCGGTTCGCGTTCTATTTCGTGCCCCTGGGGGCCGAATGCCGCCCCTCCTGGACAAAGAGGACGCGGCTTCTTTCCTCTCGGGGGCTCTCCGCCTGGGACTACCTTGACGAGTCGGGCCGAATGAGGATTCGGCCGGGCGTTCCCGATGCGGGTTGCAGCGCCCGTGCCCTTAGGACGGCCCGCGACTACCTTGTCGTGCCGCTGCTCTATGATGAGTCCGTTACTTGCCGGGCGATCGCTTACGCCGACGGCTCGTTGTGGGCGGCGTCGGAAGCTTTTCACGACCTCTGCAAAGTATCTCTCTCGGGAGAGCTAATGAAGCGTGTGGAGACTTCCTCCTACAACCGCGGGCTCGCGTTCGACGGGGAGAACTTGTGGTATGCCGGCCTTCACGGGCACGTATCGAAGATGACTCAAGAAGGGGAGCATCTGTGCGAGTTCTCGGCTCCGCGGTCCTATCCCGGCGGCATGGCCTGGGTAGGGGGTCGACTGTGGTACGCGGAGCCGGCGACTTCGAACGCCTCCCTTCTCTTTGAAATCGACGTCGACGCTTCCTGTGTTTCGGGAAGCTCCGTTGTCACAGACACGGTTCAGGTTCCCATAGGGAACGTTCGGGGGCTTGCCTGGGACGGCGTTCATCTGTTGATCGCCGGCAAGCGTCTGTACAAAGTCATGCTCAGTGGGAACGTAGTCGGCTCATACCCCTTACCCGTCCGAAACGTGATGGACATAGCCTGGGACGGGGAGGCGCTCTGGGTGCTGAACGGCGGCCCGAATGGAGTCGGGGGCAACCGAGACCGGATGGCGACGAGGTTCCGGCTGCGGTAGGTGTTCTTCCGTCGGGGACGGGCCGGCAGGGCCGGCGGAATCCCCCCGGCGCGGCGCGACACACGATCAACAACGCAAACTGGGAGGCATCAATGAGGGCATGGGCATTGCGACTGTTGCTTCTGTCGGCGCTGTCGGCAATTGCGTGCAGTGATTCGAAATCGCCCGAGATATCGCCGCCGGAGGTAGAAATCGAGCAGTTGTATCTTTTCGACGTCTACTTGGTGAATAGCGCATGGGGCTATGTGCTCAAAGGGACATATGTGGACAACCAGGGCAATGTTGTCTCCTATGATCACAGTTTTGAGCGTTGGCCCCCCGATAGCTACCGGCCCCGAAATAGCTTTACGCTCGAGGAGCTCAAAGAGAAGTACATTGCGCCGTCGGATACAATTGCGCACGTAGACAAAGAGACCCTACTTCATATCTTTGGTCTCATCGAAGAAGCAAGTCTTGGCGAGATCTCGAGGGGAGAACGCACGGGGTTCGACATGGGTAGCTTCGCACATGTTTGCTACCGGTACGATCAGAGTACAGGCCGATATACCGAGGTCCTACTTTCGGAAGCCGGTGACTTCACGCGAACGAATCTATCAGATGCCGCCGTCGAATTGGTGGATTGGCTTGATGCCGTACTGGGCGAGGCTTATGACAAGGGGAAATAACGTTCATTAGGAGCAATCCGACAATTGCATGAACCCGGCAGGGCTGGTTTGTCAAGGCGCCTGCAACGCAACCGCCGCGCCGGCCTGCGCCTGCAGGTTGTGCCGGCGATATGACTCACGCCAAGTCGGGAATTCGTCATAGTGGGCCTGCTGGGCGAATCCCGTTGAAGTCGCGGCGCTTCTACGCCGGGGGTACGGATGAACAGCAGCAGGAGAAACTGAAAGGAGGCAGACCGTGAGGGGAGTATGTGACGGGCGCGGTACCGGGCGTCGCACAGTGGTGACGGTCTCGATACTTGTGGTGATGGTCTTGGCTGGGGCCTGTGAGAGGGCCGACCGCGTACCGACGGGTCTCGATGCCGACTCTCCGGCAGTAGTAGCTGAATCGGCGGGCGGGTCACGTGCGGATCAAGGCGGTCAAGACGCCGGCCGAGGTGAGTTCTTCCCGCTCGAGATAGGCAATGAGTGGAGGTACAGTCGCTCGCTCCTTCTGACGAGGGAGATGTTCGCGAGCGGGATGACCGAATCCACGGAAGTCAACATTCTGAGGGTTCACAGGCTGGTGGGTACCGAGACGCTTGGAGGCCGGGAGTACGTGGTCGAGAGGCGGCAAGAGTTCGACTCGCCAAGCCCAGGCGGCGGTGTGATCACAAGTTGGATCCGGTACAGGCAGGATCGTGCGGGACTGTACGAGGCGGACGTTCCCAGCACTCAACCGCCCGCGGCGCAGGAAGACCCGGCCCCGGAAAGCGTGGCTTTGGCTAGGGTCCGGGACTCGAACCCGGGGCGAGTTGAGCTGTGGCGCCGGATTTCGGCCGGTGTGGAAGCCGAGAACCGGGCGGCGCTCGAGCGAGCCTGGTCCGAGCTCACGAAGAAGCTGGATGCGCTCGCGGATTTGAGGGAACCGACGAGCGGAAGGTCGTTGGCGCATGGAGGGCCGCCGGGCGGTGTCATGCCGGGAGAGATCACGCGCTTGGCGTATCCTCTGCGCCCGGGCCAAGAGTGGACGATCAGGCCCGAGCCGTTCTTCGGCTCTGAGGTCGAGGCACGCGAAGTTCTCGATCTCCCTCCGGGCAAGATGAGCTGTGCCAGGATCAATGTGACGAACTTCGCCCTGGAGCCGGATGATGAAGTGTTCATATGGTACGGTAGGGACGGTTTCCTTCGCATGACCGTCCACGTGGAGACCGAGATGGTCGACATTAACGGTAACGTGATCGGTCTTCTGACGTTCGACGAAAACACGGCCCTGGAACACATCAACCTCGTACGGCCGGGGCGTTTCTAGTGAGCTGAGATGGGAATTCACGTATGTATTCAAGCTCGGAATTGCCCATTCCGGCGGGACATCAGCGCCGGAGGAATGTGACGGACTTTCAACTCACGGCATTAGATCGGTTCCGACCGAGTGATCCGACACTGCCGCTTGGCTCGGTTTTGTTACTCCCCGGCCGAGGGCTCTGTGGCTCGGCTGATTGAACCGGCCGGGCTCCGGATTGGCCAAGGAGGTGAAGGGGACTTTCGGCTGTTTCTTCAGCGGAATAGGAGGCCGCCATGATTCATATCCGGGCGACGTCGGTGTTTGGAGTCGTTATTGCGGCGCTCGCGGTTGTCTCCGCCGGTTGCGGCGACGACGTCGACCTGCGCCCCGTCGGCACGGCGCGACTCGTCGACTACTCTCACAGCGAGGAGTGTGTCCGTCCGGGCAGTCCATTGGGCCTCGATCTTGGCGAAGCGGACGTCGAGGTGGAGGTCAACGGGCGGGCGGTTGTCGTCAAGCACAAGAACGCCATTCTGAATTGCTGCCTGGACTCGATCTTAGTGAGCTTCGAGCAGCAGGGGAAGTTGCTGAAGCTCGTGGAGCGGGAGTCGGTGACGATACCCTGCGATTGCATCTGTCCTTTTGAAGTAATCGCCGAGCTTGAGGTTTCCGCGCCCGGCGACTATCTCATTGAAGTGTGGACGGAGGCGAGACTGGTATGGTCGGGTGAGGTTGAGGTGGGCGATTCAAAGTAGCGGAATTGGCGCATAGCCTACCCGCGAAAAGGGCGTTTGCCGGCCCGCCCCCGGAGTGGGGTTGTTCGACAAGGTCAGCGTCGAGCGTGTGGGAAAGGCGGAGCCCGAGTAAAGCACGCCGGCGGACAAGCGGTTCCAGCACAAGGGGAGGAGCAATGAATCAAACCGGCATCGGTCTGTTGTGTTGCGGCTTTGTTCTGACGCTCGTCGTCTTCGGAGCGGCGTGCTCGGGCGGCGATAAGGAGCCGGATTCCGGCGAGGGGGTTGAGGGCATGGGCATTCGACTGACAAGCACGGCTTTCGAGGACGGGGAGTTCATCCCTACGAAATACACGTGTGACGGTGAGGATGTCTCTCCTCCGCTCCAGTGGCAGAACATACCTGAGGGCACTCGTAGCATTGCGATCATCTGTGATGATCCCGACGCGCCGATGGGCACCTGGGTCCACTGGGTTCTGTTCGACATTCCCGCGGACGCGGGCGGTCTGGAGGAAGGCGTGCCCGGGATGGCGAACCCCCCCAAAGGCGGCACCCACGGAGCGAATGACTTCAGGCGCCTGGGCTACGGCGGACCATGCCCGCCACCCGGCGGACCCCATCGCTACTTCTTCAAGATCTACGCGCTCGACGCGAAGCTGGAGTTCAAGCCCGCCGTCACGAAGGCGGATGTCGTCAAAGCAATGAAAGGACACGTGCTCGGCGAAGGCCGGCTCATGGGAAAGTACGAGAGATAGCGAAGCCGCTGCGCACGCGTGCCGTCCCCCTTCGCCCGCCCCTACGCATCCGCGAAGAATCACCCCCATCCTAGCCCGCGTTGACACCTCCCGACGGCGGTGCTAGACTCCTTTGAACTAAGTTCGCCGCCCGTTGTACGTTAGAAAGCCGAACCCTGCGGAGGTTCGGCGCCGTAGCATTTACGGCCGGGACGAGACGGCCGGGACGAGGGCTTCGAACGCCTTCCGAATGTTCTAAGGAACGAGACTGCCGTGAACGACCACACACCAGATACAAAGGACGGGGCAGACGTCGGCGACGTCCGTGAGTCCCTTCACCCCCTGGAAGTACGAGCACTGAGGGCCGCCTTGTCGTTGCCTGAGGGGGGGATATCGGAAGCCGCCTTGGCCGCCGTCGCCGCGATGGATCAGTCCCACGCGCGAACCGCTCTACAGTGGCTTCTCAAACGCGAGCTCATTGCCGTCGAGGACAAGAGCGCGACTACATTCGTGTCCCTTACGGATCAGGGATCGCGGTGCGCGGATGTCGGCATTCCGGAGATCAGGATAGTCAAGGCCCTCGAGACGGGTCACCCTCTAACGATCTCTGATTTGAACAGGGACACCGACTTCGCCGAGGACGACATCGGGGCTACCGTCGGCGCGCTCAAGAACAGCGACGTTGCCGACATAGGCGCCGGCGGATCTCTGGTTCTGAAAGACCGTGGCAAGGCCGGTGGGTTCGAGGGTCTCCAGGAGCTTCTGGAGAAACTGGCAGGCAAAGGAGAGGTGCCCCTTGACGCCCTGCCCGACGATGAGGTCGCCCTAGTGCGGGCTCATTCGAGAAAGAGAGGCAAGGCGAAGGGTCTCTTCCGCGCCGTGGAGAGGGTGTCCGTTCGGTACGGGCTGACCGAGTCGGGCCGCGATCTGGCGGCGGGAGTAGAATCAAACGGCGACGAGGATGAGATCTCGCAAATCACACCGGAGATGCTATCGGACGGAAGCTGGCGCCGGAAGAAAGTCCGCGGGTACAACATAAATCTCAAGCCTTCGCGCGCGACCCTGGGACGCAAACACCCCTACATGGACTTCCTCGACTTCGTAAGGGACAAGTTCCTAGCGTTGGGTTTCGAGGAAATGCGGGGCCCCTTGGTTGAGAACGAGTTCTGGAACATGGACGCCCTGTTCATGCCCCAGTTCCACTCGGCCCGCGACATTCATGACGTCTACTATGTCAGAAGCCCCGCCTCAGGGGCTCCGGTGGATGAGCCGTTCGCGTCGCAAGTCGCGCGCACCCATGAGGACGGCTGGACTACCGGCAGCCGGGGTTGGGGTTACGATTTCGACCCGGAGAGAGCGAGGCGGCTTGTCCTTCGGAGTCAAGGGACTTCGCTGTCCGCGCGTACTCTGGCCGGGGGCCCCAAGGTACCGGGCAAGTACTTCGCCATCGCCAGGTGCTTCCGGTACGAACAGGTCGACGCGACGCATCTGAGCGCCTTTTTCCAGATTGAAGGCATTGTGCTGGGCGAGGAGATCAACTTCCGGCATTTGCTGGGGCTTCTGAAACTCTTCGCCGTAGAGGTTGCACAGGCCGAAGAGGTGAAATTCACACCGGCGTACTTCCCGTTCACCGAACCGAGCGTCGAGCTTCACGTCAATAACCCGAAGCTCGGCTGGATAGAGCTCGGCGGAGCCGGTCTCTTCCGCCCCGAGGTCACGCTGCCGTTGAACGTCGACGTTCCCGTGATCGCCTGGGGCCTCGGAATAGACAGAATGGCGATGAACGCCCTTGGGATAAACGACATAAGGCGCTTGTTCGCCCCGGATCTCGAGTTCATGCGCACTCAGGGCAAGTGGCAGTTGTAAGGAGCGGCCGGTCGGATCTCGGTAAATGCCGGCATCAACAGAGGCACGGTTGAGATAGATACTTTTGAGGAGAGAGGCTTTTGCCGACGATCACGGTCTTCAAGAACGACATAGAAAAGCTCGCGGGGAGGAGCTACACGCTGCCCGAGCTCGAAGAAGCGCTGCAGATCGCCAAGGGCGAGGTCAAGGACTACGACTTCGACACCGACAAGATCAAACTCGAGCTGAACGACACAAACAGGCCCGACCTGTGGAGCGCGGAGGGCGTCGCGCGGCAGATGCGCAGCAAGCGGCTGGGCAAGGGCGACAGGTATGCGTTCTACACCAGACGACCCGCCGCGCCTTCGAACAAGCACCGCGTTATTGTGGACGAACGCCTCGAGAACATAAGGCCCTACATAGCCTGCGTCAGGGTCAGGGGGGTCGAGCTGAGCGAGGAGCTGCTGGGCCAGGTCATAGACTGTCAGGATAAGTTGGCCGACAACCTGGGCCGAAAGCGAAGGGTCCTGGCGATTGGAATGTCGAGGGCGGCCGCGATCAAGTATCCCGTTCACTACCGCGCCGGCGATCCCGACAAAGACAGCTTCGTGCCTCTTGAGATGGATCGGTCTCTGGAGCTTAGAAGAATACTGGAAGAGCACCCGACGGGAAGGGAGTATGCTCATCTTGTCGCTTCTCATCCATACTATCCTCTATTGACGGACTCCGCAGACAAGGTGCTTTCGATGCCGCCGGTCATCAACTGCCGTGATCTGGGAGAGGTGGGGCCGAGCGACACGGATTTCTTCATAGACGTCACGGGTACGGACATCAACGTCGTGCTGCTGGGAGCCAACATCATTGCCGCCGATCTCGCGGACAGGGGCGGCAGGGTCGTGCCTGTGACGACGGAATATCCCTACCCGACGCCCCTGGGACGACAAGTGCCCGCCCCCTACGATCTCCTGGAGCCCGTGCGCGCAGAGCTTTCTCTCATTGAGACCGTCCTCGGAGTCTCTTTGGAGATGAGTCGGGTCAAGCGGCTTCTCCTGGATATGGGTCACAGGAGAGTGAAGGGCGTCGGCGGCAAAAGGCGAACGGTAGAGGTCAAGCCCCAGCCCTTTAGGGCCGACCTGATGCACCCCGTCGACGTGGCTGAAGACGTTGCGATCAGCAGAGGCTACGATTCGTTCGAGCCGATAATGCCCGAGAGGTTCACCGTCGGCAAGTCATCCCCCATCGAAGGTTTGAGCCGGCGCATCAGGGAGACGTTGATCGGGGCCGGGTTCCAGGAATGCCTGTCGCTCGCGCTCATGTCTCGGGATGCGCTGCTCAAGAACATGCGCCTTGAAGGCGTCTCGGATGAGGAGCTGGTCGAGATAGACAACGTCATGTCGGAGCTCTACTCGACTGTCCGAAACTCGCTTCTGCCGTCGCTGCTGAGCGTGGAGGCCGCGGGCTCGAAGGCATCCTATCCACACAGGGTGTTCGAGGTGGGCGAGGTGGCAAGGGTGGAGGGCGCTGAGGGTGCGTCGCCCGAGACCATAACGTACGTAAACGCGGCCGCGTTAATCGCGCATCCAAAGGCGTCGTTCTCCGAGCTGCACAGCTACCTGGACGCGCTCTTCTTCTATCTGGGAATCAAGTATGATCTTGAGCCCGTGGCTCACCCTTCCTTCCTTGAAGGAAGGACCGGGCAAGTGATCGCTTCAGTGCGGGGCGAGAGAACCCCGGTGGGGCTGATCGGCGAGGTGCACCCCGAGGTTTTGGAGCGATGGGACATCGCCATGCCCACGGCGGCCTTCGAGCTGTGCTTGCTTAAGCTCCTATAGTCCGGACGGCAGCTCAAAGGCGCAGGGAAAGAGCCGAGTGACGGTCTCCCCCTCCTCTTGAGCCTTGCCCGTTCTTGCCTACTCCGCTTGATCCGGGCGGCAGCCCCCGACTATGCCGGCCGGGTCCCGCTATCTCCCCGCCTTCGGATTGTGCGGATCAACGTGAACCATGATTTCCGAGACGCGGGAGTGGACCTCCATGCAGCGGTCGCGGACCGACTCGGCTATCCTGTGGCCTTCTGTGACGGAGATCTCGCCGTCGACGGCGATGTCGACGTTCACGACGTACTTGCCGCCCATGCGTTGCAGGCGGATTCGCGGAACATCCAAGACCTCTTTGAATGAGCTCACGGTCTCCAGGATCTCTTCCTTAATACCGGACGTCGGGGCGCCCGCCATAAGGATATGCACGTTTTCGGCAAGAACCAGTATCCCCATTCGGACGATGAGCGCCGCGATTACAAGCCCGGCGAGCGGGTCCAGCAATGGAAAACCGAGACGCGCCCCGATGATCCCCGTGAAAGCCGCGACGGAGGCCAGAACGTCGGAGCGGTAGTCCTTGGCGCTTGCCTCGAGCCCGGGACTGTGCTCGGCTTCGGCTACTCGGATCGTGTAGCGATGAAGGGCTTCCTTGATCAGTATCGCCGCCGCCGCGGCGTAGAGGGCGATCCTCTCGGGCGCCGAATACGCGCCCGCCAATAGGGTCGTCACCGCGCCGTAAGCCAGGATTGCGCCTGTTGCCATCACGCCCACGCTCGCAACAAGCCCCGCTATTGTCTCGGCGTTGCCGTGGCCGTAAGGATGGTCTTCGTCCGCCGGTCTTCGAGATATCTTGTAGGCCAGATATACCACGGCCGACACGAATATATCGGCCAGCGAGTTTATTCCATCGGCAATCAGGGCCTGACTTGCGGCCGCCAAACCCACCCATAGTTTGAGAACTGTAAGAAGTACGTTGGTGCCCAGGCCGACTTTTGTGCAAGCTTGACCTGTCATGAAGCGGGAGTTGGCGCGCACTTGGGACCTCTTCGCCGCGGGTTATGGACCGGTGATTAGGAGGACGGGAGGAGCACTAAGGCCGGCATGGCCGCTGACGCGTGACGACCCCGCCCGGACAACAGTAAGCGTGCCCAGGCGAAGGGGACAAGCCCCTTCGAGAAACACCTCCGCCCCTCGTCCGGAAGCGCTTCCTTGACCTGAGCACGCATTAAGAGCTGTGCCGAGTATGCGGAATCCGGCCTGCTTGTGCAACAACGATCTCTCAACCGATACAATACGGCTTCCAATCTTGTGCAACACCGGTAGCGCCGCTTTGATTCCCGGCATGAAAACAGGGCGCGGCAGGCCCACTACCTACACCATTCTAACACAACGACCTAGATGGATGCAAACAAAAAAGGACCTTACCGCGGGACCTTACCGGGCCATTGAAGGCGCCCGCCGAGGCCGTATAGGGTCCGTCCACAATCCGTCATAGAAAACGGCTGCCCGATTGGGCCGGTCTTGCCGTAAGGGACACATTGGTCGGGACGGGTGGTGGGCGAGTTTGCGGCTCACGGCTTTGATCCGACTTTCGTGCGGGCACTCGAGGCGAAGGCCGGCGTAGCGAGACCTACGCACTGCCTCGGGACCCCCGGCTTTGACGTCTTGCCTCGGTAATGATACTATTCACAGAACTGGGATCGGTGGTCCTTGAAGGTGATTCGCGTTGGATGCCGATCTCAATCCGGGGCGAAGATTCCTTTTCCCGCACGGAGGGCGAGGCGCCGTATTCGCACGGCGTGAGACCTTCACCCCGGCCAAGTGAAGGGCCTTGGATTTCACCCTTAGATTGACAATGCGGGCCGTTCCATGAGTGGGCATTTGGCCCAATGGGCAGCAACGCCGGGCTTTGAGGGGAACTTGCCCGCACGGGGGAGGGTTTGAGCAATAGACCGGCTGTGACGGGTTTCTAGTCCGACAAAGGCGCCGGGGCGACAAGGTACGATCCCCAGCCACTAAGGGATCTTGCCTGTGGAGCCGCGGGCGATTTCGGTTTGGGGCGGTGACCGGTAGGATTGCCGTGTACCTTTAATTGGAGGTGTAGCTGGTGGAGGAGCAGAAGAATCAAGACCCGGGGCAGGATCTGGAGGCGCTTGAGCGACTCAAGAACGGCAGGGAGAAGATACTCTCGGAGATTCACAAGGTCATCGTCGGACAGGACAAAGTAATAGAAGATCTGCTGATCGCGCTCTTCGCCGATGGACACTGCCTGCTCGTGGGCGTGCCCGGGCTTGCCAAGACGTTGATGATAAGCAGCCTGGCGAGGGTCCTTCGTCTTAGCTTCAACCGCGTGCAGTTCACGCCCGACCTGATGCCGTCCGACATAACGGGAACGGACATTCTTGAAGACGATGCCTCAACCGGAAAGCGCGGCTTCAGGTTCATAAAGGGTCCGGTTTTCGCCAACATAGTATTGGCGGATGAGATCAACCGCACTCCTCCCAAGACACAATCCGCCTTGCTCCAGGCCATGCAAGAGAAGGAAGTGACGGCCGGCGGGGAGACGTTCAAGCTGGATCTGCCGTTCTTCGTGCTCGCGACGCAGAATCCGATCGAGCTGGAGGGCACTTATCCCCTGCCGGAGGCCCAGCTGGACCGATTCATGTTCAATATATATGTTGACTATCCCAGTCCCGACGAAGAAGCGAGCATCGTCGCGTCCACGACCACCGGATACCTGGCGGATCTGGAGGAGGTCATGGGAAGCTCCGAGATCCTGGACTTGCAGAAGATAGTGCGGCGCATTCCGGTCTCCGATTTCGTCGTCAAGTACGCCGTCCGCCTGGCGCGATGCACAAGGCCCGGCGATAGCAGCGACCTCAAGTTCATAAAGGACTACGTGGGATGGGGCGCCGGGCCGAGGGCGTCGCAGTATCTCATTCTCGGGGCCAAGACCAGGGCCGCCCTTCTGGGCCGATATACGCCCGGCTGCGAAGACGTGCGTGCGGTTGCCGAGTCCGTTCTAAGGCACAGGATAGTCGCGAACTTCAGCGCCGAAGCCGATGGAGTGGACACGGTTGACATAGTGCGGCAGCTCGTCGAGGCCGTTCCCGAGGACGAAAAGTGAGGGCCGCTAACGCCGCGAACGTCAGTGGGCGATCGAAGGGATTCTCGCAGCGACCATTTGCGCAGGAGGGAGCCGAGAGCCACCTGCGCGAAGCGATGGTTGGCTCGGCGACCGGGCGCAGGGAGCAAGAAAACTCTTCGATCGCTCAAGGAGTCTCCGCGAGGCAGGCGCAGGGAGGGTGAAGATCCTTCGTTCGGCGGCAGTGTGGTCTGGCGAGGGGGAATCCGGTCTCGGGCGGGTGGCGTAGTGCGAGGGCTTGAAACATGGCATTGAGATCAAAACCGTCCAGGGATGAGCACAGGGCGTTCCTGGACCCGAGCGTCATATCGAGGCTGTCCCGCCTCGACCTGGCGGCGCGGCTGGTCGTGGAGGGGTTTATCACAGGTCTTCACAAGAGCCCCTATCACGGATTCAGCGTTGAGTTCGCGGAGCACAGGCAGTACATGCCGGGGGACCCGATCAAGAACATAGACTGGAAGGTCTACGCCAAGTCCGATCGCTACTATGTAAAGCAGTTCGAGGATGAGACGAACCTCAGGGCCTACATAATATTGGACACAAGCCGCTCCATGACCTACCGCTCTGAGGGGAGCCCAATGAGCAAGCTTGAGTACGGCGTGAACTTGGCCGGGGCCCTCGCCTATCTTATGCTGGGGCAACTGGACGCGGTGGGATTGCTTCTCTTTGCCGACAAGATCACGAAGTACGTGGCGCCGCGTTCCGTGAGGAGCCACATCAGGACCTTGTTCGGCGAGCTATCCGCCATTCAGCCGGGGACGGGCACTAACGTCAGCGCCTGCCTGCATCAGTTGGCTGAGAGAGTCCATAAGAGAGGGCTTGTGATACTCATCTCCGACCTGATGGATGATCCTGAGAGAACCATGGCCGGGCTCAAGCACTTCCGCCACCGGAAGCACGAGGTCATTGTCTTCCACCTTCTGGACAAGGCGGAGATAGAGTTTCCCTTCGAGAAGGAAGGCGCATTCGTGGATTTGGAGTCGGGCGAGCAGATCGAGACTCAACCCTGGGAGATCGGATCCGAGTACAGGCGCAGGCTCTCCGAGTGGACGTCTTTCTATAGAAAGATGTGCGGAGAGCACAAGATCGACTACACCCTTTCCAATACTTCTACTCCGTTTGACGTAGCATTGCTCCAGTATCTGGAGAAGCGGAAGAGGCTTCACTAAAACGCCATGCCGGGACTTACTTTCCTAAATGCGATATTCCTGACCGGTCTTGCCGCCGGAGCGGTGCCGATCATAATCCACCTGTTCAGCAGGAGGAAGGGTAGGCGGGTCGAGTTCAGCTCGATCCGGTTCTTGCGGGAGATAAACCGCAAGCAGATCAGGCGAGTCAAGCTACGGCAGACGCTCGTCCTTCTGCTGCGGGTGGCCGCCGTATGCCTGCTGGCGCTCGCCATGGGAAGACCGGCGTTGAGGGGCGGCGCGTTCGCGGCGAAAGGGCTCGCGAGTAGCGCAATCTGTATTCTTCTCGATTCGAGCTTCAGCATGAGTGCGGAGAGCGAGGAGGGGCGCAGCCTCTTCTCGACCGCGCAGGACCGGGCCCAAGAAGTCGTGGACATGATGGGTGAAGAGGATGAGGGCCACCTCGTTCTGGTTTCCGATGCGCCCAAGGTGAGCTTCGAGAGCGCGGTCCGGGATAGGGGCATGATAAGAAGGGAGATAGGCGAGGCGAAGGCGTCTCAGCGGGGGACGGATTTCAGGAGGGCGTTGAGGCGGGCGGCGATTCTTCTCGAAGGCTCCAAGCGCTTGAACAAGGAGATATTCCTCATCTCGGACATGCAGAGATCCGGGTGGGGGCTTGATCAGGGCGAGGCCGTCGATTTTCCCGAAGGAATACGTGTCTACTGCGTCTCCGTGAGCAGGGGGCTGCCCAATGTTGCGGTGAGGGACGTGGAGCTGTTAAAGGCGCTCTCCCCCGGCCGCGAGGGAAAGGTGAGAGTCGCCGTGAGCAACTACACCGGTGAGTCCCTGGGACAGGTTCCCGTAACCGTGAGCGTTCAGGAAACGCACGCGGGGGAAGGCTACGTGGACTTCTCCGGAGGCGAGATGGCCGCGACAGTGATACCCCTGGGAGCCGGCGGCGGCGTTTGGGGGGAGGCCTCGATCAGGGAAGACGTTCTGCCCCTTGACGACCGGCGCTACTTCACCGCCCCAACCGTGCGGAAGGAGCCCGTGCTGGTTGTAGACGGGTCGGGGCTGGAGTCGAGGGACAATGGGGACGCGGAGTTCGTGCGACTCGCCCTTTCACCGGGTGAGTCCGTCGAGAGTCCCTATGATCCAAAGGTGGTCGGCGCTTCCGAGTTGGCGGGGGAGGACTTGACCACGTACGACGCGGTTGTCCTGTGCAACGTCGGAAGGCTTGCAGCCGACGACATATCGGCCCTTAAGAACTTCGTGACCCTAGGGGGCGGGCTGGTCATCTTCCTCGGCGATCGGGTCGATGCGAGATTCTACAACGAGTACCTGTTGCCTGATCTGCTTGACGCTACCATTCTCGGAACCAAGGGAAGCGTCGGTCCGGATGCCGGTTTTACCTCTCTCGTGGTCAGCGCGTCGGGGCATCCCGTTTTCGACGGCTTTCCTGCCGCGGCGGGCCAGAAGCTCACTCGCGCGAAGTTCAGCAAGGTGGCTCAGTTGAACGTCGGAGACGGCGCGCGGGTCCTCGCGCACTTCAGCGACGGGCTGCCGGCGGTGGCCGCTTCGGACGGGGTCGTGATGATGGCGAGCTCCGCCGATATGCGCTGGAACAATCTCCCCAGCAGTGGGGCGTTTCTGCCTCTTATTCACCAGATGGTCTCGTTTGCCTCACGCGGCGGCCCCGGCGGCGGCGCGGGCCTCTTGGTCGGGTCTCCCCTGGAGGTGCTAGTCGGCCCCGAGTGGGAAGGGGCGGAGATCTTCCATCTGGGTCCGACCGGGCTTCTCTCTCGGGTCGTCCCACGCAAGGTGGGAGTGAGGGTGCAGCTTCGAGTGGACGAAACGACGGAAGCCGGCGTGCACATGTTCGTCTCCGGCGGCGATACGCTAGGCGTCTTCGCCGCGAACGTCGATCCCTCGGAATCCGACCTGGCCCCGGCCTCGGTAGAGGAGATGGAAAAAGTAATTCCCTCCGAGCAGCTCAGGCTGTTCGATGCCGACGAGTCCCTCGAACGACAGATCTCGGAAGCCAGAGTGGGCCGAGAGGTCTGGAGGCTGGGAGTGTTCGGCGTTGTTCTGCTGCTGGGCGCTGAGCTCTTCGCGGGCCGCGGCCGCGGGGCGGAACAGTAGCGGGCTTTTGGGAAGACGGATCCCGTAGTGGCTTGACGCAGCCGGGATTGACACACGCGGGCGAACCCCCGCGGCGGTGACGGAGCACACCTCCCATGACGGGAAAGACAAAGACGCCGGCGCGCGGGACAGGCGCCGGCGGTTCGTTTCTGAAGTACCTGGATTCATCTCCGACGGTGGGCGAGATCATGGCTCGCCTCGACCGTGAGGGGGGTCGCTGTGCCGTTTCCGGGGTGCCCGGGTCCTCGCGGCACATGCTCGCAGCTTACCTGAACACCAAGCTCAATAGAACCGTCTTCCTAGTCTGCTCCGACCTTCAACAGGCCGAAGCGGCGCGTGACGATCTCGAGTTCTTCCTCGGTCCGGAGCCGGTTCTCTTCTTCCCGGAGGAAGACCATTCGCTGACCGTGCATTCTTGGCCGTCCACGGTCCGCAACTGGAGATTGACCTGCCTCGCCAAGCTCGCGATCAACAAGGAGCCTCACGTTGTCGTCGCGTCTGCCAGGGCTCTGCTTCGCAAGGCGCCGCTGCCGGAAGTCCTTCGCGGCGCAGTGATTTCCCTCAAGGTCGGCGCCGAATCCAGTCCGGAAGTGCTCGGCGAGAAGCTGGCCTTTCTAGGCTACGGGAGGCTGCCGGCGGTTGAAGGCTACGGCGATTGGAGCCGAAGGGGCGGGATAGTAGACGTATTCAGCTTCGGCCGCGAGAACCCTCTTCGCATTGAGTTCGGCGAGGAGCGGATCGAATCCATAAGAGAGTTTGATCCTACGAGCCAGCGATCGGTCGAGTCTCTGGAGGAGGCATTCGTCTACCCAACACACGAGCTCGTTCTGGACAAAAACCGGATCGAGCGCGCGGCCGAAGCGCTGGAGGCCCGGGGGGACGAGTCGTCTTCGAACCTTGCCGATACCGTGAGGCACAACATTTACTTTGAGGGGGTTGAATGGCTGGCCGCGCTCTATCACAAGCGGCTCTGCTCTCCCGTCTCATACTTTCCGCGGGAGGCGGTGTTGGTTGCCCTGGACCCGACCGGGCTGGAAGCGGCAATGGAGGAGCGCGAGCGTGAGCTGGACCGGTTCCTCGACAGGGGCTTCGAGCCGCCGTTCACAATGCCATATGATCCCGGTGAGATATTTTTGAAATCCGAAGAGGTCGTTGGGGCCATGACCGCGTTTAACCGGCTGGACGTTCTCACGCTGGGATTCGCACGTGCGATGGCGGGTGCTGCTTATCTCCGACAAGAAACGCCCCGTGAGGACGCTCGGCCTCAGGATACTCCCTTAGACGGCCGGGCTTCTGAGGCGACGGACACAAAGGATGCACGCACTGAGAACCAGGGACCGACGGATGAGGTCACCGGCTCGACGGAGAGTGAAAGCGGACGCGCGCAGTCCACGGATGGCTTTTGTCGTGAAAGCGCGAAGACCCAAGCTGCCGGCGAAAAAGGTAGAGAAGCCAGCGGTGATGACCAGAGGTCCCAGACAGGTGAGTCCGGGAGACCCGAGACCCCGGATCTCCCAAGCCCCGGCCCCACTGACCCCCTAGGCCCCGCCACCCCCGCGCCCTCAAGTCCGGACCCCCTCGCGCCGAAGGATCAGCCCCACGTGTTCAAGCTCGGCGGTCGGTCCCAGGAGCCGGTCGCGCGAAGGATGGACGCGCTCCGGTCATACCTGCTTCGCTTGCACGAAGAGAGCCTCACGACTTACATACTCTGCGACAACAAGGGGCAGCGTGACAGGCTGGAGGAGATTTTGGGCGACGCTCCCGCGAGGCTTGAGATAGGCGTCATAAGCGAGGGGTTCTGCCTGCCGGAGGCCGGCCTGGCGCTCCTCACCGACCATCAGATATTTCAGAGGTTCCGGAGAAGAAAACGCCGCCGCCCGACGCCGGGCGGGATTCCGATACGGCACCTCATGTCGCTTCAGCAGGGGAACTACGTCGTCCACATGGACCACGGCATAGGCGTCTACCGGGGGCTAAGGCGGCTTGTAGTGGACGGGCACGAGACGGACTGCCTCTACATAGACTACGCGCAGGGCGACAGGCTATTCATTCCGGCCGATCAGCTGCATCTTGTGCAGAAGTACGTTGCGGAGGAAGGACGGATCCCCACTCTCAACCGCCTGGGCTCGGCCGCTTGGTCGCGGACGAAGGCCAAAGTCAAGAAAGCCGTCAAAGACATGGCCGAGGATCTCATCAAGGCCTACGCGATAAGAAAGGCCCGGCCGGGGCATGCGTTCTCACCGGACACCACCTGGCAGGCCGAGCTCGAGAGCTCCTTTATGTACGAAGAGACGCCCGATCAGGAGAAGGCCTCCCTGGAGATCAAAAGCGATATGGAAGACGGGCGGCCCATGGACCGGCTTGTCTGCGGGGACGTGGGTTACGGCAAGACCGAGCTCGCGGTCAGGGCCGCGTTTAAGGCGGTCATGGATCACAAGCAGGTCTGCATGCTCGTTCCCACCACCGTGCTGGCCGAGCAGCACCTCTCGACCTTCAGGGAGCGCATGGAACGCTTCCCCGTTCGGGTCGAAGTGCTTAGCCGGTTCAAGACGAGGGCCGAGCAGAGAGGAACCGTCGAGGCTTTGGATGAAGGTCAAGTGGATATTGTGATCGGCACACACCGGCTCCTTCAAAAGGACATAAGCTTCAAGGACCTGGGTCTGGTTGTGATAGATGAAGAGCAGCGCTTCGGCGTGGCTCACAAGGAGAAGATGAGAGGCGTCAAGGCCCTGGCGGACGTCCTAACTATGACCGCCACCCCCATTCCGCGGACGCTTCACATGTCCCTTATGGGAGCCAGGGACATGTCCGTCATCAATACCCCTCCCAAGGGCCGTTATCCAATTCACACGGAGATCGTTGACTTCAACGACGAAGTCATCGCCGACGCGATCTTGAGAGAGGTGGACAGGGGCGGACAGTGCTTCTTCATTCACAACTGGGTCCGGTCCATAGACGCGATGGCGGACTTCGTGGTCCGGCTCGTTCCACAGGTGAGGGTCGCCGTGGCCCACGGGCAGATGGCAGAGCGGAGGCTTGAGAAGGTCATGCTCGACTTCATGGACAAAAAGTACGACGTCCTGGTTTCAAGCATGATAGTGGAGTCGGGCCTCGACATGCCCAACGTGAATACGATCATCATCAACCGCGCCGACAGGTTCGGGTTGGCGCAGCTCTACCAGCTAAGAGGCAGAGTCGGCCGCTCCCACGTGAAGGCGCACGCGTATCTTCTGGTGCCGCCCCGCAGGGTCCTTACGGAGGACGCCATGAAACGACTGCGGGTGCTGGAGGAGTTCGAGGACCTCGGCTCGGGGCTCAAGATCGCGCTTCGGGATCTTGAAATACGGGGAGCCGGGAACCTCCTCGGTCCCGAGCAGCACGGCTTCCTGTGGAGCGTGGGGTTCGACATGTACTGCCGCCTTCTTGAAGAAGCCGTGCGTGAGCTCAAAGGCGAGGAAGTAGAGCGCGTGGCCGTTCCCAAGATGGTCACCAACCTGGACGCCTACCTGCCCGATGACTACGTGCCCGACGGCGGGGAGAAGGTCAACATATATAAGAGGCTTGCGGAGTCCTTCTCGTTGGACGAGATCGGCTCGCTTCAGGAGGAGCTGGCGGACAGGTTCGGCGAGCCGCCGGAGCCCGCTAGGACATTGCTTGATCTAAGGCGAGCGCGTCTCCTGGCCGGCTTCGCCGGGATGGGTTACGTCAGCATAAAGCGCGGCATGATCGAGGCAGAGGGCGCGCGGGAGTTCACGAAGCGCGAGGTTCGAAGGCTCCTCAAGAAGGTCTCACTCCCCGTTGAGCTATATGGAAGGCAGAAGTTCGGCATTCGCCTTCGCACGGGAGAGATAGATCCGCTCCGCCCCGGGCTGACGCTCTTCAACCAGATGGCCGAGGGGCTCGGCAAGGTGAAGTAGCGTCGGGGTCTCCACAGAGACGAGCGAGCCCCGGGGACGGATTCTCGACGGGGCTGACAAACCCTCGCCTCGCAGTCCTCGGGAAACACCCTTCGCTCATTCGGCAAATCCACATGAGCGGGTGAATGATCAGCCGTTCGCGAAGGTTTTCGGTCTAGACCCGCAACAATCCTCCATCTCAACGACTACAAAAATCCTTTCCGCAACGCAGGCCGTTTGGGATCCGTGCTCTCGGGGTGAGCACGCGGAGCTTTTCGGCTTTGTCCGGTGGAGAGCGTTAACCCCGGAAGCGCAGGGTTCCATTGACTATTGCCGTAGACCATCTGACGGCTTGCTATGTGCTTTGTTATCCAGCGTTTGCTCTCTGCTCGGTTTGGCAGCCGGGGAATGGGTCACAACGAATGGAACGCTGCGTCCGGACATACCTTGACGGGCCTTCTCTCCTGTGGTAGCCTTCGGACGGTAGAGTCTGGGAGGGCGTACCGTGATACGGGATAGCTTGCGGATCAGCAGTGGATTCACTTGACCCATGCTGCGGACATAGCGGTGTGGGTTTTTTATTCTCTGTGCGGTGGACGCAATGGCGGGTCATGTGCGACGGCAGCAGAGCATTTGGGGATTTGTGGGTGTTCCGGTGGCATACGCCTATTGAGGTTTCTGCGCTGCGATAGGCCAACGTCTTGCCTTGCTGCCTTCTCTTCTCGCGTCAAATGACCTATGTCTTGACTTGGCGTATGTCAATCTACGTCCTTTGTCGCCGCCTCCGGGATGCGGCCGTCTACGGGGCGTCTCCCAGTGTTCTTTCGGCCCGTCCGGCTTTGGTCGATGGTGAAAGGATCCGGGATGTCCGATCTGAACAGCTCTTACAAAGCTAACTCAAGCTTCTGACATTGGTAGAAGCAAAGGACAAAGGAGAAAGCGATGCATACCCCACGCTTGACTTTTACGATCCTTCCCGCAGTGATGATTGCATGCCTTCTCGGTTTGCCGTCAGGCGCTCAGTGTGGCATTTTGCCATTCTACGGAACAGCGGAACGTGCGTCTTTTACAGGCAGAGTGACAATCACAGATCACGGACCGGCCCTGGAAACGGGGGTTGTTGAGCAAAGCACAGGTGTAGGAGGCGGAGCATACGTTCCCACGGGCTACGTTATCCAGATTGATGAGAGCGGTGATGGTAGTGTTGTCATTCCCAATACGGCAAGCGGTTGTCTGCTGTGCGGCCATCTTGTCAGAGTTGTGTTCCCAACCAAGACTCTAGGACCAATGGAAGTGATAAATGTCAGCGGATGGTTTGCAAGTTATGCCCCATGTCCCGACTACGAACAGGAGGTGCTGGTCTCGGTTGATCAGTATGTCGAGAACGAAGGAAACGTACTGTTGGAGACGTGGGACGACGGTGCTCTTTGGATACTCAGACTGGACAGCGATGAAGCAACGTGGGTTACTATCGATACGCCTACGATCGGCAGTTCAGAAGGCGACTTGAGTGCAGGTATCGCGTCCATCACTTCAACCGATATCACCATTGAAATCACTCACGATCCCAGTCCAACGACCCCCAACTCCATAGTGATATCCGGAGTCGGCATAAAGGTCGCCTCGGCCGGCAGCAGCGAGCTGCATTGCGAAATCGGGATTCAGGGTACGGTGAGCACATATTACAACGGGGTTCTTGATACTACTCAGACTTTCGTCACGCCCACATTTGTTGCGGCAACGACAATCGAAGCTAATCTAACCGGTGTTCAAGAGACAGAGATACCTACACCTATTAAGCTATGGCAGAATGTGCCGAACCCGTTCGCCGACAAAACTGAAATAGCATTCGATTTGTCCGAAGCGCACCCAGTGCGGCTTGACATCTTCACGGTCGACGGACGTCATGTGGCGACTCTAGTCAATGAGCAAATGCCGGCCGGGTGGCACAGAGTGGCTTGGAACGGTCGCGACAACACGGGACGTAATCTGGCGTCAGGGATTTACTTTTGCCGTTTAGCAGTCGGCCCCAAGACCGAGACGCGCCGCATGATACTATCGAGGTAATGTTGCCGCAATCGCACCCTCGATCCGGAACCTGGGGTGTGTGTCGGCCATGTGTTGAACAGCCGGGGAGGCCGGGAACGAGAGCATACGAGCTGATCATGGACCGGCGGCTGCCGGATTGCCTAAACAGTAGTAGACTGCGGCCGCCGGCTTCTCAACTGCCCTCCGGTGCTTAGTCTGTCGGGGGGTCACAATCCAATCTACATTAACAGAGAGGGGATGAAGGTCGTGGAATAAGGCCATGTGATCCCAAGGAAACATTCGGAACCCATGGGCCCCGGGCTTGGGCTTTCATCCCGGGGCTCAACTCCTTATCTTGCGCAAAACACGGCCCTGGTCTATTGTATTATGCGGTCGGGGTTGTATGTTCCCTTCGGTGAACCATATGAAACTCACTGGAAAAGTAGCGCTGGTGACCGGGGCCTCCCGAGGGATAGGTCGCGCAGTGGCCGAAGCCCTTGCCGGAGAAGGCGGGCGGGTTGCCGTTCATTACAACAAGAACCTCGATGCGGCCCAAGAGGCATTGAAGTCGCTTCCCGGCGGCCCTCATGAGACCTTCCGCTGTGACGTCTCCGATCCCGAAGGAGCGAAACGCCTGATAGACGAGGTCGTCCGCCGCTTCGGTCGGCTGGACATACTGGTGAATAACGCCGGTGTCTATCTAAGGCATCCCGACATAGAGAGCCTCGCCTACGAGGAATGGGCGGACAACTGGAAGCAAACATTGGGCACTAACCTGCTCGGCCCCGCAAACCTGATGTACTGGGCGGCGAAGCAGATGATCGCGGCCGGCGGCGGAAGAATCGTGAACATCTCTTCCAGAGGGGCTTTTCGTGGGGAGCCTCAATCCCCCGCGTATGGTGCAAGCAAGGCGGGGCTTAATGCCCTGAGCCAGTCCATGGCGCAGGCGCTCGCGCCGCACAATATCTGTGTTACGGTCCTCGCACCGGGCTGGGTGGAGACGGACATGACCAGGGGCTACCTCTCGCGTCCGGAGGGCGAGGCGATCCGTAGACAGAGCCCGCTTAACCGGGTCGCGACTCCGGAGGAGGTGGCCCGGGCCGTCTTGTTCCTTGCCTCGGATGCGTCGGATTACTTGACGGGCGCCATAGTCGACATGAACGGCGCGTCGTACCTCAGATCCTAGGTCCGAACTTAGTCGGAGGGAGCGTCCGGTATGGAAGAGATCATCTCAAGCTTGAGGCCGGGGACGGTCGTGGTGCTGGGAATACCCTCGGATGTCAATTCCTCATACGCCCGCGGCGCCTCCGACGCTCCCGCCAGAATTCGGCAGATTCTGGTCTCGGGTTCCACAAACTACTGTTGCGAGGACGGCACCGATCTCGAAGGCGACCCGCGCTTTCGAGATATCGGCGACATCGAGCTGGGGCCGGTCGCCGATTTTCACTCCCAGGTCGAAGAGACCTTAGCGGCGTTGCTGGATAGAGGGGCGCGAGTTCTTACGCTTGGAGGAGACCACGCCGTCACAGTCCCGGTTCTGAGGGCCTACCACAAGAAGTACGAGGACCTCAGCATTCTTCATTTGGACGCCCACCCGGATCTGTACGATGAGTACGGCGGGAGCCGATCGTCGCATGCCTGCACCTTCGCGAGGGTCATGGAAGAGGGTCTGGCGACACGCCTAGTCCAGGTCGGGATCAGGGCGGGCACACCGCATCAATCCGAGCAGGCGAAGCGATTCGGGGTAGAGACGATCGAAATGCGCGACTGGTGGCCGGGGAGGAGCATGGACCTCAGAGGTCCGGTGTACGTCTCGCTTGACATGGATGTTCTAGACCCGGGGTTCGCTCCGGGCGTTTCGCACCCGGAACCGGGCGGCCCCTCATCGCGAGACGTGCTGGGGCTCATTCGGTCCATTAAGGCCCCCGTCGTCGGGGCGGATGTAGTCGAGCTCAACCCCGGTCGAGACTCCTCGGACGTGACCGCGATGGCCGCGGTAAAGTTCATGAAGGAGCTTGCCTGTCGCATGCTGGCCGGCTGGCCGGCGGCCTCGACGGGCTGATTGTGCCGGCAGGGACTTACGGAATGCCCGCCTTTCCGCGCCGACCCGACACAGCCGCGAGTATGTTCCCCCGTCATTGGGCGATGATGAAGGTGCGGAAATCCTCCGGGTCGGACAGTTCCCCTTTGCGCCATGCCTGAAGGAACTGCTGGGCCTCAAGCGACCAAGTATGGTGGTCGCGCAGCTCCTTCACCAGAACGTGTGCCATCTCAGGCTCACCCCGCACGCCGAAAACACAAGCCATGCCCAAGTACGCCCTCACTTGCCAGCGCTGCCTGGAAAGGACCCAGTTGTATTGCTCCTCCGCTCTGTCGGTAAGGCCGTGCGTGCGCAGCATGTCCCCCCAGAAGGCCCGTGCCTCGAGGTCCTCGGGGTCGGTTTCCACGGCCCGTTTGACGGCGTTTACTATGAGGGAATCGGCCGCGTTTACCTTCATGGCGGCGATCCCCGCTCCCAGGTACGCGCGCACTTTGTTCGGCGCCTCCGACTCTACCCACGTGTAGTATTGCTCAAGGCCCAGGCGGGCCGCCTCCCGCGTGACTTCCTCCTCCGTGTCAAGTTCGAGCGCCCTGCGGCGGGCTCGGCCTTCAGGCGAGGCCAGCCAGTTGAACTTCTCCCCGATATCGATGACCGCGAGCATCTTGTATGCCTTGACCTGACTGGTGTAGTCCCTGACCGAGCGAAGCAGGTCCTGTCGCGCCTGCTCGGTGTCATCCATGTTGAGCGCCTCCCATCCGAGGTAGCGCCACAGCTCGGCCCGTGGGGTCGGCGCGAAGAGGTTCTCCTGCATGGCTATCCGCCTGAGACGGGGCACATACGCGGACTTGTCTCGGTTGTTTCCGGCGAACAAAGCGAGGTGAAGGGTGCCGGTCACGACCACCGCCCCGCAAAGCCACAGAATATGCCTTCTGTCCATGAGACGGCCCGCCGCAGCGGCGGCCGCGGCGAGCGTGAGAACCATGGAAGGGAAAGCGAAAATGTCCCAGTCACGAGCCATTCCAAGCGCCGGATTGGCGAGAAAGGTAAAAAGCCCCGCCCCGGCGGCCGCGAGCGCGAGGAAAAGCCTTAGTCCGCAAATGGCTCCGGCCTCCTCCCCATTGTGACGCCTCGTTCCGGTCGCATCGGCCGTGTGCGTATCGGAGTCGGCGGCATTGCCTTCTTCATGCCTTATGCGAGCGGCATCGCTGGCGCTTGACTCTCTCGCGCCGGTTCTTGAGTCTATTGAGCCGCCGTCGAGCCGGCCCTCCGGGCCCATTGACACGGAGCCGGTCACCGTGCCTTGATCGGGGCCGGGCTCCCCCGACGTGCCGGAGGCCGGTCGGCGACGCACCAGCGCCGCGAGAAGCAGAAGCGGCAGGCAAGGTGCCGCCAGAATGAGGACGTTCGCCACTTCTATAATGTGGTCCGGCGAGAACAATCCGTATGCGTAGAACTCCGGATCATAGTCGCCAAGAGGAAGCAGGTGCTTGCCTCTGGAGAAGATCATCAAGAAGCTCTCCCACGGGTAACGTATTATCACCGCCGCCGATACGAGCAGCGCCGGGAGGAGCGCGGCCGAAGCGGCCGCCTCGATAAACCTCTTCCTCTTGGCGGCGCAGAGCAGCAACCAGATAAAGGAGAGCAGCAGAAGGGCGTTCATCACATGGACGAATATCGCCAGGGCGAGAGCGAAGGACGAATAGAGGAGAAGCCCCCTGCCCTTCAGCCATCGGAGCGCCAGGTAAAGGTAAAGACCCCCGGTCGCCGCAACGAGGCTGTAGTATTCCGCGTGGCCGAAGAAAACCTGAAGCGCGCCAAGCGCCAGAAGCGAGCCCAGGATAAGCCCTCTCTTCGCCGGCTCGGCCGCGAGGAGTCGTGCCGTCGCGAAGCAAAGCAGGACGTACACTACTCCTGAGGCCACGCTCGCCACTATGAAAGGCGTCAAGCTGTCCGCGAAGGCCGTCTTCCTCAGAGACCAATTCAAAGCCGAGACGACGAAAGTCGCTCCGGCCTCCCTGCGCCCAGCCGATTCAATCTGTATCCCTTCCTCGAGAGCGTGAACGTAAAGCAGACTGTCCCCCAGAAGGAAGTTCTTGGAGCGGAACAGCGCGAACAGCGCACCGAGCGCACCGGCGAAGAAGAGAGGCAGGACACTCGGCATCTCAGCGATGCGCGAGATGAGCCTTCCGATCTTGAGCATTAGCGAACGGGAGAGAGGCAGTAGGAAGGCGAGGAGCAGAAACCACCACACGGCGGAGAGGTCCGCGAGAGAGTCCAATCCCCACAACCATGTCGGAGCCCGGAACGCGGCGACCGCCCTCAGCAGAAAGAGAGCCAAGACACAAGCGATCCAGATGGAGGGGATTCTCAAAGAGGCGCTCACCGAGTGATCTCCCGCGGGTAAGATAGCGTGTGCCGCCGGCCGGTCGATTCTATCTTCTTTTGCGCCAAGGGCCTTGTCAAAAGGATTCTTGTACGTGTGGACGCAGGATTTTCGGAGGGACCATCTGCCCAGGGGGCAGCCGAGATCCATCGGCCAAAGGGATCCTTTCGCCGGCGACGACGCTTCCTTGACGCCCGGCCACGCTCGTCCTAGCATGGTCTGAGTGTGACAGCTCGGAGGTGAATCAATGAAAGCGATGATACTCAGGGAGCCGAAGCCGGCTCACGATCACCCGTTGAGTGAAGCGGACATCCCGAGGCCGCGGCCCGGGCAAAAGGAGTTGTTGCTCAAAGTCGGCGCCTGCGGGGTCTGCCATACGGACCTGCACACCGTTGAAGGGGAGCTGCCGTTGCCGAAGCTCCCTCTTGTGCCGGGCCACCAAATAGTCGCGAGGGTCGAAGAGCCGGGGCCCGGGGCGAGCCGTTTCAAGATCGGACAAAGAGTCGGGGTGCCGTGGCTACATCGAACTTGCGGGGAATGCGAGTACTGCCGGCGGGATCTGGAGAACATGTGTGAGAACATAGAGTTCACCGGATACGACGTCGACGGAGGCTACGCAGAGTACGCCGTCGCGCACGAGGACTTCGCTTACGCCATACCAGACACGTTCAGTGACGTCGAGGCCGCGCCGTTGCTCTGCGCCGGCGTAATCGGCTACAGGGCGCTCAGGCTGAGCGAAATAGAGCCCGGAGGAAGACTGGGCCTCTTCGGCTTCGGCGCCTCCGCCCACGTCGCCATACAGGTCGCCCGGCACTGGGGTTGCGAGGTCTATGTTTTCACCAGAAGCGCCGAGCATATGGAGCTCGCCCGGAAACTGGGGGCCGCCTGGACCGGGACCGCGAAAGACGCGGCTCCGGCCAAGGTCACGAACGCCGTGTTGTTCGCCCCCGTCGGACATCTGGTGCACGACGCGCTCAGGGCGCTTGACAAGGGCGGCACGCTGGCGATAAATGCCATATACCTCTCACCCATACCCCAGACGGAGTATGGTCTCATCTACGATGAGCGAACGGTAAGAAGCGTGACCGCGAGCACGCGGGCCGACGCGGAGGAGCTGCTCAAGGTAGCCGCGGAGATTCCGATTAAGACGGAGGTGGAGGCCTTCCCTCTCAAGGAAGCCAACAGAACCCTTGCCCTGCTCAAAGACAGCAAGATACGCGGCGCCGGGGTCCTGTTGATTGAATGAGGTCCGCGCGAGGAAGTCGGCTTCGGATTGGCCCTGCGAAGGTCGAATTCGAAGCGGTTTGGCCCACAACCCCTTCCGCCCGTGCCGGTTAGAAAGCCGAGGAATTGCGTGGTTGACCGGCAGATCACTAGGGTGTAAGTTTAAGAGCTAGTGTGGTTTTCTTCAATTCCGGGATGTAGAAACCGTTGCGGCTCGACCCGTGGCATTGTTCGACCCGTATGGTTCCGGAAAATGACGCGTTCTGCTTCGGCAGTTTGATTTCAACGCAAGGATTCTCATATTATGAAAGCGCTTCTTGTTTATCCCGAGTACCCGGACACGTTTTGGAGCTTCAAACACGCCATGCGGTTTGTCTCCCGCAAGGCCGCTTATCCGCCGCTCGGTCTTCTGACCGTGGCCGCCATGTTGCCCGAGAGCTGGGAAAAGCGAGTTGTGGACATGAACGTCAGGGGCCTGACCGACGACGACCTCGATTGGGCGGACCTTGTGATGATAAGCGCGATGCTTGTCCAAAAGAAGTCGGCCCTGGAAGTCATAGATCGATCGAAGGCCAGGGGCAAGCCGGTGGTGGGCGGCGGCCCGCTTTTCAGCATGGAGGCGGACTCATTCCCCTCCGTGGATCACATCGTCTTCGGGGAGGGCGAGGTGCTTATCCCCGAGCTCGCCAAGGACCTCGAGGCCGGAACTGCTCGGCAACTCTACACTTCTTCGGAAAAGCCCGATCTACGCGATACTCCGATCCCCATGTGGGACCTTGTGGATTTCAACGACTATGCGACGATGTGCATACAGTACTCGAGGGGCTGTCCTTATGACTGCGAGTTCTGTGACATCATCGTGATGAACGGAAGAGTTCCGCGAATGAAGTCGGCGGAGCAGATGATGGCGGAGCTGGATGCGCTTTACAACCGCGGTTGGAGGGGAACCACCTTCGTCGTGGACGACAACTTCATAGGCAACAAGAAGAAGGTGAAAGCCCTGCTCCCCCATGTAGTCGCTTGGATGAAGGAGTACAAGTATCCCTTCGATCTGGTCACGGAGGCCTCCCTGGGCCTCGCCGACGATGAGCGGCTCATGGATCTCATGTCGGACGCCGGCTTCTCCAAGGTGTTTCTCGGCATAGAGAGTCCCGAAGAAGAGTGCCTTGCCGAGTGCGGAAAGGGGCAGAACAGAAACAGGGACATGGCTGCGGCGGTTAAGATAATCCAGAACAAGGGCATGGAGGTGATGGCGGGATTCATCATCGGATTCGACAGCGATCCCCCGTCGATCTTCGAGCGACAGCTTGCGTTCATACAGAAGACCGGGGTCGCGGCCGCCATGGTGGGACTTCTGACGGCGGTCCCCGGCACCAGGCTTTACACAAGGCTCAAGAAACAGGGCCGGATACTGCAGATGTCCACGGGAGACAACACGGACGGCAGCCTGAATTTCATCCCCAAGATGGACCGGGAGGTCTTGATCAACGGATACAAGAAGTTGCTGAAGACGATCTACTCCCATCGTGAATACTACGACAGGGCTTTGATTCTGCTTCGTGAGCACAGGCCGAAGACCCGGCCGGCCATAGGCTCGAAGGAAATCGGCGCGGTGTTCAAGTCACTATGGAGGATCGGGGTTCTGGAGAAGGGAAGACTGCATTACTGGAAATTCCTGGCCAAGGTTACTTTCAGAATGCCGAGGGCCCTGCCTCGCGCCATCACACTCGCCATCTACGGCTTCCACTTCAGAAAAGTCGCCGAAGGCCTAGGGCCTCCGTAGCCGTTCTCTGGCTCTGCCCCCTTGCCCCGGATGTCCTTCGGCGTGCCTTCGGCTAGACCTCGACCTTGAAGACGCCTTTGAGGGCGAATCCGGCCGCGATGGACACCACGAAGAAGATCCACATCCAGAATGGGAGACCGATGAAATCGGGGCCCGCGGCCGGGTAGGAAATCCGTATTGACTCTATCGCCGAGCCCTTGGGAAGGGGTTTCTCGGCGGGATAGAGAAAGAAGTCCCAGCTCATGGCCTTTGACCGCACCGGCGCCATGGGAATGATGGAGTTCTCGGCCATGACCCTCTTTGAAGCCTCGGTGTTCGAGCCCTTGACGCGGATCTCATAGGTGCCGGGCTCGTGCGCCTTGAGCATCCAATCCACTTCACGGTCTTCTTCAATCCTCAGAGGCGGCGTCGTCACTTCAAGGCCCTCGGGGACTACGAGACTCAGGTCTGCTCCCACTGCCGATGTGCCGGGGGCCAGCGTCGCCGAAACCATCACCTCGTCATTCGGTTTGAGCGGGCGATGCCCATACCGGATGCCGAGCTGCACCATGATGAGAACCACGGGGACGAATATGAAGATAACGGCGACAAGGGAGTATCGCAGGTAATTGACGTTATGGCGGAGGACCCTTGCCGCTGCGCCGAACATGAGGCCCGGCCTGTCCTTGAATAACCAGATCTCTATGATTGACGCCACGATCGAGCCCTTGACGCGTTTCAGCGCGGCTTGGTTCGTGGTTTTGCCGAAGATGATGAGCATCACCACGCCGGTGACGATCGAAACCGCGACGAGGCCCACGAGCGGGTCCAGGCTCCTAAAAGGATATAGTATTGCGTCGAAGAGGCGCGTGATCGCGTTTAGTATCGTCCAAGCCATAGTCCGGACTGCCTCGTTTGTTTTCACAGGCAAGGGGCTTCAAAGAACCTCTTGCGCGGGAGTGAGTAGACCTCCTGCAATGGTCGCTGCTTTGCGTTCCCTTCCCAACGGGACCCCGGGGCGCTTCTCCCAACCAAGGCCCGGCCCAAGGGGCCGCAGACTTCGAGAAACGCCAATCTCCGAACCCGCCCCGGTCTCAGGGCTTTCAAGATTGGCGCGTGCAGCCGATGATGTCTGGGATCGCCCGCCCGGTGGAAAAAGAAAACCCGCTTCGCCGCCGCCGACCGCCCTCGGGGCGGCGAGATTAAGAGATATAGCCCAGACCCTCGAGCTTCTTCTTGATCTCTTCCTCGGAATCGGACTCTTCCAGTTGCGCGATCTCCTTCTCAAGCGCGTGGGCTACGAACTCTTCCTCGGACGAGTAGCCCGCCAGCTTGGAGTACTTCTTCACCTTCTCGTAGAGACCCTTGTCTACCTTCACTTTTGCCACCGGGAATACCTCCTTGTGTTAAGCCCCGCGTATTCGTTGCCCGGTTGCCTTCTCGCCGGGACTGCGAGTGCCGGTTTCCGGCCGCGGCTTCAGGACACTTATCTGTGGCCCCGCTCCGGCGCTGGGTCTCGATGAATGCCCGTCGGCAAGCAAATAGCATCCGGGCCGCGCCGAGCTTAGGATGCCCCGCCGCCCCACTCCGGATTCCAGAGTCGATCTAGAATACCAAATCCCCGACCATCCAGTCCTGCTTGGATATTCCGAACCGGGAGAGGACGGTGGGAGTGAGATCGTAGAGCGCCGGGTTCTTCATCTTGATTTCCCGGTTGGTCACAAGGACTCCCGGGATATTCGTGTAGTCGCCCGCGTGGTCGCCGCTCCATTTCCTCAGGTTGTCCGCGACCAACTCCCCGGGAAGCTCGCCCAGGGCGCTTTCATCGGCCCCTCGATACCCCCAGTCGTATCCCATGAGGAGATCGGGGGCTTGGAAAGCGTACTTTCCGGCATATATTTCATTCGCCTTGTAGGCCTTCTTTATCACTCGCTTCCCGTTCTTGGGATCCACGACCGCTTCCAGCTCCGCGGCCAGCTCATCCAGGAGTCGCTCCTTGTCTCTCCCGGGGGCCACGGATCCCGCGCGCTCACGGCCTATCTGATTCACGTAGAGCCCGTTGAAGCCCAGCGCGTAGGCGCGCGTTCTCTTCCAGTCCACGCCTCTCAAGATCTGCACCGACCCGGGGTCGGTGCCCGGCTCGAGGACCAGATAGCCTTGCTTGTACAGCCACGTGTTGAGCCTGAAGCCCCTGTACCACGGGCCGAAGCCGTGGTCGGACATGACCATGATTGTGTCGTCCTTGCCCAGCGCGGCCATGGATCTCCCCAGAATCTTGTCCATCTCACGGTACAGGCTGCGATAGCGGTCGATGTACGGTGCGTCGGCTTCGGGGTCGTGACCGGGGTGGTTTCGGTCCATGGCGGACCACATCATGTGGCCGCAAAGATCCAGGGTCGAGATATAGAAGAAGAGAAGGCCGTCGTCGAAGCGGTTCAGCTCGTACTCGAGCAAGGCGAGCCGCTCGTCCAAAACCAAGTCGCTTTGCTTGACGAAGTCGGCGTTGTCGAAGATCCCGTGGTCGAAGGCCTTTGTCTCCTCGGGCATGCCCTGCGTGTAGAAGTGCCCGACCGCCTCGTAAAGCTCCTTTGAGTATGAATCCGGCGTGCAGATCGGCAGCGCCGGGTTCGCGGGGCTGACGTTCAGGGGCGTCGCATACAGGGCGAACTTGGGCGCGGTGGATTTCAGATAGAAGCGGCAGATTCCGGCCACGCTCTTGAACATCGGCAGCATCGGGAAATCCAGCTCGACCCACTCGCTGAACTTGCCCGCCTTGAGGAGTATCTGCTTGTCCTGTATGTCTATCCTTGCTACGGGATTCACGGGATCCACACGGACCGTGAACTCAACGTAAGACTGCTTCTCTCTGGAGCGCAGGCGGCGGCCCTTCTCGGCCTCCATCTCCTCGACGTCCAGAAAGTCGTTGTTGGGGCCGTAGATCCTGGCGGTGAACTTCCCATTGCTTATCTTGATCGGGAAAACGTCTCCTCCCGAAATGTCCTCATAGTCCGGCGGCGGCGAGTCGGTGTAATACGAGAAGGTCCCGTAGGTTCCCAGAAGATCCGGCGTCCCCATCCCCGATATGGAGCGCGCATCCGTTTCCACCGGAGGGAAGTTGGAAGGCATCTTGAACATGGTGCACTTGATCCCCTTGTCGGCGATCATCTCCCAGAAGGCCGTTCCCTTGCGCATCAGAGTGGTCGTCCCCCCCGAGAGAGGGATCTTGTAACTCGAAAACGGCAGCGACAGTTGGTTGTCGCAGGTGATCCCGGCCAGCTTGATCGTCTCCGGAGCCGCCTCGACCTTGGCCATGGAGAACTCGGGCATGTACAGGGAAGGGTCCCTGTGTATGAAGTCGAAGATCGCATGGCCGCCCGGGTTGCAGCCGGTAATAAAGTTCGACCACGCCACGGGGCTGAGCGGCGGCATACTGCTCCACAGAGGGCTGAATCCGCCCTGCGACGCGAGCCTCTTGAAATTGGGCATGATCCCCTCGAGCATGTACTTGCCGAGGAGCTTGTGGTCCATGCCGTCGATACCGAGAATCAGCGTCTTGGGAAAGTGCGACTGCGCACGGCCCAGTCCGTTGAAGAGGGTCCCTCCGGCCGGTGCGGCCGCCAGGATCGCCCCGGCGGTCTTTAGGAAATCTCTTCTGGATGTATTCTTCATCTTGCTGCCCCCCTTCATCCGTTCTCGGAGGGGAAAAGCGCCCGGCCCTTCATGTAGGCCGGTACCGAAACCCCAAAGAGCTTTAGAGTGGACGTCGAGATGTCCATGAGCGACGGATCCGATACGTTTATCTTTTTGTTCGAGAAGAAGACGCCCGGTACAAGCTCCGGATCTATGCAGTGGTCTCCTCCCCAATTCTTCTCATTGTCTTCGAAGGCGCTTTCGTTCCCCTTGCCTACCGCTCCATCCCAGGAAGCCCTGTATCCCTCATTATAACCTATTATGAGGTCGGGGCCGTTGTCCACGTAGGGACCGCTGTAAAGCTCTGCGGTATCGTAAACTCGGACGATGGCCACCTCGCCCGTCTCCTCGTCCGTCAGGCCTTCCAGCTTCTCCTTGAGCTCTTTCTTGAGGGCGACGTATTCTTCCTTTCCGACTACTCCACGCCGCTCCCTACCCTTCTTGTTTATGTATATCCCGGAAAGCCCGAAGGCGTAGGCCTTGGTGTTCGACCAGTCAACGCCCTTGAAATACTCGCCGATCTCCCCGTCTTGGGCGGCCATGTAGCCGTTTTCGAAAAGCCACGAGTTCAGGTTGACCCCCCTCTTGAAGACCTTGAACCCGTGGTCCGAGATCACCATCAGCACGGTGTCCGGCCCTATCGCTTTCATTGTCCTTCCGACGAGATCATCCGCCCTGGTGTAGATCTCCTCGATGGCCTCTTTGTGTGTCCGCGCGCGGTCGTCGTCCTCTCCGGCGTCCCCGTCGTCGAAATGACGAAGGAACATGTGCTGTATCCTGTCGGTGGCGTCGAAGACGCATACGGTGAGACCCTTCCTATTCTTGCCAAGGGAGTTGAAGAACATCTTCTCCCTCTCGTCGTGGTATAGATAGGCCTGCTTCAAGAAGGTCTCTTCATCCAGCACTTTCTCGTTCAGGGCCCACGTGTCCTCCGCAAGCCCGAGCGTGGCGTAGCTTCCGTTGAGCTTCGCCAGATAGGTGGCGAAGACTCCCGGCTGTGAGATGGGCATAGCCGGCTTCTCCGGATCGATGTTGATGGGCGTCATGTAGAGCCCGAAGTGATCTCCGGCCTCGAGCAGGCAGAATCTGCAGACGCCCCGCACCTTCACCCCGAGACCCGCCTTGAAGTTGATCTTCACCCAGGGGGTGTATGATCTCAGGGAAAGCGGTATCTTCTGCCCGCCTATGAGAAGGGTCGCGTCGGCGCCTTTTGATCCGCGCTTGGAGAACCGGCCCTTTCGCGAGGCGCCGCCTCCGTTGGAGGCCAAAGCCGCCTCGAAGGGAATCGTCATCTCCCCGGCGCCTGCTCTCATCGGGTCCGGAGGGCCGGGTATCTCGCCCTTCGCGACTCCGTCCTCGGCCTTGACCCGCACCACGCGCCCGCCCGTCGGGGTCTCCTCCTTCGGCCGGGTCGTGAAATACGTGAAAGAGCCCTGCGTCCCCCTCAAGTCCGGCACGCACATGGCGGAGAGCAGAACCCCGTTCTTACACTTCTCCGGGGGAAACGTGATAGGGACCCTGATCACGTGGCAGCTCACGTAGCAGTCCCCGAGAATGTTCCAGAAGGGACGGCTCTTTCTGAGTAGCCTCACGCTGGGTTTGCCGATCGGGATCTCATACTTCCCAAGCTTGAGCTTTCTCGACGGTCCCACGATCTCGGTGGACGAGAGTATGGGAATGTACGTCGACTTATCCCTGTTCAGGAAGTCGAATATGTTATGTCTCGATGGATCGACGCCGGTGGCGAAGGTCGACCATGCTACGGGCGACATCGCGGGACACGTCGTTCCCAGATTGTGAAAGCAGCCTTCCTCTGACAGGCGCTTGAGGTTCGGGAGCTTGCCCCGGTCCATGAACATCCGGGCCAGCTTGGGATCGAGCCCGTCGAGCCCCAATATGACGACGCCCTTTACTCCCGTGGGCTTGCGGAGCTTCCTGGCCCTGAAGAACCGGATCGCGGCCCTGAAGGGGTAAGTGGCAAGGGACACGACGGCAAGCACGAAGGTGACAAGGACCACTCCAAGCGAGCCGACTACGGCGAAGCCCGCCCCCGGACCGATGTACGCGTAAGCGGCGGCCGGCCACGCCAGCGCGGCAAGAGCCAAGGCCGAAACGGCCGACAAAGACACGGCCCGCGAGCGAGAAGCGGTACGACGCGGCCCGCAGGGGGAGTCGGTCGGGTCGGTACCCGCCCCGGTACCGACCGGGGGGTCGGCGGTGACGGCGCCGTCGTCGCAGACGGTCCCCTCGCCGGGCGCTACACTCGAGTCGGCGCGTACGCGGGTGATTGCTCCATGGATGTGGGGGGGGATATCGCGCGAAACAGAACGTTCGATCATCTGAAGACCTTCGTTATCAGCCCGGCAAGCGATTCGATCTGAAGATCCGGCAGCTCCGGACCCGACCACCAGAAAAAGGCGTCATCCCATGTGTGCATGCCCTTGAGGTCGCTTGTCCTGAAGACCTCGCCGGGCTTGACTGATCCCTTTAGATCGAATCCATAATGCGAGAGCACAAGCAAGTCCGCCCCCTCGCCCACGTGGGGGCCGTCATACACCTGTTCTCTCGCAAAGACTTCCCTTATGACGGGCTTTCCTTGAAAGTCCAGCTCCATCAGCTTGCCGGCGATCTCGCGTCTCAGTCCATCGACCTCCCCCGGCGCCACTGACCCTTCCGGGAAGCGGTCCTTCTCGTTTATGAACACCCTGCCCGGGTCGAGGGCAAAAGCCGTCGTTCCGTTGTCGATTCCCTCGAGTCCGGCCTCCCCGTCCTTCAGAGAGAGGTAGCCCTCGTCGCGAAGCCAGGCGTTAAGGTGCACTTCCCTGTCCAGCTGGGTGAACCCGTGGTCGGACAGGAGAAAGAAGCTCTCGCCTTCGTCCAAAGGCGATACGGTCTTGAACATGTCATAGAGATTGCCGATCAGCTTGTCCACGTTGCGGTAGTAGTCCATGAACGCGGATCTGTAGGGGTGGTTCTCGTCCGCGATACAGTCCCAAAGGTAGTGCTGCATCCGGTCGGTGCCGGTGAAGACAACCTGAAAATAGTCCCAATCCTCGTTCCAGAACTTCTCGACGGCGGCCCAGCGGCTCTTAGTCGTCCTGTCCAAATCTTCGATCAGAAAATCATGATCCCACCGCGCCTTTGCCGTGTCTATGTCGATCTGATACTTGATATCATCGAGACCTTTGTAAATCTCAGGAGGAAAAACGGCCTTCTTGAGATCCAAAGCGACGAAGCCGGATATCAGCACGCCCGGGAACGGCCTGGCCGGGTAGGTGGACGGCTGGTTTATTACCACGCACCGCTTCCGGCCCTCGCCGAGCCTGTCCCAAAAAGTCGGCACCCTCAGGTCGCGGAATGAAGGAAACCTCAAGCGGTAGCTTCCTTGCTTGAGATCAATGAAGCCGAAAATGCCGTGCTCGGCGGGATTGGTCCCCGTCATGAAGGACGACCAGCTGACGGAGGAGATCTCGGGAATCGAGACCTTCATCCTGTTGAGCGAGCCGCGAGCAATGATATTCCCTATTGCCGGCATGACGCCGTCGGCGGCCAGCTTGGTCAAGAGCGAGTGGGGAGTGCCGTCGAGCCCCACAACGCATACCCTCTTCTTTTTCTTGTTGCGCCGGAAAAGCCCCATTTCGTCCTGCTTAACCTCATATGCGGCGGAGCCGGTCGCCCGAGAACGCCCTTCGCCCGTGCGGCCGGCGCCTGGTCGCTCGCGTCCGCATCGCCCGCCATCGATCCCGCCGGCGCCCATGCGCCTCCCCGGTCGCCCGCGGCTCGCAACGCGTGTGCGCGGTCTCGGCGCTGCTTAGCCCGAGCCGGGGCGGTGGCATGAACACTCCCCGTCCGGCGTCGCCTGCGCGGTCGGGACCGGAACCTCGCACCGCTAGCCCCGACCGTCGAAGCTAGATATACCCCAAGTCCTTGAGTCTCGCCTTGATCTCCTCTTCTTCTTCGTCGCTGTAGTCCCCGCCGGCATCGGCGGGCACGTGTCCCAGCACTTCAAGTGTTTTGATTATCCTGCCCACGCTTTCTTCAATCGACTCCTTGTCCGTGTGGGCGACGACCTCGGCGTCGTTGGGCTCTTCGTATGGATCCGAGATGCCCGTGAAGTTCTTGATCTCCCCCTTCAGGGCCTTCTCGTATAGCCCCTTGACGTCCCTTTTCTTAAGCTCCTCGATGGGGCACTTGCAGTACACCTCGACGAATTTGCCGATCAGCTTTCTGTTTTCCTCGCGGATAGCCCGGTAAGGCGATATGGCCGCCGCTATGGCTACCACCCCGTTGCGGGTGAGCAGATTGCAGACGAAACCGATGCGGCGGATATTCGTGTCCCTGTCTTCCTTGGAATACCCCAGACCCTTGCTGAGGTTTGTTCTTATGATGTCTCCGTCCAGTACTTCAACCTTCAAACCTCGCTCCAGAAGCACTTCCTCGACCTTGCGGGCCAAAGTCGTCTTTCCCGAGCCGGAAAGCCCCGTGAACCACAGAGTGAAGCCCTTCATCAAACGCTCCTTTCCTTCAGTCTGAAACGGACGAAAACTCAAGCTGCGTAATGAACAAACCCCGGGCGACGTCTCGGACGACCACCGAGATCGGATCCCCGCCGAACCGCCGGCTCGCCCGACAACGAGAGCCGCCGGCCTCCCGCCGGTAGCCGGCCGGTGAAGACCCGGCCGCGCGAGTTGGAGTCACCGGCTACGGTCTTCCTTCCGAGGGCCGGCCCTCGCCGAGGCCGGCATCCCACGTCGACCGCCGGGCCCAGTCCGTCGAAGCGAGCGGTCATTTCTTAAGAGAACGTCCGATCATCTCCTCCGGGACGGCGAGATTGAAATAGTCTAGGACCGTCGGCGCGATATCGTATATATGTGCGACCTCCGGCATGTCCGTCAGGCCGGGCTCGCGATCCCAAATGAAAATGCCCTCCTGAGCGTGGTTCGCGTCGTCGGGGCCCGTGTCGTTCTCAAATAGATGGATTGATCCCACTCCGACGGATCCCGCCGACCGCCAGTCCAGATCGCCCAGATGAACCACCAAGTCCGGAGGTATGTTGCGAATCTCCCTGTAGATATCTTCGGGCTTGTAAGCCTTGGTGTTTATGCAATTTCCATTCTCGTCCTCGATGGCCTCGAGCTTCTCGATAAGATCGTCGCGGAACGCCTCGTATTCATCGGGATGAACCTGGCCCTGCGGCTCGCGGCCCTTCACGTTGATGAAAACCCTCGAGTAGTAACCGCCCTCTCCCCAGGCCTTAGTGCGCTCCCAGTCGATCATGTCCGGCTTCAAGCGAGTTCTCTCCGCGGGCTTTTCCTTGAGCGTCAGATATCCTTGCTCTTGGAACCACTCGTTGATGCAGATCGCGCCGACCATCGTCTTGGCGCCGTGATCGGAGACGACCATGACGGACGTGTCGGTCAGCCCGTCCAGGGTCCGGCCGATCTCTTCGTCCACGAGCTTGTAATAGTCCAGCACCGCCGTCTCATACTCGTTTCCCGGTTCGTAGAGCCTGTGGTCCTTGGCGAAGTACCTCCAGAAGCCGTGGTGAATCCTGTCCACGCCCATTTCCACCAGCATCGCAAAATCAAAGGAGTCCTTCTTCAAGAAATGTCTGAACGCCTTGAAGCGCGCCTCCGTCATGTGGTTTATGTCCGCGAGGAGCTCGGCCTTCTTGTCGGTACGGAAGTTTCGGACGTCGATTATGTAATCACCGCCGGCGGCCGCGTCCAGCTCGGCCTTTATCTCATCGGGATACGTGAACTGGACGTCCTTGCCCGGGGTGAGAAAGCTGGCGACCATAATGCCGTTCAAAGGGCGCGGAGGGTACGTCTGGGGCACTCCGAAGACGAGCGAGCTCATCCTGTTGCGCGAGAGGTGGTTCCATACGGTCTTGGCCTTAACATAGCGCGCGTTGGCCGTATAGAGATCCTCGTAGCCGTAGCTCTTCCTGTTTCGAAAGCCGTACAGGCCGAGCTGGCCGGGGTCCTGAGAGGTCATCATGCTCGTCCAGGCAGGCACCGTTATGGGAGGTACGGTGGACGTTAGGGGCGCGTAGACACCCTTGTCCATGAGCGCCTTCAGGTTGGGCAGCTCGTCCTTCCATGCGTCAAAGACAAGCTGGGGCGCCGCGCAGTCCAAGCCCAGAATAAGAAGTCTGCTCATGTTCGCTCCCTCCCCTCTGACTGATCCGGCGGGCTGATCGCCGAACGCGGCGGCGTCCGGCCTCATGCTCCCGGCCTTTGTGATTGCCTAACGGCCGCGGCCGATTCAGGCATATATTCACCAGCCACTTAGACCGGGCTCTGTCGTGGCGGCTATGCGCCGCCCCCACGGGCTCAGAGCCGGGCCGGCCTTCGGGCACCCATTCCAACCACATTGGCGGCAAGCCCTTGCTTGCTTAGGTGCCCCCTCCCGGCCGCCCGGGCCGCCATCTTCGCTCCAAGCGCCCGTTCTACGGTCACTTGCGCCTCAGAAGACACCTCGCGTGGCCTCGGCATGCGGGGACATGCCGCGAGAGCCCTCCGTCCGTAGCGCCCAGCAACGGCGCACGTATCCACGCCGAGGGTCCGGCCGAACAAGCTACCTGACTGCGCCTTGAGGCGTTAGGGGGGCTTTTCAGGTCGCCGGCAGCAGGAAAAGCGGGCCGCACTATGGCAAATAGAGACTCCCCCTTCTAGGTTTCGGCACAGGGGGAGGCCAACTTGCCGTTGAGGTCAAGAAACCTTTCCAGCTACACAGTCTAACACAACCACAACGCGACCCCAACAGGGAACGAAAGTGGGGGGATTTGCGCCCGCCCATATAGCAGGGGCGGACTTCCGCCAAACGCGCGGCGGGCGCGGGCACTAGGGGGATCACTGCCGGATACTCTGCCTAGAAGCCTCCACCCACGGAACCCTGGTCGTGGCAGTTGCGTATACAGGCCTCGCGTTCGGCCTGGATGTCCTTCATTTCCTCCTGAAAAGCTGCGATCGCCGCTTTCTTACAGTCAACGTCTTTGCCGCACGCCTCGAATGCCGCCTCGCGATCGGACTTCGCTTGATCCAACATCTCATTGGCCGCATCCTGGCACCACTGGATACACTCGGCCCTGGTCGAGAAATTCTGCCCGTCATAGGACAGAGAGTAGTCCGAACTGCCGGGATCGGTCACCTTCTGGCAATTGACTCCCATACAGGAAAACGCGATGAAAACGGCAAGTAGCCCGATCAAAGATCTCTTCTTCATGTCATACTCCTTCGCGGAATTGCTTAGAACTCACGGCCGGTGTTCGTTTTACGGTGCGTCGTCTCCGCGGTCTCGGCTGGGGGCTGCCTAAGTCGCTTCTCGGGCTCCTCCGAGCAGCGGCCCCTGCTCGGCGCCCGGGCAATCAATGCGACTAGAGACTCAGGTTAACGTGCACCGCCGCCCCAAAGCTCTCAACGTTTAGGGCTGACAAAAGCAGGGTAACGTAAGACACCGGTTCCACTCTCAAACCCAGGTTCACCTTGTCCGTATCGTACTCCGCCAGCAACTCACCTCCTCTCCACAAAGTCTTTTCGAACCCGCCGAAAACGCCGTACAAGGGATAGTTCTTCGCGTCTATCCAGTCCGTTCCGGCCCCCAGGTGGAGCCTTATCGGTCCGGCCCGCCCTAGGCTGAGCCCCTTGCTCGCCACAGCGAAAAGCGTGTGAAAACGCCTTGTTCCGGTGATGTCTTCACTCCCCAGCGCCAGGGCAGGCCAGTGACCGGTTTCCTCCAAAGGCTGGAACTTGATGCTGAACATCCTGTCCTTTTGGGAGCGGTCGGGATCATCCAAGGAGAAGCTGGATCCCGGAAACACCGTCACCCTCATGGACAATTCAACCCGCGGCAAGTAGCCCAGAGTAGCGAAGTAGGCTACGTTGTCGAACCTATCCCTATAATCCACGGCCCACTTCTTGTCCACGAAGCTCGCGCCCGCCGCGAGCTTCCTGTCCGCGGCCAAGTCGGCCGTGGGGGTCATCATCAAGCCGCTTGTGCCGTTTAGCGATAGCTGCATCGCCCCCGCGCTCCCCCCCGGACCGCAGAGGCAAGCGAACGTCGCAACCGTCGTGAACGGCGCCAATATGCGCGTCACAATCCTATGAGCGAAGCCCCCTCTCATCAGTTTGGCTTCCTCGCATCCAGCCATTCGGACACGTTGTTCCTGATGAACGTGGGAACCAGCCCGTCGTACAATCTCTCAACGCTCAGGCCGCCCCCGGGCATCCTGCCGGTCCTGCTTACCTTTCCCCTGTACTCCACTGTCAGCCCGGGCACCGTCCTGAATCTTACCGTGGACGGCTTGGGGTACCGGCTCAACGGGAGAGGAATGTCAATCAGAATGCCGGCCAGATCCTCGCTCTCGGTCTTCACGGCGAAGAACCCTATCTCCAGCTCCCCCATCTCCCGCTTCAAGTCGAAGCGTCCGCCCTCTTCCTCTCCCAGGAAACGCCCGAACGAACCGGCGACGGCGACGTCGAGGAACCGGAACCTGTACTCCGCGCCGAGCGAGTACGTAAACACATTGACGTCGGAGTACTCCCAGACTCCTTCAAGCAGCGCAAGCTTGCCCGTAAGATCTGCCCCGGCGGTCAAGAGGACCCTGTTGCCCCACGCCCAGCCCCCTGCTTCCAGAGAAAGACCGTAGCGTTCGGGATTGAATATTCCGGCTCTCAATAGCCCCACTGCCGGGCCTCTGCGGTGCAGCCAGTCAAGGGTCACCCGGCCCGGCCGGACTCCGGACGCCTGCGTCTCGAACTCGTCGACCAGGGGGACAACCAACTGAGCCGTCGCCAGCATCCCCTTGGCGAAACTTGCCTCCACTTGAGGCACTATGTTGAGCTGCCCGCGCAACGAATCTTCGACTTGCTCGAGCTCAGCCGCGAACGTCGGGCCGGCGGATAAGTCAAACCTCCAGAAAGAGCTGTTCCGACGCTTGCTCAGCTCGGGAGTCGGCGGGTCGGTGTCTATGATCAGAGACTCCGCGAACTCCTTCTCTGTAATCTCGCCCGCGACAAACCGGTTGTACTCGTCCGCGCTCGTAGTCACGGAAATGACCGGGACGCCGGCTTTCATCGGGATCATCTCGGCGGTCCAAGGGGCGGGGAGCTCATCGCCGACCAGCGCCAGGACGACACCCATTGCCCTCAGATGGTACCGGTAGATCCTGTTTTCGTAGTAGATCCGCATCGTCGTCCCCGGCTCGCCCGAGACGAGAACGTTCTCGAAACCGTGGGCGACGAGAGCGGCCGTGATATCTTCAGATATATCTTGGCCTGTCTCCGCCTGCGCGTGAATCGGCACAAGACAGACGAACAGACACACAACCACAACCAGCACGGGCAAAACGGTACCCTCGCATTGGAGGAAACTCTAATCGTAGCGCAGAGGTCGGCTGGACCGTCTGGGGGGAGACGTTACTTGCAGCCGCACCGGAGTCCTTTCGGAGTCCGGGTGTCCAAGTTAGCATTATACCTCAAATTACGGCGTTTGTCAAAGGAAATAGCGGCCCTTGTTGTGAGTATGGCGATTATTGAGGATGGCTCAACGGCCGGCATGGTATTTGAGGCGTCAAAAGTTCGCAACTTGCCGCAATCGTGGGCCGAGGGCGCCGTTTACGCGTCTAATCCGTCGGCTAGGCCACCGAGCGCCGCCGTTGAGGGCGCGGGCGGGCAACTGTTGTGAGGGCAAGGGCTTTGGCAGTGCGGCGACGAAGCCGGGCTCCGCGAGCGTTTCGGCCTAGATCTGTCTCGCTCGGTCTTTGTTGCGCCTATTGGCCCAACATGCGGTCTCGACGGAGTGGCGCCGGCCCGCGCAGCCGGAGTGTGCCGGCAGAGAAGGATCCTATCCGGTTTCCGTTGCGCGCCTTGGCCCAAGAGCAGAATCACGCCCCCATTTGGACGGGCCGACCGGGCGGGGGCGAGTACAGTGGCTGTCTTGACGTCGCTAGGGCCCGCGGTGGTGAAGGAACGTGATGTCCGCCTCGATGACTTCGATCCGCCCGAAGTCCACCGTCTCGACCGCATCTCCGTCCCGTCCCAGGAGCCGCAGGGATGCGTCATATGTGCCGGCGGGCAGCGGGAGCCTCGCCAAGTGAATCTCGGAGGGAAGCGACAGCCAGGAGCGCGTATCGGCGTGCTCCGTGGCTGATCCCGCTATGTCGAAGAGGGCGCCGACGAACCCTCCCCACTTGTCCTCTGCCTTTTCCTTCGCCAAGTACTTGACTGCGGCCCGCGCGGCAGTCTTCGCCAGAATGCGGGGCATCCTCTCGTTGAGATTGCGCCCGGCGACCGCGGAGAGATCCTGCGTCCTAACCGTCTCTACCCGGGCTTCACCCACGTCCAGGAGCCCCGAGCGTGCGAGCGGCTTCTTGTGCACGTGATGAGGTATCGCTACGGACAGAACGTAGGCGACTTCTCTGCCCGCGACGTCGTAGCCATAAGCCCTGTCGGCGAGGCCCAAGTAGAAGTCTTCGTCATATGACTCAGCCAGCGAGGTCTCGTCCTCGAGAATCGGTATGTGCAGGACAAGCTCTTCCTTGTGGGCTACGAAACCAAGCTCCAGAATAAGCACCACTTCGCCGTATCCTTCACTCCGAGCGCAGCCCTTATCCAGTCGCTTGAGCGCGTCTTCCGCCGGCAACGGCGACACGGCGGAGGCCTCGTCTTCCCATGGGGCAATGCCGACGGCCTTCGCGGTTCGCTCGATGTCGCACTTGAGCGTGGGAGGGGGAACAACTCCGTATTCCGAGCCGAGCTCTGAATACAGGCGGTCCGCCGCTCGGTAGGATATCAAGGCGTCGTTCGGTTCTCCGCCCCACTCGTACAGAAGCCCTGAGACATATTGAAGAAAAGGGTCGTCATAGTACGTTCTCTTGCCCTCGCGTTCCTCCCTGACTACCACCAGCCTCTGGCTCAGCTTCCGACTCTCGACGAGCGCGTCTTCGGCCATGCCCAAGTTGATGTAGTTCAGGGCTCTGTAGAAGTGGATCATCGCTCGTTCCATGTCGCTGCCCGGGTAGTCCAGAACGAGATCGCTTGTGAGGAGCGCTGCCGCCTCCCTTGAAATGCTCTTCGTGTAGAGGTCGTCGGCCAGCATCTCGGCGCGCTCGAAGGCCTCGTTGCTCTCGGAGAAAAGGCCTGCGTAGTGGCTCAAAAGACCTTTCTCCATAAGGTACAGCACGTCATCCTCGTCCCCCTCCTTGAGGAGGCTGTGCGCGCATTCGTAATTGCCGCGGGCCATCTCTTCCCGCACCAGGGACATATCGGCGATGTGAGGAGCGCAGGAGGCGGTCACTAAAAGGAGAAAGGCCAGGCACGGCAGCAGCGTCGCGTGCCGGCCAATGACCTCGCAGAGGCGCATCAGTAGCTCACGCGCTTTCTTTCGATGAACTTCTTGATCTTCTTCTGTCCGAGCCAGACCTTTGAGTTGGTCTCAATGTCTATAAGGTTGAGATCCGTCTGGTAGAAGACGACTTTCTCTCCCTTTTCCTGGTCGACGATCGTGTTTATCTGGCCCGTCAACATATAGTCCGCTCCGAGCTCCACGCCCTGCTTCTTCAAGCTCTCAATCGTTGAGAAGCGGGCCTGGTCCGCCTTCTCCTCCCGCAAGTCCTGTCTCTCCAGGGAGCTCGCCACCACGCTGACGTCTCCCGAGTTGACCAACGCCCTCTCGATGTCGGAGATGAACGTGCCGACGGCGATGTGTTCGCTGCTCTTGTTGCGAATGGCGCCCACAATCACGACGGGGTCCTTCGAATACTTGGTGGCGTGCTTGGTAAGCCATGGATGGTTCAGGCAGTCGGCTATCATCTCCTCCGAAACAAGCCTGGAGTCCGTGTCGTTCCATTTGCCCGATAGGTCGATGACCTCGTCCGGCTCGACCCGTTGAACCACCTTCTTTGAGCAGCCTGCGGCCGCAAGAGCAAGGGCCAGTGAGAAGATGAACGCTGAGATATACCACTTGCGCATGATCCGACCTCCTTACGTCCCGGATTCTAGAGAACCAGCCTTCGGGTTTTGGACGATTGCCGGGTTGGAAAGCATCGGGCTCCGGACTGGGAGTCCGCGGCGGCCCGTGTCGTGTCCATTATTGTGCCCCCGGCGGCGAATGAGTCAAGCCATAAAAGACACGCCGAGGATGAGGCCGCTGCCGTAGCAGGAGGATGCGTCGTAGGCAACATCATGAGCGGTCTCGCCCTAATGAGCATTGGAAGCGTGCTCTTTGCCGTTGTCGTGTTGCTTTCGAATTGGGCGGCTACGCACTTCTACTTGATGGGAGGGCAGACGCGGTAGTGCGGCGTTCTCTTCACGGCCGGGACGTGCGGCCGGTTCTGTTTTAGGCGTAGCAAAGCACCCACTCCCGGGGAAGAGGGCGCCGTTCAAGTCGGTGGCGGGGGGCCGTAACGCCCCCGAATTACACCCCCCAGTCGCCGGGTTGGTCAGAGTGAACCGGTTCTACACGGCCGCCAAGTATGGATCCCGTGAGATGTGCAGGATTGACCCTGCCTTAGGGCGGACAAGCGGACAAGCTGCCGGATATCACCTTCTTGACCAATAAGCTCCCCTCTGTGACACTCTAAGCGGTTGTCATCTTTCAAGATGGTAGAGGCCTGCCTGGGAACCTCTCAGGCTGCCAATTCCCAGTGGTTGACCAAGCGGGATCGTCCCATGATCGGCAAAATCATCTCCCACTACAAGATCCTCGAGAAGCTCGGCGAAGGCGGCATGGGTGTCGTCTACAAGGCCGAGGACATGGAGCTTCAGCGGGTCGTGGCTCTGAAGTTCCTTCCGGCGCAGGCCCTTGAGGACGACGAGGAACGCGAGCGCTTCGTCCACGAGGCCAGGTCGGCCGCCGCGATCGATCACGCCAACGTCTGCACAGTCCACGAAATAGGCAAAGCCGAGGGCAAGACCTTCATAGCCATGTCCTACATTGAGGGTCGGAGCCTGAAGGACCTCGTCGAGTCCGGCCCCCTGAAGCTGGACGAGGCGATTGGTACGGCGATTCAGATAGCCGAAGGGCTGGCCGCCGCACACGAGAAGGGGGTCGTGCACCGGGATATCAAGCCGGCGAACGTGATGCTTACCACAAAAGGGCAGGTCAAGATAATGGACTTCGGCCTGGCAAAATCCTCCCTCGGAGTAGTAGTAACACAGGCGAGCACCACGCTCGGCACCGTCGCGTACATGTCTCCTGAACAGGCCAGAGGCGGTCAGGTCGACGGGCGCACCGACATATACTCACTCGGTGCCGTCCTTTATGAGATGGTGACTGGCCGGCGCCCGTTCGTTGCGGATTACGAACAAGCTGTGGTCTACTCGATTCTCAACGAAAAGCCGGAGCCGGTGACCGCGGTTCGCACCGGGGTGCCGGTAGGCTTGGAGCGGATAATCCTTAGGTGTCTTGAGAAGAGCGCGGAAGACCGGTACCAAACCGCGGCGGACCTGGTATCCGATCTGAGGCGAGCAAGACGCGAGCCGGCTGAGAGTACAAGTGTAGATGCAGTAGCGCGAGGCGATGGCGGCGAGGCCTCGGCGGAACCGTCAGGGTTGTCTACGCCGGGCAAACCGACCGGGGAGGCTGCAAAGGCCTCAAGCCCGACACGCAGATTGCTGCCGGCAATAGGTCTCGTTGTTCTTGGCGCGATCGCCGTGATCCTACTCAAGCCGTACATAATGCCCCCGGCCAAAGTGAACCTGAAAGAGCCGGAGGCGGACAGGGCTCCGGCTGAGGGGCTGCCACGAACGGCGCCCGAAGACGATCGTGCGATGGTAGTCGTACTTCCCTTTGAAAACCTAGGGCCTCTGGAGAACGCATACTTCGCCGACGGTATGACAGAGGAGATAACAAGCCGTCTGGCATGCGTAAAGGCTCTGGGAGTAATTTCGAGAACAAGCGCGGTGCAGTATGACCGAACCGGCAAGACGATCAAGGAGGTCGGGGAGGATCTCGGCGTCGACTACGTGCTGGAGGGAACCGTCCGGTGGGATGGGACCGTCGCCGGTGGAAGCCGCGTGCGCGTAACGCCACAGCTAATCCGCGTCTCCGACGATACACATCTCTGGGCCAACAGCTATGACCGCGAGCTGCAAGATATTTTCTCCGTTCAATCCGACATAGCCGCCCAAGTGGTTGGGCAGATGGGGATCACGCTGCTCGAGCCGGAGCGCGGTGCGATCGAGACCAGGCCCACAGAGAACATGGACGCGTATCACGCCTATTTACGTGGGATGGAGTACAGGTCTACTACTGTCGACCCGCTTCTCAGGGACGCGAAGAAGGCGCTGGAGCGATTCGAGGAGGCCGTGGCCTTAGACCCCGACTTCGCGCTGGCCTACGCCGAGCTTTCCATACTGCACTCGGCCCACAGTCACTTCGGCGTCGATCGCAGCGAGGAACGGCTCCGCTTGGCGCGAGAGGCTGCAGAGAAAGCGCTGGAGCTGGCCCCTAAGCAGGCGGAGCCACACGTCGCGATGGGCTACTACTACTACTGGGGACTTCAGGAATTCGACAGGGCGCTCGAGGAGTTTATGGCTGCGAAGGCGATAAGGCCCAACGATCCGAGAGTAATCCAAGCCGAAGGGCTCATTCTACGACGAATAGGACAATTCGAGGAGGCCGTCGATCGGTTAAAGAAAGCCTATGTGCTCGACCCGAGAGACGCCGGCCTTGTGTTCAGCATAGGCGGTACTCTGGACGCCCTGCGGAGGCACGAGGAGGCCATGCACTGGTTCGAAGAGTCCATCGCGCTTGCCCCCGACCAGGAGCTGGCCTACGGATTAATGTCCGAGTGCATTCTGAGCTCTACCGGCGATCTGACCGAATCCCGAAGGTGGCTCGAGAGGATGGGGCGGTCCACCGGAATAATGAACATGTGGTTCTGGCTGGCGCAGGAATTGTACGAGAGAGATTATGAAGCGGCGCTTCGCACGTTGGAGTCCTACGATCTTCCCCCAAACATGGTTATCTGGTACTACTCGCCCCGACCGCTTCTCGAGGCGGAGGTGTATGAGTACATGGGAAATGCCTCCATGGCGCGCGCGTCCTATGACTCAGCGCGCGTTATGCTCGAGGGCTATTTGGAGGCAGATCCTGAGAATCACTCGGTTTACATTGCGCTGGCTCAGACATACGCCGGTTTGGACCGGAAGGGGGACGCAATTCTATATGTGGAGAAGGCGCTCGAGTTCGATCCGGTTTTGAACGACTCATTTGACAGGCCCTTGATGCTGTGGATGATCGCCGGAGTGTACACGAGGGTTGGCGAGTACGATATTGCCCTGGACTACCTGGAGAACCTGCTCGAAGTCCCAAACGGCGTAACCGCGATGACCCTTCGACTGGACCCGCGGTGGGACCCCTTGCGCGATAACCCCGGATTCAACGCGCTGCTGGAGGAGTATTCACAGACCGGATCGTAGCCGGCTTCACGTCATCTGCTTGTAGGTGTCCTTCAAACGCTCCGCTGCATGGTATTCCGATAGCCGCAAATAAGAACACCGGCCTTACATGAGACGGGTGTGATTCGGGTTGGCTGCGGGGGCCCGCTATGAACCAGCGGCCTTTTGAAACAGAGCCTCGAAGCCGACCGAGGCTCCTGAATAGCCCATCCTCACCAAGCTATCGCCGGGGCCTTCTCCCGCTTCTGGATCGGACGATTCCCAAAGACCCCAGCGCGGCCGTGATTGAGATTAGCGCCACAGCAGAGACCGGAGCATGGGCGCCGCCGATGTACCCCTCGCGCGAGACCCTCTGCGCGTATACGTCGTAGTCGGTGCCGCTTCTTCTATCCGCCCAGGTGACGATGGCCCCTCCCTCGCCGTCCGTGACCAACACGGGCTCAATCTGGTCCATGTCGGCCGTGCACAGGGCCACGCCGTTCGTCTCCCACATGACCGCGCCCCAAGCGTCCACGCGCTGCGCGTAGATATCGGGATAGATGACGCTGTCGCGGTAGTCCGACCATGTAACGATGGCGCCTCCGGAGCCGTCGGGCAGCGGGACATTGTCCTGAGGCACCTCAGTTGGGCTGTCCACTATGCTCAGCGCCACGCCGTCCGCCGTCCATTGAATCACGCCCGACGCATTCACACGCTGAGCGTAAAGCCCAGGAGCCCCGCTTCGGGAATCCTGCCAAGAGACGATTGCTCCCCCGGCGCCGTCGGACGTAATCGCCGGCTCGCTCTGGTTCGCCGCTTCCGTACAAAGTGCGACGCCATCCGTCGTCCACTGAACCGCTCCGGAGGCGTTGATCCGTTGCGCGTATATGTCCCAGTTGACGCTCCGGGTGTCGCGCCATGAGATTAGGGCCCCACCTGCGCCGTCCGAGACAATCCCGACATGGTTCACGTCGGCCGCGTCGGTGCATATGGCGGCCCCGTCCGCGGTCCACTGGACCGTTCCCGAAGCGTTGACGCGTTGCGCGTATATGTCTCCGTTGCCGTTCCGGAAATCTATCCATGTGATGATGGCGCCCCCCGCTCCGTCGGATATGATAGTCGGGTTGTACTGGCCTCCGGAGTAGGTGCAGATGGAGACCCCGTTTGTCCCCCACTGGGGTACTCCTGCGGAGTTCAGCCTTTGAGCGTAGACATCTGTTTCGGTGCCGCTTCGACTGTCCTCCCACGTCACTATCGCGCCTCCGGCGCCGTCGGAGACTATCATGGGGCTGTGTTGATTGTAAGAAGTCGTGCAAGCGGCCACGCCGTATGTCGTCCATTGCGTGATGCCCGCGGAGGAGACTCTCTGTACATAGATGTCCTGGTCCCCTGCCCTGTCGTCCTCGTACGCGATGATGCCTCCTCCCGCGCCGTCCGTGCAAATCGTAGGGTCATACTGGGCAGCGCTCGAGGCACAGACCGCGACCCCGTCCGCCGTCCAGAGCACCGCACCCGAGGGAGTCATTCGTTGCGCGTAAATGTCATAAGTGAGATTCCGGTAGTCGTACCACGTGATGACGGCGCCTCCGGAACCGTCGGGAGCGATCTTGGGGCCGTACTGCCAATAGGCCTCCGTGCTCACCGCCGTCCCGTCGGGCGCCCAATCCGCCCTCCCGACCGACGCAAAACACAGTGTCAGCAGTATAAGTGTCGACCACAAAACGCAGTGACGCATGAGTTCCCTCATTGGACCCTCTCCTTCGGATGTCCGGTGCATTGCCGATGAAGCCCATGCCGTGCGATGCCGACACGGGCTGCTTCATTAGCGCCGCGACGTTTCGGGCTTGGAGATCAAAGCCGCCGTCTTCTTCACACCGGAACGCGATGACTATATGACGGAAAGGTTGAAAAATCAAGGAATTAACGGATTTAGCGGATGTAGCGTTCATGTCGGCGGACGTCGTGACACGACGGGGAAAGCAAAACGGAATCACTCAATCGGAAGGAGAAGCAAAATGACACAACCGACGAACGAAACTATAATGGACAGATGAGCGCCGATGGATCAAGATGATCGTTCAAGTCGAGATCGTAACGCCGATCCGGGACGGATATCCCTGGGAGGAATCCACCGAGGAATTGTTCGAGACTACTCTGAGAACGCGGATTCCGGCGCGCCCAAATCCGGGGCGCTCGGCCGCTACTTTCGCGACGTCGGGTACGGGTATCAGTGGTGGTCCGCAAGGGTGGACGATCATCATCTCAACTACGCGGCGGGACACGGCGGAAACCTGATCGTCCTGCTGGATGGGCTCGACATGGTAATCGTCGTCACCTCTGATCCGTTTCACGGCCAACATGACGACGAAGCATGGAAGTACGAACAGGCGAACTTCAATCTCGTGGGCGCCTTCATCAAGTCCTTGCCGAGGGAGTGATGAGCCGGCGCACCGGCCGGACGCATGCCCGGCGGCGATATGTCGCCTCCGAACCGCGACATTTCGCCGCGCCCACAAGTACACTCGGTTGATTCGCGCTTGTCGATTCAGGGGTAATCCCCTTGGCGGCATCATGTTCGGGTCGCGCACTCACTCACTGAAAGCGTTGGCACGGCTCTTGCGAAATTAGAGATTGCGCCGTTCCATCGGGCTCAGGGAATTGATCCACCAGTGCCATAATACCAACCACGAACGGTGAGATATCTCAAGTGAGTTCTCTATGCCGAGCATTCCGGTTGATCCCGCAGAGCCTCTGCTCCCCGATTCGTCCCCTGGAGGTGAGTTGGGGGTTGGTTTTGGCAATCGGGGCTCCGGCCTGCCGCGGAGCTGTGTCGGCCCGGGGCCTTCCGGATGCGCAGGCGGCCCGTGATCGCTCCGTCTCTACCTATTTCGAAGGGACGTTACGTTCTTCGGCGGTGCGGCGATGATAGGCGAGATGATCTCCCACTATAAGATCCTCGAGAAGCTCGGCGAGGGCGGGATGGGTGTCGTATATAAGGCCCGGGACACGAGGCTTGATCGAATCGTCGCCCTGAAGTTTCTCTCCCCACGGACAATTGTGGGCGACAACGATAAGGCTCGACTCATTCGAGAGGCCAAAGCTGCGGCTGCCCTGAGCCACCCCGGCATTTGCATGATCCACGAGATCGGAGAAGACGCCGGTCGGTCCTTTGTAGCTATGGAGTTGATTGACGGACCGGACCTCGAAGAGAAGATGGAGTCAGGCCGGTTTGAGATCGACGAGGCGATCGACATTGCGATCAAGGTCGCGGAGGGGCTGAGCGAAGCGCACCGCGCGGGCACCGTGCATCGCGACATCAAGCCGGCTAACATAATGATCACGTCTCGGAATGCGGTCAAGATAATGGACTTCGGCCTTGCCAAATCCACCGGGAAAGGGAGTCTTGCCGAGACGGGCTCCCTCGTCGGTACGTTGGCGTACATGTCTCCCGAGCAGATCCGGGCTCGCGAAACGGACCATCGAACCGACCTCTTTTCGCTGGGAATGGTCCTGTACGAGATGATCGCCGGAAGGGCGCCCTTTTCAGGGGAGTACGAGGCCGCGCTCATCTATTCAATAGTGCACGAGCAACATGAGCCGCTTAGGCTCCATCGTGCGGACGTGCCGAGTGAGCTTGATGGCATTGTCTCAAAATGTCTGGCCAAGGAGCCGGAAGACCGTTATCAGTCGGCCGACGATCTGAAGCGTGACTTGATGCGTCTCAAAGGGGGCGGTCAAGCCGGGATGGCCTCCCAGCCGACACGGCAGAGGAAGATACTGGCCGTCTTGCCGTTCGAGAACCTGGGGCCTCGTCAAGAGGAGTACTTCGCGGATGGAATGACCGAGGAAATCACCAGCAGGTTGGCCGCCGTTCGGGGCCTGGGGGTCATCTCTCGCACGAGCGCCATGCGATACAAGGGAACCCACAAGTCCCTAAGGGAGATCGGCGCCGACTTGAAGGCGCAGTACGTCTTGGAGGGCACCGTCCGATGGGATCGGGGCGGGAATGGTAACGGCAGGGTCCGGATCACACCACAGCTCATCCAGGTGTCCGATGATACGCATCTCTGGTCGGAACGATACGATCGCGTGATCGATGACATATTCGCCATCCAATCGGACATAGCCGAACAGGTCGTACGGCAATTGAATGTCGCATTGCCGGCTCCCGAGCGCCGCATTCTGGAAGCCAAGCCCACCGATGATCCCGATGCGTATCAAGCCTATCTGCGCGGCATGGCCTACGCCGGAAGGCCCGATTACGCCGCCGATGACTTCCGGCCGGCGATTCGGATGTTCGAGCGCGCGATATCGTTGGATCCCTCTTTCGCGTCGGCCTACGCCGAACTGTCGATGACTCATTCCAACATGTATTTCCACGGCCACGACCGCACCGAGGGCCGTTTGTCGGAGGCCAAGGCGGCCGTGGACAGGGCATTCGAGCTTGATCCGGATCTTGTCGAGGCGCACCTGGCTCTCGGACTCTACTACTACCGGGGGTATCAGGATTGGGATCGGGCGCTTGCGGAGTTGGCGGTTGTGGAGAGGCGCACTCCAAACGACTCGAGAGTATTGGCGGTGATTGCGGCGATCAAGAAGCGCCGGGGATCGATGGACTCGGCGATAGAGCATTTCAAGGAAGCTTGGAGGTGGAGTCCGCGAGACGCCGGATTGCCTCACGAGATAGGCTGCGTCCATATGACGATGCGGAACTACGAGGAAGCCGAGCGCTACTACGATCTCTCCATCTCTCTGGCCCCCGACCAGACCCTTGCCTATGTCTGCAAGGCCTGGAACCGTTGGCTAGGGCACGGAGACACCGAAGGAAGCGGGACGGCGCTGGGTCTCATACCTACAAGACCGGATCAGGACTCGGCGAAATCCGCGATCTTGGAATTCGAGCGCATCCGCCAAGAGATCTTCGCGAGGGACTACGAGGAGGCGCTCAAGCTGCTCGCCCATGCGTCGGCCGTGTTCGACGAGGGGCAGTGGTGGTTCACCCCGAAGGCGCTCCTGGAGGGACACATCTACAGGGTGCTGGGAAGGACTGAAGAAGCCCGTTGCTCATACGAGGCCGCGAGCGGCCTCTTGGAAAGGGAAGTGGAACTGCGGCCGAACGATGACCGCGTGCGCGGCTCGCTCGGGATAGCCTATGCGGGTCTGGGCCGCCGTGATCGGGCTATCGGGGAGGGCAAGCGAGGCACGGAGCTGGTGCCTGTCTCAAGGAACGCGGTTGTCGGTCCGTTCCGGGTCGAGGATCTTGCCCTGATATACGCGATGGTGGGCGAACACGATCTTGCGTTTGATCAACTGGAGTATCTTCTCTCGATGCCGGCGTGGTTTTCGACCTCACTCCTCCAAATCGTCCCGTGGTGGGATCCGTTGCGCGAGCACCCGCGCTATGAAGGCATACTGAAAGCCCATAGCAAAGCCGGTTGCCGATAGGGCATCCTTTTCCTCTTGGGCCTCCGGCCTGCCACCCGCGACCCTGAAGCCGACCGGAGGCACCTCCTTGGTCGGCAACTCGCAGGAGACCGGATCTATTGTCTGGCTCACAGCTCGCCACGCCGCGAAAGGCCTGGTTCTCGGCCGGGGCGGGAACCATTATGCGAGATTCGACGTCTCCCGTCATCGCCGGTCGCAGCGAGGCGGGCTTGCGGACTTGCCGAGTACGGTGCATATGAACCGCGCAGACCGGACCAGGCGCAAAGGCGGCCAAGCCTGCGGTCAACACTGCGGTCGTCAACACCGCCTTGACCCGTTGGCCCCCAACCATGATACTTTAAGCGATTGCATCTTTCAGTATGGCCGAGTCGATGGTCGGACCGGCATCCGGTACGCGGACGCGATAAGGCCGCGGGGATCTTCTCTTGGCCGGGCCCTGGGCGGATCGCCTGCAGGGATATCCGCGGCTTGATGGCTTACTCAGGCGCATGAATCTCTCCAATCTCGCGAAGCTAGCGTCTCGCGGGGCGAGTGCTTCGGCGCGGTGCCGGCCGGCCGCGATTGAAGCGCCCCGATTCCATCGAGAAACGCCCCGGGGGAGCGGTCATGACGAACGACCAACCGCTGTGGAAGCCTTCGGCGGGGCGGGTTGCCTCGGCCAACATGACGGCCTTCCGCGTCGCCAGTGAGAAACGGTGGGGTACGGCGCTGCCCGACTACGACGCCCTTTACGCCTGGTCGGTCGCGTGCCCGGAGCAGTTCTGGGCCGCTGTCTGGGAGGGAGACGGGTCTGGGACGGGGGTCATCGGCACGCGCGGCGAGACGGTGCTGATCCACGGCCGGAGCATGCGCGACGCTCGCTGGTTCCCCGGGGCGAGGCTGAACTTCGCTCAGAACCTTATGCGCGGGCGTGACGCCTCGGACGCCGTCGTTTTCTGGGGCGAAGAAAGGGTCAGGCGTCGCATGAGCCACGCCGAGCTCAGACGCGCCGTAGCCCGCTTCGCGGCCGCCTTGCGCGCCGAGGGCGTAGCGGCGGGGGACCGCGTGGCCGCCTACATGCCCAACATGCCGGAGACGGTTGTCGCCATGCTGGCCGCGGCGAGCATCGGCGCTATTTTTACCTCGGCTTCGCCGGACTTCGGCGTGCAGGGCGTGGTCGACCGCTTCGGACAGACCGAGCCCAAGCTGCTCGTCGCCTGCGACGGCTACTATTACGACGGCAAGACGGTGCCCGTGCTCGGCAGACTCGGCGAGATCGTAAGCCGGCTGACTTCAGTGAAGCGAGTCGTCGTCGTGCCCTACGCGCGGGGCGACCTCGAGCCGGCAAGCGTGCGGGATGCGGTCTCGTATTCTGATTTCGTCGCTCCTTTCAGTGATCGCGAAGACATTGAGTTCGAGTTGCTGCCATTCGACCACCCGCTCTACATCATGTACTCGTCGGGCACGACCGGTGCGCCGAAGTGCATCGTGCACGGCGCCGGGGGAACGCTTCTCCAGCACCTCAAAGAGCATTGCCTGCACGGCGACGTGAAGCCCGGGGACCGCGTGTTCTATTACACTACCTGCGGCTGGATGATGTGGAACTGGCTTGTCTCCGCGCCGGCCGCCGGCGCGACGCTACTGCTGTACGACGGCTCGCCCTTCGCCGCCGGCAATCGCATCTTGTTCGACTACGCCGACGCCGAAGGCATGACCCACTTCGGCACCTCGGCCAAGTTCCTCGATGCCGCCGCGAAGCTCGGCCTTGAGCCGCGAAAGACGCACCGTTTGACGAGCGTCCGTGTCCTGCTGAGCACCGGTAGTCCGCTGGCCCCCGAAGGCTTCGACTACGTGTACCGCGACGTCAAGGCCGAGGTCCAAGTCTCCTCGATCTCAGGAGGCACCGACATCATCTCGTGCTTCGTCCTAGGCAACCCCGTGCTGCCGGTTTGGCGCGGTGAGATCCAGTGCCGCGGCCTCGGCCTCGCCGTTGAGGTGTGGGGCGACGACGGCAGGCCGTTGCGCGGCGAGAAGGGCGAGCTGGTGTGCACCAAGTCCTTTCCCGCGATGCCGATCGGCTTCTGGAACGATCGCGGCGACCGCAGATACCACGCCGCCTACTTCGGTCGCTTCCCCAACGTCTGGTGCCACGGCGATTTCTGCGAGCTCACCGAGCGCGGGGGCATGATCATCTATGGGCGCTCGGACGCGACGCTCAACCCGGGAGGCGTTCGCATCGGTACCGCCGAGATCTACCGCCAGGTGGAGAAGTTGCCGGAGGTTGTCGAGTCGCTGGTAATCGGGCAGGACTGGCCGCCCCGGAACCCGAACGACGTGCGCGTTGTCCTGTTCGTCAAGCTGCGCGAGGGGCTTTTGCTGACCGACGAGCTTGCCCGGCGCATCAAGCAGGTCATCCGAGACAACACCACGCGGCGGCACGTTCCAGCGGTGGTGCTGCAGGTGCCGGACATTCCCCGGACCAAGAGCGGCAAGATAGTCGAGCTGGCCGCGAGGGAGGTTGTACACGGCCGCCCGGTGAAGAACCTGCAAGCGATTGCAAACCCGGAGGCGCTGGAACACTTTCGCGACCGACCGGAGTTGAGTGTCTGACCGCCGGGCCGGGCGTCAGTGCGACATTGGGCGCCTACCGACCAAGGTGGACATACATGGACTAGGACGGATCAACAGCAAGCGTACTTCCAGGTTCATCTTGCACGGCGGAGCGTACGAAGAAGTGCATTCCACGGACGGTCCCCGCCGCCGCAACCCCGCAACTCGTTCATTTGCATGACAGTGGATCGCGCCTGTCGTGGCATGGTTCGTGCATAAGTTCTTTGCGTCGCGAGCGCCTACTGTCGGGTGTCAAAAGGAGGACTAATGTTACGACTCAGGAAGCTTTCCTCATTGACCCCTCTACTTGTGTTGTCAGCCCTGGCCGCCGCGATGCCGGCACAGGCGGCCGCGCTCAATATCGTGGTAGCGCCGTCGACGCTGAACCTGGCCTCAAACGGAGGGTGCGTCACGGTCCATGCGGAGATAGGCTACGGCGCGACCCAGAGCGTCGAGCTCTCCGTGAATGGGCAGACCGCGGACGTGCTCTTCACCTTCGCCGACAGCCGTGGGGAGCTCGTGGTCAGGTGCGACATCGAGACCATCAAGCAGATGGTATCGGTCGGCGAAGCCACGTTCGCCCTTACGGTGCATACGGCGGACGGAACCTACACGGGCAGCGACACGATAAAGGTGATAGACCGGGGCAACTGAAGATCGGTTTGAAGCATGACACTTGGGCCGCGGGCCGTGCGTTTGGGCATGGCTCGCGGCGTTTGTGTTGTCTCCGACGGTGCACGGTCCCCCCGCCTATTCGAAGCGAGCCGACGGTCTTCTCCTTCCTCTCGACGTGTTGTCTTCTGCCGGTCCGCCGGTTAAGGTCTGCTCCGACTACCGAGCCGCTGTAAGGCCCTCAGGCATCACTCCCTTGACGTGTCCGCCTCCGGCTAGGATACTCCTGGCGTGTGTTGCCCCTCTGTGGGCCGGGGGCCGTCGGTAGGCAGCTAGTATCCGTAAATCGCACAGAAAGGAGACCCCCCGCATTGCAGACGGACCCAATGCCGCAAATGGACCACAAGCTCACCGTGCGGAGTTTCGTCATGGGGTCGCTTCTCGCGATCGTTCTCTGCGGCGTCAACTCTTATCTAACTCTGAGCTTCGGCATAATCGAGGAAGGTCCCGCGATAGCGGCGTTATTCTTCTTCGCTTTCTTCTTCAAGGCGAGCAAGAAGATAACCGCGACTGAAATGGTGATAGTGGCCACCATGGGGAGCGCGGGCGGCTCGCTGGGGTTCATATCCAATTTCTACGGGGCCAAGGCCCTGGCCACCGGCGTGCCGTATAGCATCCTGGACATGACCCTATTCTCCATAGTCACGAGCATCGTTGGCCTTATGGGGGTCATCCTGCTTAGACAGCTCCTGATAGTGCAGGATGAGAAGCTTCCCGAGGGACAGCGCCTCCCTTGGGTGGGAGCGGTGGCGGTCAAGGGGGTCATAGATCCCCTTATTATGACCACAACCTCCCGCCAGCCGCTGTTCCTGCTCAGTTTCACGTTGGGGTCCATCTTCTACGTGGTTTTCAACTCGGATGGCGTCGGTTGGTTTCCCACCGAGGCCATGATCGGTCTGTTCGGCCTGTCAGCCTATGGTGCCGGGATCGCCTTCTCACCCTTCGTCTGGGGAGGGTCGTACCTGATAGGGCTCCGGACCTGCGTCGGTTTCTTCGTGGGGGGGATCGTGCTCCTTATCATGGCGCCGCATTTGCCGGACCCGGCTCGGCCCCACACCTACGTTTGGCCGGGGGTCATGTTTCTTGTCACGTCCGGGATGACGTCCCTGCTCCTTAGGTGGAGGGTGATTGTTGCTGCCGTCAAATCGATCTTCGGCACGACGATCAGCGGCGACAACGATCCCATTATGGGCAAGACTGGGACGATAGCCTTCGTCCTCGCCGGCCTTGTGATCTCCGTGGCGGTTCTCCGTTTTCATTTCGGGATCAGTCTGCTGATCATCGCGGCCATGATTGTGATAGGTGGGATCTTTCTCAACCTGATCTCCTGCCGGGCGGCCGCGCAGACATACTTCAGCCCGTCCAGGGTGATGGGAATCCTCCTGCAGGGCGTGTGTGCGCTTCTCGGCGGCTCCAGCGTGAGCACCAACCTGACCGGGGCCGGCTTCATAGCGGGCAGCGACTCGCAAAGCGGCAACCTGACCAACGACATGGCCTACGGCAGGTGGTACGGCGTGTTTTCAAGATGGCAATTCTGGACACAGGCCAGCACGGTGGTGGCCTGCTCGCTCGTCAGCGCCGTGGCCTTCCACATAATAAACACCAACACTCCGTTGACACTCGAGGGAGAGGGACTGGCGGCCCCTATAGCGAAAATCTGGGGCGCCATCGGCCTCATGTTCGATCCCCAATCGGGCCAGGCGCTCCCGCCGTTTGCGGTCGAGTCCATGTGGATAGCCGGGGCGGCGGGTATCATATGGGCGTGGCTCGAGGAAAGACCCGGCATAAGGAGGTTCCTACCGGGCTCAATCGGGTTCGGGCTGGCCCTCATCCTGCCCGTCGTCTACGACTTCGCGTTCTTCCTGGGCGCCCTTACCATGTTCTACGTCTTGAGGCGCCTGCTCAAGTTCCAGGACATCACTCTCAACGCGGTCGCTGTGGCCTGCATAGTGGGCGAGGGAATAGGGGGACTTGTTCAGGCGCTCGTTAATATCCTCCGCGGTGCCGGCGGATGATGCATTGAGCCGCCCGCTACAATACCGGCCCGATCAGCCCCTCTTAACATCGTTGTGGCGCAGTCGACGCTCGACCCGGCGCCAAACGGAGGGTGTGTAACGGTCCATGCGGAGATAGACTAGGACGCGAACCACGCCACCTTTACCGATCTCCCACTGCTGAGAAAGTACATTCTTCCCGAGGGAATCCTGAGCCCGCTCGACGGAAGGAAATCCGCCTCGATCATTAGGACCTACTTGCCGGCCTTCTTTGACACCTACGTGAGGGGCCGCCCGAGGTCTCCCGTTCTGGACGAGATACCCTCGCGATTCGAAGAAGTGAAGTTCATGGCCCGCGCGCAGAGATAGCCCCGTCCGGGCACGCAACTCTGGATTTGAGTCGCACGTATTACGCAGTGTGAAGATCCTCGCCTAGTATGCCGTTATTGACGGGAATGGAGGGCATAGCAGTGTGCAGATTGGCTTATCTTGTGATCGTGGCTCTGTCAACCGTATGTCTCTGTGAGAATGCTGCAGCTCAGGAATTGCGTGAGCCCGAGAAGAATTTCGAGCGTCTGTGGGAAGCGTCCTCCCACTGTTGCCGGCAGAGTCGTGGGAACCTTATGGTCCCCGGAGCGTTATCATAGTCATGGGGCTCTCGTACCCCTGCAGACCCTACGTGTGTTCAGCTTCCTCATGCACACTTGGATTCGGTAACAGCAATGGCCGGCGCTCAGCTAATCCTAAAGCACCTCGATGATCCTGAGAAACTCGAGGGACTATTCCGCGAGGACCCGGAAGCGTTTCGTGACTCGCTTGACGAGGCGATGGAAGCGGGCCGGGACTCGGTGCTTTTGCGCGCATGGAGGGCCCGGCTCGAGTATCGGGAGCCTGTGGGCGGGGCTGTGGGCCGGCACGGCTTGTGGTACGCGATCGGGATCGGCCTGGCGGCCGGAGCACTAATTCGCCTGCCGGCTGTTTGGCTGACTGAGGAGTAGTATTACCCACGTTTTGCTCCATTGTGGATTGTTCTTTCGCAGGCTGCCTACTTCCTAAGTCGGCATCCCGGTCGGAGACTGATCATTGCCGGTGTGGTCATGACGCTCGCCGTTATCGGCTATGTCGGCTTGCTCCCGGACCAGGCCGACTCAACGGTGATGGCCCAGATTCACCTTCCAATAGTGTTGTGGGCCTACGTCGGGGCCGTCTATCTGCGAAACGCATGGCGCGATACGCCCTCTCGGGTTCGATTTGTCCGCTACAGCGGCGAGTTGGTCGTCTTAGCGAGTCTTCTCGCTCTTGGCGGTGCGGTGCTCAGTGCCGTGACCATTGGGTTGTTCGGGTTAGTCTACGACGGCGTCGAGGAGTGGTACGCCGGCAATGTCGGAATCCTGGGCGCTGCGGGCATTCCCGTTATCGCCACGTATCTGTATGATGTCGTGTTTAGTAGGCGCACTGCGATTACGGGAGTGCTCGCACGTGTCTTTGCTCCGCTCTTTCTCGTCATGGTTTTTGCCTACCTCATCCTGACGCTTGTCGAAGGCAAGAACCCGTTCGTCGACCGGTCGTTCCTCATTACGGTCAACGGCTTTCTGTTGCTTGTTGTTGGGATCTCCGCATTCTCTTTGGCCGAACGAGACCGCGCGTCGGCTGTGGGGTCGGCGGACTACGTGAATCTCGCACTCGTTTGTGCAACCTTGTTGATCGACGCGATGGCGCTGTCCGCCATCTTGTTCCGGCTGGCGTCATTCGGGTTTACGCCGAATCGAGTGACTGTGCTGGGTGCCAACGTCGTCGTCTTCGGGCATCTCGTATGGATATGCCGGACCTACATTGGTTTGGTCCGAGGCAAGGTCGGCTTCGTCGCGATGGAGCGCGTCGTTGGGAACTACCTTCCTATTTATCTGGGTTGGGCGAGCGGCATTGTGGCATTCGTGCTGCCCTTGATCTTCGGATTGCGATAGGGGGCGGGGCGGCACCGGGCCGCCCATGAGCCTCTCGTGCGGTTGCAGGTGGTCGGCAAGGGCGGGTATCGTCCCAGCCGGCGGGCATTCTTCGGGTCATCCGCTAGCGCTTGTCCGATGAGTCCGCCGAGTCGCCGGGAGCCTCCGCCTCGACCCTATATAGAACAGCGGGGGGGTGCGTTGAGAAGAGAAACGGCTGCAAGCCGGGAGGCGCCTGCCTGTGGTCAAGCAATGGGGTCAACTCAGGTCTCCGGCCGGCTTCCATATAGCTGAAGTACAAATAGTCGGCCTTCATGTCCTTTAGCCTCGCCACCAGTTCATCAACATCTTTGACGTACGGAATCCACTCGAAATCCATGTCAAGGTAGTATGCTATGTGCGGCTTTCTAGCCACCACCAACTTTCCTCTCTCATCATAAGGCACTCTCGCCTTGAAACGCCTTGATATCGCGAGCACCTCTCCCGGGCCGCGGCCGATTATATCTCTGTTGATGGAATACGACTCGACCGCAGTCCACACGGTCAGAATGAGCGCCAACCCGGTACTCAGCGCTGAGGCTTTCCCGGACGAGCCGTACAGCCATGCTCCAATTGATAGAAGCGCGTGCAACGCCAATACGGTGTAGAAAGGAACCAGGAACAACGACCACCGCGGATTGTAGATCACGCTCAGAAGTACTCCGAAAAGCAGCACATTGAACCCGTAGTAGGCTATCTGCCTAGTGCTGGGTCTCCGCAGGATACTGAACACAATCCCGACAATCACCAAGGCTCCCATGTGCCACCCGACAAGCTCCCCCATATCCTTGGTGAAGTGGCCGTACACACTGGATACCATGTACTTGAGAGACCGTCCCGGGTCGCGCCCTATGACATCGAAGAAAGACCGATACTCCTCGTCGTACAACGAACAGAAGGCATCCCAGCCTACCTCCTGGCCGTAGATCGCATAGGCGATATTCATGTAGTTCTTGTTCAGGAAGAAATCCCCTGTGTGGCTCAGGCAGTAGGCTCCCCAGGGCACAGTCACCAGGAAAAAGACGGCACATGCGATCACAGCCTGGACGACCCTCCGCTTGATGCTTGACTTGGACATGTTGAAGAAGAGTACGCCCAGCAGCAGCCCGCCCAGAAGGAACACTCCCTTGTAGCTTGTAAGGTATGCGAGGGCGGCGAGTACGCTTGAGACGACGAGGTGTCGGAGCCCCAGGCGCTCAGGCTTAAACATATAGTAGAGAGCGATGGTCGCGAAGGCCACGAAGGGCATATCCGTGCCGCAGCTGTAGGTGTACTGCACGAATACGGGGTTGCAGGCTATGAGAAGTGCTCCCACGAAGGCAATATCCCGTCGAAACAGGCGCCCGAGCAAGAGGTAGCTGTACGAAAGGGCCAGACTTGCGGAGATGATGCCGATCAAAAGCCCGGCCCTGAAGTAATCTCTTACAACGCCGGCCACGCCGGCAAGAATGAGATAATAGACGGGACCTCTGGCGCCGTCGGAAAAGAACTCACCACGCAGCATGTCCTTCGTCTGTGCGACGAAAATGTAGAAGTCGGTTTCTACGCCGTAGCCGCCCATAATGTGATACTTGAAGCTCACTATCGTCATTATTACGAAGTACGCCCCGGCAAGCATCCAGGCGACACTACTACCGCGATTTGACAACACCTGATAGAGAGAATAGGGCACGAGCAGCTGTTGCTGCTGCTGTCGTCGCTTGCCCCCGGCGGCGCCTTTCTTGGGAGCTAATTTTGACCGTGAGCGTTTGGACATTTGAGTGAACCAGTGGCGTGATGACCCCTCGCGTCGAACACTCTTGGGCGCGCGTGCCCCGCCCCCTTGATAGAGAGCGCAATGCACTCTGACGACGCGAAGGGAATAGGTGTGTTTTGGAGGAGAAGGTCGGCTATTCTCATGGCGCCATCTCCAACATCTTCCTGGCGGCAACCGCCCAACTGTCGGACGGGTTTTTCCTTATGAGGTCCTCAAGCAACGCCTTGGCGCGAGCGTGTTGTCCGGTTCTCGCGAGTAAGACCGCTGCGTCGTATTGCGCGATCCTCATGTCCGGGTCGCGCTCAAGGCACATGTAGTACTGCTGTAGTGCCTCGTTGGTCTGCCCGGTTGTTTCAAGAGCCTTGCCGTACTTGTGACGAATGTTGGGGTCTTTGGGGGCGATGGCAAGACTCCGCTCGAACTCCTCGAGCGCTTCACCGTACCGCTCGAGCAACATGTAGGCTACCGCGAGATTGAGATGGGGTACGGCATCTGTTTTGCTCAACCTCGCCGCCCCCTTCAGCAGCTTCAGGCCTTCCTCGCGCTCGCCGCGTTCGAAGCGCATGAGTCCCAGGTCGTGCAGTGCAACAGTGTTCTCAGGATCGACTCCAAGCGCTTGTAGCAGCAATTCCTCCGCGCCGGCCGCGTCGCCTCGGGCGAGGAGCGCCTTTGCCTCATAGGCGATCCTGGTGGCTTTGAAACCGGTGTTGAGCTCGGCGACCATGTCCTTTGGATCCGGCAGTTCACCTTCCGGAGGCGCGGTCTTGGACATTACGTATCCCAGTGTCTTCAGCATCCGTACCTCTTCTTCATCGATATCCCTTGCGGGCTGGAGGTCATCGAGCGGACCCCTGATGGCCGCCAGCATCTCATCAAGGGCCTGTTCCATCGTCTCCACGCGCCCGGGTTCTTTGCCATAAAGGTTCTCCAGCTCCTTAGGATCGGCTGTAAGGTCGTACAGCTCCGGCTTCGGCGCGCGAATCATCTTCCATCCGTTATGCCTTATTCCGACCAGTTCACTCCAGTTGAACGAGTACCTAGTTCTATATGTCTCGATGTAGCAGGGCCGGCGGGGGGGCTTCCGCGACCCTCCGACCCTTATCTCGCGCGCGTGGCTTGTTCCCTGCCACTCTTCCGGGACGGGTAGCCCGGCCAGCTCCAACACGGTCGGCGACAGGGCGGTGGTTGAGGTTTGTTCATCTACCCTCAGTCCCGGTGCAACAACGCCGGGGTAACTTACAATGAAGGGAACGAGCAGCGTTGAGTCGTATATGAGGTAACCGTGCTGTTCCTCGTCATGTTCTCCAAGCCCCTCGCCGTGGTCGGCGATCAGGGCGATGATCAGGTCGGATTCACCGGCGGCCTCCTCGGCTGCGTCCAAGAGCAGACCAAGCCGGCTGTCGGTGTATCCCACTTCGCCCACGTATATGCTCTGTGAGAAGCGTCTTCCGAACTCCGGCGGCGGGTCGTAGGGCCAGTGAGGGTCGAAGTAGTGCACGAGCAGAAAGAAGGGGCGACGCTCTTCTTCGAGCCACTCTAATGCGCGGTCCGTCACCTCTCCGGCGCGGCGCTGGGTCTCTCCCACCTCGCGCGCCTTGCCGGGCTCCAATGAGCTCTCTTTAGCGTAATTGTCCCCAAAGTCGGAATCGAAGTGATCAAAGCCCTGCTCAACTCCCGTCCCCTTTGATATTACGTGAGCGCCGACCACCGCCCCGGTCGCGTATCCGGCCTCGTTGAAAACTTCGGCCAGCGTGATGAGTGAGTGGTCAAGAGTGAACACACTGTTATCCCTTACGCCGTGATAGGGAGGATATGCAGAGGTGATGATCGTTGAAACCGACGGAAGAGTAACGGGAACGGCACTGACGCACGTGGAGAACCGGACGCCCTCCGCGGCAAGCCTGTCCATGTTGGGAGTCGCCCCCGTCCGGGCTCCGTAGCAGCCTAGATGGTCTGCTCGCAAGGTGTCTATTATGACGACAAGGACATTGGGCCGGTCGTCTCCCTCGTCGCATCCGCCGAGCGCGGCGAACGCGGCGAAGAGCATAAGGGCCGCTGCCGATCTTGCCGAGACAAGTCTGGACATGTCTGTCATTATAGACTTCACGGTCGGAAAGCTCAACAGCTGTAGAGTGCTCAAGCGACAATGGCGCTTGGATCAGCGGCCCCCTTCGGGGGCAGTAAGAGACAGTGCGGACTTGTAAGATATGGTGTCGCTTGGCCCGATGGGAGACTGTGACGAATAGTCTGCCGCCGCTCTTCTTGCCTATCGTCGCTCGCCTGGTCGGCATGCCGGCCATGGCCCTACTTGTGCGAGCCGTGTGGGGCGTGGAAACCGGCGCGATGGTTTTCGCCGGCCCGGCCTGGGGCCTGCTTCCAAACCTTCTCATAGGAACTTCACGGATGCCCCAAGACAGAGCCCCCCCACCTCTCCGGGAATTGGGGGGCAATCAGCTCATTTGGCGGCGGGGGCCGGATTTGAGCCTGCGCCCCGATCCCTCCTTCGGAATCCGGTTGCAGGCCCCCACGGCCGGTGATAGGCTGCGGGTCTGAAGGCTGGACGGAAATCAGACTCACTGAGGCCCCCGGCAGTCTGGAACCGCTAACTAAACCGACCATCAAGGGTATCAAGCCATGAACAAGATCGGCATACCTCGCGAGGCGACTGAGGGCGAGACTCGGGTGGCTCTCGTTCCGGCAATGGTCAAGGAACTGGCCAAGCTGGACGCCAAAGTCCTGGTTGAGAAAGGAGCCGGCGGCAAGGCTCATTTCAGCGATGACAATTACGCGTCTGCGGGTGCGGAGATAGCGCCCGACGCGAAGCAGCTTTTCAAAGAAGCCGACCTCGTGGTCAAGGTGCGCGCTCCCGTCTTCCGCGAGGAGTTGAAGTCCCATGAGCTCGATCTCATGAAGGAAGGCGCGGTGCTCGTCGGAATGCTCTCCCCCATGGGCGCCGGGGAGCTAATCGAGAAGCTCCGCGCCAAGAAGACAACGGCTTTTTCCCTTGAGCTACTGCCCCGTATCACGCGCGCTCAGAGCATGGATGCCCTGAGCTCCATGAGCACGGTCGCAGGCTACAAGGCGGTGCTCCTTGCCGCCGAGAGGTTCGGCAAGTTCTTCCCGCTACTAATGACGGCCGCCGGAACGGTGCCTCCCGCGTCGGCGCTCATAATAGGCGCCGGAGTGGCCGGCCTGCAGGCGATCGCGACGGCGAAGCGCCTGGGCGCCAAGGTGGAGGCCTTCGATACGCGAAAGGCGGTCAAGGAGCAAATCGAAAGCCTGGGTGCGAGGTTCGTCGAGATGGAGATACCCGAAGACGCGGAGACGACGGGCGGCTACGCCAAGGAGATGTCCGAGGAGTTCATAAAGAAAGAGATGGAGGCCATCGGATCGAGGCTTCCCAAGACCGACATAGTCATATCCACTGCTCAGGTTTTCGGCAAGAAAGCGCCCCTGCTGGTGACGGAGGACATGGTCAAGACGATGCGCGAAGGCTCCGTGATTGTGGATCTTGCGGCCGAGCAAGGCGGCAACTGTGAGCTAAGCCGGCCGGGGGAGATCGTGGAGAAGCACGGTGTTACGATCTACGGCCCCGTGAACCTTCCCGCCGCCATGCCGGTCCACGCGAGCCAAATGTACTCGCGCAACGTGACCAATCTCTTGAAGCACTTGTACCAGGCCGAGGACCGGGCTCTTGATTTCGAGGACGAGATAACAGGCAGTTGTTGCGTTACTAGGAACGGCGAATTGGTCAATGAGCTCGTGAAGGGCTCGTTGGGGGGAAGCTGAAAGTTCCTCGACCCGCGCTAGCCCGGGTGATCGGGCTTTAGGGGCGCGGCCTGGGGCGTTGGTCGGCGGCGCGGTTCTAACGGCCGCATGAGAACTATCGCCGGACTGCGGAGAGACCCCATGGGCCGGTGAGCCGGCCCGGTTCCTTCGCGGGCCGGGTTCTCGCATGGGGAAGCCCTCTCCGGGTGAGTGAGGCCCGCGACTTTGTCAGGTAACGGAGGTGTCAAGAGACAATGGAGACTCTGCTCGTCTCTCTCTACGTCTTTGTTCTCGCGATATTCGTGGGGTTCGAGGTCATTACCAAGGTGCCTCCGCTTCTGCATACCCCGCTTATGTCCGGCTCCAACGCGATCTCCGGAATCACAATCGTCGGCGCTCTTCTGGCCGCCGGCGCGAAAGCCGGGATACTGGGCTCGGTGCTGGGGCTGATAGCCGTGATCTTCGCCACGATAAACGTGGTCGGGGGATTCATGGTGACGGATCGCATGTTGGAGATGTTCAAGAAGGACAAGTAAGAGCGCGGGCATGCCGGTGTTGGGATCTCAGCGTACGGTCCGAGGCGCCGGCCGACGAGACTAAGCAGGGACGAACGGACCTCGGGACGGCGCGTTGGGCCAAGACGGCTTGGCCGCGTAATGACGCGACGGGCAACTTGAAGCTACCAACGAGGATGACGGTGCCATGAATGTTACATTGACCAATCTCGCATATCTTGTCTCTGCCGTCTTCTTTATCTTCGGTCTTAAGAACTTGAGCTCGGCTAAAACCGCGCGCAGGGGAAACCGTCTTGCCTCGATAGGTATGGCCATCGCCATAATCGTCACCCTCCTGGACAGGGGGATTCTGGATTTCACTTACATCATCGCGGGGATCGTAGTCGGGGGCGCGATCGGTGCGATCTCCGCCAAGAAGGTCCAGATGACGGCGATGCCTCAGATGGTGGCCATCTTCAACGGCTTCGGCGGCGGCGCCTCGGCTCTGGTGGCGATGGCCGAGTACTTGAGGATGCCGGGAAGCCCCGAGATCAACGTCGGCGTGACTTTGGTCTTAAGCCTTCTGATCGGCACCTTGACTCTGACCGGGAGCTACATAGCCTTCTCCAAGCTCCAGGGCACAATGAGAAGCGCCCCGATAGTATTTCCCATTCAGACCCCCCTCAATTTCGCGTTGCTGGCCGGGGCATTGGTGATCGGCGCCTTGTTCGTCATCGGCCTGGGGGGGACGCCGCTCTTGCTCACCGTTACCATAATCGCTGCGCTGCTGGGAGTGCTTCTGGTCATCCCTATCGGCGGGGCCGACATGCCGGTCGTGATCTCTCTTCTCAACTCCTACTCCGGTCTGGCCGCGGCGATGACGGGATTCGTTCTTTCAAACAACGTGCTCATTGTGAGCGGCGCGCTCGTCGGCGCATCCGGCATCATCCTCACGAACATAATGTGCAAGGCCATGAACCGCAGCCTGACGAACGTGCTCTTCGGCGCGGTGGGAGTGGAGTCGGGCACGATGGCGGCCGGCGGCGAACGCCGCCAGGTGACCGGCTACACAGCCGAAGACGCGGGGATGGTTCTCGAGACCGCGAGCACGGTCATAGTCGTCCCCGGCTACGGGCTCGCCGTAGCCCAGGCCCAGCACGTTCTCCAGGAGATGGCGACGCTTCTCAACAAGGAAGGCACTCAGGTCAGGTACGCGATCCATCCGGTGGCCGGCCGCATGCCCGGGCACATGAACGTGCTTCTCGCCGAGGCCAATGTCCCCTACGATTTGTTGTTCGAGATGGATGCGATCAATGAGGACTTCCAGAACACGGACGTGGCGCTCGTCATCGGCGCGAACGACGTGATAAACCCCGCCGCACGCCACGATAAGAGCTGTCCACTATACGGGATGCCCATCCTCAACGTCGATCAGGCGAAGACGGTCATGATCGTCAAGCGCAGCCTGAGCGTCGGCTTCGCGGGCGTGGACAACGAGCTCTTCTATGATCAGAAGACCATGATGCTCTTCGGCGACGCGAAGGAAATGGTCACACAGATAGTCTCCATACTGAAGTCGTCGGGCTAGGGCGACGGTAACATCGCCGGCTTAGTCTTCGAGACCCGGGCGGCTCACGCAGGTCGGGCCTCGCTTCTCACCACCGATGATATGCCGGATGGCCTTCCGTGACGGCAACGAAGGTCCCCTCGAACTTAGCGCACACTTTGTCTCCGGCGATAAGCTTCGATCGAATTGACGCCCGATCGCCCTTGACCTCGACCGGTTCGGCGACAAGCTTGACCGTTCCGCCGGAAGGCGCCGGGCGCAAGAACTTCACCGCGAACTCGGCCGTCACGGTGCAGGGCGCGTGGTCCAATCCCTTGCTCTTCATAAGATGCCAAGCGGCGGCCCAGTTGGAATGGCAATCCAGCAGCGTTCCGATGATGCCGCCGTTCAGAGTGCCCGTGAATGCCTCGTGATGTCGCTCCGGCTTCCACTCACATATCACTTCATCGCCGCTCACAAAACTCCGGATCCTGAGGCCCTCCTCGTTTGCCGGCCCACATCCGAAGCACATCCCCTTTGGTGCGTACCTCTCCTGAAGGCTCTTTTCATCACTTGACATGACTCTACCGTCCTCGTGTTGCAGATGTAATGCTCAACCGCTTAACGAGCGGGCTTCGGGGGTGCTGCCAAGGCGGATTGACGCCGTCACGGCGAGCTGAGCGGGTGTGAACAGCGGGTCCGGACTGCTGCCGGCGGAGGAGTGGGCCGTTTGCGGAGATTGTATCGCCAAGTCCCTCGAGCGCCAAGTGCGAAACGCAGGAGAGTCCGAATGTTCTCTCCTGCGCTTCGGGACTAAAGCCGCCCCCGGCGCGCCGGGAAGCTCTTCGCAAGAGGCAGTCTCGTGCCTCTGAGCGAGACCACTGCCCTAGATATCGAACTTGATGCCCTGAGCGAGCGGCAGTTCCTTGCTCCAGTTGATGGTGTTCGTCTGCCGGCGCATATAAGCCTTCCAGGAGTCGGAGCCCGACTCTCGGCCGCCGCCGGTCTCCTTCTCCCCGCCGAAGGCGCCGCCTATCTCGGCGCCGGAGGTCCCGATGTTGACGTTCGCTATGCCGCAGTCGGAGCCGCGGTGCGAGAGGAACTGCTCCGCCTCGAGGAGGTTCTTGGTGAAGACCGCGCTCGAAAGCCCCTGCGGGACGTCGTTATGGATCTCAATTGCCTCGTCCATGGTGTCATATTCCAGAAGATAGAGGACCGGGGCGAAGGTCTCCTCACGAACGATATCGGTCTGCTTCGGCATCTTTATGATCGTGGGCTCGACGAAGAGCTCTCCCTTGTCCGAAAGCTTCTTCCCGCCGCAGATCACCTCGCCGCCCTGCTCTTTCGCCTTTTCGATCGCGTTGAACATGTCCGTGATGGCCTGCTTGTTGACGACGGGGCCCATGAGGGTCTTGTCGTCGATCGGGTCGCCGATACGGATCTGCTTGTAGGCGTTGACGAGTAGGTCGGTAAGCTTGTCGCCGATGGACTTGTGCATGATGATCCGGCGCGTTGAGGTGCACCGCTGGCCCGAGGTTCCCACGGCGCCGAAGACGATCGCGGGAACGGCCATACGAAGGTCCGCGTCGGCGGTGACGATGATCGCGTTATTGCCGCCGAGCTCCAGTATCGTGCTGCCCAAGCGCTTGGATACGGCCTCGGAGACGCGCTTGCCCATCGCGGTCGAGCCGGTGAAAGAGACCAGCCTCAGCCTCGGGTCGTTGATGAGCCTCTCCCCCACGGACCGGCCGGGGCCCGCCACGAAGCAGAAGATGCCCGCTAGGCCGTGGTCTGCCATGACCTTGTTGCAGATATGCTGCACGGCCACCGCGGTTAGCGGGACCGTGGAGGAAGGCTTCCACACGGTGGTGTCGCCGCAAACGGCCGCGATCGCCGCGTTCCACGACCAAACGGCGACTGGGAAATTGAAAGCGGAGATCACGCCTATCGCTCCCAGGGGATGCCACTGTTCGTACATGCGGTGCCCTGGGCGCTCGGAGTGCATCGTGAAACCGTAGAGCTGTCTCGAAAGGCCGACGGCGAAGTCGCAGACGTCGATCATCTCCTGCACTTCCCCGTGCCCCTCGGCGCGGATCTTACCCATTTCCAACGTGACGAGGTCGCCCAACGGCTCCTTGTAGTCGCGAAGGGCGCAGGCCAAGTCGAGTATGACCTGGCCTCGCTTGGGCGCTGGGACCATGCGCCAAGTCTTGAAGGCCTCATCAGCCTTGGCGGCAACGGTGTCGTAGGCGGCTTCGGTCGCCTGAATGACTTGGGCAAGCGGCTCGCCCGTCGTCGGATTGTAAGATGTGATCGGCTTTCCCGCCTCGTCGCTTATCCATCCGTCCGGGCCCCAACAGGCCCCGGGATTGACTTCTTTGATTTGCAGCTTCTCAAGAACCTGGCTTGACATGTACAACCTCCTGGCGTTACGGGGTCAACTAGGGCGGGTCGGAGTGTTTATGGCTAGTTGGGACAACATTGGATAGTAGCCGCGTCCGCGACGGAAGTCAAAATCAAAGGTGAACCGGGGCGCCGAGAACCGGCGAAAGGAGCGCGTGCCGAAACGCGAAGCTCGATCGTCAAATCCGAGAGATCCTTTGGTGTCCGGGCCCAATCCCAATAGTAGGGGCCAAGGAGCAGGTGCGACAAGTACCATGGGCCCGCCTAAGGCGGTGGCGGTAACCAACGTCGACACGTTGAGAGTCGGCCTTTCCGATGGGCATATAAGTATCCACTGGGCAAGGAGATGCGCAGTTACTTGCCGGTACATAAGGTCCGTGGCCGGGCGGCCGGGTATGCCATGTCAAGAAAGCTTGACGATTGGCAGGAAATGTGGCATAATATCACCGGATGTTGGGAGTGGGCGTAAGGGAAACGGCTTGCACCCTTTGCGAACAGGGGAGGTCTATGCGGTTCGCTACTGCTTATCAGGGCTTGTGGCCCTTTTCCGAGAATTCTACTATATTTATGTTATGGAGCTTCAGGCGGCCGGGTCGCGGGAAACCGTGTGGTCGCCTTTAGTTTGCCCGGGGTTGCAGGGACCGCGGGCAGATAGAGTCGGTGCCCCGTTAGGGGCGGGGCGCTGAAACCATCCACCCAATTTCCACAGAGGAGGCGAGGAAAATGCGCGCATTTTCTTCCGGTCGAATCAGTGTGTCCATCGCTCTCTTGGCGGCTGTCTTCGTCGTTGGGACGATGGTCGTTGCGCAAGACGTGGGTGCCAGGGAGCCGGAGAAGGAGTTGATGAACTCTCAATCCGGCGGCGGCACAAGCGGCGGTGCGGAATGGAATACGGACCAGAACGGTGGTGTCCTGCCGGTGGACGGCGGCAAGGCGCCGGGTTCCGGCCCGGAGTACATCGATGATCCGCCCGCATGCGCAGAGGACTCATGGGCCGAACCGGCTGAAGCTTGGTACATTCAGCTCCTGAAGGCCATCAGCGTGATCTTCGTTCAAAAGTACTTCTAACGAGGTAAGGGGTGTCAGAGATGAAAATCAAGAGCACAAGCCACGAGCCCGAGCGGCTTCTCGAGTCCCTGCGTTCCGGCGGGGACAGACTGAGCCGGCTTAGGGAGCTCCAGGCTCTGACGGACCTCTACCTCGACGCCGACAGCTATGATGCGGCAAGAGAGTGCATTGAGGAGGTTTTGAGCCAGAGCGCCCAACTTGGGCTTAGCGATGAGGAGCGAGGGGTGCTTCTTTACAAGCTCGCCCGCGCCTTCCGTGCCATGGCGAGGTTGCCGGAGGCTACCCGCAAGGTCGAGGAGGCAAGGGGAGCTTTCCGCGCGAGCGGATCGAGGGAGTACCTGGGCAAGGTTGAATTGCTCTCAGCGGAGATCGCGCTGGCGAGCGGCAGGTATGAGAGCGGGATCAGACATTGTATGGTGGCCTTTCCGCTGATCGAGAGCTTCGGCGACGAAAAGGACAAAGCCAAGGGCCAGCGGATTGCCGGTCATGCGCATTACAGGCTCGGCAATATGATGGAATGCAGGCGCTACTTCGAGGAGTCTCTTGAGTTGTGCCGGCGCATCGGAGACGTCGAGGGGACCGGCAAGAGTTACAGTGATCTCGGCCTTTTGTTTACCAGCAGAGGAGAGTGGGTTCGGGCGCGAGAGTGTCTGGCGCAGGCGCTGGAAATCGCCGCCTCTTCCGGAAACGCCGTGCGTGTGGCGATCAGAAGCTACAACATGGGTTGCCTCGAGAGGCGAAGCGGCCGTTGGGACCTGGCGGAAGAGTATCTGGCCAAGTCGCTGGATATCTTCAAGAGCCTGGAGCATCCCGCCGGTGTGAGCTGGGCGCTCAGCGAGCTCGGTATACTTTACAGTCAGAAGGGAGAATTCGATAAGGCGGAGGAGTACCTGCTAGGGGCGCATGACATAGTCAAGGGTCATGGCCTCCACAGGGAAGAGAACTTCGCCCTGGTCGCGCTTGCCAGGAATAGGGTCGCCGCCGGCAATTGGCAGGACGCTTTGGAGCCGCTCGAAAAAGCGGTCGCCGGGACGAAGTCCCACGCTCCTTTGGGAGACCTGGCGTGCGACGCGAGGACTGCCTACGCGGAATGCCTGATCGCCGCCGGCAGGAAAGAGGAAGCCCGCGAGCAGGCGCTTGAGGCGGTTGAGCTGGGCCGGTCGTTGAAGGGCCGTTACGAGGAAGGCGCCGCATACAGGGCTTTGGGCCTTGTGAGCGACGGGGTTGAGGCTACACAGGCGTTTGCGAGATCTCTTAGGAACATGAGAGAGCTCGGCGATGATTATGAAGTCGCTCGCACGCTGGAGTGCTTCGGCCGTCGACTCGCGGAGCAGCCTCAAGGCGCGGCCGAGGGAAGGAAAGCCAGGAGCTTCCTGCTTGAAGCCCATGCGATCATGGATCGACTGGGCGCGCAGGCGTCCGCCGACGCCCTCGAAGACGAGCTGGCTTCTCTTGAGAACCGCGAAGGACTGTTCCTGAGACGAAAGAAGGTCAAGAGGAACAGATGTCGGGAGCCTCAGCTCGCCAAGATGCAGGAGGAGCTCGAGAGCATGGGGTTCGTGACCCGCAACGGGGAAATACTCGGCCAGATGGCCAAGTGGGGTCACACGCGCGCGAGGATGCTGATACAAGGCGAGACGGGTACCGGCAAGGAGGTCATCGCCAAGGCGATCCACGAGATGAGCGCCAGGAAGAGCAAGCCCTACGTCGTTGTTGACTGCGCCGGTATCTCCGAGACGCTCGTTGAGAGCGAGCTTTTCGGACACGTCAAAGGCGCCTTCACGAACGCCGTGACCGATCGGGAGGGGATGTTTGAGAAGGCGAACGGCGGAACCATCTTCTTGGACGAGGTGGGCGAGCTTAAGCCGGCGGTCCAGGCCAAGCTCTTGAGGGTGTTGCAGGAAGGCGAGGTCAGGCGCGTAGGAAGTAGCGAAGCCCGCAAGGTGGACGTGCGTGTAATCGCCGCGACGAACCGCGACCTTGAGAAAGCCGTGGAGAGGGGCGAGTTCCGCCGGGACCTTTTCTACAGGTTGAAGGGCGCGACGATAAACCTGCCCCCGTTGAGGGAAAGACCAGAGGACATACCTGTGCTTGTCGAGTATTTCGTTCGCAAGCAGGAGGAGATTACAGGAAAGACTTATCTGTTTTCCGATGAAGCGCTGAAAGCCCTCGAGTCCCACTCGTGGGCCGGCAATGTGCGCGAGCTCAGGATGGAGACGGAGCTACTGCTGGAGTCCAGTAACGACTGCGTGCTGGAGCTGGAGGATATCCCGGCCGCTATTAGAGAGAAGGCCGCTCCGGCACCCGCAGAGCAGCCGGAGGTTCCCGTGGCCGATGTACAAGCGGCCGGCGCCGAGGAGGTCCTTTGGGCTCTCCGAAGGCACAACGGGAACAGGACTCTTGCAGCCAAGGAACTGGGTATCACTCGTCAGGCTCTTTACAAGAGGCTGAAGAAACTGGGCGGTTTCCCTGCCGCCGAGTTCCAGGCTTAGCTTGATTTCGGCATTCGAACCCCTGCAATGAATGCCGGAAGCCCTGCATGAGCTAAAGCCGGTGAATACTGCATTTCCTTAGGTCTTGCCTCCTCTTGGGTGGATGGAGGGGGGTACCCGATCCCAAACCGGGTACCCCCCCTTTTTATTTCCGAATCGAATGGTCAACGACACTGAGGATTCCCGAAGGACAGAGAATGCTCGTAGTCCGTCAATCGCACGCCCGCGTATCCGTCCGGCGCTCCCACCTACTGCAATCCCGACGTAAACGCCGGGAATTCGTTGCCGTTCCGACGCTTTCTCGACGCGACACTCCGCTCTGAGCACCGGTAGTGTCCTAATTCGAGATTGGAATTCTTTGAGGGTTGAGATCTAGGATTTGGTGCTTTAGCGCCTGTGTTTCAGTGGATGGTCTTGATCCATATAGCGGTCAGTTTTCCTAGAACCGTAGGCAGCCTTTTCTGGCACTTCGGATCGGAGTTCAAAAAACGTCACTTGGCAGGGTCGATCTACGAGGGGGGTGAGCTTGAGACAGTTGGGGCCATGATTTTTCATCTCTAAAACAACTCGTCCCCTCCACCCAGGCTGAATCCACGGAGCCGTCTGATGCACGCTCAAACCCATGCGTGCATAAGTGCTTCGGCCCTGAATCAACGCAATCAGATTCCTCGGCACCGTTAAGCTCTCATGAGTTAGAGCTAGAACGAAGTCATTTGGGGCTAAATCCAACGTTTCCGGCTTTCCGAATTCATCCTTGTCCTTCAGGTCTTTTCTTGACCAGAATCCCATATCGCCAATTGCTTCAAGCCCATCAGCCACTGAAATCGTGATACCCTCGACTCCATTTATCTTTATGAAGCGAAACCCCAAACGTAGATCCACAGAGGCCTCACCCCATTGCTTTTCTTCAAGGGGTGGATCAAATACAACTTCCTTCTTGTCAACACGTTCTCTTAGATCAACTTGAGAGAGGATCATACTAGCTTACCGCGTATTCAATCTCCGATTTAGGGGACAACTCGGCCAGTCCTGTTGTAGTGAAGAACGAACCGTGAATCCAAACCGTAAGTACATCTGGTGTTGAACTTTCAACAACCGCCCTAACATACCATCGGCCACCGCTCTCTCTTAGCTCGCTCTCTGGCGTAAATCCAGAAATCGGACCAGTGAGGGTCGGAACTCTAATAAGCTTTTCTCCGGGGAATGCGCCTTTACCTACATCGCATGGTATTCCGATTTCATCCCCCTTCTTTAGACTATATTCCATGGCAATTCTCCAATCGGGCTCACAAGCCCTCAATACATAGCCTCTTGTTACGGGGGTCTCATGGAGCCTAGTGTATGCAAACTCTAGGACCACTCTCCAATGTCAATATGGAAGAAACACCAGAAATGATGCAAGTGTAATCTGAGGGAGACTGTACCACAATATGGTACAGTGTCCCCGTATCACTAACTGCGCCAAACAGTTACCTCGTCTGACAGAAGCTTCTCCATTCTCCAGACGCGATCCGTTATTCCAGCTTCCATTGCCGGAGTCACCCTCAGAGTCCCATGAACCCGCACAAAGTTGTACCACACGAAATATAACGCCAACATTGCCTTGAGGTTAGCCAGCTTCTTGCTGAATCCGTTGGTCAACCGAGTGAAACGCCGAATCTGCATCCTTACCGTCAAGTTGTGCCGCTCCACATAGGATGTGGACACCTTCTTCGGGTCGGGCCTGCCCTGAATCCACTTGGGAATGACCTCTGCGACTTCTGGCGGGGCATACCTTCCCGGCCCTGGATTCTGAGACTTGTAGACCTTCGTTAGCGTGGCGTAGTCAGCAGCGCTGCCCCAAGCCTTATTAACCGCTTGAGGATAGGCCGTGAACGCATCCGTGGTGAGCTGAATGCGTCCATTCAGCCTTCGGCTGAGGTCAAAGAGGAACTTATCGGCGGTCCCGTGTGTCCGTTTTCCGACGCGGAAAGCCGGAATCAGCCTAGTGTCAGCGTCCAAGGCAATAAAGACGTACTGGTCTCCGAGATCGGATCTAGTCAACCAATCCATCTTGGTCAGGCGACGTTGCTTCTTGCCTACGAACGTCCATATCTCGTCAACCTCTACGTGCTTGCAGGGGAGTCTCCGCATCCACAAGTCTAATAGGATTTCGCAGCGTTCACCGAGTTATAATCGAAAGTTGTGGATAGCCTGAGTGAAGGAGGTGGCGTATCCTCCCCATGGGAAAAACTCAGAATCTCTTGAAAGGAGAAGACACGCCATGGGGAAGAGTAGCCGCATTTCACAGATTGGTCCAGAGGAATCGTCTCAGGACGTGTTGACAGAGGTCCTGCGCAACGGGTGCCGGAAGATCTTGAAGGATGCTCTCGAGGTGGAGATTGCCGAGTTCCTGGAGGAGTACCGCGAGCTGCGCACCAGTGAAGGCAAGCAGCGCATTGTCAAGAACGGGTATCACAGGGAGCGGATGATCCAGACGGGGATCGGCGAAGTGCCGGCCCGTGTACCGCGGGGCCGGGACCAGGAGGGTGGTCGGGAAGCGATCAAGTACTCGTCGAAGCTATTGCCGCCGTACCTGCGGCGCACCAAGAGCATCGATGATTTGCTTCCGTGGCTGTATCTGAAGGGGATCTCGACCGGAGACTTCAGTGACGCTCTGACCTCGCTTCTTGGTGAGAACGCCCGGGGGCTGTCAGCCACAACGATCAGCCGTTTAAAGCGGGACTGGGGTCGGGAGCACGAGGTCTGGAGCAAGCGGTCTCTGGCCGACAAGCAGTACGTCTATATGTGGGCAGACGGCGTGTACTTCGGGGCTCGGATGGAGACCGAGCAGCAGTGCATCCTGGTCCTGATGGGCTCGACGCCATCAGGCGAGAAGGAACTGATAGCGATCCTGGACGGGTACCGGGAGAGCGAGCAGTCCTGGTACGAGTTGCTGCTGGACCTGAAGAAGCGCGGCCTGACCACGGCGCCCAAGCTGGCCACCGGCGACGGAGCGCTTGGGTTCTGGAAGGCGCTGGCGAAGGTGTTCCCCGCAACCCGTGTTCAGCGGTGCTGGGTGCACAAGACGGCGAACGTGTTGAACAAACTACCGAGGAGTCTGCAGGCCAAGGCCAAGGCTGCTCTGCAGGAGATCTGGATGGCTGAGAGCCGCGAAGCCGCGAAGAAGGCGCTGGCATCGTTCGTAGACACGTACGAAGCCAAGTACCCCAAGGCGGTAGAGTGCCTGGTCAAGGACGAAGAACAACTTCTGGCCTTCTACGACTTTCCGGCGGAGCACTGGAAGCACATCCGGACAACGAATCCAATCGAGTCGACGTTTGCAACGGTTCGATTGCGGACGGCGAGGACCCGTGGTTGCCTCTCGCGAGGAACGGCCTTGACGATGGTATTCCAGTTATGTCGCTGTGCACAGAAACGCTGGCG
>Ga0180434_10000099_pt1 | contig 121255 bp, 106 predicted proteins | sample SS_ome_7_FD_132453 | JGI IMG/M metagenome (GOLD analysis project Ga0180434, IMG submission 132453) | Hypersaline lake sediment archaeal communities from the Salton Sea, California, USA - SS_1_D_2 metaG | ecosystem: Environmental > Aquatic > Non-marine Saline and Alkaline > Hypersaline >... | reverse complement strand
CTTCGGGGGGGGTGAGGCCGACAGAACAGCCAACAGGATGGCCTCCATGACGACTTCCCCGTTCACCTTTGCGACGCCTTTGACCTTCCAGAGATCCTTCTTTCTCCGCAAAAACTCCACGTGATGGATCACCTGATCTCCCGGGAGGACCGGCCTCCGAAACCGAACTTGATCCAACCCGACCAAGTACGGAACTCGCCCTCTCGTGGCAGGGCGCGACATGGCAACAAAGATGGCTCCCACCTGGGCCATCGATTCGATCAAAACGGTTCCCGGCACGACGGGGTTCCCCGGGAAGTGTCCCGGAAAGTACGGTTCGTTCACCGTGAAATTCTTCAGCCCCACGATCCCTTTTTCCTCTTCTATCTCGAGGATCCGGTCCACGAGCAGGACCGGATAGCGGTGCAGAAGCAACTCCTGTATCTCTTTGTATCCGAGAACCCCGGGCAATGTCTTTCCCCTCTCTCCTCCGCGGGCAACGGGTGACGCTACTCCGGCGGATCGCTCCCGTCTCCTCGAGGGCCGCCTTCAGCGGATCCGGCCGACCGGCCGGCCGCTGTCAGGGCCTGAACCTCCTTCTCCAGCTTACGCATCTTCTCCCGCATCCTGGGCAGCTGCTTCAGCACTGCCATCGACTTCAGATAGACCTCGTAGGACATGGCGGGGATGCCGGAGGCAACGATATTTCCATCAGAAATCGAGGTATGAACTCCCGACTTCGCACCAATCTTCACATCCCGGCCGATCCGGACGTGCCCGGCAACGCCCACCTGCCCTCCCAGCGCGGCCCTGTCTCCGATAGACGTGGAGCCGGATATGCCCGCCTGGGAAACCAGGATCACGTCCTCGCCGACCTGGACGTTGTGGGCCAGTTGTACGAGATTGTCGATCTTGGTTCCTCTTCCGATGCGTGTCTCTCCCATGGTGGCTCGATCGATACAGGTGTTCGCACCGATCTCCACATCATCCTCGATACGCACGATCCCGACCTGCGGTATCTTGCGGTGCCGGCTGCCCTGCTGCGCGTAACCGAACCCATCCGCCCCCACCCTCACACCATTTTGCAGGATGACCCGGTCGCCCAACTCGCACCCTTCCCGAATGCTCACGTGAGAATAGATGCAGCAATCCTCGCCCACACGCACCCGGTTCCCGACGAACACGAAAGGGTAGAGAACGGTCCGATCTCCAATCTCCGCATCCCTGCCGACATAGGCAAGGGGCAGGATGCTCACGTCCTTCCCCACGCGGGCGGAGGGATCGACCCATGCGTCGGGCGAGACCCCACTCTCGGGCCGCTCTCTGGGATGGAAAACCTCGAGGGCCTTGGTGAAAGCCACGTAAGGTTCCGGGGTTACCAGCAGGTCAAGGGGCGCATCCTCCACGTCCGGCGGAACAATGGCCGCAGAGGCGCCGGTGGAAAGAAGCTTGCTCCGGTAGCGCGGGTTCGCCACGAAGGTGACCTCGCCTTCCCGTGCCTCCTCGATCCCCGCCACGCCGGTGATGAGCCTGTTTCCATCGCCGACAACCCTGGCTCCCAGGCGCGCGGCCAGCTCTTCGAGCGTCATCTCGGCCAATGTCTCGCCTCCGGCTCCCGACCCACCCCGCAACGGAGTGGGCGCGTCTTGCGAATCCTTCGGGTCGTCTTCCTACTGGCCCTTCTTGGAATCATCGTACAGGAGGATGATTGCGCTCGTAATGTCGAGACTCGAGTTCCTGTGCAACAGGCCGCTCTGCGTCTTTTCCATGATCAGGTCGTACTTCTGCTTCTCTCCGTACTCCTCGATCACCGCCTGAAGGTCCTTGAGGATCTTCTCGCTCAGCTTGGCATCCTCCCGCCGCAACTCTTCCTGTGCATCTTCGTAGAGACGCTTGAAGTCCTTCAGGCCAAGCTGGTAGGAACTCTGCTTCTCCATACGGGCCTCGTCGCTCAAGAGCACGCTCTGCCTGTCCAGTTCCTCCTTGAGGAGCGCCAGTTCGTCCTGCTTTGCCTTCAAGTCCTGTTGCACGCGATCGACCTTCTTCTGGAACATGGTCTTCGCCTTCTGGCCTGCTTCCGAGAGCTCCATCGCCTTCTGCAGGTCGACCACACCGATCTTCAGCTCCGCGGCGGAAGCGGTTGCGATCAAAGACCCCGCAAGGATAATTGCAAGCAGCATGACTCCCTGTCGTCGCATAAGTCTGATCCTCCTTTCAGTTATCTTCAAACGTGATCGTTCGATGACCTTTTCTGTCCTATTATACCTAAAAGGGCGTCCCGATCGAGAACTGCACCGCAGACGGGTCTTCTCCCTCCTGCCGATCCAATGGGAACCCAAGAACGAACGTGAGGGGGCCCATGGGAGAAAACCATCGAAATCCGCCACCCGCGCTGAACCGCAGATTCTTGAACTTGATGCTCTCGTCTTCGCTGAACGCGTTTCCTGCATCGAAAAAGACCAGCCCTCGGAGCTTGAGCGAGGGGGCGATGGGGAAGATATATTCGAGATTGAAGATCAGCTCCTTGTTCCCGCCGATCAGAACACCGTCCACTTCCGGGCCGAGGGTACGCACATCATAGCCCCTGACGGTGCTGATACCGCCAACGAAATACCGTTCGAAGACCGGGAGCCGGTCTCCCCCGATTCCCTCACCCCATCCGGCCCTGGCTCGGAGATGCACGGTCGTGTCCCAGATGACCGGGATGTACGCGCCAGTGTCCACCTGGAACTTCACGAAGTCGGTGGTTCCTCCAAAGATGGTCCCGGCGAATTCCGCCGTGCCGATGTTCATGAACCCTTTCATGGGGAACATGGGGTTGTCGAGCGTGTTGTGGACAACGGAAAAGGTCATGGAGCTCACGGAACTGCTTCCTTCTTCCGCCCGGAGCGTGATCGAGGCGAGCTCGCTGACGTCCTTGACCTCCACCTCCTCGTACTTGTACATCACATTGCCGCGCACGAACTGTCGCAACTCATATCCGAAGCGCGCTGCTCCTCCCACAGACCTGCGGGTGAAGTCCTGGTACACCCGTTCCGTGTTGAAGGCGTCGAATCCGACGGACAGGGGAATGTCGAAGAGCCAGGGCTCGGTGAAGCTCAGCGAGAAGTTCTGTCGCGTCCCTCCGATCTCCGCATTCAGGGACAGGACCTGTCCTTTGCCGAACAGGTTGCTCTGGGTGACATTCGCCATGAGGATGAACTGGTCGGTGGAACTGAACCCGGCCCCCCCGCTAAGGGTTCCGGTCTGTCCCTCTTTCACCGAGACGACCACGTCCAGCAGGTTCGATTCGGCCCCGGGTTCTATATTGATGTTCACGGTATCGAAATAGCCGAGCCGTTCGATCTCGCTCTTGGAGAACCGCAACATGGAACTGCTGTGGAGATCTCCCTCGATCATAGCCATCTGTCGACGGATCACCTTGTCGCGCGTCTTGGTGTTCCCGGCGATACGGATGTCCCCAACGTAGTATTTCTCTCCCTTCTGTACGCGATAGATCACGTCCACGGTCAGGGAGGCCTCGTCCGGGAAGTACAAAGGGATAATCTCGGCGAACGCATAGCCCTGGTCCGCGTAGTAGTCGGTCATGGCCGTAATATCGTCCGTGAGCCTTTGCCGACTGAAAATCTGTCCGGGCAGGAGCGTCTGCATGCCGGCCAGGATGAACTGCTCCTCTTCGGTGGCATTCTCCCACTGCATGCTCTTCACGGTGAACTGCTCGCCCTCTTCCAGGATGAAGAAAACATACATCCCCTTTTCCGTAGACAGGGTGAGCGGGGGCTTTGCGGAGAACTGTAAGTAGCCGTGATCGAGGTACCACAGGGTCAGACGAGTGACGTCATCCTTGAGCATGTCCTCCTTGTAGGCGCCCGAGGAAGTGATGAAAGACAAGAGGGACTTCTTCTTCGTCTGAAGGATCTTGCCGAGATGCTTGTCGGAGAACCGGTGGTTCCCCAGGAACGTGACCTCCCGAACCTTGATTTCCTCGTTTTCCTGGACCTTGAAAATAACGGTGACCTGGTTGTTGCCGTAAGGCTCGGCCTCGTATTCCACATTCGCCCGATAATAGCCCTCGTTGGCGTAGAGCTTCCGGATCTTCTCCACATTCTCCTTGAGGGCCCCGATATTCAGAAATGTGTTCACCTGGATCGTAACGACTTCGATCAGGTCGTCTTCTTCGAGTTCCTTGACCCCTTCGTAGCGTACCTCCCGAATCATGGGCCTCTCTTCGATATGATAGACGATCTTCACGCCCCCCGGCACGGGGAGGGCTTCCACGATCACCTGTCGGAAGTAGCCGGTCTCCATGATCGTTCGGATGTCCTCCCGGATCGTCTTTCGCTTGACCCGGTCCCCCTCCCTCGTCCGGATTCTCAGGAAAATCACATCCGGTTCGATCCGCTGTCCTCCCTCCACTTCGATGGCCCGCACGATGGGCATCGCCTCCCCCGCCTCGATCTCCGGTTCCCCTTCCTCTTCGAGGTCGGGCTCCATGGGGGACAAGGCCTCCGCTTCCGTGCGCCCGCCTTCCTCTGATTCGATAGCGGGCTCCACGGGAGGCAGTTCCTCGTCTTCCACGGCCGTTCCCAGGGGGGGCAGGCTATCGTCTTCCTGGGCCCGGGAAACGCTTGCCGTCGAGACCATGACCATCAGCAACAGCATCCACCAGAGGATCCATCGGGTGGTGGGTCTATCCCACCTTCTCAGGTCAATCACCACAGGTTCGCCTACGTACCGTTCGTGTTTAAATGAAGCTCGGGCTTCTCCGCTTCCACAAGCCTTCCATCGAGCATGTGAATCTGCCTGTCCATGCGCGCGGCAAATCTCGGGTTGTGCGTGACCGCCACGACCGCAATGCCTCGAGTGTCGCGAAGCCTGACCAGCAGATCCTCGACCACGCCTGCGCTCTCGGCATCCAGGTTTCCCGTGGGCTCATCCGCCAGGATGATCTGCGGGTCCATAATGACCGCACGGGCCACGGCGACCCGTTGCTGCTCTCCCCCGGACAGCTTGCCGGGCCTGTGGGCTGTTCGGTCCGCCAGCCCCAATTCCTCGAGCAGTCCGGCAGCCTTCCGCTCTGCCAGCTTTCTGGGCATCCCCGCGATCCGTGCCGGAAGCATCGTGTTTTCCAGGGCAGACAGATCGGAGAGCAGGTAATGAAACTGAAAGACGAACCCGATCTCCTGGTTGCGAAAACGCGCAAGCTCCCTGTCCGAGCGGACAAACTGCTCCTCCCCGCAATACGCGACGCGGCCCTCTGTCGGATGGTCCAAGGCACCGAGAATGTGCAACAGGGTCGTCTTCCCTACACCCGACACGCCGAGGATCGCAATGGTCTCTCCCTTTCGGATTTCCAGATCGATCCCCTTCAGTACACGAATCTCCTTTTCTCCGAGCCGGAAACTCTTGGTGAGCCCCCCCACCTGCAAGAGGATCTCGCCGGGTGCCGCCCCGCCTGCCGGGTCCGGTGTCTGCCTATTCATACCGCAAGACCTCAGCCGGGTCGAGCTTGGCCGCCTGCCGCGTCGGGTAGACGGTGGCAAAAACGGACAGCGCCAGGGCGGACAGGCCGACCAGGAGGAATTCGACCGGCCTGACTTCCACCGGCAGATGGGACAAGTAGTAAATGTCCGGGTCCAGGCGAATCAAGGGATAGCTTCCGGCCAGCAGGCAGAGCCCGTAGCCCAATACCAGCCCCAGAATCGTACCGATCAGCCCGAGCACCAAGCCCTGAAAAAGAAAGATCCTCCCGATGGAACGCTGGGTGGCCCCCATGGCCTTCAGGATCGCAACCTCACGGCGCTTCTCCATGACGTTCATAATAAGGGTACTGATGATGTTAAAGCCCCCGACCAGGATAATCAAAACCAGGACGAGGAACATGACGACCTTCTGCAACTTCAAGGCGGAAAAGAAATTCGGGTTGATCTCCTTCCACGTCTTCACCCAGAAGGGATAGCCCAGGAGTTCCTGAACCTGCTGCTCCATCCGGTCCGTCTCTCGGATATCGTCCAGGCGGACCTCGAGTCCGGTCACTCGGTCCCCCATCCCAAAGAAATCCTGCGCCTCCGAAAGGGAGAGAAATGCCAGCGAGGCATCATATTCGTACATGCCGACCTCGAACACGCCTTCCACCCGATAGTCCCGAAGGGCCGTGGTGGCCGACACCTCGGTCGTCCGGCCGGTCATGGCGACGAGGCGGACCGTGTCCCCGCAACTTACCTCCAACGTTTCTGCCAGAACGTTCCCGATCCAGATGGGGACCGCCGGAGAGCGTCCCTGTGTACCGGAGCGCTCCCTGTCAGAGGGAAACGAGAACCCGCCACACGAGAAGGACAACTGCCAATCCGACATCTCAGGCACGGACTCCGGCCAAACGCCCCGAACGACCACGCCGCGAACGTCCTCTTCGGACCGCACCAGGGCCTTATGGTAGGAAAAAGGCATGGTAGTGGCCACCTCGGGAAGCTCGTGAAGCTTTTCCCTCACCTCTTCCCAGTCGCCCAACCCGCCATCGAAGCTGAGCAGCAGCAAATGTGCGTTCACCCCGATAATCTTGTCCCGAAGGACGCTCTCGAACCCGGAGGCAAACGAGAGGGCAAGCACAAGGGCCATCACCCCCACGAGAATCCCCCACACGGTGATCCACGCCATCACCGAGAGGAATCCGGACTCCTTCCCGGCTTTCAGATAGTGAAGACCGACACGTAGTTCGTAGGAAGCCATCCGCTATTCGTACCGTAAGGTCTCAGCCGGAAGCACCCGAGCCGCCTTCCAGGCCGGATACAAGGTGGCCAGGAGACTCAGAAGCAGGGCAGCCAAAGCGACCGACAGGATATCCACAGGTTCCATCCGAACCGGCAGTGTGAGTTGATAAAAGACGTCTTGAGGGAGCGTGACGACGGGGTATCGTGCCAGAATCTTGCAGAACCCAACACCCGCCAAGACCCCGACGCACGTGCCCGACAACCCAATGAGCATCCCCTGGAGAACAAACACCCCCTGGATTCCGGCACGGGTCGCACCCAGCGCCTTCAAGATCGCAATCTCCTTCTTCTTCTCGATCACCGTCATGGCCAGGGAACTCAGAATGTTCAGCACGGCCACCAATACAATCAGCGCCAAGACGGCAAAGGCCGTGATCTTCTCCAAACGCATGGCGGACAGGAGCCTGCGATTCTTCTGCATCCAGTCCTCGACTCGGTAGGCATCCCCCGTAAGGCCCCGGATCTCATCCGCCCTCTCCCGAGCCCTCTCGAGTCTCGAGATCCCTACCTCGATGCCGCTGATTTCCCTGCCGATCTGGAGGAACGACTGCGCTTCCCCCAGGGCCACGTAGGCAAAGGTAGCATCGTACTCGTACAGGCCCGTCTGGAAAACCCCCCCTACACAAAAGGTCTCCTGGACGGGAATGACGCCAAAGGGCGTCTCGATCCCCACTGGCGACACGACCCGTATTGGATCCCCGTAGAAGCAACCCAGGTTATTGGTCAGCTCCCGGCCAAGCAGAATCGCCGGCTTTCCCTCGCATTCCGCGGGGAATGCCTGGTCCGATTCGATCGGTTTCCGGAGCACATCCAGGCTTCCCTCCAGCAACTGCCCGGGCAACCTGCTCACCATCGAGATCGATTCAGGCTCGATCCCCATCAAGGTCGCCCCCACGGGGCGCCCGGCGGAGAGGACCAGCACCTGTGTCCGAACATAGGGGCTCAAGCCCCGCACCTCTTCCACCCCGGCCAGCCGCTCACGAAGCTCTTTCACATGGTCCTGGTTCATGTGCTTTCGCGTGAGCGTTACCGGGGCCATGTTCCCCAGGAGTTTCTCCTTCAGGTCCTCTTCGAACCCGTCCATCACGCTCAGGGTCACCAGCATGGCCATCACGCCGACCGCGATCCCGAGACACGAGAGCAAGGGGATCACGGATACGAAGCCGTAGCGCCGTCTGGATCTCAAGTAACGGACCGCAAGGTGCCTTTCGAATTGCACAATCCTGTCCGGGCCTCCGGGAGACGAAGGGGAGAGAAAAGAGGCAAGAGAACCTTATTCTTTGTGGGAAACGCCCTTCTCAGGCCTCATCTGAGGAAAGAGAACCACGTCCCGGATGGAAGAAGCATCCGTGAAAAGCATCACCAGCCTGTCCATCCCGATCCCCTCCCCTGCCGCCGGCGGCATCCCGAATTCCAGGGCTTCCACAAAATCCTCGTCCATCTGCTGGGCCGTGTCGTCCCCCTGCCGCCTCTTATCGACCTGATCAAGCAACCTGCGTCTCTGTTCCTCCGGGTCGTTGAGTTCAGAAAAACCGTTGGCAACCTCTCGCCCCGCAATAAAGAGCTCGAAGCGATCCACCCTGTCCGCACACCCTTCCGTCGAGCGGGCGAGGGGCGAAACCTCGACAGGGTATTGCGTGATGAACGTGGGCTGGATCAGCTTCTCCTCCACAGTCTCCTCGAACAATTCCACGAGCAGTTCCCCATGGCTCATGTTCTCCAATCGCTCGATCCCACACCGCTCACAGGCCGCTCTCAGGGCCGCCGTCTCCTCGATCTCCCCCTGGGCAAATCCTCCGTCCTCGACAAGGGCCTGCTCCAGGGAAAGCCTTCTCCAGGGAGGGGAAAAGTCCAAATCCACCCCCTGGTAGGTGATGCTTCGGCTCCCCAGGAGATCGTCAAGCAATCCACAGATGAGTTCTTCCGTGAGGGACATGAAGTCCTCGTAGCGGGCGTAAGCCTCATAGAACTCGATCATGGTGAATTCCGGGTTGTGGCGCGTGGACAAGCCTTCGTTCCGGAAATTCTTGTTGAGCTCGTATACCTTGGCGAACCCCCCCACGAGCAGGCGCTTCAGGTACAACTCCGGGGCGATGCGCAGATAGAGCGGTTGCTCCAGTGCGTTGTGGAAGGTCTCGAACGGCCGGGCCGCAGCCCCTCCGGCGATCGGGTGCATCATCGGTGTTTCGACTTCGAGGAACCCCCTCTGGTCGAAGAAGGCCCGAACCCGGCGGATGATCTCGGCTCGCATGCGAAACGTGGCCCTCACCGAGGGGTTTACGATCAGATCCTGGTAGCGCTTCCGGTATCGCAGCTCGATGTCCCGAAGGCCGTGGAACTTCTCCGGCAGGGGTCGGAGGGCCTTTGCGAGAATCTCGTATCGTGCCACCTGGAGGGTCAGTTCCCCTGTCCGGGTAAGGAACAGACGCCCCTCGGCCCCGACCAGATCCCCGATATCAGCCCATCGCTTGAACTGATCGTAGGCCTCCTCGCCGACCAGGTTTTTTCGCAGGTACATCTGCAGTCGACCCGCTTCATCCTGAACGTGAACGAAGCAGCTCTTCCCGAAGTCCCTCACGGACATCACGCGGCCTGCCAGGGCGAAACGCTCCTCCACCCCTTCGAGGTCCTCCGGGGAAGCCTCGCCGAATCGTTCCAGGACGGCGCCGGTCGTTGTGGTGGGTCGAAACTCGTTTGGGTAGAGGGATCTCCCCTCGGCACGCATCTGTTCCATCTTCTTCAGACGGACATCCTTTATGGAATCCTCGGCACGCATTCGGAACGGGTTTTCCTTTCCGCAAAAAGGGGCTTAGGCCAAATGGATCTTAGATAGCTTAAACCTTTCTCTATTGTCAAGGAAAGCACGGGCTTGACAGGGGTCGGGGGTCGGGGGTCAGGGGTCGGGAGCCGACCTCAACCCCCCAATATAGTTACGGTAAGTGCGTCCGAGGTGCGGGCGATGAAACGCTTGAACCCTGGTGCGATCCTCTTCTGCGAATTCAATTCGGCCATTGCGTGTTGATTATCATTGTTGGTCGGGCACGGGCACATGAGGACCCTGTGGAGCCTGTTAACGGAGGGAAGGGGGGCGGGGCATCCGCCGGGATGGCCTGTTCAAAATTCGATTTGCGCCGGGCGACTTCGGGGGGGAGAGCGACGGAGCCCAAGCGAATCGAATTTTGAATAGGTCATCCCACTATTGGCTGCGCAGATAGGCCTGCATGAAGTGATCCAGGCTTCCGTCCAGGACCGCATCCACATTCCCGGTCTCGAACTGGGTTCGATGATCCTTGACCAACCGATACGGCTGCATCACGTACGAGCGAATCTGACTTCCCCAGGCGATGTCCTTCTGGTCCCGGTAGATCTCGGTCTGCTTCTTCGCCTCCTCTTCCTTGTGCATCTCGAGCAGGCGTGAACGGAGGATCTTCAAGGCCCGCGCCCGGTTCTTGTGTTGGGATCTCTCGTTTTGACACTGGACGACGATTCCGCTGGGGAGATGGGTGATCCGCACCGCGGAGTCGGTCTTGTTCACGTGCTGTCCTCCGGCGCCGCCGGCACGAAACGTCTCCACCCTCATCTCATCGTCCTTGATGTCGATCTCCTCCGCTTCCTCCGCCTCGGGGTAGACAAAAACCGCGGCAAATGAAGTATGCCTTCTCCCCCCTGCGTCGAACGGGCTGATGCGCACGAGACGGTGAATACCGACTTCCGCCTTGAGATACCCGTACGCATAAGGCCCCTTCACGAGGATCGTCGCGCTCTTCATCCCCGCCTCCTCCCCGGGCTGGAGATCGTAGAGTTCGACCGTATGCCCCTTCTGCTCCGCCCACCGCGTGTACATGCGCAGGAGCATTTCGGCCCAGTCCATGGCCTCGGTGCCCCCTGCCCCGGCATGGGCGACGAGGAATGCGTTCTTGTCGTCGTCCGGCCCACTCAATGTGATCTCGAATTCGAAGGACTCGAGGTTTTGCTTGAGGTTCACCAGGAGCTCGGCCGCCTCCGCAAGCATTTCCTCGTCAGAGGCCTCCTCCCCGAGCTGCGTGCAGGTTTCCGCCTCTTCCATCTCCCCTTCGAGTGCCTGCCACCGTTCCAGGATGCGCTGGATTGCGGTCCTTTCCTTGAGTACGGCCTGTGCCTCCTGGGGGTGATCCCAGAAGTCCGGCTTGCACATCTCTTTCTCCAGGCGATCGAATCGAGACTGCCTATCTTCTAAGTCAAAGATAGCCTCGTAACCTGTCAGAGATCATCTTGACTTCCGCGGTCTGTTCCTTGAGGTCCATTCAGCCATTCTCCTTGTTCACCAGGTTCCCGTTCCTCTCACCCCATACCCTTCTTTTCCTCAGTGGTTCGAGATCAGGGGGGAAAGCTCTTCTGTATCCGCCGAAGGAGCTGTTTCTGCTTCTTTTTCATGACAGCCGCCTCTTCAGACCCTCCGGTGTGTTCGTATCCTATCAAGTGGAGGATGCCATGAACCAGGAGCAAATCCAACTCCTGATTCAACTCGGCGCCTTCCTGGGCCGCCTGTTCTTCCGCCGTCTCCGCACTGATCACCACGTCCCCCAGCCAATCCGGATGAAGCGCCCCCCCACCTCCTTCCCACTGTGCGAAGGCCAGGACATCGGTCGGACGATTTCGCCCCAGATACTGCCGATTCAACTGCTGGATCCGTCGATCGCTCACGAGCAGGACCGAGAGCTCCGCTTCCTCGAAGCCGAGAGACTCCAACGCAAGATCCGCAACCTGCCGAAGCCGCTTGCAGTCAACCGCAACCTTTCGTTGCCGGTTGGAGATCAGTACCCTCCGCCCCTCAGCCATTCCGCCCATCTCCGCTCCCCATTTTGGGTGTTAGGTATTAGGTTTTAGGTATTAGCCCACCCCCAACCACCCATGTTTCGCGGATATCCTGGGGGGGGGGCGGCGGGGAGCTAATACCTAATAGCTAATACCTATACAGCAAGAGAACAATAGCCCGCCTATTGCCTACACTTGCTTCAGCCATTCTTCTTCAATTTATCCGCCCTGTCATACGCGCCGATGATGTCCTGAACGAGCCGATGTCGCACCACGTCCTCCTCACTGAAATAGCGAAAGCAAACCCCCTTGAGGCCGCGCAGGATCTCCTGGACCTCCACCAGACCGGAGACCTTGTCCGAAGGCAAGTCAATCTGGGTGATGTCACCGGTGATGACCGCCTTGGAATGAAGGCCCAGCCTGGTCAGGAACATCTTCATCTGCTCGGAGGTGCTGTTCTGGGCCTCGTCCAGGATGACAAAGCTGTCGTTCAGGGTCCTGCCCCGCATGAAGGCGAGCGGAGCAACTTCGATCTCACCGGTTTCGACCATCCGGGAGGCCCGCTCGTAGTCCATCATGTCGTGAAGGGCGTCGTACAGAGGCCGCAGGTACGGGTTCACCTTTTCGTAGAGATTGCCGGGGAGGAAACCGAGCTTCTCCCCCGCCTCCACAGCCGGCCGCGCCAGCACGATGCGCATCACCTCTCTGCGCATGAGAGCCGAAACGGCCATCGCCATTGCAAGAAAGGTCTTGCCCGTCCCGGCCGGACCGATTCCAAACACGATGTCATTGCCGCGAATCGCGTCGATGTACTCCTTCTGTCCGATGCTCTTCGGGGTGATTCCCCGCTTCGTGGGCGCCAGGTAGACCACGTCCAGAAAGACGTCCTTCAGGTCCGCTCCCGGATGGCGCTTGAGCATTCGGGCTGCACAATCTACATCCGTGGGATAGACGGAGAATCCTTTCTGCTGGATCTGGTAGAGCTCCTCGAGCAGCTTGTACGCCAGATCCACAGCGCTTTCCTCCCCACGGATTCGCACCGTATCGCCTCGGGCGGAAAGCTCGACGCCGAGTTCTTTCTCGACCCGCCTCAGGTTTTCGTCGCGGGGGCCGTAAAGGGTCTGGATGTTTGCCGGGGCCTCGAAAGAGACCTCCAGCACTTTCGTACTCATGTCGTTTGTGGGCTCCTTGTGCTGTATGGGGTCCGTGTCAAGCTGCTTGGCTGTTTGGGTACTAGGTATTAGGTGTTAGGTATTAGCTCCCCACCATTGCCCCTCCAGGACTGCTAATCGTCCTCGAATTCGGGCACGTTTGCCTATTGCTGATACTACCTGAAGATTCTTGGAAAGGCTACGGGAGGTCGGAGACGGGCACGCACACGGGCACGGAGGTCGTAGAAGGCACCCGGGAGGGCGGTGGGGTGGGCTAATACCTAATACCAAAGGCGGCGCGGGGCGCCTATTGATCCGGCGCGATCAGGAGTTGGAACTCTCCGTCCGACCCGACCACGTAAGAGAAACGGTTCGCACCCCAGAGCGAGAGGTTCTCAGGACTGAGCAGTTTTTCTTCGACGAGCTTCGGGAGTTGTTCGGGGTATTGGCCCTTCTCTTTGCGATAGACATCCAAGGCGTGCAGAACACGGTCCCGCTGTGCGTGGTTGAGGAGACGGCAGACCGGGGCCTCTTCTCGGACAATCGGCACGACGCTCAACCGCTTCTCTTCCGGGCCCAGGGACACGAGTTGGATGGTCAGGAGCAGAACCACCGCACCGGACAGGGCGACGGCCCCGCGGATCAGGTTTGCCCTCTCATTCTCTTTTGCCGCCACGGGGGCCACACGTGCCCCCCGGCTCGTTGCCTCGGGCTCCGCAAAGCGAATCCAACCTCTGTCCATCAGTGAAAGAAAGGCCTGGCAGGCAGAGAACTCCCCGAGGAGAGAAGCATGGATGATCTCCTCGATGTTGCGCCTTCCGTCCGTGAGGCTGTAGACCGCCTTCTCGGCGGACGACAGTTCGGGCTCTCCCTCAAGAAGGGAGTCCTCCTCCGGCCAGTCGGACACGTCCTCCTCTTCCTTACCTCGCGCCGTGAGCCACAGAGCCCGGAATCGCTTTTTTAAGGAGAATCGCCCCGGTCCTCGGAAGGCCAGCTGGCGTTGAGGGACCTCCTGGAAGGAACCGATCCTCTTCTTCAACAAAGGCCACTCGTCCGACTTGCGTAACCCCTCCAGGACCAGAGGTTCCGGGGCCAAGGGCTCCCGAAGTTCCCAGTCGGACTGGAGTGTCTTGTCCTGGATGAAGAAGAACTCCCCCCGGCGCTTCTGGAACATGGGGAAAAGGAGTTCCTCGATATGTTCCCGCAGCAGCACATCGATCTCCCTGGGCCCAAGCAACGTCTCTCCCCGGAGGATCTCCTTCAAGCTCGTCAGGTCGTTTAGTTGTCGTTTGTCGAGTCTCCGAACATCTTCCTCGGAAAGGTATCCCACCCGGAAGAGGATCCCTGCCAGGTGGTCCCAGGGGTCCGTACCGGCTGGGAAGGCCCCAACGATCCTGCCTTCAACAAAATAGACCTCGATCTCCTTGATGTCTGTCTTCACATTCAGACATCCGGTCTTGGCCTGTTGTTCGAGCAGTTGGAAGACCTCAGGGACGCCGAACTCTTTCAGATCGCCTCGTAACGGCATAGCTTTCTATCTCCTTGCCCGGATCCTTGTCACGAATTTCTGCTGGATGACTACATAGAGGGGGATCAGCAGAAGGATGGACAGGATCCTGAGGACGGATCCGCCCGTTTCCCAGACCGTCATCGGCACGGGGAGCATGTTGCCCCAGAAACCCGTGAGCAGCAGAAAAAAGAAGAAACCGAACAGAATCAACATCCCTCGCGGCTTTTCCTCCAGAAGGCTGAACCCGAGGCCCGGCAGGAGGAGATTGAGGATGAGCAGCCTTCGAGACCGTCTCGACTGGAAGCGCGCCATTTTTCGAATATGGCCGTGTCTTCGCTCTTTCGAGATATGCTCCCTCTGGTAGAGAGCCTGGTAGCAAGTGGAACAAAGGCCCCCCACTTCTGCGCCTGCATCGCATTTTCCGCAGACGATCTGTCCACACCCTGAGCAGGCGAAGGGTTCCTGTCCGCTTCTTCGACGGGCGACGAACAGAACGTAGACCGCTGTAAGGGCGAGGAAGACCCAGGTCGCCTGTCGAAGGGGAATCCCTGCGGCGGTCGAACGCCAGACGTCATCCGCCGCACGCTCCGTTTCGGTATCGCGATAGAAGGCGTGACGCCACAAGGTACTCTTCCGGGGCTCTTCATCCATAAAGAAGCGATTCGGGTTCGGGCTGTGGATGTAGGTGAAGTAGTCGACTCGCTCCGCATCGATCCTGCGGGCCGCCTGATACTCCCGCGCTCCCTTCAGAAAAGAGAACTCCCTGCGGAGAAGCTGGCTCAGGTTGTAGTGGGGCGCAGCCGAGCCGTTCCCATACAGGACGGCCTTCTGGTATGCGGCCTTCGCCTCCTCCAGGTCTCCCTGGATGGCGTGCAGGTTGCCCAGGTTGTTCCAGAGGCTGCCCGTTTGGGGATGCACGAGCAGCGCCCTGCGCAGGACCCGGGCGGCCCCTTCATAGTCCCCCCTTCTCTTCTCCACCAGGGCCTTGGTCAGTTGAAGGTCGAGCGACCCCGGGTCCGCCTGAACGGCCGCGCTCAGCGCCTCCTCGCCCTCCACGTTCCACTCGCCCTGGACACACCGCTGGATTGAATTCGTTGCATCGGAAAGAGGGGAGAAGAAGCAGACCGTCTGGTTGAACAGCCACGGAGAAACAGCCCACAATAACAAGAACAGGGTATAGCAGACCTTCTCCCACCTACGGACGAATCTGCCCGTCACGAATCCAATAAACACGGTCACCCAGAAGGCGCCGGGCAGGAAGAGAAGAACCACCACGGTCCCCATCAGGACAGCGCCCACGGCGGCCATACCTACCGGACCCACGGGAAGTCGCTCGTGGATAAAATGGAACAGGACTCTGGCATACCGGCCCAGAAGATAGAAACCAAGAGCGAGGAAGAACAAGTACAGGGCCATCAGACCCAGGGCAAACACCTTGCCTGCCGTCGTGAATTGCCAAAGGAAGTCCTGAACCCTATGCTTCAGCGAGACCCATCTCCAATGGAGGTACTTCCCAACGCCTCGCTGAGGATCTTGCCTGACCAGGTCCGACAAAGCCGAAGATACCGGATAATATTCCGGCGCCAGGTTGTAGGCCGCCTCTCCCATCAGCCGGGCCTGGAGGAAATCCCCCTCCTCGAGCAGCCGGTACGCCCGACGGACCAACAAGGTCGCATAGTCGGGCATGTTGCGAAACCCGGCGTCCAGTTTCGCCTCGTAGAGACGGTTCAATACAGACCGCAGGGAGGCAATCGAGTCGTCTTCCAGTACCTCGAGGCACTGGGTCCAGAGTGGCTCCATCAGCTGGTCCGGATAGAGGTAACGATCCGGGCTCAAGCCGAGAGACGTCTTCTTGGCAGACAGGCGTTGACCAAACAGGAGGTCCTTCTGCATCCCCGCCACGGCTCTGCTCGTCTCTTCTTCTACCCTCCCCTCGTCCCTCGGCGCCTCGAAGGGTACCACAACAGCCCCGTCCGGGTACGCAGCCCCGGGCTTTTCCCCTTCCTCGGACCACCCCCCAGCGAAACCGGCCTTCTCCTCAAACACCTCGTACTCTGATTTCCCTTCCTCGACAACGCCTTCGTACTTCGGCCGAAGAACCGAACCGTCGTATTCAGCGTCTCCACGCCATACGGATGGGGCCTCGTCCCTGAATGGGTCTTCCCGGGCAGGGGGTCCCGCGCCCCGTGCGGGACTGTACACGACCCCGTACCCTTCTTCCACCGGCTGGCCAGGGCCTTTTGACTTACCGGTACTGTCGGCACCCGAATGAGGCGATTCCTCGATCGACCCTGAGACCAGACCGGCTCTCCCCGGTCCCGACACGATCGCACCGGGATGTACGGACTGTGCCATCAGATATGGGACGGTCCACAAGGCCTTGCCCCCCAACAGGAGCGCAAACAGCAGGCCCCAGACCCCCAGTCTTGTCGGTTTCAGTCGGTTCAAAGGGCGTTCCTTCTCACCCGGGTGGACCTCACAATTTGATAACGTTGTTCTAAAATATTTCGCATCAAGGTCCGCCCGGGGACTGATTCCTCCCCTTTGCGGCCCGAAAACCGCGTGGCCGGCCCTTGTCTTGCCATCCCCCAACAAAGCCACTATCGTGAATCATGACTATGATCGGCACAAACGGGCAATCTCTTGTGCAAAAGGGGAAAAAATACCGATGGCCAGCCTCAAGAATCTGGAAGACCTCGTTCGTACACTCCGGGCCCCTGACGGGTGCCCGTGGGACCGGGCACAGAAGATCCCGGACATGAAACAGTATCTTCTCGAGGAGTGTTACGAGGTGCTGGATGCCATCGATGGATCCATGCCTGCCAAGCTACAGGAGGAACTGGGCGACCTCCTGTTCCAGATCGTGTTCATCGTCCAGATGGCGGAAGAGATGGGCGAATTCAGCATGCAGGACGTGCTGCAGGCGGTTCACGACAAGATGGTCCGCCGCCATCCTCACGTGTTCGGCTCCGCGTCCGCTGAGGATCCGGAAGCGGTACGAAAGAACTGGTGGAAGATCAAACAGGCCGAGGGGAGCACCCCGCGGTCTCACCTGGAGGGGGTTCCCCGGCATCTTCCCGCTCTCCAACGTGCCTACCGGCTCGGTCAGCGGGCCTCCCAGGTCGGCCTCGATTGGCCGGAACCCAGATCGGTGCTGGCAAAGGTCAGGGAGGAGATCGACGAACTCGAACAGGCCCTGGACTGCAAATCCGGACTGCAAATCCGGGAAGAGATCGGAGATTCTCTCTTCTCCCTTGCCAACCTGGCTCGGCACATGAAGGAAAACCCGGAAGAGACGCTCCAACAGAGCAACGAAAAATTCCTGGCCCGGTTTCGGCTTCTCGAACAACGTGCACAGGCGGAAGGCAGCGCCCTGGAGGACTTGCCGCCCGAAGAACTCGACCGCTTGTGGGAAGAGATCAAGCAGACCGGCTAACCGAGGAGACCCTACATTGCTGCAGTCTTTCCCCTGCCCCGTGTGTGACGGCAACCGATGGCACACCATAGGCAACTTCCATTACAGCAGGTCGGATGATCTTCCCTCGAGCCTGGGTAACTTGCAGGAGTACGTCCGCCTGCGCCGCAGGGTACTGTTCGAGGTGTGGTTTCCGGGGGCGGAGGAGGTTGACCTCCACACCGTTTTCTGTGAGGAGTGCGGGTTTGTGGCGTTTTCACCACGCCCTTCCGAGGCGGACATCGATGCAAAGTATCGGTTCCTGCAGAGAGAGGAACGGGACATCGGAGGTCAGAAGGCCTCGGGCAAGGCGAGGAGAAGGGACACAAGACGAGCGGAGAGGGTCTACAGGAGCGTTCTGCGCCACACGGACAACGGGCCCTTGCGTGTGCTCGATTTCGGAGGGGGAAACGGAAAACTCCTCGGTTCCTTCCAACGGCGAGGACATGTCTGTCACTTGGTGGACTACTCGCTCGAGCCTCTCCCCGGAATCGAGAAGGTCGGAGACACCCTGGAAGATCTGGCTGCCGAGAGCACGTACGATGTGATCCTCTGCAGCCATGTGATCGAACATCTGGGCAATCCGCGGAAAACGGCACACGGTCTGGCCGCACGCCTGCGGGAAGGAGGGATTCTCTACGGCGAAGTCCCGATCGATGTCTGGGGAGGGGTCGACATTCGCTATGACCCGGTCACCCATGTGAACTTCTTCACACCCCTTTCGTTTGAGCTGCTGTTCGCCCGGGAAGGGCTCGGGGTGCTCGAGAGCAGACAAATCGGGGGGACATACGGCGGAGGCAGGGTGCACGCAACCCTTCTCATTGCCCGCAAGGGCCAAGAGCCTCTCGAAGGAGCGCTGCCCAGGGCGGCCGACCAGACCTTGAGGTTTCTCCAACCGACAATGTGGATGCGGATACAGCGGGCCTGGCGCCTTCGGCGCGTTCCGAGCATGGGCGGGATCCTCCGAAGAATCCTTCCATGACCGATTGTTCGGTTCCTCCTGTCAAACCGATTCTTTGGCTGGGACGCTATTGGGGACAGCCACCGATGTCCCCATTACGCTGACCATCGATTCGGGTCAAGGAAATCGGTGGCTGTCCCCAATTAAGAAGCGGCTCTGTGTATCACTATTTCTGGTACAAGACACTAGCTTCAACCGCGCAAGGACTTCGTAATCGTGTGGATCTCCTTCACCCGGAGGACGAGACAGGCAAGAGTGTAGATCCCCCCCCCGGCGGCGATCCATAAGGCCAGGCGGAAGCACTTCCAGGCAAACGGACAGGCCTCGTCCCAGCCCAGAATTCCTTTGAGGGCCAGCAGGGCAATTGCCATGACCGCGCTGGCACAGAAGACCTTCACCCCGGTGCCCCTGACCCATCCGAGCCCCCATACGCCCATCCTTTGCCGGAAGCAATAGAACAACATCCCCGCATTCAGGGCTGCGGACAGGGAATTCGCCAGGGCCAGCCCGCAGTGGCGCATCGGCCCCATCAGAAGCAGGGAGAGGAGCACATTGACGACAAAAGCAACAAGGGAGAGCTTGACCGGCGTGCGGGTGTCCTGAACGGAATGGAATGCGGAAACCACGATCCGGCTCGCTGCAATCGCCCACATGCCCACGCAGTAATAGAGGAGGGCATCCGACGTCCGGAGGGTGGTCGACTCGTCAAAGGCGCCCCGCTGGAAGAGCACCTCCACAATGGGCAGGCGCAGCACAATTAGGCCGACCATGGCAGGCAGCGTGACGAAGGTGATCAAGCCCAGGGTATCTTCGAAGATGAGCAGAAACCGGGAAGAATCCTGCCGGGAGGACTGCTGGCTCAAGCTCGGAAAGGCGGCGGTGGCCAGGGCCATTCCGAATACGCCCAGGGGAAATTCGAGCAACCGGCTGGCATACCACAAATACGAGATGCTTCCCTCGGGCAGGAAGGAGGCCAACAGGTTGCTCACGAAGATGTTCAACTGGTAGACGGCCGCCCCAAAGGCGGCGGGCAGGAAGAGCAGGCCGATTCGTCTGACCGCCGGATGTTGGAAGGAGAGGTACGGCCGGAACCGTACGCCTTTGCTCGCCAGGGCCGGCAGTTGGAGAAGGAACTGAAAAAGGCCACCCACGACCACGCCGATGGCCAGGCCGTAGATGGGCGGGTTGCACCACCGGGAGAGCCACAAGGCCCCGAGAATCATGAAGACGTTCAGGAGAATGGGGGAAGCGGCGGGTGCGGCGAAATGCCTCTTCGCGTTCAGAATCCCCATGCAGAGGGCCACGAGGGAGACGAAGAAGATGTAGGGGAAGATGATACGATTCAGTGAAACGGCCAGTTCAAACTTTCCTGGGACGTTCAAAAACCCGGGTGCAAAGAGGCGGATGATCCAGGGGGACAGGACCACGCCGATCAGCGTGATGAGCGCGAGGACGATGGTGAGGATCGTGAAGACGATATTGACGACCTTTCGGGCCTCTTCCGGAGCCTCGTTTTCCAGGTGATCCACATACACAGGCAGGAAGGACGCTGTAAGGGCCCCCTCTGCAACCATCCTGCGCAGCATGTTCGGGATTCGAAAAGCGACAAAGAAGGCATCCGCATGGGAGGCGGCACCGAAAGAGAAGGCCACGACCATGTCCCTGATCAGGCCGAGGATCCTGCTGAGAAAGGTAAAAAACGCCACCGTCCCGGCAGGGCGCGCGATCCTGCTGTGTTGGGCCATCCTTGCTTTCAACTCCCATGTCCAAGAAGAACAAGACGTTGGGGAAATCTATCACAAGAAAAACGGCGGAGACAAGCCGGGTAGTTCGCACTTCGCCGGGATCTGATGTAACATGACGACGCGAGCACCGTCGGTCGGTCCCGCCACATTTGAAGAGACCTGAAGGGGCATGCATGGCCATACGGTTCGGACAGAGAAGGCTTCATCTGGGGGCGTATTTCGATCTGGTTCGTTCCCTGGATGCTCATCTCCTGGAACGGTTCAGGCCCGCACAGGGCGTGGAAATCAGAAAAGTAGCCGCATTTCGAGCCGACCGAATCGGCGACGCCTTTGTCTGCCTGCCCCTGTTTCTCGAGATGAACAAGAGGTATGAGCTTTCTGTCTTCAGCTCTCCCTACAATGACTTCATCCTCAAGAAGGCGGGGCTAAATACGGTCATCTATGACAATCCCGCCTTCTACAGAGAGGATTCCTTTGCTGAATTCGTCCGTGGCATCTTTCTTTTTAATACGGTCTTTCCGTTTCGACTGCTCTGGGGCCGTCTCAAGGGCGGCACGCACAAGTACGATCTTCTTCTTCTTCAGGATCTGTCGCCTATCCGTCGGAACCTCATCCTGGAGGCGGACCGCAACGCCCGGTTGCTGGCCTCGCCTTTCCTGGGACATTTCGTGTTCCCCTTCATGAACGTTCTGCTTTTTCGACGCTACCTCGTAACAGATCCAGGCCCTTCACCCATCGCTCAGTACTACCAGGGGATTCGAGCCTTTGACCCCGCCTTCTCTTTCGTTCCTCGTGCGGATGCCCTGAACTTCCTCGCGGACGAAGGGTACGGCGCCTTTGATCTGCCCCAGGGGGAATTCGTGGTGTTTCACGTAGGCGGCAAAGAGGACCGGCTCTTGCTCGACGGATGTATCGTCGATTTTCTCAATCACTCGGATGTGCCGATCGTGGTCATCGATGATGCATCCAAGGCGACCTTGAATCGGATCAAAAGGGAGGTCAAGAACGAGAAGGTCTCTTGGGTGCTCACCGACCACAGTCTGTTCGAGTATCTTTCCGTCGTCCTGGACGACCGCTGCCGGGGGTATATCGGATACGACGGCGGACACAGTCACCTTCTTTCTCTGCCGAAATCATCCGTGACCCTCTACACCATGGGTGAACACACGAAATGGCGAACCTATACGGGGAGCCCCTACACGAAAAAAGAGTTGGGGGAAGGAATATCGATGGAGTGCAGTCCCTTGCAAGACACGACCAAGGCGATCCTCCACAGGGATTTGGCATGCAACCCCTGCTATTATCGCCCCTGCTCCGCCCCTGTCTGCCGAACCGTCCCTCTCAAGGACTGCTGGGAGCACATACGACCGCTCTTCGACATTTAGCGATGGTCTCGGAAAAGCAGATCCGGAAAAGGGGGCCGGAGCCGGAACGGTCTATTTGGTCTTGATGAAAATCCCGTGACCGTTCAGGTTGTAGACGAACACCCTGTCATCTTCTCCCTTCGCCTCTTCCACGTGCCGGGTGATCCCGACGGTCCTCTGGAAACCATAGTCGTCATACACGATGATTCCCCCGACCACCAACCTCTCCCAGATCCACTCGAACACGTCCCTTGCCGAACGTTACACATCCACGTCAATATGACAGAATCGAAATGTCTCGTTTCCTGCGAGGTGAGCGGTCTCCTCCGGAAACATGCCCTCCAGGATCTCTGCGTTGGGCAATTCGAGGTCACGCCTGAGGAGTGTTTCCGCGATCTCCAGGGACGTATCGTCATGTTCCCCGTCGGCATACCCGGAGTCTTTGGCCCCGGTCTTGACGACTCCCGTGAAGGTATCGCACAGGTAGATCTTTTCTTTGATTCCGCACAGTTGCGCCTTCTTCGCGATGAGGGCCCCGGTTCCGCCCTTCCAGACACCCACCTCCATCAACGCACCTTGGGGTAGCTTGGCACTCTGCTCTACGAGGGACCACAACTCATAGCACCGGTGTATATCCACCAGGGAATGATATTTCATTTTTTCATAGGTCTCCTGAAATGGAAGATCCTCCTTCCAGGGTGCGTATCGGGTGCCGACGTGTATCCTCTCATAAGGGCCCTCACTGGCGGATGCCTTGACCACTTGGTAGCCGGTCAGTCCGACCCCTTCTTCACGGTTTGCTTGCTCCCGGTCATGAACCTTTTGATCGCTCGCAAAGCCGTTGAATTCCAATGGAGACAAGGCATTGACAATGGTTCCGAAAATCAGCTAACATATCTCGTTCTAGACAATTTGGCCCTTCGGGTACAACCCTTTGCTTTCCAGGCAAGAACCATCACAGGGAGTCTTATCTTGGCCCATCACAAGTCAGCGAAGAAGAGGATTCGCCAGAACGAAAAGAAGAGAATCCGAAACCGACACATTCGCACCACGCTGCGATCCGCCCTGAAAAGGTTCGAACAGACCCTCGAAAAGAAGAATGTCGAGGAACTGAAAGCGCTCCTGGACAAGACCATTTCCATTGTCGACGCGGCAGCATCCAAGGGCGTCATCCACAAGAACAAGGCGGCACGCCACGTTTCGCAGATGAGGCGGAAGATCAATTCTCTCCTGAACCCCTCCCCTAGCGCCTGAGCCTCCCCCCGGCGGCAACGAACCGAGCGATCTCTTCGCAAAGCTCCTCCAGGTGGATCTGAGGGGGGAGCCGACTGGATTTCAGCAAACGATCCGTCTCGCCCAGGCAGAGGAACACCTTGCCCAGGGCATTCCAGGACAGTTGTCGTGCCGCAGAGGCGTACATCGCCTTCTTGAAGGGCTGGACCCGAATGGACCGCAGGAACGCATCCGAGACCTGTCCCCTTTCCGTTTCGTCCTTGAATTGCCAGATCTTTCGAATCTCCCAGGCAATTCGCGAGAGAAGCACCAGAGGGGCAATCCCCTGGCCGAGCAACCGGTCGAGAACCCGCAAAGCATCGGCAAGGTCGCCCTTCAGCAGGGGATCCGTGAACCGGTAGGATTGCTGGAGGGCAATCTCCGGCATGGCGAAAGGCAGCGAATCCTCGATCCGGTTCTGCTCGAGGTCCTGGACGTACAAGGCAAGAGTGGCGAGCTGCCTCTCCAGGGTCCCCAGACTGGCCTGGCCCGTTTCCACCAGGCCTTCCAGGATCTCCGGGTTCAGGTGACGCTCGAGGCCCTTTTCTCTTGCCATCTTCCGCACCCAGTCCACACACGCCGCACGTTTCAAGCTCTGGAAACCCTGACAGGCCCCGGCGTAACGCTTCTTCAGAAAAGTGAACAGCGCGCCCTTGGGGAAGTCTTCTCCGGCCAGGAAGACCATGTGGGTGAAGGGGGCCGGGTCCTCGGCATAGCCCTGGAGCTCCTTCTGATCCCGCTCCTTCAGCTTCTCCGCGTCCCGGACCAGGATCAACTGGCTATCGTCAAAGAAGGGCGCGCTTCGGCCAAGGTCGGCGAGTTCCGCCCCGCTGACTTCGGAGGCAACCACCGAATGGAAGAGCAATTCCTGACGATCCGGGGAAGAGACGACCCGCTCCTTGAGTCGCGCCACGGCCTCGCGAATGAAATATCGCTCTTTTCCGAACAGGACGTAGATAGGGGAGAGTTCCCCTTGGGTCAGCAGGGCTTCGAATTTCCGCCACGAGGCGGCTCCGTCCCCTGTGGATCGCGTAGCCACCTGGTTGGGCTCCCCTTTCTCGGCTGGAAAATTTGTTCGCGAGATCAAAATCCGAGAAGAATCCGGTCCACCGCCCTTTCGGACATCCTGCCGGACAGATCCATCAAGGCTTCTTCCCGGTTGTCCTTGAACAACAGGGGATCTGAGCTTGCGTAGAACGACACCTCTTCCTCCAAGCCGCCGTCTCGCCACAGAACCTCGCCATCCTCGGTGCGCACCAGGGAGACCGACAACACGACCCGCATCCTGTACTGCATGGCAAAGAACTCTTCATCAACCGCGACCGTGTAGGAATCTACGGACAGGATCTTGCCCTTCAACAGCGCATCCGCCTGGTTGCGGGAACAGAGCGTCACACACGGGAGGGCCTGGATTCGGTCTCGAAAGGCCTGTGTCAGGAGATTCTCGAGGCGGGGCTCCAGGGACGCATTCTGAAACAGAGGGATGGCTATATTCTTGGCCATCCTGTCGGATTCGCACGAATGGGTGCCAAGGTGGTATCCGCAGGCAACAGCGGCCAGGAGGCTCATGCCGGCCAGGGCGACGACAATGCGCGGAGGGCTCCCTCTTGACCGGAACGCCATGTCAACCCACGATGTTGATCAGCCGCCCGGGGACGTACACGACCCTCTGCGGCGGATTCCCTGACAGGAGACGTTGGACCTTCTCTTCTTCCAGGGCCTTCTTCTCCACCTCTTCCTGCGAGGCGTCCTGCGGAACCTGGATCTTGGAACGAACCTTCCCGTTGACCTGAATCACGAGCGTAATCTGCTCCTTCTGGAGGACCTCCTCCCGAAAGCTCGGCCAGGGCACCTCGAGGAGGGGCTTCTCATGCCCCAGGCTGGACCACAACTCGTCCGCAACGTGAGGGGCAAAGGGGGACAGGAGAACCAGGGCCGTCTCGATCGCCTTCCGCAGGACGGCTCGGTCCGTAGCCCCGTCCTGCACCTGGGATGGGTCGATCAGGTAGAGCTCGTTCACGAGTTCCATGATAGCGCTCACGGCCGTGTTCAGGTGCATTCTCTCCCCGATGTCTCGCGTCACCCGATGGATCGTCTCATGGGCCTTCCGATAGAGACCGGCAAAGGGTTCCCGGGGCGGCACGGGGCCGTCGTAGGGGTCCACCCCCAGCAGATCGTCCCGCCACTCCTCCAGCCACCGCCAGACCCGCTGAAGGAACCGAAAGGCGCCTTCCACGCCCTGCTCGCTCCATTCCAGGTCCTTTTCCGGGGGGGCGGCAAAGAGGCTGAAGAGTCTCGTGGTGTCCGCGCCGTAGCGACGGATCATCGCGTCCGGATCGACCACGTTCCCCTTGGACTTCGACATCTTCGCTCCGTCCTTGATCACCATCCCCTGGGTCAGCAGGTTGCTGAAGGGCTCACTGACCTTCAGCATGCCCATGTCCCGCAGGACCCTCGTGTAGAAACGAGAATAGAGGAGGTGAAGGACCGCATGCTCGATGCCCCCGATGTACAGGTCCACCGGCATCCAGTAGTCGACCTTCTCCGGATCGAACATCCCCTGGTCATGGTGGGGGGAGGTGTACCGATCAAAATACCAGGACGATTCCACAAAGGTGTCCATCGTGTCCGTTTCTCGTCGCGCCGGGGCCTTGCAGACCGGGCACGTGGCTTCCACGAAGCCGGCATGGGCGGCCAGGGGAGACCCCCTGGTCTGGAAGTCCACGTCCATGGGCAGGCAGACCGGAAGATCTTCCTCCGCAACCGGCTGAATTCCGCACTGATCACAGTAGACGACCGGGATCGGGGCGCCCCAGTATCTCTGCCTGGAAATACACCAGTCCCGGAGACGGTACTGCACGGTCCCCTCGCCCAGCCCCTTCGCCGCCAGGTACTCGGTAATCTTCTTTCTCGCCTCCGCCGACCCAAGGCCATTGAAAGGGTCCGATCCGGTGAGCACGCCGTAGTCCTCGAAGGCCTCCTCCAGGCCCTCGGCAGGGAGGTCGTCGGCTCCCTCCGGCAGGACCACCACCCGAATCGGGAGGTCGTACCGCTTGGCAAACTCGAAATCCCTCTGGTCGTGGGCCGGCACCGCCATGACCGCGCCCGTGCCGTATTCCATGACCACGAAGTTGGCGACAAAAACGGGCATCCGCTCGTCGGTCACCGGGTTCCTGCAATACGAACCGGTGAAGACCCCTTCCTTTTCGTAGTCTGCAGACGTCCGACTGCGCTTGTCCTGCTTGCGCGTCTTGTCGATGAAGGCACGAACCTCGGCCTCCCGGTCCGTCCCCTGAGCAAGCTCCATGGCGAGCGGATGTTCCGGGGCGATGCTCATGAACGTCGCGCCGAAGAGCGTGTCCTGACGGGTGGTGAAGACCTCGATGCTCCCCTCGCGCTCCCAGAGAGGAAAGAGGATCGTCCCCCCCTCACTCTTGCCGATCCAGTTCTGCTGCATGGTGAGCACGCGCTCGGGCCATCCGTCCATCCGCGCGCATTCCTCGAGAAGCTCTTCCGCATAGTCCGTGATGCGAAAGAACCATTGCTCCAATTCCCGGGGGTCCACTTCCTGATCACAACGCCAGCATTTGCCCGCTTCCACCTGTTCGTTCGCAAGCACGGTCTGGCATTGTTCACACCAGTTCACCTCCGAACTCTTCCGGTAGGCAAGTCCCTTCTTGAACATCTGAATGAACAGCCATTGCTCCCATCGATAATACTCAGGAGTGCTGGTGTTGATTTCCCGGTCCCAGTCATAGCTGAAGCCCATCCGCTTCAGCTGCTCGATCATCTTCTGAATGTTCTTTTCCGTGTGGATAGCGGGGTGCACCCCGCTATCGATGGCGGCGTTCTCGGCCGGCATGCCGAAGGCATCCCATCCCATCGGGTGGAGAACGTTCCAGCCCGTCATCCTCCTGTAGCGGGCCAATACGTCCCCGATCGAGTAGTTCCGAACGTGTCCCATGTGGAGGTTGCCACTCGGGTATGGGAACATCTCCATCAGATAGTACTTCGGCTTGTCCGGGTCCTCGGACACACGGAACAGATTCCGCTCCGACCAGAGGCCCTGCCACTTCTCTTCTATCTCGGCCGGGCTGTACTTGCGCGACGTCATGGTCTCCCCTTTACCTCCCCCACCGTTTCTCGCCCCGTGACTCGAAACAAAAAAAACGCATCCGTCTTATTTAGCACAGGCACGGAAAAAATCGCAAGAAAGGCCGGTTTCGGGCGATCCACCCGCCATCGGGGACCCGTCCTCGAATGGGTGGGGGTGGCTAATACCTAACGGCTGATTTCAGCGGCTGTCCCCGATTAACTTCCGAGGACGAGGAGGAGGACCAGGACGATCGATTGATACCTAACTTACGCTGCGAGACAGGGCGTTTCGCGACACTCAGAGGTCCTCAGGAGGGCATTTGTGTATGGCCATGAAAGAACATTCCTTTTCCATCAAAGCCCGCGTTCGTTCCTCGTCCCGGCTTCCCACCACGGTCGCCGGATTGCCTCGGACGATGGTCATGGGGGGGACTTCCTTTGTGACGACCGATCCCATCAGGACCACGGCCGCATCCCCGACCGTTGTGCCCGGACAAATCATGGATCCCATCCCCACCCACACGTACCGGCCCAGGACAACTGGACGAACGATCTCTTCCTCGTCATAAGGAAGGCTCGTGGGGGTGAGATAGTTGTGGTTGTGGGAAAGGATCACCACGCGAGACCCCAATATGCTGTGGTCCCCTATCGTGATGCCGCCCCGGGCCTGCAAGTAGCAATCACGACCGATCGAAATGTGGTTGCCCATAATCAGCCGCTCCGGGAAGGCGATACGGACGCCCTCGGCAAGAATAACCGTCGGTTGAAGCCGCTTGTCGCGGCGATTACGCCGAAACCACCCCATACACCCTCCGAATGCGGCTCACGCCGCAAGGTGAAAGCCGAAAGGGTCAAGACGAAAGGCAAAGAGTCCCACCGCCGCCATCACTCAACCTTCGGCTCCTCCCTTTCACATTGTCCAACCTCCTGAAGGCCCATTCTCCTCCTCCGCAGCATCCCCACCCGGTCTCTTCCGAAGAATTTATCTTCCCGCAGCAGGGAACGGATGACCTCCGGATCACGGGCCCGAAGGACCCGTGCCGGGTTCCCACCCGCCACGGCACCGGACGGGATATCTTCGGTCACCACAGCCCCCATCCCGATGACCGCCCCATCCCCGACACGGATGCCGGGACACAGCATGGCCCCATACCCGACCCAGACTCCCTTTCCGACCCGAACCGGCATCGGTTCGATCCCGGCATCGAAAGGCAGGCTTGCCGGGTCTTCGTAGGAGGGCATCACCGACAGGGCCGTGACCTCAGGTCCGAAGATCGTCCCGGCGCCAATCCAAATGCCCCCCTTGCCGTAAAGCCTGCAGTAGGGCCCTATGTAGACGGCGTCGTCCACATAGATCTCGCGACCGCTGAGATGGATGTGAAGGTCCATCCAGACATCACTTCCGATCCTCCTCACCTTTCTCCTTTGTGTCATGATGACGAGGCGATTGCCCAGAGACGACATCCACTCGGATCGCAGAACGTAGAGGACCCTCCTCAGGATTCGGGGCAGGCGGACCTTTCGAGTAATCAGCGATTTCCCTCCTTGTATCATACCCCTCCCGGCCGGGGGAAACGCAAACCGCGTCGTCCGGACGTGGAAAAGGGATTAAGAAATCGGGACTTCCAGTCGAAATCTAGCAAGCTGCCTGAAACGATGTCAACCCGAGCCGCCCCCCCTGCCCCCCCGACGCACTTCTCATGGCAGGTCGTATGTGTTACTCATAGAAGGAAGGGATTCATCGGAGATTCGCCCCCAACCAAACCCATGACAGGAAGGCCCCTATGAACCCGGCAAGACTTCTTCTGATCGGTTTCGACGGACTGGACTACAACCTGATTCAAAAGTACGCGTCGGACATGCCCAACTTTTCACGCCTCCTCGCCGGTGGGGTCTTGGCGCCCCTCGCCTCCACCCATCCACCGATCACGCCGGGGGCCTGGGCCTCTATCTGCTCCGGGGTCAACCCGGGCAAGACCGGGCTTCTCGGCTTCTTCTTGCGCCAGGGATATTCGTTCGTACCCGTGGCTTTGCAGCGAACACCGGCCAAGGGCCTGTGGGACTACTGCAACGAGCAGGGGATCTCCTGCGGAATCGTCAACGTCCCCTGGCCGGGCCCTCTCCCGCAGGGCCTGTGCTTCGGGATCACGGGACGCTTCACATCCCTGGCGACATCTCCGCCCGAACTCAAGGAGGACATCCTTCAAATGGGATACCGGCCGGAGGTTCACCACCCTAGCGAATTCTCGAGCCTCCATGGCTTCCTCCGCTTTGCCTTCGAGCAGGCAGAGGCCTGCACCCGCGTCACAAAACACCTGATCGAAGAACGCACGCCAACGGTCTGTATGGTTGTGTACAATCTACCGGACATGGCCCTGCATGCCATGTTGAACGAAAGGATGATCCATGGGGTTTACCAGGAGATCGACAGGAATCTCGGAGAACTGATCCCATACAGTGAGAGGCACGTCGTGGTGAGCGACCATGGGATCAACATCACCGAGGGCCCTGTGTTCTATTTCGGGGAGTGGCTCGTGCGGGAAGGGTACCTCACCCTCTCGGAGGAGCAGGAAGCCAGGAGCAAGCGAGAGAATCTGGGCTTCTTCCTGCGCAAAATCATGCAACGATCGGGGCTGAGCTTCCTCAAGAAGATGACGCCTCAATTCCTCCGAAATCTCCTGCCCCCGGGAATTCAATACCCGGCCTTCCTGCCGACCGACTATTCACGAACCAAGGCCTTTCTCGGTCCGGGCGAATTCTGTGACGTCTTCTTGAACATTCAGGGTCGGGAACCGCAGGGGCTCATCCCTCCCGATGAGTCGGATGCTTTCCTCGACCGAATGGCGAGCCGGTTGGCCGAACAGACCCGCACGGAAGGTCATCATCCCATCCACCTGTCCCCCTCGCGGGATATCTACAGCGGTGATCTCCTGGATCAACTCCCCGATGCCGTGATCCGGGATCCCGGGTCCTGGCATCTCGAGCCGGGGCTTTACGCAAACGGGCCGCTGGGCCCCGCCGACCTGAAGCATGAACACAACCAGGAGGGGGTCTTTCTTTTCGCCGGCCCTGCCCTGGAGACCGCCCGGGCCCTGGATCAAGCAGCCCTGGTAGATGTACTGCCCACTTCCCTGGCGTTGTCCGGGTCGCGCATTCCGGAAGGCCTCGATGGGGATTGTCTGTTCGAGGCGTGTGACAAGACGCCCCCCTCGTACTACAAGACAGACCTCACCCGGGAAGCGGAAGAATTCGAAGAATCGTTCTCTGAACAGGAAGAAGCCGAGGTCATGGACCGGCTGGAGAAGCTTGGGTATTTGTGAGGCCTACTGTCGTCCTCGGGAGTTCATGGGGTCCAGCCACTCGCCACCGGACCGGGCACGGGAACGATTGGCCAATACCAGTTGACCCTGTTTCGATACGGGCCCCCGGGAAGGAGTGACCGGTACACGTTGTACCTCTGCAGATCCTGCTCCGGATTTGCCTCACAGAAAAGAAAGGCCTGTCTGTCTCCGAAACAAGCATCGTTCCGCGCACAGCCAAGGCCGGCCCATGGAAAACACACAATTTATTATTTATTATTAATATATTATGGAGTTTATTTAAAGTAATTTATTCAATCTTCTCCCCAACCCCCCCAATCTTCCACGATGCGTTTCAACACTAATTCGTAGCCCGCACCGAAACCGTAACCCCACCGGTCCTTCCGGCCGGCGGCTTGTATCGTTCGATTTCCCCGTGCTAGATTCTCTTACAGTTGGCCCTACACCCCTTCGACGCGATCAAGGTGAATCATTAGTGCCGAAAAAGCTGCGCATAAACAGGGAAAAGTGGCTGCGAGAAATCTCGTTCGGCCTTCTTTCTTTCGTGATCGCCTATGTCTTTTTCTATCTCACCACCCACAAGAGACCTTCCCTGACGTTAAGCTTTGCCGTCGGCCTCATCATCCTCTGCACAGTCACCTTTCTGGTCTTGAAACAGGGCAAGTGGGCCATTCTGCTCATCCTCACCATTTTCCCCTTCTATCCGTTTGTGCGCATCCAGATCCTCCGCTTCCAGATCGTGGGCATTGTGGTAATGTTCGTTGTGTCTCGATGGACAGAGTTTCTGATGGTCCTGGCCCTGTTCGGGAGAAAAATCGGCGGAATTCGGAGAATTTTCTACTCCGCACCGCTCTTGGACTTGCTGATTCTATCTTACTTGCTCCTTGGGCTCTGCTACTTTGGGCAGGCCGTGGCAAGGGGGAAAGGGATGATGGGGATGTGGGGCGTCAAGGAACAGTTTCTCTTCTTTGTCTACTACTTCCTGGCCAGGTATATCCCGTTCGGAAAAGAGGACTTGAAGAAGTTCCTCGCCATTACCGCTCTGATTGGGGCGGCGATTGCCGCGTTCGGATGCATTCAGGCGCAATTTTTCGGCATGGACTTCCTCAAGGCCCTCGGGTACGGCTTCGAGATCAAAGGGGGAGGCTACTCCTACATCGACCCCAACTACCAGAGGCACTTGCCGGGGGGCTTCACATTCGTCCGTGCCATTTCCATACTGCAGGATGCCCTGAGCCTGGGGTCCTACTTGATGATCCTGTTGCTCATTCTACAGCCCTTCTACCTGTTCCCTTCGGCGGAGGAGCACAAGTGGTGGAGGCGTACCCAGTACCTCCTCCTCTTGATGGGGCTCCTGTATACGACCACGAGATCCGCATGGATCGGCATGGCCGTGGGGACCCTAGCGCTGGCCTGGAGAAGGAAGAATCTCCTCGCCACCGCTTCCTCTTTTCTCTTTATCGGCATCTTCCTGCTGCTCCTCCTCCTGAGCTTTCCCGGGGGAAAGGAATTCATCCTTGGCACGTTCTTGGGGAAGGAGTCGAGCGTTGCGGCCCATTTGAACACTTACGGGTGGCAGTTCCAGAAGATCGTGGACAATCCGATGGGGATCGGTCTGGGGATGACGGGTAGGATCGGCACGCGTTTCTATGCAAACGTGGAGGGGGGCTTCAACACAGAGTGCTGGTACATTCAAGTCGGAACACAGATGGGCTTTCTCGGCTTCTTCCTGTATATTGCCATTACACTGGAGACCTTGCGAGCCCTTTTTGTACTGGGTTCCCGACTCAGGGACCCCTTCTTGAAGGATTTCGCCCATGGTGTCTTTGCGGCCTACCTGGCCTGCTCTGTATTTGCCTTGTTCCTGAACATCTGGAGTTGCCATGTCGTACCGGTTCTCATGCACCTTTTCGTGGGCATGGCCCTGTTTCACCTCCCCCATCTCGACGTCGACTACGAAAGATCGGAGGAGGGCTGAACTTCCGGCGAGAGAGCTCCTGTGAGTTGCCCCACTTTGTTATGAAAATGCAGCCTACACTTCCACAAGGCCCTCCCTGGGACATCCTGTTCGTCGGATACGGCGACTGGCTCCTCTGGCGCTGGGACGGATTCCGCACGCGCAGCGCTCAGCTCTGCCGTTTTCTTGCTCGATCCGACCGGGTCATGAACATGTATGTTCTGAACGAGCCCATCTACCTGCGCCACCTGCAGAGGGGATTCGCGGTTCCCAGGCGAGAGAGGTTTCGCACCCTTCCCTTTCGGGGAGGCGTCAGACAGGAAGAGGAAGGAATCCACCTTCTGCAGCCCTCCCGGTTCCTGGTGGGGCCGGACCGCTTCAAGAGACGATACACAGTCCGCTTGATTCACCGATCGATCCGCAAGCTTGGCCGTCCTCCGATCCTCTGGATCGCAAACGTCCACAAGGCTCACCTCATGGAGAAGATACCGGCATCGATCAGGATCTTTGACGCGATCGACGACTGGGAATCCGTGTCGGTCTTCAAACATCTCGGACCACGGATCCGCTCCGGGTACGAAACGGTCATGGAGCATGCGGACATCATCTTCACGGTTTCGCGTCACCTGAAGGAGCAGTTCCGGGAAAGGGCGAAAAGCCCTCGCGTAATCCATCTGCCCAACGGGGTGGACGCAGAGCTCTTCCGTCTTCCCGCAGACCCACCTTCCGTGCGCAAGAAGGCCCAACGGGACGGGCCCCTTGTTCTCTCCTACGTGGGCGTTCTCTCTGAGCGGGTCGATGTTGAGTTGCTCGAAAAGATCGCGCAGGACTGGCCGCGGTGTCGCGTTCAGTTGATCGGGCCTATGTCCCGCAGCGCAGAACAGTGGCGAAGGGAACTTGAACACATCTCCAACCTGGAGTGGACAGGTCTTGTCCACCACAGCCGGATTCCGGAGTTCCTCCGCTCTTCGGACGTCTTGCTGATACCCCACAAGGAATCTCGGCTAACCCTATCGATGGACCCCTTGAAGATGTATGAGTATCTCACGACAGGCCTGCCCATCGTTTCCACCCCCGTGCCCCCGACAGGCGACTACCCTTCTCTGATCTATGTTGGAAAGGGACAGCGCTTTTCCGAGCAGATCGGGAGAGCCCTGGAGGAGGTGCATCGGCCCGATGCAGAAGAGCTCTGGCAGGCCCGGATAGAAGAGTCGAAGAGACACCATTGGGAGAGCCGGGTCGCCAGGATCGAGGCTGAAATCGGGGAACAGCTTGGAAGTGGCTGTTAACTCCCAGCCACTAGTCTGAGCCCACCCTCCGGAAAGGAAACGCCCTCTCCTTCGTAAACAGAAGCCGTTCGGTGTCGACCTGGAGGTAGCGATGTCTCGCCTCCCCTGCCGTCCAGGCGCAGGCATCCGACCCCTCCCCTTCCAGCACCTCCACCTCGAGCAGGGGGCCATCCAGGCGATTTCCACGGATCCGATACCGTCCCCGCGCATGCCCTCCTTCGAGGTCTTCCCACAGGATGGTTTCATCCCTTCCTATTCGAATCCGTTCGGTTCGCTCGCAGGGGTTCTCCCTTTCCCAGACCCCATAGAGGAGTTCCAGATCCCAGGGGACTCTCCCCACCCACAGCACGCCGAGCACCAAGAACGATGTCCAGAGGAGGGCTCCCGCGTCCGCCGGCCGACACCGGAGAGATTCGTTTGCTCTCGGCGTCGGGGCCGAGGGGGCCGACTCGACTCGCTCCTGCGGTTCTCTCGGAGACGGGGGCCACCAGAGAAGCCCAAGAACAGGAAGACCCCCTGCCATAAGGTCGATAACGACATCCCGAAGGGCGTAGTAGCGGCTGGCCAGAAGGCCCTGAACGGTCTCGTCCAAGAAACCGATGGTAAAGACTGCGACCATCGCATAGGCCGCGCGTCTCACCTGCCCGTGTCCGGGGTTGGCGGCATGGAAGCAAAGGAGGCCCAGAAGTCCATACTCCACGAAATGGATCCGGTCGACCGTGAGGTCTGTGGTAAGGACCATGCAGCAGAGATAGAGGCCCAGGAATCCAACAAGACGCGCCGCTGTGGACAAGGAGAATCCACCCCGAGTCCTGTAGATATGACGGAGGAGGAGAATGAAGCCCCCGATCCCTGCGAAGAGCAAGAAGACGGCCTGCAGGCCGGCAAGGTTTCTCTCCTCGAGCCAATCGAGGAATCGTCGTGTCTGGTTCAGGGTCAGCAGGAGCAGGGCCGTATAGCCGAGGACCCACCTCCAGGAAGCCAGCTCTCTGCAGAACCGCCCCACCATTCAGTCTACCCTGCAGATGGCGGTGTAATTGCCGGACCCTCGCAGAACGACCTGCTGAGCCCAGAGGATCCAGGAAGGGACGAAGCACCGGATAAGGGGCTTGATTTCGTTCCGGTGCCGGGGACTTGCCGGTGGGGGGGTCTTCTTGAAAACGGTCCTAACACTTCCGAAATGTTCTCCAAGAAGACTTCTGTACTCAAAATACGTACTGTAGGCCTCATTTTGTCCAAACACGGGTGACATCGGTTCCCACGGGCAGAAGAAAATGCCCCCTTTTTTCGGGACGCGTTTGATCTCTCCCAGTGCATCGTCCGGACGGTGGAAGTGGTGGAGGAAGGAGAAGCAGAAAATCAGATCGAAGGAATCGTCCCGGAAAGGAAGAGCATGCGCGTCCGCCGAAGCCACTGAAGGCATTTCCCTCGCTCCCACCTGGGTCATGCATCAATTCACTTTGTCCAAAGCACCTCTCCCCGGATTTCTCCGGCCGGATTCCCGGCAACCACGGTGCCCGCGGCTACGTTTCCGGACACCACGGACCCGGCCCCGACGACCGCACCGTCCTCGATGCTGGCACCCTTCAAGATCAGGCTCCTCGCACCAATCCAAACATGGTCGCCAATACGGATGGCCGCTGTGTTCTTGACCCGGCCTCCCTCGCCATCGAGAAAGAAGTGCCGATCTCCATCCATGATTTGCACATCCCAGGCCACAGCGCAGTCTGCCCCGATTCGGATCGACTCCAGAGCGATAATCCGCGAATTCGGGTTGATGAACGTCTCGGGCCCGATCTCCAGGGAGGCGCCGGCATGCACCTCGATCGTGACCCCATCTCCGATCACCACATTCCCCCGGATCCTCAGGCAGGCATTCTCGTGAAGCACGATGCCCCCCTTGCCCTTCCAGAGGTCCCAGAAGCAGCCAAACTGGAGCATTCCCCCATCCTTGAGGAGTTGAGCAGAGGGGTGCCGAAGGATTCGGTTTCCATTGAACAGAACGATCCCCTGCAAGAAGTAGCGCGGGGAAAGGAAGGGATACACAAGATTCCGTATATCGTAACGCGCGGCCTTCTTGATCCGGGCAAGGTTGTTTGAGGACATCCCTGATTCGCCTTTCAGCCGCACGGGAAGGGGCAGACTTGACTGATGGCTGCGTAGCTCTATTATCATAAGAAACCGGAAGAGACCAAGAGCCCCCCTCCAGTGGCTCCCACTTTTTGAGGAAGAGCCTTTGCAGCACCCTCTATATATCATCCTGCTCAATGCTTGCCAAACCCTTCCGGAGAGGGGCGGCATTGCAACGTACACTCACGAACTGGCCGACCACCTGGGGGAAATGGGCCATTCCGTGACCGTGCTCACCTACCCCGCCACCGGTTCGCCGCTCCCCCCTCCACCGTGTCACTACAACGTCCGGAGGTTCAAGAGCTTTGACACGAGTCAACTGATAAGGAGAGGGGGGTCAACGAGCTACCTCCTCTCCCGGCTGCCGCCAAAGGTCCTTGCCATGGCGCGGGACACGACAGGCCTCCTGCGAAGCCTTCCAGGCAAGAAGGAACATCGCCTCCTCTGGGCGATCACCTGGTGGCCCGAGGCCCTGGCCGCCTATCTGGTGTCCCGTATCCATAGGATTCCTTATGTGATCACGGCACACGGGTCCGACGCCACCCTGCCCCCCACCGTCAGGAGGCATTTTCTTTATAAGAAGGTCCTGGATTCGTCAGCTCGAGTCTTTGCGGTGAGCGCTCATACGGCCGATTGCCTGGTGCAGGGCCAGGTGTCTGCAGAAAGAGTCCGGGTCATACACAACGGCGTCCGGCCGGAGCAGTTCGAGATGGATGCAGATGGAGAACTGCGCCTGGAACAGACCCGGAAACAGTTCGGCCTCGAGGGACGATTCGTTCTCCTGACCATCGCGCGTCTGTTTCCCCGAAAGGGCCACCTCACCGTCCTCAATGCCCTGGCGGGGCTCAAGGCTAGGATTCCCGAGCTTCACTACATCGTCGTGGGCAAAGGCTCCATGAGGAAGGAACTGGAGGAGAAGGTGAAGGAGCTTTCGTTGGAGAAGGTTGTCACGTTTGCCGGCGAGGTATCCGATCAGGAGAGAACCTCGTTGCTCCACGCCTGCGACGTTTTCGTCATGCCGAACCGGGATATCCAGGGTCCGGGAAACATCCGGGCTACAGAGGGATTTGGAATCGTCTTCGTAGAGGCCTCGGCCTGTGCCAAGCCGGTGATCGCAGGAAGGGCGGGAGGCGCGCCCGAGGTGGTCCTGGACGAACAGACCGGCTTACTGGTCGACCCGGAGAACCCAAAGGAGCTGATGGACGCAATCCTCAGACTATGGTCCAACAGGGAGTTGGCGGTTCGTCTAGGCCTGGCGGGCAAGGAAAGGGTGGAGAGGGAGTTCACCTGGAAGGGTCTGTCCGCAAAATATCTTGACGAAATGAATGCGATCATGCCTGCCATGACCGGAAAGAGGGTCTAGAAACATTATATTTTACTTTAAATATCATCTGTAATATTCTAAATTAGATATGTATTTATTCCAAATCGATTTACGGATTCCGTGGAGGTTCAAACACCGGAACCGACTCCTTTGGATCTTCCTCGTCGCCGTGGTGGGAACAATGGCCCTGCCGGTCCCGGCGAGTTCTTTTCAGCCGAACACGTTGCGAATCGGCTCCCTTGAAATCCATCCCTCTTTTCTCACCGAAGTAACCTACAACAACAATATCGGCCTCTCCCAAGACAAGGTCTCAGACGTCATCTTCAAACAGATCCCGGGGATCTCGCTTCAATGGGGACGCTCGCACGTCCCCACCCAGGCCCCTCGCTTGGCAAGCCCACACGGGGTGCCCCTGGGGCTGCTCCTCGATGTGTATCTTCTGCGGATTCACGAGATGGGAGAGCGCGGTTACATGGGAAGGGGCAGACAGAATCTGCCGGTGGGCAGGCCGATGGAAAGCGCGGCCCTGAGTTCCCTGCGGCTCCGGAAATTCACCGTATTCCTGAAATACGAACCCATGTTCATCAACCTGGTAGAAAACCCCGAATTCGACTCGATCGAGCAAGACCTCAACTTCCTGGTCGATCTGCGCCTTCCGAGTGGATTCTACCTGAGAATCGACGATCATTTCCGAACCTCCAACTCGATCAACAACTTCAGATACGAGGTGGCAGACTTTCGTCGAAGCCTTCGAGATCTGGGTGTGGGGTACGCCGTGAATCAGGCGGCCGTTACCCTCGGGTACAATTTCTACGCCGACTATCTTGCCTTCGTCACCTATTCCAATTACTTCTTCTTTCTGGACGACTACGACTTCTCCGCGCTCCTCACAGATACAGGGCTGCCGGATTTCGTGGACCTCGAACTGGAAGGGATAAGCTCGGACAGGCTCGGGTTCAACATACACTCCGTGGGAATCTATTTGTCCAAGCCGATCAACCGAAAGACCGTTCTTACCCTCGGATATTCCATCGGTTTTGTGCAGGGCAATCTGGAGGATTTCGCCCTGCGAGGGTCCTTTCTCGACGACCTCGTCTCCTTCTCGGCCCGTGTCGACAGTGATCCCAGGGACGCTGTGCTCCACGAGGTCCAGTTCCGCTTTCAAAGGATCCTTACGGTCAATCAGTACATCTTCGGTCTGGGGGTCCCCAAGACCACCCTGGAAGGCACCGTATCCTACCAGGCCCGGTTTTATGAGGGGGCAGAACTCGTGATCTCGGCCCTTGACAGGCCCATTGAGACCATCCCCTTGGAGCCCGAGGATTTCGGCGAGGTTTTCGTGGAATTGAGGCTGAATTCGCAAATCGGCCCTCGAACAAATGTCCTGCTGGATTTCAGCCGATATCCAAGAGAGGAAGTCGGGGGCAGTGGAAACGTATCGATCAACTACAGATTCGGTGCCGTGGTCCTGCAGGAAATCCGGAGGAAATGGCACGTGGGAATAAGAGGGGCCTTTCGGCTCAGAGAGAACCCCTTCGAAAATACGATCGAGCCCAGAACCTATAATTATGAGGCAGGCGCAAATATATTGTACAACTTGCAGAGTTGGCTGAAAGCATCGCTGATCTATCAGTTTCTTGCACGCAATGGGGAGATGAGCTACAATGATTTTGAAGGACAGCGGGTCCGACTGCGGGTCACGCTTCATTTCTGACGGGAGTCCGGGTTTTCAACCCATCCAACCATCGGAATCCCGTAAGCAAGGGGAATCCCTAAGGTGAGACCACGTCATACTGGCCTTCAGCCCCTCAAAAAGGCGGCGATCCTCCTGCTTCTTCTTCCGTTGTTCGGAACGCTTTCTTGCAGTCTTTTTCATAAGGCGGAACCGAAGGCGCAGCCGGATCAATCCTACGACCTCCCTGGCGGGCAGACGGAGCCCTCCTTGTCCTCCACGCCCACCGCCGACTACGCGATCGGTTCCGGGGATTTGATGAACGTTCTGGTGTACGGAGAGCCGGACCTGACTTCGATGGTCAGGGTAAGCAACGAAGGATTCATCGAGCTTCCCCTTATCGGAAAGGTGCGGGCCTCCGGGGCTACCACCCCGGAATTGAAGAAAGAAATCGAAGCCAGGCTGAAGGAAGGCTACCTGGTCAACCCCGACGTCCAGATCATCCTCCAGGAATACAGGCAGGATGTGGTTCACCTGATGGGTCAGGTAGCTACGCCCGGACCCTATCGGATCACCCATGCCAACACCCTTATGGGGACCATCTCGAAGGCGGGTGGGTTTACGCCTATCGCGAAGCGCAAGAAGGTGAAAATTATCCGCAAAGAGAACGGGAGCAGCAAGGTGTTCTTCGTGGACACGACGGCCATCACGAGGGAGGGGAGACTGCAAGACGACGTACTCCTGGTGCCCGGCGATGTAATCATCGTTCCTGAACGATTCTTTTGATGCAACCACAACGGATCTGACCCTACGAGTCAGGAAGAAACGAGCATAGAATGTATCGCCCTGATGACTTCCCCCCTGTCCACATGAGGGATCACCTCCGGGTCATTCGAAAGAACAAGTGGACAGCGATTGTCTTTTTCGTAATGGTAGTCAGTCTGACAGGCTTGTACCTCCTGACAACGAAGCCCAACTATGCCGGAACCGCCAAGTTGATCCTCGAGCCCCCTCCTCTAACGCCCATGACCATGCTGGGCGAAGTCGTCTACTCTGAAGGGTTCGATATCGTATCCAAGAGGCTCTTTGCCATGACGCAGTTCGAGGTGATCAAATCGAGACCGGTTGCAGAGAGGGTCATGGATCGACTGGAGTTGTGGGAGGATTATCACCTGGGGGAGGAAAGAAAAGGCGTCTTCGGCAGCAAGGGCGAACCCATTACTCGAGAAATGGCGGCCGAGGCCCTCGCGGCGAAGATCTCGGTCATACAACCGACCATCATGAGCAACCACATCGAGGTGAGCTTCACTGCGAAGGATCCTGAGAAGGCGGCTCAAATGGTCAATGTGCTGATCGAAGAGTATACGGCGCACCTCTACGAGAACCGATCGGAGCGCATCCAGCGCAACCTTGAATGGCTTCATAAGGAATTAGAAACGCTGGAGAATCAAGTCCTCGAAGCGGACCAGGCGCTTCAAGACTTCAAGAAGGAACGGGATCTGATCTCGGTGGACGACAGGGAGAATATTCTTCTCCAGAGGCTCCACACACTCAGTAGCACTCGTGTTCAGGCCCGGATCGCCCGGATCGCCGCAGAGACCTCCTACCACGACGCCAAACAACTCGAAGACGATCCAACACACCTGGAAAACGCCCCCATGATCGTTTCTTCGAATCCGCAGATTGCCGCGTTGAACGGCCAGCTGAATGTCCTGAAAACGGAACAGGCCCGAATCCGTGAACGGTACCTGGAGAAACACCCTCGAATGATCGAGCTAGATTCCACGATCGAAGAACTGGAGGGACGTGTCCGGGCAGAAGTTCTCAAAGCGATCGAGTCTTTGCGAATCAACTATGAAATGGCGAAGTCGCAAGAGGCCTCCCTGACGGACGAATTAGAGAACGTGCAAGAGGAAGTGATTCGGGCCGATGAGGAGAGGATCCACTATCTTCAGCTGCTGAACGATTCCAAGGCCAACCGATTGCTGTTCGACTCCATGCTGAGCCGTATGAAAGAAACGGTCATCGTTCAGGGCTTTGAAGACCCACGGGAAACTATCCAGATCATCGAGAAGGCCATGCCCTCCGATAAGCCTGCAGGCTATCGTCCTTACTTCTTGCCTGTTGCGGCCGGCGTAGGGCTCTTGGTGGGCCTGTTGCTCTGTTACGTGAGGGATTATTTCGATACCACAATCCAGAACGAAAGGGACATTCACAAGATCCTGAAACTCCCCTTGCTCGGTGTCCTTCCTCACTGCCGAATCTCGGGATTCCGGAAATACCCTTCCCTGGTGAAGGCCCCGTTGCTCTACCCGGACATTTCGTACGTCGAATTCCTGCAACACTTGGCCAGTATTGTCCACCACGCCGGCAAGAAGGATAAACACAAGACCTTGTTGATCACCAGCGCCTGTCCGCGGGAGGGAAGAACCTCGCTCGCCGCCAACCTGGGCATCGCGCTGGCGCAACGGGGACAGAGAGTCTTGATCATTGACGGCGACTTACGGAACCCGAGCCTCCATGAAGCATTTTCAATCGACGGGACCGCCGGCTTCTCGAACCTTTTGCAGACAGGGGGCGATCCCAGGGAATACACCGTAGAAACGGAAGTCGAGAACCTCTTCTGTCTCCCTGCAGGCACTTATCCCCCGATGCCTTCGGCCCTCCTGGAATCGGCTGGGGTCGCCCACGTGATGGAAACACTCAAAGAAGGCTTCGACTGGGTTCTGATCGAGTCCTCCGCCCTCCTGGAGGCCCCGGAAGCCATCGCCCTTGCCCAGTGGACGGACGCTGCCCTGTGGGTAATCGCCAGCGGACAGACCTCGGGAGAGAGGGCGGCCTGGGCGAAGAGATCCCTCACCCTGATGAACTGCAGCATCCTTGGAATCGTGTTGAACCAAGTCCGGTTCCTTCGCGGCCCAACCTACTACTACACGGCAAAACGATGAAACCGGACAACATCTCTGAACAGCCGGGGCGCACGGAAGCGGTCTCCATCTGGGACGAAACCCGGTCCCAGAAATCATTCTTGTTTGCTCTGCTCCTTTTTTCTCTTGCCTGCCGCCTGATTCTCATCCAGTTCAAGGATGTGGTTGGAACGGATGAGGTGATCTATATTGCCCTAGGCAAGAATTTGTGGAGCGGCCTCGGGTTCCAGCTCCAGGGTCACCCGATCACCATGTGTCCACCTTTGCTTCCCATCGTGGCCGGCTTCTTCTCCCTCTTCACCGAGAATCTGGAGTTAGGGACGAATTTCACCTACGTGGCGTTCGGGGGGGGCATGGTTATCCCCTATTTCTACCTGGCCCGGCGAATCTACGGCGTCCGGGTTGCGCGCAGGGCCTCTTTTTTCCTCACTTTCTTTCCCGGCCTCCTTCTCTCCTTCTATTGGGGATCCATGACCGGGCCGCTCTACACCTTTCTGCTCGTTACAACTCTTCTGTTTCTTCACAGGGGCCTCACAGAAGGGAGGACCATCGACTTCTCGATTACCGGGATTCTTCTGGCACTCGTGTACCTCACACGCTCGGAGGGGCTTCTGTTCTCTCTTGTCCTGTTTTCTTTCGCGGTCCTCACTTTCGCAATGAAGCGCTGCCTGTTCCAGAAGAAGACCGTGATAAACCTTCTTCTGATGGCCCTTTCATGCATCCTGATCAGCGCCCCTTATCCCATCTTCCTGAAGAAATCGTCCGGGGAACTGAGCATCAGCGGGAAGACCAAACTTATCCTGGCCGTGGGCAACATGGACCTGGAGACGAGAGAGCGCATGGCAGGAAAGCTGAATGAAGAAGGCACCGAATTCTTCGACTATACCGAGCTCGTCAAAGAAAAGACGGTGCTCGGGATGATTCTGGAAAATCCGAAAGTCCTGGTGGGAGGATCTTTCCTGCAGTTCAAGAATTTCTTCGCCACCCTGATCTGCTGGAAGGTCTTTCCCGCTTTTCTTCTCGGTTTCGTCCTCCTGGGACTCTTCCGGGACCCATGGGATCGAGCCCGACTCGAGACAGAGGTCTTTCTCGTAGTCGCCTGCGTTCCCTTCCTTGTCTTCCTCACCTTCAGGATCTGGCCGCGGTATCTCCTGCCCATGACCCCCGTCCTTCTGCTCTGGGCCGCAAGAGGGGTGACCGCCCTGGAAGACTGGACTTGGAAAAGCTCAACCATGATTGAACCGAAGAAGGCGCCCATGAGGAGATGGGTTCTCTTCCTGCCTGGAATCCTCTTTTCCATACCCCTCCTTACCATTCTCGTTGCCAAACCGATCAAGGCAAGGAGGCTGGTTCAATACCCAGTGGAATACCGGGCGGCCGGGAGCTGGATGGACGAAAACCTTCCGGCGGACGCCATGATCCTAGCAAGAAAGCCCGAGCTCTCGTACTATGCCAGACGCCTGATGCATCCATTGCCGAACGAAGAACTGCCCGCCGTCCTTCGTTACGCCAGACGACATGGCATCGAATATCTTGTGGTGGATGAGTTCTTTATCCTTACCCGTCCCCAGGTGGCCTTCCTTCTCGAGCAAGACCGGTTTCCAGAGGACCTGCGGTTCCTCCACGAGGCAAAGGCGCCCAACGGCCGCAAGGTGCGCATCTTCCAGATAAAGGGGGAGGATGCTGCCGGACCGGTCCCGCCCGGGGACTGATCGGCCCTATTCAGCAACACGGTAGATTTCAGGGAGAAGGAAGGTCCCCGTGAAAGGTGGTTGAGACCCGCCTCCGGGGACGGGGCGCGTTTTTTCAAGGGTGGGGAGGATAGGGTGCAATACGAAAAATGCTGTGTTATATTATTCTTCGTATTCTCCGATGTAAGGTTTGACCCCTTGCCCAGAAAATCTTCAGGGAGAACTCGTTCATCATGTACAAAGCATTCAAGGTCAGCCTGATCATCCCTGCCTACAACGAGGAAGAAACCATCGCTTCGGTCATTCAGGACTTTCAGAGCCAGGAAGCCCTGGACGAAATCCTCATTGTGGACAACAATTCCAAGGACCGCACCGCTGAAATCGCCAGCCAGGAGGGTGTCCGGGTAATCAGCGAAAGCAAACAGGGTTATGGCCATGCCCTTCGCACCGGCCTGGACAGGGCAGAGGGCGACATCCTCATCCTGTCGGAAGCGGACGGATCCTTCCGGTCTTCAGACGTGAAGAAGTTCCTCGCCTATATCGAAGACGCCGGGATGGTGGTCGGAACCCGAACCACCAAGCAGATGGTGGATCAGGGTGCCAGGATGAACTTCACCATCCGCATGGCGAACGTGTTGTGGGCAAAAATACTCCAAATGCTCTGGTTCTTCACCAACGAGACCCGCTTCACAGACGTCGGGTGCACCTACCGGGCCCTGTGGAAAGACACACACCGCCAGATACGGAACGGTCTGCGGGCCGTGGGGCCGGAGTTCTCGCCGGAGATGATGGCGGAGGGGCTTCGACAGAAGGTGAAGATCGTGGAGATCCCCGTGAAGTACTTTCAGCGCGAGGGGGGAGAGAGCAAACATTCGGTAAGCTATTACCACCTGGCGAAAACAGCCATGAAAATGCTTCGGACCATTGTCCGCAAGAAGCTCGAACGATCTACGAAACAGGCCCCCTCCTGAGAAGAAGAACAGCCGGCATCTCTCCCGCGAGTGCAACCAGGGTTTTCTAGCCGATTCAGACGGTTATCAGAGCCTTCCGGTTCAAGGGAAAGAAGAAAACGGCCGATGGATAGAGCAGACCCATGTACGGACGATTCGGATCTCTGAGAGGGGGAATCCTCCCATGAAAAGAGAGAACCTGGTTGGGGTAATCCTTGCGGCCGGCAAGGGGACGAGGATGGCCCCCTTCAGTCAGCGGTTTCCCAAGCCCCTGTTGCCCATCTGCAATCGCCCGATTCTCGAGTATCAGATCGAGTACATGAAACGGGCGGGCATCCGGGAAATCATCATGGTGATCGGGCACCTGGGCTACGCCATCGCCCGGCATTTCGGCGACGGAGACGGCCTGGGCGTGAAGATCCGCTATGTGGAACAGGAAGAAACCCTCGGAATCGCTCATGCAATGGGCCGTCTGGAACCCTACATCACCTCCCCTTTTCTCCTGTTCCTCGGGGACATCTTCTTCATCACCGAAGACCTCTCCGTGATGATCGACCTGCTCCTGGAGAAAAAGGCGAGCGCCGTTCTGGCGGTCAAGGAAGAGGATGACCCGGAAGCGATCAAGAGGAATTTTGCCGTTCTGCTGAACAAAGACGGGTATGTGAAACGGGTGATCGAGAAACCGAGATACGTGACCAACCCCTTGAAGGGGTGCGGGCTGTACCTTTTCGATCTCCATATCTTCGATGCCATCCGACGAACCCCCCGAACCGCCATGCGCGACGAGTACGAGATTACGGACGCCATTCAGATTCTCGTGGACGACGGCTTCCCCGTGGTTGTCTCGAACATCGTCCACCAGGACATGAACGTATCCTTTCCTCACGATCTTCTTCTTTGCAGCCTGGAAGAACTCAGGCACCAGGGGAAGGAGTCCCTGCTCGGGGAAGGATGCACCCTGCACTCGGGGGCCTGCCTGGAACAGGCCGTTCTGGGAGATCGCGTCCGCATTGAAGCCCCCATCAAGATCAAGGAATGCTTGGTCTTTTCGGATACGGTGGTCACGACGAAGGAAGACTTGGAAAGGTGCATCGTGACCCCTGAAAACCTGATCGAGTGCAAGTACTTCTTCTAGAGTCTTTGCAGAGGCCGCCAGACATCGAATGGCACGAATCGGAATCGACGCCAGATACCTGGAAAACGAGAACACCGGAGTTGGACGCTACAGCTACAACCTGATCACGCACCTGCTGAAAGAGGACAAGAAGAACGCCTATTCCGTCGTTATTCGTGAAGACTACACGGGAAGGCTGCCCGCAGGCGAGAACGCCACGTATGTCCCTGTCCCTTACGCACCGATTACGCTGTCCTCCCTCCTTGCCATGTCAGGAAAAGTCCGAGGGCTCGGCCTGGATCTCTGGCATGCCCATTTTCCGATCTCGCCCCTGTTTCCGGGCACCCCGGTTCTCGTCACGGTCCATGACCTCCAGCCCCTGCGGGTCCCTTCGATCGGGGCCAGGAGACCTCTGCCCTTGCAGGTGGGCTATCGTGTCTTCTACCCTCTGGCCTACCGCTACGCCCTTTCTTGCGCCAAGAGGATCGTGGCCGTGTCTCTGGCCACCAGGAAGGAAATCCAGGACTGCTTCCATATCCCCCTCGAGAAGATCCATGTCATCCACGAGGCCCTGGACGACCGCTTTCAGGGCCCCGGAACATCTGCGATCCACAGAGAGGCGGAGAAGAAATTCGACTTGCCCGACCAGTTTCTCCTGTATGTGGGGGCCACCCTTCCTCACAAGAACCTCGAAAACATGTTGAGGGGATTTGCAGGCGCCTTGAAGCAACCCGGAAGAGAACGCCTATTCCTGGTCATGGCGGGCCGGGAGAGCCGGTTCGAAAGGGATTGGCTCGACCTGGCCGAAAGGCTCGAGATCACGGAAAGGATTCGGCGTATCGGCTATGTGGGCCAGGAGGATCTGCCCCATCTGTACAAGAAGGCCACGGCCCTGCTCTACGTCTCCTGCTATGAGGGCTTCGGGTTTCCGCCCCTGGAGGCGATGGAACACGGTCTGCCCGTCATCGCCTCTTCGCACAGTTCGCTGCCGGAGGTCGTGGGGTCGGCCGGTATGTTCGTGGATCCGGATGATGTGCAGGGGATCGCCCAGGCGATCGGAAAGGTGCTCGACGACCCGGGCCTCAGGCAGCGGTTGCGGGCACTGGGAGAGAAGAACCTGGCACGGTTTTCCTGGCGGCAAGCTGCCAGGAAGACGCTGGAAGTGTACGAGAGAGTCCTGGAAAAAACCAACGAAAGAGAGCCATGCTGAAAACCTGCCTGCTCAACCCTCTTTTCACCGAGCCGATCGATCGGAAGAGGGAGCGATACTTTGTTCGATCCGGAAGTCGGTGGCCGGCCAGTTACACGAAACCGACGGGCCAGGTCGGCCGTTACATCCCCTTCCCTTTCTACCTGGCCTATGCCGCTGCAATTCTGGAAAGGGCATCCTTTCCTGTCACGGTGGCGGACGCGGTCGCCGAGAACCTTCCCGTAGAGGCGGTCCTTTCTTCTGTGCGGGAAGAATCTCCCGACCTGATCGTGTACGAGACCACGACCCCCACCCTTTCCAGGGACCTCGGCCTCGCCCGGGAGATCAAGGCAGCCGCGCCCCGTGCAGAGATTGCGCTTTGCGGCCCTCATGCAACCACCTTCCCGAGGGAAGTCCTTGAGGAAGAACCGTGCATCGACTACGTTCTTCTCTACGAGTACGAAACCACGCTCCACGAACTCGTCACGAAGAAGTCGAACGGGGAAGATCTGACTTCCCTGGCCGGGATTGCCTATCGACAGGACGGAGAAATCGTCCTCCAGTCCCAATATCGACCGATCGATCCACTCGATCAATTGCCCTTTCCTGCTCGACATCTGTTCCCTGCCCCCCGCAGACCGGACCTGAACGTGTACTGGGACGGCTTCTGTCAGCATCGACCCGCGGTCCAGATGCACGCAAGCCGTGGGTGTCCCTTCGGTTGTGACTTCTGTCTCTGGGTTCAGGTGATGTACCAGGACGGCAAGTACCGCACCTTTTCCCCGGGTCGCGTGGTGGACGAGATGCAGGAGGCGGTCGAGCGTTTCGGCGCAAGAGAGATCTATTTCGATGACGATGACTTCACCATCAACAAGAAGCACGTACTCGGCATCTGCCACGAGATCCGAAACCGGGGCTTCCGGGTTCCCTGGTCCTGCATGGCCGATGCGGTGGTTCCGGACCAGGAAATGATCGATGCGATGGCCGATGCAGGTTGCGTGGGCATGAAATTCGGCGTGGAAAGCGCCGCACCTCAGATCCTGCAGAGACTGGGCAAGCCGGTAGACCTGGATCGGGTCCGGCAGGTCGCACGATGGTGCAGTGCGCGGAACGTGAAGACCCATGCAACGATCACTTTCGGCCTCTGGGAGGAAAACCGGGAGACCATGGAGATGAACCTCTCTTTCGTCAAGGACCTCGATGTGGACTCCGTGCAGTTCTCGATCACGTCCCCTTTCCCGGGCACGAGGTATTTTCAAGAGATGGAAGAGACGGGTCGGTTGAAGAGCCGCAACTGGGAAGACTACGACGGCTCCCGCAGCGCCGTCGTTGCCTTTCCCCATCTCTCCCTGGAAGAAATCCAGACGTTCTGCGAACGAGCGCCGGCCCGGTGGCTCCTCGCCAAGTTGAGAGATCCGAGGTGGATCGTTCGCCAGGCACGCTACCTCTTCCGGCTGGCCGGAGGCCAGGGCCTTGCCGGCCTCAAGGGAAGGATCAAGAGGGTACGTGAAATCGTGTGGGGATGAAACGGATCAAAGGGGTCAACGGGATGAAAATCCTGATGCTGAATCACAACGTGAAGTGGCGAGGGACCTTCTTCCGGGCCTTCCACTTCGCCAAGTGTCTGGTACGTCGCGGGCACGAAGTGACCGTGCTGACGATTTCCGAAGGAAACCGGGTCCGCTTCGACACCGGGACTCTGCAAGGGGTCGAGGTTCTGGAAGCACCGGATCTGCTCACCGGCATCGGAAGGAGCGGATGGGATCCCTACAACACGCTCCGCCGCCTTCTCTATACGATCCGGGAGGACGGCTTCGACCTGGTCCACGGCTTTGACTGCAGACCGGCCGTGATCTTCCCCGCCCTTGCCATGAAGAAGGCCCGAAACAAGCCGTTCCTGTCGGACTGGGCGGACTGGTGGGGACGGGGGGGAATTGTCCAGGAGAGGGGCAGGCTGCTTCGATGGACCATGGGCCCGATCGAAACGTACCTGGAGGAGCATTTCCGCCACCACGCAGACGCGGTCACCGTGACGAGCAGGGCCCTTCAGGACCGTGCCGTCGCTCTGGGACTCGACCGCGAGCGAGTCCGCTACATTCCCTCCGGGTCCGACGTGGAGACGATTCAACCCCTGCCGAAAGGGGAAATGAGGAAGGCCCTCGGCCTGCCCGAGGACGGGAAGGTTATCGGATACATCGGGTTCATCAACTATGATGTGGAATGCATGATTCGTGCATTTCCGCTCGTTCAGGAGCGATTCCCCGAGGTGACCCTCCTGCTGGTGGGGCAGAAGTATCCGATCACCCAACAGCTCTGCAGGGAAAACAACATCACCCACGGAATACGAGAGGTAGGCATCGTGCCGTTCGATCAGCTTCCCGGATACCTGGCATGCGCCGATGTTCTGCTTCTTCCGTTCACGAACAAGATCTGCAACATCGGGCGGGGGCCGATCAAGCTGGGTGACTACATGGCGGCGGGCCGCCCGATCGTAACACAGCCGGTGGGAGACCTTCGGGCCGTGTTCACCGAGGACGATCCGATCGGACTGCTGGCGGGCGACAGCCCGGAAGAGTTCGCAGGAGCGATCTCCGAGTTGCTCTCCGAACCGGAGCGAGCCGAAGAGTACGGACGGAATGCCCGCCGGCTTGCGGAAGAGAAGTATTCGTGGCAAAAACTCTCGGAGAGACTCGAGGCCTGCTACCAGGAGTTTCTATAACTGACAGGGTTCGGGGATCAGGGGTCAGGCCCAACCGAAACCCCATCCAGTAAGAAACGAAAGAACCAAGGTGCCGCGGTTGGAAACGAGTGAGACGATGTTCAAGGGCCGTGTCGGACGAAGAGAGAGGGAATTGCGATGAAGATACTGGTGACAGGGGGGGCTGGTTTTATTGGCTCTCATTTGGTCGATGCCCTGGTCGACAGGGGTCACGAGGTCACGATCTACGACAACCTGGACCCCCAGGTACATCCCGGCGGCCATCCGCCCGGATACCTGAACGGGCGGGCCGAATTCATCCGGGGGGATGTGCGGGACGGGGAGGCCCTCAAGACGGCCATCGGGAAGGCAGAGGTCATCTTCCACAAGGCGAGCGCTGTGGGCGTCGGCCAGTCGCAATATCAGATCGCCCAGTACGTAACGGCGAACACGGGCGGCACGGCGACCCTGCTGGATATCCTCGTGAACAACAAGCACAACGTGAAGAAGCTGATCGTTGCCGCCTCTATGAGCAGTTACGGTGAAGGGCTGTACGAGTGTCCCAAGTGCGGCGCCTGCCGCCCTGCCCTGCGTCCCGAAGAGCAGATGGCAGCCGGGGACTGGGCGCCCAAGTGCCCGGTCTGCGGCGTCTCGGTTTCTCCGATCCCCACTCCGGAAGAGGCGGTCCTGAACTGCAACTCCATCTATGCCATCACCAAGAAGGACCAGGAGGAGATGTGCCTGCTCATCGGCAAGACCTACGGGATCCCGGTCGTCTCCCTTCGGTACTTCAATGTCTACGGGCCGCGTCAGTCCCTGTCAAACCCGTACACGGGCGTGGCGGCGATCTTCATGAGCCGTATCAAGAACGACCGGCCTCCGGTCGTCTACGAAGACGGGCTCCAGTCGCGCGATTTCGTTTCCGTGGAAGATGTGGTGGAAGCGAACCTCCTGGCCATGGAGCGCAGCGAGGCGGACGGTCAGATCTTCAACGTGGGGACCGGAAGGGCCCTTTCGATCCGGGGTGTGGCCGAGATCCTTGCCGAGGCCTACGGCAAATCGATCCGGCCGGATGTGACGGAGAAATTCCGAAAGGGAGACGTGCGCCACTGCTACGCGGACAATTCCAAGATCCAAAACCTCCTGGGTTTCTCACCGAAGATCGACTTCGAACAGGGGATGGAGGCATTGATCAGCTGGTCCCAGAGCGTGGAGGCGGTCGACCATTTCGAAGAAGCGAAGGCGGAGCTGGAGGCGAAAGGGCTGGCTTGAAGGGGTCAAGGAAGGGCTTATCATGAAGGCATTGATCATCGGCGGCGCGGGATTCATCGGATGCAATATCGGCAGACGGCTCCTCGAACAGGGAGACGAGGTCCTGGTCTTTGACAACCTGTCCCGGAAGGGGACCCACTCGAATCTCCGGTGGCTCCAATCCCTGGGCCCGGTTCGGTTCTTCGAGGGGGACATACGTGCCTCCGAGGGACTCGAGGAGGTTTTTCGTACCCACCCCGACATCGATGTGGTCTACCACATGGCCGCTCAGGTTGCGGTGACCACTTCCGTCACCAACCCGCGAGAGGATTTCGAGATCAATGCCCTCGGCACCTTCAACGTGCTCGAGGCGATCCGTTTGTCGAAAGCGGATCCCATCCTCATCTTTGCCTCGACAAACAAGGTCTACGGGGGCATGGAGGACGTGAAGATCATCGAAGAGGACGGGAGGTACGCATACCGGGACTTCCCGGAAGGCATACCGGAAGACCGGCTCCTGGACTTTCACTCCCCCTATGGGTGCTCGAAGGGGGCTGCGGACCAATACGTGCGGGACTATACGAGGATCTACGGTCTGAAGACGGTTACGTTCCGCCAGTCCTGCATATACGGCTATCGGCAATTCGGCATCGAGGACCAGGGCTGGGTTGCATGGTTCACGATCCAGGCCGTCCTCGACCGACCTATCTCGATCTACGGCGACGGCAAGCAGGTGCGGGACATGCTTTTTGTGGAAGACCTGGTCGAGGCGTATCAGATGGCCATAAAGGCCATCGAAACCACAAGCGGGAAGATCTATAATCTGGGGGGAGGCCCTGGGAACAAGATGTGTCTGCACGACCTGATTCACACCCTTGAAGGGCTGACGAGCCGGAAGCTGCAATATGCCTACGACGACTGGCGCCCCGGAGATCAGCCGGTCTTTGTCTGCAATGTGGACAAGGCAAGACAGGACTTCGGCTGGGAGCCCGCCACCCCTCCCAAAGAGGGCGTGACAAGGCTCTTCGACTGGGTGTCGAAGAATACAGAGCTCTTTCTGCAAGAAGGCCTCTAGAGCGTTTCGGTAAGCCGGCAGGGGTCAAACCTACACATTTGACAAGGATGCGTTATCACGGAAGACGAGAGTCAAAAGCCTTGTCACGAAGGTAATGAATGAACTACCTTTGTCAAATGTGTAGCAGGAAGCTGGAAGAGAACGACGATGTACAGGACTCCTCGCATGACCGCTGTCTTCAGTCTGCTGCTCCTCCTCGGCTGCTTTGGAGCGGAGAACGGCTCCGAGCAGGACGGGACAGGCGAAGGAGAGCGGGGGAAAGAACCGTCCGCCCGTCAGGGACGAGCAGGCGTGCACACTTCTCCCATCGCAGGCTCCTGGTACCCCGGCAACCCGGAAGCGCTGCGGCGCCTTCTGGAGGGGGACCTGGAGAAGGTCCCTGCGCCCGATCCGGCCGAGACTGCCGGACTGATCGCCGTGGTGGTCCCTCACGCCGGGTTCGCCTACTCGGGGTTCGCAGCGGCCCATGCCTACAAATGGCTCCAGCAGAGAAAGCCGAAACGCATCCTGATGATCGGCCCGAGCCATTACGCCGCCTTCCGGGGCATTTCCTTCGGCGACTTTGAATCTTACGAAACGCCCTTGGGGCGAGTTGCCGTGGACACCGCCGGCAGAAAGATCCTGGAGGCCTGCCCGCTCGTGGGCTTCCATCCGGAGGCGCATGGAAAAGAGCATTCTCTGGACATCCAGATACCCTTCCTCCAGGTCATCTTCCCTGCATCTCCACCCAGCATCGTCCCTCTCCTGGTGGGCCGTCTGGAGGAGGAGGACTATCCGGTCCTGGCCCGCTGCATAAACAAGCTCCTTGATAAGGAAACCGTCCTTGTAGTAAGTTCCGATTTCACGCACTACGGGCCGAGGTTCGGATACGTTCCTTTCCCGAACGAAGGCGGAGTGGCAGAGAAGATCCGGCATCTCGACCAAGGTGCCTGCGACAAGATCCTCGACCTTGACCGAGAAGGGCTTCTCTCTTATCACGAGGCAACCGGCATCACCGTCTGTGGATGCCGCCCGATCGCCCTGCTTCTCGAGCTTCTCCCCGGGGACACCCGACCCGCGACCCTCTACTACACCACCTCGGGGCAGTTGACAGGGGACTACAGGAACTCCGTGAGCTATTACTCCCTGGCCTTCACTCGCCGCGCCCTCTGGGGACCAGAGGCCGGGGCAAGCGGGTCGAGGCCGGAGGGGGGAAGGACGATGAAGAAGGCAAAGAACCGGCCGCGCAAATCGGCAGGGGAAAAGAGAGCCCTGACTTCTGCGGAAAGAGCCACCTTGCTTCGCCTGGCCCGTGATACGGTGGAAGGATACGTCAAGGAGCGAAAGACGCCGGACCCGCGAGGCGGACCCTATGCGATCACGCCGGCACTTCGTGAACATCGAGGCGCCTTTGTCACCCTGAAGGCTCAGGGGAAACTCCGAGGTTGTATCGGATACATCCAACCCATTGAACCTCTCTACGAGGCGGTCCAGCAGAACGTCATCAACGCAGCAACCCGTGACTCTCGCTTCCCTTCGGTGAAGGCGGACGAGCTTTCGACGATGGAGATCGAGATTTCCGTCCTCACCCCACCCGCACCCGTCTCCTCCTATCAGGACATCGTCCTCGGCAGGCATGGGGTCATATTGAAAAAGGGATCTCACCAGGCGGTGTTCCTGCCTCAAGTGGCCCCGGAGCAGGGCTGGGACCTGTCGGAGACGCTTCGGCATCTCTCCCTGAAGGCCGGCCTTTCCGGCGATGACTGGCGGGATCCGGACGTGGAGTTTCTCGTGTTCACTGCAGAGGTTATCGAAGAAGAGTAGGTTTCTAAGAAGAGTAGGTTTCTAAGAAGAGTAGGTTTCTAAGAAGAGTAGGTTTCCAGGAAGACAAAGAAAGGAGCGAAGCAGGCTTGAAACAGGAATCAACGAAAGGCTTGACGGTTGTCATCCCTGCCTACAACGAGGAGAAGGGGATCCAGGGGGTCGTAGACCGAATCTTGGCCGCCATGGAGGGAACGAACCTTCCCTTCGAGGTCATCGTGGTAGACGATGGCTCAAGGGACCGGACCGTGGAGGCCCTCGGGGAGAAACCGGTGCAGGTGGTCCAACACGAAATCAACCGGGGGTACGGCGCCGCTCTGAAGACCGGGATCCGGGCTTCCCGGCACACGCACATCGCGATTGTCGACGCGGACGGGACGTACGAAGAGCGGGACCTGCCGAAGCTGATCGGGTACATGGAAACCCATGACATGGTCGTGGGCGCCCGAACAGGAAAGGGTGCGAAAATCCCGATGATCCGGCGGCCCGCAAAGTGGATCTTGAACAGGCTTGCCGACTTCCTCACCGAGACTCACATCCCCGACCTCAACTCCGGCTTTCGGATCTTTGACAAGAGAGTGGCCAAGAAATTCTTCAACATTCTCCCTTCCAGTTTCTCCTTCACCTCCACCCTGACCATGGCGCTGCTCACGAACGGATACTCGATCAAGTATATCCAGTCAGGGTACAAGACAAGAAAGGGGAGGTCGAAGATTCGCCCCATACACGACACCGTGAACTTCTTTTCCCTCATCGTCCGGACCGCCCTCTATTTCGCACCCATGAAGATCTTCATGCCTCTGAGTCTTGGGATGATCGGGCTGAGCCTGCTGAAGATGGTCCTCATCGACATCCTGCTGATCCAGAACATGACGGACTCGACCCTCTTTCTGTTTCTCGCAGGCATTCAGGTCGGCATGCTCGGCCTGCTGGCCGATCTGATCGACAAGAGGAGCCCTCCCATGGGCAAGGATGATTAGGCCCCGATCATGGCAACGCAAACGCCCCTGACAATCCTGAAGATCGGCGGCTCCGTGATCACGGACCGGAAAGGCGAGCGCCCGCGACTCCGCGGCCGTCGACTGGCAAGGATTGCCCGGGAGATCGCAGAGGGCCGACGGCCCGGAGAGTCCCGTCTGATCATCATCCACGGGGCCGGGTCTTTCGGCCACCCGATCGTACAGAGGACCGGGATCCACCGGGGCGTAAGAGACGGGCCCCAACGGATCGCCATGGGTGAGACGCAGAAACTGCAGAACGAGCTGAGCACCCATGTCGCCCGCCACCTGCTCCGGGTCGGTGTACCTGCCTTTCTCTGCCAGCCCTCAGCCAGCGCAATCATGGAGAACGGTAACCTCGTCTCGATGGACACGGAGGCCCTGGAAGGCCTCCTGGGGACCGGGCTCGTTCCGGTACTCAACGGCGTGCCGGCCTACGACCGGGTGCAGGGGTGCTCCATCCTATCCGGCGACCAGATCGCCGGGTATCTGTACAGCCGACTCGGCGGAACGAGAATCCTTCACGGGACAGACGTGAAGGGGATCTACACGGCAGACCCTTCTCAGGACCCGAAGGCAAGTTTCTGTACCACGTTGGATCTCGGCCCTTCGGCCGGTCTGCCCGAAGGCGTTACGGGCTCTTCCGTAACGGACGTGACGGGCGGAATGCGTAAGAAACTGGAGGAGATGCGAGCCGCCAGGGCCAGGGGCCGGGTCTTTGATGCCACGATGCAGGGAAACGTGCGTCGGGCACTCCAGGGAGAAACCGTCGGTACCGGCATTGAATGCAGTTGACCCACCCATCACCCGGCTCTCTCAAGTGTTGCGTTTCAGGCTCCATTTTCGTGCCCGTGCCCGCGTGCGTGCCCGTGCCCGATTATCCGGCGTCTTCCGCATCGTCCCAGACGAAAGAGATGGATCAAAGACAAACAGAATCGAATCAATAGACAAATGAATGGGCCCGAAACGGTGCCACAAACTAAACGACGGTGGCACGATATTGAGGTTCAATTCCTATTTGTGTTACGATAGTTCGTGGCAAGAGTTGATCGGGCACGCACACGGGCACGGTGACCCGGGGGCGTGTGGCGATCAATCAGGAGAGATTGAAATGCATATGGCGGATGCACTCCTGTCGCCGGCGGTCGGGGTGGGCTTCCTGGCTGCCAGCGGTGGGGTACTCGCATACAGCGCGAAGCGGGTGCAGGACGAGGGTGACGACCGAAAGATCCCCTTGATGGGGGTTTTGGGCGCCTTCGTGTTTGCCGCACAGATGATCAACTTCACGATTCCCGGGACCGGTTCCTCCGGACACATCGGAGGCGGCATGCTCCTGGCCATGCTCCTGGGCCCCTATGCGGCGTTCATTGCGATGACCTCGGTTCTGATCGTGCAGGCCCTGATCTTCGCAGACGGAGGCATCCTGGCGCTCGGGACGAACATCTGGAACCTGGGCTTCTACCCGTGCGTTCTCGGGTGGTGGATCTACCGGATGATCGTGGGCAAGAACCCGGCCTATGGGAGGCTCAGTATTGCCGCCATGCTCGGCATCCTTGTGGCGGTGGAAATGGGGGCATTCAGCGTTGCCCTCCAGACCGTTCTCTCAGGGAAGAGCGAGTTGCCTCTCGGAGAATTCTCGGCCCTGATGCTTGGGATTCACTTTCCGATTGCCCTGGTCGAGGGCTTCGTTACCCTGAGCGTCGTGAATTTCGTCTACAGAATCCGGCCGCGGGTGGTGAGAGACAGTCTCGGTATCGGTCCGGCCTTCGAACAGGACGAACCCTCCTACAAGCCCCTCCTCGGGATCGTGCTCATCTCGACCTTGATCATCGGAGGTGTGGTCGCCTGGTTTGCATCGTCCCTTCCGGACGGTCTCGAATGGAGTCTCCACAAGATGCTCGGACCGGGAGAAATCGCCCAACCTGCAGACGAGCAAGGCGGCCGACTCGCCCGACTCCAGGAAAAGACAGCCCCCCTTCCCGGCTACGACATCGCCGGGGCATCCCCTGAAGCGGAAGGGGTTCAAGAACGCGCGGGAAACGACGAAGCACCCGCGGTATGGCCCCATGTTTCCAGGGGCAAGAGCCTGTCCGGGATCGTCGGATCCCTGGCCGTGCTCGCCTGCGTCTGCTTCAGCGCCCTCCTGCTCGTCTGGCTCCGAAACAGGCAACCGCAGAACTCGCAGAGAGAGCCCCTTGAGTGAGCCTCGTCGATGCCAGCCGTCTCGACCGGCATGCTTACGTGGACAGCGTCATCCAGCGTCTCGACCCGAGGGCCAAGGTGCTGGCAACCCTGGTCTTCATCCTTGCCGTGGTGAGCTTCGACAAATACACGGTCAGCCCTCTTCTGCCGTTCCTCGCCTTTCCCGTGCTGATCGCGGTCCTGGGGTTCGTACCCTTCGGCTTGATCGCCCGTCGCTTCGCCCTTGCCTTGCCGTTCATCCTGTTGATCGGAGTCTTCAACCCCCTCCTGGATCGCGCGGTCATGGTCGAAGTCGGCGGCCTCCAGGTCTCGGGCGGCTGGATGAGCTTCACCTCCATCTTTCTACGCGGTCTCCTCTGCGTCACTGCGGGCATCGTCTTGATCGCCACGACCAGCGTGCCGCGGATCGCGGAGGCCTTGGGCGGTCTGCGCTTCCCACGGGTCCTGGTGGTTCAACTTCTTCTGCTGTATCGATATTTGTTTGTCCTCATGGACGAGACAGGCAGGATGCGCCGTGCGCGGGTCCTGAGGGCCGGCACGACCAAGGCCTCCATACGAGACGCCACCGGCATGCTGACCACTTTGCTCCTCAGAACCGTGGACCGGAGTGAGGCCATCTGGCGGTCCATGCTGGTCCGGGGATTCGATGGAGAGCTGCGAAGCCCGAGACGACTTCATTGGCATTTTTCCGACACGGTCTTTCTGGTCCTCGTCACTACAGGCTGTGTCTTCTTGAGAATGAACCCAATCACGACTCGGCTTGGAGGATGGATTCTGAACCCATGAACCCTGCCGCACTGGACGTTCGAAACGCCACCTACAGATACCCTGACGGCACCTGCGCAATCGAAGACGTTTCCTTCTCGATCGCGCCGAACGAAGCGGTTGCCCTCGTGGGCCCCTCCGGCGCGGGCAAGACGACGCTCATGCTCTGCATCGTCGGTTTCCTTCGACTCGCGGGGGGAGACATCCACGTCAAGGAACTGCAGGTGGGAAAGAAGAATCTCCGACAGGTCCGGAGGGACGTGGGGATGATCTTCCAGAACGCGGACGACCAACTCTTCATGCCGACCCTCTACGAAGACGTGGCCTTCGGGGTATTGAACAGGGGAATGGAGCCGGACGACCTTGACCGAAAGGTTCGAAAGGCCCTTGCGGACCGCGGTCTGAGCGGCCTGGAGGAAAAGTTCCCAGGACATCTTTCCGGGGGCCAGAAACGACTCGCTTCCCTGGCAGGGGTCCTCATCATGGAGCCGGGCATCCTGCTCCTCGACGAACCCTCCTCGAACCTGGACCCGAAATCGCGTCGCCAGCTCATCCAACAGCTCGATGACCTCGAGAACTCCCGTGTTCTGGCGAGTCATGACCTGGAGATGGTCCTTGATTTGTGCACTCGCGTTCTGGTGCTCAACCGAGGCCGGCTGGTGGCAGAGGGTGACCCTGCACAGATCCTGGCCGACACCAAGCTGATGGAGAGCTGCAACCTCGAGGTCCCGCACTCCCTGCAGCCCCATCGCCTTGATCATCACGACACGCCCCGTTCGCGAAGAGGCTTTCGATAAAGGGCCACCTGCGGCGTTGCACTCATCCTTCGTCACTCGGTGGACTCGAATGTCCTACCTCGTTCCTCAGGACTTCGTGCGCCTTGCATCTGACCCTTTCTCGAAAGCCTCTGGCCGGGAACCGCCTATCGAAGATCAGACTGTCTCCGGGACACGACTCGTGCCCGCATCGCCCGAAGGGGCCAGCTGGACACAGATGGCCGGATACCCCAACTGTTCCAATCCGTTCACCATTGCCTCGCCCGACGGCGCATCTTCAACGAGCGCGAGCATGCAACCTCCCCCGCCCCCGCCGGTCAGTTTCGCGCCCAGGGCCCCCTGCATGCGGCAGAAGGAGACCATCTCGTCAAGCCTTTCGTTTGACACGCACACCCGCTGCAACATGGAGTGCCCCTGATCCATCCACGCGCCCAACCCCTTCCCATCCCCGCTTTCCAGGGCCAAGCGTGCCTCCCGGCCCAACTTCGTCGCATCTTGAACCAGGTCCGAAAAGAGGCCGGGGTGGGCCTCTCGGAACCGTGCAACCTTTTCCACCTCGTCACGGGTCCGGGAAGGCATCCCGGAGTTCCCGATAACGATCCAAAGGGGAGAGCCGACACGAATCCACTCCCATGCCGGCGTCCTTCCCCGCTCGAACCAGAGAGGCCTTCCGTAGGTTGCAACGGCATTGTCGATTCCAGAGGGATTCGCGGCGAAGACCTTCTCTCCCTCATAGGCAATCCGGTTGACCTCCTCGTCCGGACAAGAACGACCCAGGGCGTTACACAGGGCTCGTGCAAGGGCAACGCAGAATCCGGCGCTGGAGCCGAGCCCGCTCCAACCGGACAGATCGTCCACACACTGGATCTGGGTCATTCGCTCCGTCTCTGACAGGCCCATCGCCTTCATGATGCGACGGATGGCTTCGAAACGATCCGTGTCTTCCGCATGCCAGGCGTCCTCCGCGGTCGCCGGGTGAACGAGAACACGGAGACCGGCGCCCCGACGAACGGTCACCTGCACCTCTACAGGAAAAAGGACGGGCACCGCGATGGCGGGCACGCCGTAAACCACGAAATGTTCATTGATGAGAATTGCCTTTCGGAACCCTCGCCCTGTCCCTTCAGAATCACTCGGCCCTCGCACCTGCCCCCCTTCCATCGAATTCCGGCTCGCATTGACCCTCAGAGATACCGTATGTTACCATTTTTTAATAGTTTCTTCTTACAATGTAGCTGATCTCCTCCAAAAAACAAACGCGAGCAACCTGCAGGGGGCTTCCCCCAATCCTTGATCCGCACACCCGCCTCCAACAACGGCGAATGCGATGGGTGCAATCCGATAACATGTTGAAAAGGAAACGGAAATACGTCGGAATCCTTTCCTTGCCCACCTTGTTGACGGTTTTGTTCGAAGGAACCGCCCACGCCTACATCGGCCCGGGGGCCGGCTTCGCCTTCCTGGGGTCCTTCTTTGTCTTCTTTCTCGCCCTCTTCTTCGCCTTTCTCGCCCTGCTCTCCTGGCCTGCCCGCTTTCTGCTGCGCCTTCGAGGAATCCAGGCAGCCCATCGCAAGGACGCCAAGGTCAAGAAGGCGATCGTAATCGGGTTCGACGGTATGGAACCCACCCTTGTGGAACGCTTCATGGATCAGGGGCTCCTGGCCAATTTCGCTCGCCTGCGGGAAGAGGGAACGTATCGCCCGCTCGAGAGCACGTTGCCGCCCCTGTCCCCAGTCGCATGGTCTACATTCCAAACCGGGGTGGACCCGGGCAAGCATTCGATCTTCGATTTCCTCCACCGAAACCCAAAGACCTACCTGGGCGAACTGTCTTCCGCCCGGATTCAATCCAGCAAGAAGGCCCTCCGGGTCGGGAAATTCCAACTGCCCCTGGGGAAACCGACGCTACGCGGCCTGCGGAGATCGCAGCCCTTCTGGAGACTCCTGGGCGACAGCGGAATCTACAGCATGATCCTCCGCGTGCCCATCACCTTCCCGCCGGAGCGATTCAAGGGGATCAGTCTGTCGGCCATGTGCGTCCCCGACCTCCGGGGCACCCAAGGGACATTCAGCTACTACACGACACGCCCTCAGGGTGAGAGTGGGAAGACGGGCGGACAGGTCATTCCCCTCGAACCTCGGAACGGAAGCATCCGCACCTGGATCACCGGCCCGATGAACCCGTTCCGAAATGACGAGACTGCTTTGAAGGCCCCGCTCCGCGTGAGGCTCTCCCAGGGTTCCCTTCGTCTCGAGGTCAACGGCACGAGCCACGCATTGAAGCCGGGGCAATACAGCCCGTGGGTTCCCGTGCTCTTCCAGGCCGGTCCTCTCAAGATTCGGGGTATCGTTCGGTTCTACCTTCGCAAGATCGAGCCATTCCTGGACCTCTACATGACCCCTGTGAATATCGACCCCTCAAGTCCTTCCCTGCCCATTTCGCACCCCAAAACCTTTTCGGTGTACCTGGCCAGGAGGTTCGGCCCCTTCGCCACCCTCGGCCTCGCCGAGGACACGTGGGCCCTGAACGAAGGCATTCTGGATGATCCCTCTTTCCTGAAGCAATGCTACGATATCCACCAGGAGAGGGTGCAGATGTTCCGGGATGCCATGGACCATCTCCGAAAGGGTCTCGTGGTGTGCGTGTTCGATATCACGGATCGAACCCAACACATGTTCTGGCGTTATGAGGACAGCCGTCATCCCGGATACGAGGCGGACGCTCCTGAGCCGCTCAGGGATGTATTCCAGAAGGTCTATCAGGAGGCGGACAGGCTCGTCGGACAGGTCCTGGACCGCATCGATTCGGACACCTTGCTGGTCGTGATGTCGGACCATGGCTTCCGCTCCTTTCGCAGGTGTTTCAACGTGAACACCTGGCTCCACCGGAACGGATACCTCTCCTTCCTGCCGAACCGGGAACCGGGAGAATGGTTCGCCGGAGTCGACTGGTCGAGGACAAAGGCCTTCGCTGTAGGCCTTGCCGGGGTCTATATCAACCAGAAGGGAAGGGAGCGAGACGGCATCGTCGCGCCGGGGGAGGAAACGGAACGGCTCAAACAGGAACTCATCGCCAAGTTGAAGGGCCTCCGGGACCCGGACACCGGGGAGACCGCGATCCTCGACGTAATGGACACCCGGGTCACATACCATGGGCCCTACAAGGAAAATGCCCAGGACCTGATCATCGGCTACAACGAGGGGTACCGCACGGCCTGGGAATCGGCAACGGGCAAGGCGGGCTCAGAGGTCTTCTACGACAACACGAAGAAGTGGAGCGGGGACCACTGCCTGGCGCCAGGCAGGGTGCCTGGAGTCTTCTTCTCCAACTTCAGGTTCTCTGCCGATCGTCCGGGCATTGTGGACCTGGCCCCCACGATTCTTTCCGCCTTTGGGGTAAATCCACCGGAGTATATGGACGGAAAGGCCCTGCCCTTCGATGCAGGGGATGAAGCGGGCACAAGAGAACGCGAACAGAAGAGGGGCTGAGAGACCCATGGCCAAGATCAAGATCGACAAGGAACTGATGAAGAAGATCAAACGATACGCGAAGATCGCGGGGTATTCTTCTGAAGAGGAGTTCATCATCCATACCCTGGAGAAGCAGATCGCCCGGTTGGAGGACACGGATTCAGAAGAGGAGATAAGAAAGAAGCTCCAGGGGCTCGGCTATATATCCTAGGGCGGCTTCCGCCGCAAGGCGAAAGGCGAAAGGGCAAAGGCGAAAGGGCTTTCGACGGCTGTGGTTCGCTTCCAGCAGACTCTGAACAAGATCTACGGGATTCTCTTCTCCCCCTTCGAGGAGAGTGACCCGGTCTGGCTCATGTTGTGGGTCTCCGTCCTGACCGCCGTGATGGTCCTTCTTGTCTACAAGTACCTCTCCTCCCAGGAGGCAATCAGGGAGGTCAAAGACCGCGTGAAGGCTCACATCCTCGAAATAAGGCTCTTCCAGGACGACCCGGTCCTGATGGGAAGGGCGGTGCTCGCCGTCCTCCGGGCAAACCTCGAATACCTTGGACTCAACCTGAAGCCCTTCCTCATCATTTTCCTGCCCATCTTTCTGATGCTCGTCCAGATGGAGATGCGCTTCGGATACCGCCCCCTCCTGCCGAACGAATCGACCCTCGTGCGTACGTTCTGGCGATTCCCGGATCCTGCGGGCAGAGAACCCGGGCCCACCCTCCTCGCCGGAGACGGCCTGTCTGTCGAGAGTCCACCTGTAAGGATCGAGAACGGGAGGGAAATCGACTGGAGAGTCCGGGTAGACAGTATGGACCAGACAGCACTCGTCCTCGAGTCAAAGGAGGCTTCCGTCCCCCTCCAGGTCATCGTGTCGGAGAAGATCGTCCCGGTGTCCCCACGAAATGTGCAGAAGGGGACCGTGGAAATCCTCTGGCACCCTGCGGGCCAGCCGCTTCCCCCGGACGGGGAACTACTGGCTGCGGAGATCGACTACCCACGAAGGGACTTCCGGTTCTTTGGCTACACGGTACATTGGGTCTGGCCGTTCCTGGTCTTGAGCCTGCTGGCCGGGTATCTCCTCAAAGGGGTCTTCCGTGTACGATTTTGAAACCCTATCAAGTTCCGGACCGATTCTTACGATCCTTCTAGGGTAAGAGACGGGACCTCGATCTGTCGTGCAGGCGGCAGAGGCCAGACCGCCGGAGAATCGCTGGAACGACTCGTTTTGACAGTGTTCTTCCCGGCTGATAACGTCCTTACTAGAGGAAGAGGTCGGCAGTCTCGAGGACCGTGGACATGTCGGATTCAGGGAGAGCTTCGGGCATGGACAAAACGCACCCGGACAGCAGGGAACAAGAACGCGAGGACAGAGGCCGGGGCAGCCGAAAGGTGAACTGGTGGGGGATCTTCGGCTTGCTCTGCGGCATCGGCTCGGCCTACCTGTCCCTTCGGGTCTTTCTCGAGGCGATTACTCTTCTGGGCAACGGGCCTTGACATCCAACCAACCATAACGGCGAACAGGGGGCTCTGTCTCCTCCATTCGCATTTGGGAACACCAGAGGCTTCCAGGTCGCGAATACGCTATGCTAAAGCAAAAAGCTAACCTTTTCAGACGAGTCTACGTATTCCTCGATCTCATCGTAACTTGTCTGTCCCTTGTGGCGGCCACGGCCATCTACAAAGTGGTCTTCTTGTCTGCCGTGCCTTCTCTCGACCTCCTTTACCGATTTGCCCCCGCCCTCTACTTCGTGCTTCCTGTCTGGTTCTTTCTCTTCCGCATCAACGGGATGTACGAATCCCGCAGGTTGGACACGGTTCCGAGAGTCGCCTGGATCGCAACGTGGTCTGTGGGCGAAGGCATTGCACTGCTGATCCTGATCAGCTACTTCCTCAGGATCACGGATATCAGTCGTCTGTTCGTGCTGCTCTTCGGTTTCATCAATGTCGTCTTCCTGGTCCTCTTACGTATCATCATGAAGGAATTCCTCCACAACCTACGATCCAAGGGGTACAATTTTCGAAGAATCCTGATCGTGGGAACGGGTAAACGCGCGCGTTCCGTCGCCATGAAGTTGAACGCTCATCGTGAGTGGGGAATGGTCGTTTACGGTTTTCTGTCCCCAACCCCTGAGGAAGTGGGAAAGCAGATCGACGAGGCAAGAGTTCTCGGTTCGCTGGAGGACCTTGAGGAGGTCATCTCCACCAACCCGATCGATGAGGTGCACATCGCTCTTCCGCTCCTCAACCTGGACACCATCACCTCTCTGCTGGAAATCTGTGAAGAGCAAGGAATCCGAACGCGCGTCATGATGGACCTGTACTCACCAACGATTTCACAGGTTCATCTCGAGGATTTCCGCGGCACCCCCATGCTGACGTTCACCGCGTCTCCGATGGAAACGTGGGAGATGGTCGTCAAGGAGACGATCGACCGTGTGGGCGCATTTGGCATGATCCTGCTCCTGTTCCCCCTGTTCCTCTTCCTCTCTCTCTGCGTCAAGCTCACGTCCAAGGGCCCGGTCTTCTTCGTGCAGGAACGCGTGGGACTTCACAAACGCAGATTTCTCATCTACAAATTCCGGACCATGGTGCACAACGCAGAAGAACTTCTGGAGTCGCTTCAGGACAAGAACGAGCTTTCCGGCCCGGTCTTCAAGATCAAGGATGACCCGCGCTGCACGTTTGTAGGAAGACTGCTCAGGAAGACGAGCCTGGATGAGCTCCCGCAGTTGATCAACGTACTGAAGGGAGAGATGAGCTTCGTAGGCCCCCGGCCGCCCCTGCCCTCCGAGATCACCCAGTACGAGTCCTGGCAGTACAGGCGACTGAGCATGAAGCCCGGCATCAGTGGCTTGTGGCAGGTAAGTGGTAGAAATACCTTGGATTTCGAGAAGTGGATGAAGTTGGACCTTCAGTACATCGACAACTGGTCCTTGAAGCTCGACTTCATCATCATCCTGCGGACCCTTCCGGCCGTGCTGATCGGCCGCGGGGCATCGTAGCCCCGCCCCTCCGCCGATCGCTTCAGATAGCTCTCTCTTTCGTGCCCGTGTGCGTGCCCGAGCAAGTGCAAAATCAGGTATCCGGCAGAAGAGCCGGGCACGAAAACTGGGTCAACTCATGGGCGGCATGATGGCCCGCTCAGCACATCTCCTGAAACAGCCTGCCCCATTTGGTGCCCATCATCTGCTCCACGCGCTTCTTTCCCACAAAGGGATACCAGATCCCGTCATAGTAGGTCCGGGAGGCAAGATAGGACCAGGGCACGATCGGGGTACGCAGGAGCAGCTTCTCGAAGGGCTTGAGCAGGCCGTGATAGATCATCTTCTGGCCACGGCTCGCGAAGTTGTCCGTGCTGCGGAACTGCCAGTTCACCTTGGAGATGTCCTCCCCCACGATTTCGATCTCCCGGAAATCCCCACAACCCAGCCCCCTTTCGTGGGCGAGCCGGATGAAGTCCAGAGAAAGGGGGTCGAAGCCCATCATATGGGCGGAGACGGCATCGATAGCGACCATGTCTGCGCTCGCCAGAATCAGGTCCTTCTCATACGGAATCATGGCCCGCGGCCCGGCCCCGTCACCTACAAAGGTTCCATCCATCACGGCGAAAAGACCGGAAAAGATCTCTTTCTGAATCGTCAGGAGATCCACCAGGGTCTCGTGGATGGTCGCATGGGCCCAGTGTCGTTCGTGGTGCAGGAGCGCCCCGAAGGCGTTCTTCATCGCCCCGGTCATGGTCGTAAAGACGTGCGTCTTGACTGTGGGCAGATGGAGCATGTTCTCATCAAGGAACCGTTTCGGTATGTAAATCCCCTCGGGAAACACATCGTTCAGGGTGAGCATTTCTCCCTTCGGCTCGTACCGAATCCACTCGCCCCTCTGGATCAGTTGCTGGAAATCGCTCAGTTTTTCGGGTTGAAGGTGCACGTTTTCGAGCCCGTGCTTCCCAACGACAATCTGTTTTTGTTTATTGTTGACCTCCCCGATCTTCCCGTCCACCACGACCGTCCGGTTGTGACATCCGTAGATGTTTTCTTTGGGCACCCCGTCCTCCAGGAGCGTCTGGATCACCCCCTCCAGCTGCCAGGGCGTCGTTGAACATCCCGGATAGAAAAGTTGCCAGGAAACGTTGATCTTCAGGGCGATCTTCTTGTCCATGGCAAGAGACTTGTCGTAATCCGCCATCCGCATCAGCTTCTTGTAATCCTCGACCACCGTCTCCGGGTGGGTCTTCAGAACCGCCACCTTTGCTCTGGCCATCTGCTCGACTCCTCTTCCGCAGGCAAACGGGGCCGGCCTCGGTCACGGCCCGTCGCACCCACGATCCTGGCACACGTCTTTGGTTGCGCTTTGTTTAAAATTCTCTCCGTTTGTGGTACTAACTAGGATTCAGGATACCGAGGGTCCTCCCATACGTCAATCAGAGGGCCTCTGACACAACATCGACACAGGCTGCGCAATGGTCATTGAATGCCCGGGTTGTCACGAAACTTACACGGTCGACATGCCGTCCATGGCCCCCGACGGCGTCGAGATTCACTGCAAGAACTGCAACAGGACCTTCCTGATCCGGCCCCATGGGGCCCAGAGATCTGCGGAAGACCGAGTGGAAAGGACCTCGCCCCCCCCTGCCCCCTCCATCCCCTCGGACCGAAACGGACCCACCCTTTTCCCCGAGGAAACCGGCACCCCAACGGAGTTCGACGCATCCCTCTTCCTGCAGCGAGACGAAATCCCCTACTCGATCGTCCGGGCCTACGAAGAAATCGGCGACACACCCGTCTCGGCTCCTTTCGAGGAGCCGGAGGATGCCTCGCCCCCCCCGCCGGAAGGCGCTGAACCCCTCGACGCTGAACCGCCGGATGTTCTCCTTGACACAAGTGAGGAGGACGAAGTCGGTCAAATGGAAGAGCTCAGAGGGGGCGACTATTTCTCGACGCCTTATCCGATGGGCCGGGACCTTGTGGTCGGGCAGAAACGGCCGAAACGCGGGCTTCGGCGCTGGCTCCTGGGGGGCCTGCTTGCCCTCCTGGTCGCCTCCTTGGCCCTTCTTGCCGGCAAATGCGCGACCCAGGTGTCATGGGAAAAGTTGAAAAAACTCGGCCAAGGGGCCTTCTCCCTGCTTCCCTTGAACAAGCTCGACTCAGGAAAGATACAGATCTCCGATCTCAACGGCTACTTTCAGGACCGCGCGCGCAAGGAGGCTCCCGTCTTTGTCATCGAAGGGAATGTAACGAATGGATACAAGAGCCCCTGTCATTCCATACAGGTGAAGGGGATCCTGTTCGATGAGAGGGGAAATCCTGCGGCGGAAAAGACCGTGTACTGTGGAAACGTCCTGCCCGTGAAGCAGATCAAGTCCTCGTCTCGGAAGAAGATCGAGCAAAGCCTCCAGAATGCTTACGGGTCAACGCTGTCGAACTTCAATATCGAGCCCGGAAAATCGGTTCCCTTCATGCTCATCTTCTTTGATCCGCCGGGTAAACTCTCCGAATTCAGCCTAGAGGTCCACGAATACACCCTTCAAGACCAGAGTGGCGGATAGGCCCTCTGTGTGGGCCCTGTCTGTCTTGCACCTGTCATTCAACGGGGTCTAGTGCTGAGCGATCATTCAGCCTTGGACTTCTCTTCGGAAGGGGTGCTCTTCTCCTCGATCTCCTTGCTCGAAGGCGTGATATCGATTTCGTCCGGCTCCCGCGTCGCCTTCTTGAAGTTCTTGATCCCCTTTCCCAGCGCGCCTCCAATCTCGGGAAGTTTCCCTGCACCGAAGATCACCAGAATGATGAACAGGATGATGACAAGTTCGGTTGGCCCGACTCCGCCAAGCATTCCTCTCTCCCCTTCTATTCATCTGTTTGCAACAACGAGGGTTTTCTTTCTCTAATCAATTGTATAAAGGCTCTGCCCGAATTGCAAAGGTCCTGGTGTCCTGTCCCAGAAATACCTATGCTGCACGGTCCAGCCCGGGTTATTCCGTCTCCCTCGGCCCCAGCTTCCGGGCGAGCAATTTCTCGCCCTCTCGCTGTGCCAGCCCCTCGACTCGAAACTTCTTGCGCACCGTCCCCTGGCCTTTCTCGATCGAGACACGAGACGCCGGGACATCCAGCAAGCGAGCCAGCACGCGGCAGCAGCTTCGATTCGCTTCCCCCCGTTCCGGGACCGCCTTCACCTGGAGTTCCAGAAACCCCTCCCTGCCCCAACCCAGGACTCCATCCGCACGTGCCCTGGGCTTCACGCGCACCCAGAGGATGAAAACATCCCCTCCCTGTTTCCCCAGGGTCTTTGGGTTTGTCCCCAATCTTCCTCCGCTCCCTGCTTGACGAGGGCGATGCCTGGTCTCTCTCGTGAGCCTATATGACGCTGTCGCTATGTTTTCCGAGCAAAGCTCTCCTGAAACATAGCGACACCTCCAAGTCATCACGCTACAAGGACAGTTCCTCGGATCGTCGGGTCGCCATCTCCACCGCCTTCGTGATGGCCGCACGCACCGCGCCCTCTTCGAGTGCCTTCAAGCCCGCCACCGTCGTCCCGCCGGGGGACGAGATGATCTCCCTCAGAACGGCAAAGGGCTTGTCGAGCTCGGCGGCCATGCCGACACTCCCGCGGACGGTCTGCAGCGCCAAACGGGCCGCCACGTCTCGGGACAACCCCAAGTAGACCCCTGCGTCGGTCAGGGCTTCCAGAAAGAGAAAGACATAGGCCGGTCCGCTTCCGCTCAGGCCCGTCACGATGTTCAGGTGCTCTTCCTTGTCCACCACTACGGTCTCCCCCACCGAATCGAAGATCCCCAGGGAAACCTTCTTCGCTTCCTCCCCGATTCGGGGACGAAAATACAAGCCTGTCGCGCTCTCACCGACCAGGGCGGCCGCATTCGGCATGGCGCGCACGATCTTTCGCGCCTTGCCCGACCGCTCCCGAATCCAGCGCGTAGAAATCCCGGCTGCGATACTGATGACGAGCACGTGGGCGGACAAATGGGGACCGATCTCGTCCAGGACCGAGGCGATTTCCTGGGGCTTCACGGCCAGGAGACAGACATCCGCCTTCGATACGACGGGAACGTTGGCCTTGGCGACCCGGATCCCATACGCTTCCTTCAGCGCATCCCTGCGTGCCCCGTCCGGCTCCCCCACCTCGATCTGACTGCGCGTGTATGCCTTGGAATCAAGCAGGCCCCTCACCAAGGCCTCTGCCATCTTTCCCCCGCCGATGAAGGACAGGCGGAGTGATTTTCTTGCCTTCATATCTCCCCTTTCGACGATCAGGGTTGCCGCGGCCCAAACAGCGCCGTTCCAATCCGCACCAAGGTCGCCCCCTCCTCCACTGCCACCTCGAAATCACCGGACATCCCCATGGACAGCTCTTTCAATTCGACCCCCTGCGGTGCCGACGGCTGAAGCCGATCCCGCAGTCTGCGCAGCTGCGCAAAGTATGGCCTTGCCCCTTCCGGGTCATCGAAGAAGGGCGGCATGGTCATGAGCCCCACGCAGCGAAGGTTCTCGCAGGCCGCCGCTGCTTCGATCAGGCGCCGGGTCTGATCCGGGTCGGCCCCGGATTTGGTGGCCTCTCCGGCAAGATCCACCTGGACCATCACGTCCAGCCTCTTGCCCTCCTCTTGGGCACACCGCTGCAATTCCCTGACGATCTTCTCGCGATCCACGGTCTCGACGACGTCAAAGAGGCGGACCGCTTGTCTTGCTTTCTTGCTTTGGAGATTCCCGATCATGTGCCAGTGGACAGGGGACAGGATCTGCTCCTTCAGCCTCTGGGCCTCCTGCACATAGTTCTCCCCCAACACCTCCACGCCTGCCTCCACGGCCTCCAGTATCCGGTCGACCGGAACACGCTTGACCGCCGCGACCAGGCAGACCTCTGACGGTGCACGTCCGGATCGAAGGGCTGCTGCGGCAACCCTTTCCTGGATGTTTTCGAATCTCTCCCGGACCCCGGGGGCCATATAAGCCTCCCCTCACCTCGACACGGTTGGTGGTGTGTCGCCTGCGTTTTCTCCCGATTTCTGACAACTCCCCAGCAGTTCCTGATCACGGAAATCGTGCCCGTGTGCGAGCCCATGCCCGCATTCTAGGCCCAGGACGAACAACAGGCAACCAAGTGCCGTTCCTGCATTGGGCACCTAAATCGTCAACACCGGAGACAGAATTCCAGCGCCGCTGTCCTATCGGATGCCGTACATACGGAACAGCTCCCCGAGTCGCTCCATGGGAAGCCCTACCACATTGGAATAGGACCCTTCGATCTTGCGGACGAAACGGCCCCCACTCCCCTGAATCGCATATCCCCCCGCCTTGTCAAAGGGCTCTCCCGTCCGTATGTAGGCGTCCATTTCTTCCGGCTCGATCCTTCTCATCCAAACCTGCGTCCGAACCGCCTCCACGCGGCACACCGCTTGTTCTCGATTCAACAAACAAATCCCGGTGATGACCTCGTGCCGCCGATCCTGAAGCTGCTCCAGCATCCGGCGTGCGTGCTCTTCGTCCTCCGGCTTTCCGAGAACCGCTTCCCCCAAGACCACAATCGTGTCGCCGGCAAGGATCCAAGTCCCGCCGCCTCGGGGTTGCAGCCCGTCCGCGACCGATTCCGCCTTCTCTCGCGACACCCTCACGACGAAGGCGCCCGGTGTTTCGTCCCTGTCCCGGCCCTCGTCCACGTCGCTGGGCAGGATTCGAAAGGACCCCACCATCTCTCCCAAGAGTTGCGCCCTGCGAGGAGAGGCTGAAGCAAGAATGAGTTCGGCCATACAATGCAATCCCCTGTCCCGTGGAAATTCCTCGTGTTCCGTCTCCCGGAACAGATCTTGGCCGTCATTCGTCATTCGCTATTGGCTGTTAGCTATGAACTTTATGACAAAAGGCAAACCAGCTTGTCAATCCAGCCGCATATTGCGTGGAGTCTTCGGTGTTGCTTCTTCGGTGTTGCTTCTTGACCCGGACTATTCCGTGTGGTAGCTTCAGAAGATTGAGTCCTCTAGGACATAACGCTCTTCTCATCGGATCCGGCAACGATGGAAATCTGCACGATCCAATCGAAGAACCGCGAATCGTTCATCGACATCACCTCACAAGTCCAGGAATGCGTAGCAGCCTCCGGGATGCGAACCGGGCTCTGTGTCGTCCATGTTCCCCATACCACTGCAGCGGTCACTGTGAATGAGGGCGCCGATCCGTCGGTTCCGTCCGACATCCTCGCCTACCTTGCCGAGCGCGTCCCGCACCAGGGGTCTTATCGACACATGGAGGGAAACTCGGACGCCCACATCAAGAGCACCCTCGTGGGGGTCTCGCAAGTGCTGCCCGTAGAGGACGGCAGAGTGGTGCTGGGCACCTGGCAGTCGATCTTCTTCTGTGAGTTCGACGGCCCCCGAAACAGACGCTTCCACGTTCAACTCGTGAGGAACAGCAAGTCTTAGGGAGACAGACACCGTGCCAAGGCGGAAGAAAGAAGATCCAGACCCAGCGGCAGATAAGCTGATCAAGCGCTACGGAAATCGCAAGCTCTACGACACACAACAAAGCCGCTACGTCACGCTCGACGAAATTTCACAGATGGTGCGTAGAGGCGAAGAAATCCGCGTGGTCGACAACAGAACCCAGGAAGACCTGACCGCTGTTACGCTCACCCAGATCATGCTGGAGGAGCAGAAGAACAAGAACAACATCCTCCCCCTGTCCCTCTGCAAGAACCTGATACAGGAGGGGGGAGATTGCCTGTCGGACTGGTTGCAGAGGGGCAGAGAGTCGCTCAACACGATGCGAATGGAAACGGAAGAGCATATTACAAAGCTGATCGAAAAGGGGCACGGCACCAAGGAAGAAGGCACAAATCTGTTAAAGGACTGGTTCACGAGCCCGCAGAAGACCCTTGATCTCATCCAGAAGAAGATTGACGAACGAATCCGATACTTCTTCTACCACTTGACCGGTTTGGACGAACTGGAGAATCAGCTCCAGGAGCTGGAAAGCCAACTCGACCACCTGGAAGAAAAGCTGTCTCACAGCGACGGGTGAACCACGGAAAACCCGGCTCAAGACCCTTTCGATTCACGAACATGCGATCCCGTTGCCCTCGACCCTGTCAGGGATCGACTCGAGCCGCTCGTCGTGGGGATCCCACCCCGTCCACGTCGTTCAAGACCCGATCGATTGACAAAGGGAATTTCCCTCTGCTAGGGATGTTTTTCCACTTTCCGGTCCCTTCTCGAACCTCACCCACGGAAGGCTTTCGGGGCCTATGATGGGATACCCGGATCTCTTGGACAAAAGGCTGCTGATCGTCTCGGGCAAAGGAGGCGTCGGCAAGAGTGTGGTGGCCTCGACGTTGGCGTGGATGGCGGCCAACAAGGGAAAGCGAACACTCCTCGTGGAACTGGATACCGTCGCGTCCGTTTCCCGGATGTTCGGGAAGCCCCAGAAAGACGTATACCAGGAGACCCTCCTCCGGAAGAACCTGTCCTGTTTCTATGTGGAAGGGAAATCCGGGTTGGAGGAGTACCTCCATCTGGTCTTGAAAAGCAGGGTCTTCGTCCGTAGGATCGTTCGCACGCCGATCTATCGATACTTTGTCAACGTCGCTCCAGGGCTGAAAGAACTGATGGCCGTCGGAAAACTCTGGGACCTGGAGCAGAGGCGACTCCCCGGGACCGACCGTCCCTACTACGACCTCATCGTCGTGGACACACCGGCCACAGGCCATGTTGTTTCGTACCTCCAGATGCCGATGACAGCCGCGGAAACGGCGAAGGGATTCGTCAGGCGGGAGGCTCTCAAGGTGGCGGAACTGCTCCAGGATCCACTCAGGACTGCTTTCCATATCGTTACCACCCCGGCCGAAATGCCTGTCAACGAGGCAGTTGATCTCCACAAGACCGCCCGTTCCAGGCTTCACCTTCCGATCGGCTGCCTGTTCGTGAACCAAGTCTATCCTCCATTCTTCCAGGGCGCGGAAGCGGAAAGCTACCGCAGATGGAGGAGCGAACTGGAGGGAATGCCTGAGGCGGTGTCTCCGTCGCAAAGGGGGTGGGCAGAGAAGGAGAAGGCCATGCTTGCCTGTGCCGAGTCCTGGAACAGGACCCGGGCGACACAGGACACGTATCTGGAACGTTTATTCACCGTCTTCGGGGACCGGACGGCCCTCCTCCCCTTCGTCGGCGTTCCAGACGCCTCCATCGACATGATCCGGGCACTCGCGCGGTCGATCGAAGAGCCGGATGAAGTGATGAAAGGAAGGGCAATTGGCGAACCTGGATCTTGAAAGCCTGCTGCGGGGCAAGAAGATCGTCATCTGCTGCGGAAGCGGCGGGGTCGGCAAGACCACGGTTTCAGCCGCGCTGGGCGTGCAAGCCGCCCTGCTCGGCAGGAAGGTGCTGACGCTGACCGTGGATCCGGCAAAACGGCTCGCAGACTCTCTGGGCCTCTCCGAACTGGGCAACCAGGAGGCACTGGTGCCCCAGGAGCTATTCCTTCGGCACGGGAAGAATCCGACGGGAAGCCTTTACGCCATGATGCTGGATACGAAACGCACCTTTGACGAACTGATCGAACGGTACGCGCCGAGCGAGGACGTAGCACGTAACATCATGCAGAATCAGTTTTACCAGCACCTCTCCTCGGCCATGACGGGGTCGCACGAGTATCTGGCCATGGAAAAGCTCTACCAGATCCATTTGGAAAACCGGTACGATCTGATTGTCCTCGACACGCCCCCCACGAAACAGGCCCTGGATTTTCTGGAGGCGCCGAACCGGGTACGCGCTTTCTTCGACCGAAACATCAGCCAGTGGTTTCTCAAGCCCTATCTGACCATGAGCCGGCTGAGCCTCAACCTCTTCAACCGGACCGCGGGTACGGTCCTCCGCCTTGTGGAACGTTTTACCGGAGCGGAGTTTCTCCATGACGTGTCTGAGTTCGTTACAGGGCTCGCCGACTCGTTCGACATCTTCCGGAGTCGTGCGGAGGAGGTGGCGCATGTCCTGCGCGGGAAACAGACGACCTTTCTGCTCGTGACGGCCACCGACCGGAGTGCCCTGGAGGAGGCGGCCTATTTCTATGACCGGATTCAGCAAGCCGCTCTGCCCTTCGGCGGAATCATTGCCAACCGTTTTCATGCCTTCCCGGTTCCGGGGGCGGCAGAGGGTCCGTCTCGCCATGAGCAAGCATCCCTGGATGCCGACGTCTCTTACCTCAGTGAAGAGCGGGGGCTCCCCCTCTCGGTGGCCCATCAACTCGTGGAGAACTTCGATCGCTACGACAAACTGGCCAGGAGAGACCAGAGCGTCCTCAAAGAGTTTGCTCGAAGGTCACCCGGGCAGGTCCCCGTCCTGACGGTTCCCGCCTTTGACGAAGACGTCTTCGACCTGGACGGCCTCCTGAAGATGGATGAACACCTCTTCCCTTCGCCGTCTTGATATGATGACAACGTTGTGGTAAGGGTTGGTTTCAGGTTGTGCCTGCGAAATCGTTCGAGTCCCTGCTCCAGCATCTGCCTTTGTATTCGCCCAAAAGCTCGAGGAGTCTGTCCCCCATGGTATGGGTCACAATTCTATTCTGTAACTTCTGCACCGCCATTCTCAGCATCATCCTCGCGAAAAAGAAGCACCGCCCGGCTCTGATGTGGTCCCTTGTCACACTCCCTTTCGGCGTGGTCGCCCTGTTCGTCCTCCTGGCCCTTCCGGCTGTTGAGGAAGGCGGAAGCCAACAACAGGCTGATCAATCCACCTGACGTTGTTTCCTCACAGCCGGTGCTTCTTCGGCCTCTTCTCAATCGTCCTCGTCCTCCTCCTCGCCCTCGAGCGGAAGGGAGGGGGGTAGGCCGGCACCTAATACCCAGGCCCCGGCACGACGGCCACTTGCCGCCACCCTCAATGGAAGAAAGCCCCTGATCTTTTTCGAGGAGGAGGAGGAGGAGGAGGAGGAGGAGGAGGACGAAAAAGGAAGTCGGGTACAGAATCACACCTCAGAGCTGCCCGATCCAAGCATCCATATCCCGAAGCGCCCTCTCGGACTGAGCCTTCCGCCGGTCCTTGCGGGAAAGACGGCGCCCTTCGTCCGGCAGGGCAGGGAAAATCCCGAAATTCACGTGCATGGGCTGAAAGGTGTCCGGGTCCGCCTGGACAATGTAGCGGACCAGGGCACCCAGACTCGTGGTTGGGGGCGGCAACGCCAGCGGCGCCCCCTTGGACCACCGGGCAGCGTTTCTACCCACGAGCAGACCGGTGGCGGCGGATTCGATGTACCCCTCCACCCCTGTGAGCTGGCCGGCAAAGAAGATCCTCGGATCCGTCTTCAACTGAAGCGTGGGCAGGAACAAGCTTGGCGCGTTCAGGAAGGCGTTTCGATGCACGCTCCCAAACCGGAAGAAATGCGCGTCCTCCAAGCCTGGAATCATCCGAAAGACCCGTTTCTGTTCGGCCTGCGTCATCTTTGTCTGGAAGCCCACCATGTTCAGCAGGCTTCCCGCCGCATTGTCCCTTCGAAGCTGGACGACCGCACAGGGCCTCTTGCCTGTCTTCGGATCGATCAGGCCCACCGGCTTCATCGGCCCGTACGCGAGGGTCTCCCTTCCCCGAGCCGCAAGATCCTCGACGGGCATGCACCCCTCGAACGGGGGGATCTCCTCGAAGTCCCGGGGAGAGACCTTCTCGGCATCGAGGATTTCTGTTACGAACCGATGGTAGGTCTCTTCGTCCATCGGACAGTTCAGGTAATCCGCCCCACCCTTATCGTAGCGGGAGGCCCAGTAGGTCTTTTCGTAGTCAATCGAATCGGCGGCTACGATCGGTGCAATGGCGTCGTAGAAATAGAGGGCATCCGCATCGGTCAGATCCTGGAGAGCCTTGGCCATCGCCTCGGACGGAAGCGGCCCGGTGCAGATCAGCACCGTTTGCGGTTCCGACGGAATGATTGTGGCCTCCTCCCGGACGATCCGGACCCCCTCGTCCTCGAGAATCCGGGTAACCCTTTGGGCGAACACCTCCCGGTCTACGGCAAGGGCGGAACCTGCCGGCACGGCCGTCTCTTCGGCCACCGACATGATCAGGGAATCGAGCCTGCGCATCTCCTCCTTCAGGAGCCCGGCGGCGGTTTCGACAGACTGGGAACGCAGGGAGTTCGAGCAGACAAGCTCCGCGAGAGACTCGGACCGGTGAGCCGGGGAAAATCTCTTTGGCTTCATCTCGACGAGTGTCACACGGACATCCGCCCGACGGGCCTGCCACGCGGCTTCGGCGCCGGCCAGCCCCCCACCAATAATCAAAATCTCTTCGGAAGACACGGTTCCATATCCAATCAACCCTGCAAGAAGGGGATTCGATCTACAAAAACAATTTAATATCAGCAGTTTACAGATTATGAGGTGGGTTGGCAACACCTGATTGGGCACCACTGGATTCACGATTTCACGGGTGCCATCGACTCCATCCCGAATGACAAGTTCTGTCCGGGAGGACGTGAGCTCACCGCTCAGGTCTGCTTATCCGGGCGGTGTTCTTGCGGTGGAAAAGGAGAGGAGACTCTTATCCATCCAGGATGCGTCGTCCTCTGTTCACGGGCATCTACTTATTCTTCTTTTCCTTTTTCAACTTTCGCTTTTCCTTGAGACCAAGCTGAGCCTTCTTCTGGTGTTCCCTCTTGCCCTTATCCTTCTTTCCCTTATCACCCATTTTTGTTTCTCCTTTCCTGCCTGTATCGAGAGAGAAGCACATTACTTCTTCGCGGGGGGATCGTCATTTCCTCGAGCAAAGGCGGGCGTGATGATCAACCATAAAAGGACGGGCAGTGCACATCGTCGCAGATTATCTTTCATGGCTCTCCCGGCAGAACTTCTGGAGGAGACCTCAAGGCAGGAGCACAGGGTGGAATGGATGCACTCCAGAGGGGAAGCCTCTGGATGTCAAGAAGGTCACGACGCCTGCCGATCCGTCACTTCACCAGCCCTTCGATCAAACGCGCCGCCTCGGGAGCACCTCCATAGGAACGCATCTTCGCACTGATCTCTTTCGCGTTCTTCCTGTACGTTGGGCCGGACAGTACCTTCCTTACCTTTGACCGCAATTCGTCCACAAACCCGTCTCTCATTCGTGTCTGTTTCAGAACTCGCCGCACTCTTGCACGTATTTCGTACATCAAGATACTCTTGTCTCCGGTCGAATACTCGGCCGGCAAAACAAACTCGCCGGCACCGACGGCAGCTATGTGGCGGGCATTGCTCTCCCTCTCGGAGAAGGTTGGAATGACAACCGCGGGTGTCCCCGTGTAGAACCCGGTCTGGGAGGATCCGAAGCCCCCGTGGTGAATCATGAGGTCACATCTTCTCGCCAGGGACAAGCCCGGGACAAAAGAGGCGCAGTGAAAATTGGCAGGCAGCGGCAGAAGCTTCTTTGGCAGGTCATATTGTCCCCTGGTGAGCACAATCTGCATATCCTCGTCCTTCAGGGCGTCTATGCAGGCCTCCAGCACTACGCCTGAATCGGCCCATGCGCTCGCAGGGCCATATCGGGGATTGGCGGAATACACCCAGACGATCGGTTTGTCCGTACGCAACGCATCGAACCATCCCGGTAAATCTCCATCTTCTTGTTGCCACAGGATGGCCCCAATATGTTCCGCCTTCGCATGGTCCGGGAGAGGGTCTGTTTCCGGGATCCCCAGGACGAGCGTCAAGTCGCCTACATTGAACTCCGCCGTCGTGCTCACCGGTTCGAGGCCGTATTCTCCCAGCAATTTGTTTACTACAGGGACCGGCGTAGGCATATCTCGCATGCGTTCTTTCCACCACACAAAGCCCCGGCTTGCCGGGTGCATGTCCGCCTGTATGATCGTTGCGAGTGGTTTTCCAAGGACCCTGGCCGCCATGGCTGCCCAGAGGTTCCAGGCATCTACCACTACATCCACTTCATGTTCTTCCATCACCCTCATAAAGGCCTCGCAAGTACAACGCGAGTAGCCTTCATTCAAGGCCAGGGTAAGGGCATACAGGTGGTCCATGTCCCATACTTCCGAAGTGCTCGGCGCGAACTTGCCGGGCAGGGCCTGCCCGTACTTCTTCAAGAAGGACCCGACACTTCCGAAATCCCTCTTCATTTGCCCGGATTGAAGGAGCCGAAGGAACTGTGTCAGGCTGGGCCTTCCGAAGGACCCGAGATACATGAGAGGGTGGTTGAGCCGCAGGTTCTCGATCCCGGCTTCCTCGATGACCTTGCCCGGTATGCGGGCAGGATTGCAGAAAAAAACCTTGTGCCCCTGCTTCTCCAGTTCCTTGGCAACGGGCAGCGTGCGGGTGACCAGGCCGAGATCTTCAGACATGAGTGTGGTGAACAGGAATCGCTTCGGCCGCGGGACCCTCATGTCTCTTCCGCGGCCTCCTTCTTCGGCTGCGACAAGACCCCTCGATGGGCGGGACAGTCTTTGCGGCTGCAGTAGAGGACCGGGTTTCCTTCTTTGTCGACGCGGCTGAGCAGATAGGGGGCCCCGCAGGCCTCGCAGGGGGTCGGAACCGGACGATTCGGGACGGAGTTCTTACACTTCGGATACTGGTCGCAGCAATAGAAGAGACGGCCGTTCCGGCCCGCCCTCTCCACGAATTCCCCCTCTTCGCAACGATCGCAGGGAACACCCACACGATACGGTTTTGCCTCCTTACAACGTGGGTAGCTCGAACAGGCCCAGAACCGATTTCCGGTCCGTGCTCTCTTCACGATGAGCTTTCCCCCGCATTTCTCACAGGGCTGCTCCTGCCCGTCCGTCTCCTCCTCCGGGGCCTCACCCGGACGATCCAACGGCCGGGTGTAGCGGCATTCCGGATACCCCGTGCAGGCGAGAAAAGGGCCGTACCTGCCGTGCTTGACCTGGAGGGGGAGATCGCACTGGGGGCAGCTCTGGTCCTCGACCGTTTCTTCCTCCTTTATCCGGATCTTGCCGTTCTCATCCCGCTCGAAGGACTTGCCGTTCTTGCATTCCGGAAAGCCGGAACATGCCAGAAAGGGCCCGGTGGCGCTGAACCGGATGACCATCGGCTTGCCGCACTGATCGCACTCGATGTCGGTGGGCGTGCCCTCCTTCCTCACGTCGAGCATCTCGGTCTTGGCACGCTCCAGGTCCTTCTCGAATGCCTCGTAGAAGGTCGCGAGCACCTTCATCCAATCCTGCTGCCCCAACTCGATCGCGTCGAGGGAAGACTCCATGTTGGCCGTGAACTCCACGTTCAGGATGTCCGGGAAGTTGTCCACCAGCAGCTTGTTCACCAGCTCACCCAACTCCGAGGGCATCAGTCTGCGCTCCACGAGATCTACATACTGGCGGTCACGGATGTTGCTGAGAATCGCTGCATACGTGGATGGACGGCCAATGCCTTTTTCTTCCAGGGCCTTGATCAGGCTGCTTTCCGTGTATCGCGGGGGCGGTTGTGTAAAATGCTGCTCCAACTGGATCTCTTTGTTTGCCAGGACCTCCCCTTCCTTGAGCTCCGGCAACAGGGTGTCGTCCGTTTTCCCTTTCGCATCGGACTCCGATGTCTCTTCGTAGAGTTTGCGATATCCGTCAAACCGGAGTACCGACCCGGTGGCACGAAACAGGTAGTCTCCCCCCTCAATGTCGACCCGGGTCTGGTCGAGTTCGGCAGGCTTCATCTGGCACGCCACGAAACGTTTCCAGATCAACTGATACAGCTTGTACTGTTCCGGAGTAAGAAAGGACTTGATCTGCGAGGGCTCCCGATCGACGGAAGTGGGTCGAATCGCTTCGTGGGCGTCCTGGATCCCCTTCTTTTTCGACTTGTACACACGAGGGGACGCCGGAAGATACGAAGGGCCTATCTTGTCCTTGATATAGGATCGAGCCTGTTGGACCGCCTCCTCGGAGATCCGGGTGGAATCGGTCCGCATGTACGTAATCAGCCCCTCGGGCCCCTCTTCCCCCACGGGGACCCCTTCGTAGAGCTTCTGGGCAATCTTCATCGTCCTCTTCGGGGTAAATCGATAGGCTCTCGAGGCCTCCTGCTGGAGCGAACTCGTGATGAAGGGCGGGGGCGGATTCCGTTTCGTTCGCTTCTTCTCGATCTTCTGGATCCGGAAGGTCTCGGATTCGAGCCTCTTCTTGATCTCGGAAGCGTGCTCCCCATCCGGCACGTTCGCCTTCTTGCCCTTGATCCGTAGCAGGGTGGCAGTAAACGGGGGAGGCTGGCCTCCTTCGAGCAGGACGTGGACGGTCCAGTACTCTTTTGACTCGAAGCGACGTATTTCCTCTTCCCTTTCGCAGATCAGCCGCACCGTAACCGACTGGACCCTGCCGGCGCTCAAGCCCCTGCGCACCTTTTTCCAGAGCAGAGGGCTGATCAAGTAGCCCACGAGCCTGTCCAGGATCCTTCGCGCCTGTTGTGCATCGTACTTGTTGCGGTCCAGCACGATCGGATTCTGAAGGGCGCTCTGGACCGCCTTCTTGGTAATCTCATGGAACATCACCCGAAGGGTCTTCTTGTCCGGGGTCACCTCGTCCGCCACGTGCCACGCGATCGCCTCCCCTTCCCGGTCCGGGTCCGGGGCCAGATAGACGGCGTCCACCTTCTCCGTCGCCGACTTCAACTCCTTGATGACCTTCCATTTCCCTGAGATGACGCTGTACTTGGGCTTGAATCCATGTTCAATGTCCACCCCCAACTCTCTCGGGGGGAGATCCTTGATATGCCCGACGGTGGCAACAACGGAGAACGATGGATCCACGTAGCGAGACAAGGTCCTCGCCTTCGCAGGGGACTCAACAACCAGAAGCGATTTTCCCATGATGGTTCCTCAAAACATCCTGTGGTCGTTGTCTATGCAAGCTTGGAGCGTGTTTTTCTGTGTTTTTTCACTCTGTACGGAGATACCGACTCCCCGGCAGCCTCCTCACTCTTCCAAGAACCTCGAGTTCTGTCAATAGCGTCGCCATCTTTTCACTCGGCCAACCCGTGCGTTCGATGAGTACATCCACACAAGTACCCTCATCGCTCAGGTGTCCGATGAGTGTCTCTCTTTCGACCGCCCCCTCCTCCGGGGCCGCCTTCTGCGGGGCGCCCGAGCGGACAGCATGGCCGGTACAAATCCCCGGTTTCAGGAAGAAACCGCCTTTGCCCTGAAACGGAAATTCCTCCAGGATGTCTTCAATGCCCTCCACGAGCTTTGCCCCCTCCTTGATCAGTCGATGCGTCCCGCGGCTCACAGGGGACCGAACATCGCCCGGGACGGCAAACACCTCCCTGCCCTGCTCCAGAGCGGTCCGCACGGTGATCATGGTCCCGCTCCTCTCGGCGGCCTCGACAACCACTACGCCGAGCGCCATCCCGCTTATGATGCGGTTCCTCCGGGGAAAGTTCTTGGCAAAAGGCTCGGTCCCCGGAAGGAATTCGGAAAGGAGCGCACCCCGGTCGAGAATCTTCTCGAACAATTTCTTGTTTGCCTTCGGATAGACCACATCCACGCCGGTTCCCAGCACAGCAAGGGTGCGGCCGTCATCCTCCAGTGCGGCCCAGTGGGCAGATGCATCCACCCCCTTGGCCATTCCGCTCACGATGCTGAACCCGTGGTCCACGAGCGCACGGACGAGCCGGCCGCAGACGGAAACCCCGTAGGCGCTCGCCTTTCGCGACCCGATGACAGCGACGGCTCGTTCGTCTTCGGGCCGGATCCATCCACGGACGAAGAGCACGGGCGGAGGGTCGGGTATTTCCCTTAGACTCACGGGGTATTCCTCGTCTTCGAAAGACACGAGGCGCACCCCGGTCGCTTCCGCCGAGGCCACTTCGTCCGCCACGGAAGGGTCGTCCCGTACGGAGATCAGGGCATGAAGGGTTTGGGGTTGCAGGCCGGGGACCTCTCGAAGCTTCTCTGGAGAGGCTTGGAGAATCGCCTCCGGAGAGGGCAAGGATCGAAAGAGGGCCTGTGTTGGAAAACGGCTGCTGGCAAGGGCAACGCGTGCCAGCTTGAAACGGGCAGTCCCGGGGTTCAACGAGCTTGCTCTTCGACCGATTCTATTCCGTCCGTGCGCGGACACGATCGCCGGCGGAGAAGGCGCCCTGGGCGTTCGTCACCAGGGCCGTGGAGGTCCCCTTCTCTGCATGGATCACGACCACAACGGCCAGCCTTGTGTCCGGCAAGGTCAGTTTTCCGCTTCCCGAGGGGTTCTTCACCGTTCTGGCCGGTTCCAGAACCCAGAAGGTGTCTCCCACCTGCACGCCTTCCTCGACCCCCTTGTCGATGAAGACGACATCGAACTCGGACAACAGATCATCCGTCCTCAGCCCGGCCACGACCCAGCCGTCGAGCTCTCTTTTCGAAGGGTTCGAATAGATCTCCTTGGGAGGAGGGGCGCCCTTCCGGATGAGGTCGCCGGCCTCGACGGCATACTGCGAAATAATGATCATCCCACGCGTCACGCCGTCCTGGGGCTGCCCCACGGCCCGGGCGTAGCCCAGAATGCCGTACAGGGTACCCATCTTCTCATTCGTCTCCGGGTGCCGAATCTCCCTGAGCCCCCTCAATATTTGATAGGGGCCTGTGTACGAGGCATCGGCGCCCTCCGGCAGCTGGAGATAGACTTCATCCCCCTGGGCAAGCAGGACCTTGTCATCTCGTGCGGCAACCACCCTTCCCGCCTTTCCTGTAGCCTCATCCGACAGGAGCGCGGTGTCCGCCACCCTTCTGGAGATGAACAGGGTGGACACGCTGGGAACGGCAGAGGGAGCGGCCCGAACCGCCGCCTGCTCGGGAGCCACGGCCGCATCCGCCAGATACCGCCCCGCAATCGACGCCAGATAGATGGGATCGCCGGGATAGATCCAGTGCGGATTCGCAATATGGTCGTTGTGGCCCCACACGGCAGGCCATAAGTAGGGGTCCTCGTAGAAGTGGTCCGTGATATCCCAGAGGGTGTCGCCTTCACGAACGATGTAGTAGGCCTTTGTCTCCGACAGGGGCTCTCCCGCTATCACCTTCTCCAGGGCCACGATGCCGAACATGCAGAGGCAAAGGATGAATGGGGACACCAGGGAAAAGAGAATCCTTCGTCTTTTCGGGTTCATTTTTGTACACCCTTTCTTCTTCGTATGGTTTTCCCATCCGGTTTGATGATGTGCCTTCTTACTTGTTCGGACAAAAGCACTGAATCCTGAACAGAAATTCTATCAGAGAACGACAAAAGGAGGAAGCTATGATTCTCTATCCGCTCCTGTTTTATCCGGAACGACCCTTCCAGCGCAAGAATGCAAAATATGTGCCCAATTAGACATTTCCCAGTCTCCGGCACCGATCACCTTCCTGCATACCCTTCCCTCGTGATCCAGGATATAGGTCTCCGGAAACCGAATGGTCCCGAATCGCCTTGCCAGCGAACCGCCCGGGTCCAAATAGACGGGGATCGCTGTCCCCCAGGATTTCAAGAAGTCCCCGATCCTCGCCGGCCGCTCGTTGTCCACGCAGACAGCAAGCAGGGCAACCTGCCCCTTGTCGAGTCCCTCGACGAATCGCTGCAGCCCCGGCAATTCGACCAGACAGGGAGGGCACCAGGTCGCCCAGAAGTGAAGAAAGACCACCTTGCCGTGGAGATCTCCGAGCGAAACGGACCCGCCCTTCAGGTCCTCCAGAACAAAATCCGGCGCCTTCTGGCCTACCTGCACGGGTCGAGTGCATTGGAGCAGGAGGAACGCCACCAGGACCCAACCGAACTTGCCTCTCTTGTCGATTCGTCCAGGCCCCTGCGCGTCCTCGGCACGCCTCCAAGGAGATGGCGTCGACATCCCTTTCCTTCCGTTTTCCGAGCCCTCACGTCTGCCCACGGACGCCCGTTCCATGTCCCCTCAGATCCGCATTGCATTCAACGGAAAAATCGGCTATGAATGCAACTGTTGGGAACCCTGCGGCCGGGATGAACTGCCAGAAGGGAGGCCGGGCATTGACCGTTGCAAGATGGATGTCCCGCAACGTGATCACCATCAAGCAGGCCGATCCCGTGTCGCTTGCCTTCGAACTGCTGCTCACGAACGACATCCGCCATCTTCCTGTCCTTTTCCGGAGAAAACTCGTCGGCATCATCACCGATCGCGACTTGCACGAGGCCCTGATCCCCTCGGACCCTGATCGCACGCACCGAAGCATGTATCATACCGTGAAAAATATCAAGGCAAAAGAGATCATGACACCGAATCCGATCACCATCGGGCCGGACGCGCCCGTGGACCAGGCTGCACAGATCTTTTTCGACCGGAGGATCGACTGTCTGCCGGTGAAGGATGGGAAGGGAAAGCTCGTCGGAATCCTGACATCCACCGACATTCTGAAGGCCTTCCTGGAGCTCAGGGAAATCCTGGGAGGGGTACAGAAGATCGACATTGTCATGGATGCGAAAGAGTATGAGGATGTCTTGGAGTTTCTGCACAGCCGGAAGGTGTCGGTCGTCAGCGCAGGAATCACACCACACAACGACCTGAAACGCACCGTCTTTTCCTTCCGCTTGAAGGATGCGGACCCGGAGAAAGTGCGGTCCATCCTGCGAGAGAAGGGCTACTCGGTCCTCCCTGAGAATTGACCCCCCCGGCAAGGGGCGCTCGACAGGAACCGGTCAGGCTGTTGCCCAAACCCAGCAGAGTTCATCGGTTGGGTTCAGGGGGCAGGGAGAGTTCGGGGACAGGCACCCATTTGGGCAACAGCCCGGTTCACCTTGACAGGACCTCCTGTTTTCATGTAACTGACCGAATAGACGGACTGTCACGCAAGCAATGGATGGAGGGGAGGCGAGCAATGGAAGGAGGGATCAGGCCCATGGAATTCCCGAAGTGCCGGAAGTGCAATCAAGGCGTCCTTATTCCGCTGTCTGATTTCGGACAGGATGGTGCCCCGATCATGTACAAGGCCTGGGTTTGTACAGATCCCGAATGCGGCTTCCATATCAGGATAGATCGGGGAGAAATCAGCATTGGAAAGTCGATTCGGCCTTCAACTCGCTAGCGAGACTCCCACGAGGCCCTTCGAGCCAGCAAGGAGGACGGCAACCCAAGAGGCGCGGTCAACCGATGAATCCGATGGGGGAGGAACAGGCGCCTCCCCTTTTCCTTTTTCGGACTTTCCTCTCCTGCAACAATAAACGTACCACACTCGCACCAAGAAAAAGCATTCAGGGGGTGGTCCCATGACAGGGGCAAAGACCTACTTCGTGACGACTGCGATCGATTATGTGAACAACCTGCCACATATCGGTACGGCCTACGAGAAGATTTGTGCGGACGTGATCGCCCGGTTCAAGCGGTTGGAGGGGGAGCCCGTCTTTTTCCTGATGGGGAACGACGAGCACAGCATCAATGTGAAACGAGAGGCACAGGCCAGAGGTCTCGAGCCGCATACTTACTGCGATCAGATGGCGGATCAGTTCAGGCAGATCTGGAAGAGCCTGGGGATCTCCTACGACGCCTTCATTCGTACCACAGAAGAAAGGCATGCCGAGGCGGTCAGCAAGCTCTTCCAGAAGATCCACGAAAACGGAGACATCTATCCATCGAAGTACTCCGGGCTCTATTGTGAATCCTGTGAGACATTCTACCGGGAGAAGGACCTTGACGACGGGAAGTGCCCACAGCATGGGAGCGAACCGAAATGGATCGAGGAAGACAACTATTTCTTCGCCCTTTCCCGGTATACGGAGAAGATCCTGACGGTCATCGAGGAGAAAAGGCTTCTCATTCTTCCCGAGATCCGCAAGAACGAAATCATGAACGTCCTGCACGGCGGGCTGGAGGACATCAGCATTTCGCGCTCCTCCTTCGATTGGGGGATCCCCCTGCCGATCCAGCCCGACCACGTGATCTACGTCTGGTTCGATGCCCTGATCAACTACATATCGGCCATCGGCTTCGGCTGGGATGAGGAACTCTTTCCGCAGTTCTGGCCTGCCGACATGCACATCATCGGAAAGGACATCACCCGCTTTCACTGCATCATCTGGCCCGCCATGCTCCTGTCCGCCGGCCTGGAAGTACCACGCATGGTCTTTGGGCACGGCTTCGTCGACCTGAAGGGCGAGAAGATGAGCAAGACCCTGGGCAACGTCGTCAACCCCATGGACATCGTCGACGTGTACGGGCCCGACGCGCTCCGGTACTACTTGCTTCGCGACAGCAGCTTCGGCAAGGACGGCAACTTCACGTGGGAGAACTTTCTGGAGCGCTACAACGGGGACCTGGCCAACGATTTCGGGAATCTGCTCCAACGGGTCCTCACCATGATCCGTCGCTACCGCTCCGGAACGATCCCCGCCGCCCATGCGCTCGAGCAGGAAGACGAGGCGCTCAAGAAGGACTGCCTGGCTCTCTGTTCGGATGTCCGAACCTTCCTGGACCCTACGCGGGGGGATGTCGATTTTCACCTCGCCCTGGCCCGCCTCTGGGAGACGATTCGCCACACCAACCAGTACATAGATCACACGGCTCCCTGGGCCCTGCAAAAGGAGGGGGCAGAGGACCGACTGGACACGGTCCTTTCCTCTGCGGCAGAGTCCCTGCGGATCATCGGGGCGGTGCTGTCCCCCTTCCTGCCGGATGCCGCGAGCGGGCTCTTCGAGCAACTGGGCCTGCCGGACCGCCCGGACAAACTCCCCGCCGAGGCGGCCACGACCTGGGGACAGATCCCGCCGGGAACGAAGGTAAGGAAGCCCAAACCCCTCTTCCCGCGTATCGTGGCGGAGGAGGAAGGCTCGGAGTCCCCCGACAAGTCGAAACCGAAGAAGAAGGGTACGGGAAAAAAGAAGGAGGAGGAAGAGGTAACGATCGACCAGTTCGACAAGTTCGATCTTCGCTCCGGCAAGATCCTCGAGGCAGAGCGGGTACCGAACACGGAGAAGCTCCTGAAACTGACCGTGGATATCGGGGAGCAACGAACGATCGTGGCCTCCATTGGAAAGGCGTTTTCCCCGGAAGCTCTCCGAGGGCAGACCGTGGTCGTAATCGCCAATCTGAAGCCCGTCCGAATCCGCGGGATCCTGTCCGAAGGCATGCTTCTGGCTGCCGGGACCGACCCGTCACTGTCCCTGGTCACCCTGTCGGGGCAGGTTGCCCCGGGCGAGAAGATTCGCTGATGGGAAAAGGCTGCCCATACGGGCCCGTAACCGCAAAGCAGAATCAAGATTCACCATTATTCCGGAGGTCACCGCATGACCCGTAACCGAAAGGTAGAATCAAGATTCGCCATTATTCCGGAGGTCACCGCATGACCCGTAACCGAAAGGTAGAATCAAGATTCACCATTATTCCGGAGGTCACCGAGGGATGACTCGTCAAGTTCGCTTATGCTGTGCATGGTCTGTTCTCTTCTTCTTCCTGTTCACCCTCTTCTCCCCTGACCAAGCATTCTGCTTCGACGAGGACACCCTGGTGACAGCGGCCATCGTCTCGGGGATCACCCTCGGCGTGGCCCTGATCGTGGTTCTTATCGCGGGCACGGTGCGGGATATGAAGAGAGACCGGGACGAGGAGGATGAAGACGATGATGTATGGACACGAAGCCCCGTACTCAGGACCCTGGGATACAGGTATATGGACGACCCTCTGTTCGGACGATCACCCGTCCATCCCGAGGGGCTCGCGGGCGAACAGGAGCTCGAAGCCTTCCTGGCGGGGAAGGTCGACAGGGTCCGGTTCGAAAGCCCGTACGGCCGGTCTGCGCCGGATCCCGTCCGCTTCAGGCTGGGCGGCATGCCCACGGGATTTTCCCTCTCCTATCCTGGGGCCGGCCGGGAAGGGAAACCGCCTCCTTTATCGCTCTACCGATCCTGCCTGATCGAATATGAAACCGGAGGTACACAGGGAACGACTTAGGACTCGTAGCACGGAATCCCACGAGTCGCTCAGCGGGGAGGAACCCCGGACACGTTCTCCAGACGAATCAGGTCCCCTTTGCGAACGGCGTGATGGGCAACAAACCCACCTGTAACTTCGAGTACGTACCTGGCTGGAGAGCGTGGAGCATAACGCGGGCAAGGCTCCATCGGGCAGGGGGGCGCACGTTCGAACAGATCGACGATGATCCCCTCTGTGGAGAGAAAGAGGATGTCGAGGGAAAGGTAGGTGTTCTTCATCCAGAAAGCGGGCCGACCGGATTCCTCGAAGACAAAGAGCATGCCCCGGTCTTCGTCCAAATGGCTGCGAAACATCAAGCCCCGGTTCCGCTCCCTTTCGGTCGCCACAACCTCCAGGAGGACTCTTTTCGGGCCCCCGGGGGTCGAAAAAACAGCACCGGACTCCCGGCCGGCACAACCGGCCAAAAAGATACAGATAAGCACAAATTGGACAAAGCGCGGCTTAGTCACTGAAAACAAAAGAGAAAACCGAACCGAGAGGGCCTGGTTCCAGTCTAATTTCATCAGGGACCCCGTCCAGAAAGATGCTTGCTTTTCAGAGAGTACCTTTTTATAATTGCACATCAAATCTCTTTCAAAATAGAGATCTTTCAAGAAATAGGCGATAAACTTCTCAAACAATTCGGACCTACGTCTGCCCTGCTATGTGGAAAAAGTACCTCTGGATCAAAAACCTGGTCTTCTTGTGCTTCTTCTCGTACCTGATGGCCAAGATCGGCAATACGATCCTGCTTGCCAATCTGCCCGCCCCTCAGCCCGATCTGAGCCGGGACTCCCGCCAGGGCTACGTCGAGCGCAAGACGACCGCCAGCAAGTCCTTGCGACTCTATAACCAGATCTCCAAAGGGAATGTCTTCAACAGCGCCTACGCGGGCGAACCGGAGGGCGGCAAGCCCAAAGAAGCGTCACAGAGCACCGCCCCGCTGAAAAAGGCAGACCTGAATGTCGAGTTGATCGGGACCGTTGTGGGCGCCCCCGAGAACTCCTTCGCCATTATAGAAGACCATCAGAGCCGGAAACAAGAGCTCTACCAGGTAGACGACATGGTCCAGGACCAGGCCCGGGTGGTATCCATTTCCCGCTGCAAGGTCATCGTGCTCAGGAACGGCTCGGAAGAGATCATCGAGTGCCCCGACCCGGACGCCAAGACCAAGAAGAGGCCCTCCCCCGTACGTTACACAGGCGCCACAAAGAAGGAACAGGGGTACGCGGTCAAGAAGGTATCCGATTCCGAGTTCGTGGTCGACGAGGCGGAGGTGGAGAACGCCCTGGGCAACATCAATCAACTGTTGACCCAGATCCGTGTGGTCCCGAACTTCCAGGACGGCAAGGCGGATGGATTCAAGGTGTTCGCCATCAAACCGGACAGCATCTTCGCCAAGGTGGGGTTGAAAAACGGTGACGTAATCCGCAAGGTAAACGACAACGACATCACGTCACCGGAAAAGGCCTTTCAGATATTCAATGAACTGCGAAACGAGAAGAACCTTTCGATAGAAATTTCCCGGAGAGGACAGACGCAGTCCTTCAGTTATGAGATCCGTTAAGGGAAACCTCAAGGCAGGGAGTTTTTGATGGACAGAACAAGACTCGGGATACGATTTGCCATTCTGTTCTTTGTGGTGGCCTACCCTTTTCTGTCAGGCCCATCCCACGTCTTCTCCCAGGAAGGAGCGAATCCCGACTACGGCGAGGCCATGATCACCATGGACTTCCAGGACGTGGATTTGACGGTTCTGATCAAGTTCATCAGTGAGTTGACGGGCAAGAACTTCATCCTCGACGAGAAGATCAAGGGGAAGAAAGTCACCGTCATCTCCCCGACCAAGATCTCAAAGGATGAAGCATACAAGGTCTTCGAATCGATTCTCGAGATCAAGGGCCTGGCCACCGTGCCGGCAGGCAGCGTCATCAAGATCGTACCGACCAAGGATGCGATGGAGAAGAGCCTGAGGACCGTGGTGGGAAGAGAGCGGGCCCCGGACAGCGACATGCTGATCACCCGGCTCGTATCGCTCGAGTATGTAGACCCGGGTGAGATGGTGAAGATCCTGAAGCCCCTCATGTCCAGGGAAAGCAAGGTCGACGCCTACGGCCCTACCAATACGCTGATCATCACGGAAACCTCCTCGAACATCTCGAGGCTCATGCGGATCGTGAAGCAGTTGGACATCCGGGCGGACGAAATGGAAATGGACGTGATTCCCCTCGAATACGCGTCCGCCGAGTCGATGGCTCGCCAGCTCCAGGACATCCTCCAGACCCTCGCCGCCTCTACCGCGCCCGGTGCGATCCCGACCGCCACCAAGGCCAAACGCACCACACGCCGAACCTCCACAAGGAAAACCGCCGCCTCTGCACAGGGCTTCGGCGGAAAGATCATCGCAGACGACCGGACCAACTCCCTGATCGTCCTTGCGAGCGAAACACAGCTCGACGAGATCCGGGAACTCATCCACAAGCTCGATTACGACACCCCTCGGGCGTACGGCAACATCAACGTCTACTACCTCGAGTACGCCAACGCCGAAGATACGGCCACGGTGCTCAGTGACCTCGTCTCGGGCGCCAGGGCCCTGGGGAAGAACGGCTCGGGCAACAAGGGGACCCCTCCCGGGCTGGCCCGGACCATGGCCTCCTTCGAGGGAGAGGTCAGCATCACGGCGGACGTGGCCACCAATTCGCTCATCCTCGTGGCGACCCCGCGGGACTACCTCACCCTGAAGAACGTGATCGAAAAGCTCGACATCCGGAGGAAGCAGGTCTATGTGGAGGCTGTCATCATGGAGATCCAGCCTTCGGTACTGCAGGATCTCGGGGTCGAGTGGCGGATAGCGGCCCCCCTCGAGGGCGGCGATGACGTGAGCAAGGCGGTCCTGGGCGGCACGAGCTTCGGTCTCGGGGCCGACGATATGATCGCAGGTGCGACGTCCCTCGCCTCGGGAGCAATCCCGGACACAGGACTCTTTCCCCTGACGCAAGCCGGCACAAGCGGCCTCAACCTGGGCGGGATCTTCGACCGGGTCAAGGTCGGCGAAGACGACGCCGGCAACGCAATCTATCTGCCTGCCAATACCCTCGTGGTTCACGCCCTGAACCAGACGAACAAGGCGAACCTTCTGTCGACCCCACACCTGATCGCCATGGACAACGAAGAGGCGGAGATCGTGGTCGGCCGGAACGTGCCGTTCATCACCTCCACGAGCCAGACCACGGTGAGCACCGTACAGCAGGTTCAACGAGAAAACGTGGGGATCACCCTCCGCTTCACCCCCCAGATCACCGAAGGGGACTATATCCAGCTCGAGCTCTACCAGGAGATCTCCGCACTCATCGACAGCCCCGTCGGCCAGGACGTGAATACCGTCGGCCCGACCACCTCTGAGCGGAAGTCCACGAACACGGTCCTGGTCCGGGACGGACAGACGATCATCGTGGGCGGGTTGATGGAAGACCGCATCCGGACCACCGTGAGCAAGGTCCCCTGGCTAGGAGACATCCCGGTGCTTGGCTGGCTGTTCCGTTCCGAGTCGGACACCGTGGAAAAACAGAACCTGCTCATTTTCCTCACGCCCACGATCATCCGGGAGGACCAGGACGTACAGAGGCTGTTCGAGGAGAAGAAGAACCGGATGATCGAGTACAAGGACCGTCACGACCTGCCGGTCGAATACATGGACGTTCGCCCCTTTGAGGGCAAGACGGGCGCGGGCGCGCCGGGGGACATCACGGCAACGCCACAGCTGGAGGAGTTCGAGCCGCAGCTGGAGGAATTCGAGCCCGAGCCCGCAGAGGAAGTGCCTGAAGAGGCAGGGCCCGAGGGGGGCACGCCCCCGGAGAGCGCCGTTCAGCAGGGAGCGAACGAGCCGAAGTATGAAGTCACGATCAGGGGGGCCGAGAGGCTTGATTCTCCGGCCCTGCCTAATTTGCCGGACGAGTAGACTCACGGAAGAATAGCCGCCATGACCTGTGACCCCAGAGCGCTCGGACAGATCCTGTTGGAAACGACCTCCCTCGACGAGGAGGCGCTCGTGAACGCCCTGGCCATCCAGCAGGAACGGGGCGGAAGGATCGGCGAGATCCTGATCAACCAGAAGATGGTCACAGAGGAAGAGGTCTTTCAGGCCCTGAGCCGACAGCTGAATATCCCCTACTGGCCGGAGATCGCCGACGAAGGACTCGACCTCGAGTTGCTCCGCACCGTGCCGATCAACTTCTGCAAGCGACACACCCTGCTTCCCTTGAAAAGCGAAGGCGAAACCGTCCAGGTGGCGGTCTCGGACCCCCTGGACCTCGCCCCCATGGACGATCTCCAGCTCTTGCTCAAGAAGCCCGTGCAGGCGGTGCTGGCAAGGCCCACCGATGTCCTGCATGCGATCAACCGCTCCTACGACCTGATCTCCGAGACAGCGGAGAAGATGGTGGAGGACCTGCACGAGGAAGAGCTGGACCTGCTGACCACCGAACTCGAGGAGCCCAAAGACCTTCTCGATGCCTCGGATGAGGCGCCGATCATCCGGCTCGTCAACTCCATCCTGTACAATTCCGTGAAGCAAAGGGCCAGCGACATCCACATCGAGCCCTTCGAGAAAGAGCTGGTCGTACGGTTCCGCATCGACGGCGTGCTCTACGACATGGTGCGCCCGCCCAAGCGATTCCAGTCGAGCACCATCTCCCGCATCAAGATCATGGCGGGCCTGAACATCGCGGAAAAAAGACTGCCCCAGGACGGGCGGATTCGAATCAAGATCGGCGGCAAGGACGTGGACATACGCGTCTCGGTGATCCCCACGGCCCATGGGGAAAGGATCGTCATGCGCCTTCTGGACCGGACGCAGGTCCTCCTCCGGCTGGAGGAAATCGGTCTGGCCGGACGCAAGCTCGAGCAGATGCGCAAGCTGATCCGGATGTCCTACGGAATCATGCTGGAGACGGGACCGACAGGATCGGGCAAAACCACGACCCTTTACGCGGCGTTGAGCGAGATCAACACCCCGGACAAGAACATCATCACGGTGGAAGACCCGATCGAATACCAGTTGAAAGGCGTCGGGCAAATTCAGGTAAACCCCAAGATCGACCTTTCCTTTGCCCGGGGCCTGCGTGCCATCCTGCGCCAGGACCCGGACGTGATCATGGTGGGAGAGATTCGGGACCTCGAAACCGCGGAGATAGCGATCCAGGCGTCTCTGACCGGACACCTCGTCTTGAGCACCCTTCACACAAACGACGCCCCCACGGCAATCACGCGCCTGGTGGATATGGGGATCGAGCCTTTCCTGGTTTCTTCCTCCTTGACCGGGGTGGTGGCGCAACGGCTGATTCGCGTCCTTTGCCCGCGGTGCAAGGAGCCGTACGTGCCCACAGACGAAGAGCTCCAGGAGCTCCAGGTGAATCGCTACCAGCTCCAGAACGGTCACTTCTACCGGCGCGGCGGCTGTCAGAAATGCGCCGAAACCGGATACCTGGGGCGGAGCGGCATCTATGAGCTCCTGATGGTGGACGATGAGATCCAGAATCTCATCCTCAAGGGAGCAGACGCCAATGTCATCCGAAAGGCGGCCGTCGGCAAGGGCATGACCACACTGCGGCAGGATGGCGCTGAGAAGGTTGTGGCGGGACTCACCACCGTCCAGGAAGTGGCAAGGGTAAGCCAGGACATAGCGATGTAGAGCAGCCTTTTCCGTCCCGCCCTTTCCTCGGGCATTCGGCCGTCCACGGAGCCCGAGGCGGCGGGCAGGCCGTTTCGGTTTTCTCGTTTTCTCGTTTCCGTCTATTGCACGCGATGGAGCAAGCTCTTGGCCGTATTCGAATACAAAGGGGTCGACGCAAGCGGTAAGAACGTGAGCGGCATCATCGACGCCGAAAGCCCCCGGCTCGCCCGCCAGAAGCTGCGCTCAGACGGCATCTTCCCGACAGAGGTGGCCGAGGAAAAGGCGCACAAGAGCCGGTTGTCCCAGGACATCTCCTTTCAGAACCTGTTCCAGAGGATCAGCACCCAGGAAATCTCGGTGATGACCCGGCAACTGGCCACCCTCCTCAGGGCGGGCCTGCCCCTGGTCTCCAGCCTGAATGCCCTGACCGACCAGATCGAGAACCCGAAGCTCAAGAAGATCATCACCCAGATCCGGGAGCGCGTGAACGAGGGCAGTGCGCTGGCCGCTGCGATGGAGGAGTTTCCAAGGGTGTTTCCCGATCTGTACATCAACATGATCAGCGCCGGCGAGGCGAGCGGAGCGCTGGAGCTGGTCCTGTTCCGGCTCGCCGAGTACCAGGAGGGTCAGGTGCGGATCCGAAACCGCATCCGGGGCGCCCTGATCTATCCGGCGGTCATGACGGTTGTGGGCTTCGGTGTGCTCGGCATCCTGTTCACCTTCGTGGTCCCGAAATTCGTCGCCATCTTCGAGGACCTGGACCAGGCGCTGCCCCTGCCCACGGTTATCCTGATAGGGATCTCCGACTTTGTCCGCGCCTACTGGTACCTGCTGCTTCTTTTCGCGGGTGCGGCCGCCTACGGCCTGGCCCGGTACAGGGAGACACCGAGGGGAAGAGAGCGCTACGATCTATTCCTCCTCAAGATCCCGGTCTTTGGCCGGCTGATCATGCTCGGGGTCGTCATCCGGTTCACGCGCACCCTGAGCACCCTGCTGAGCAGCGGGGTCCCCCTGCTGAAGGCGCTGGATATCCTTTCCGCCGTCGTGAACCATGCCGTGTTCGCGAAAGCGATCTCTTCGGCCCGCGAGTCCGTAACAGAGGGGGCGTCCCTGTCGCAGCCCCTCAAGCAAAGCGGGATCTTTCCGCCCATCCTCATCCACATGATCGCCAGCGGCGAGCAGAGCGGCGAGTTGGAGGAGATGCTGGCAAAGGTGGCGGAGATCTATGAGGAAGAGGCGGACACCCTGGCGTCCACCCTCATGAGCCTTCTGGAACCGATGTTGATCCTCAGCATGGCCCTGGTCGTGTCCTTTGTCGTCATTTCGATTCTGTTGCCCCTGTTGGAGATCAACCAGATGGTTCGATAGCCTTCGCGAGAATACTCTGTATCGCGCTGTTTTTACGAAAGGAGAGCACCATGAAACGAGCCCTGACAAACCAGAAAGGCATCACCCTGATCGAGATGATGGTGGTCATCGTGATCCTTGGAATCCTTGCTACCGTCATTTTCACCCGCGTGGGCGATCGCCCCGAGCAAGCCAGGAGAACCAAGGCCCAGGTGGAAATCCGCGAACTCCAGACGTCCCTCGAGTTGTTCAAGCTGGACAACGGCTTCTATCCCACCACCGAGCAGGGGCTGGACGCCCTGGTCTCACAACCGACCACGGGAAAGATCCCCAAGAACTACCCGGAGGCCGGCTACCTGGACAAGCTTCCCGCAGACCCGTGGGGGGTTCCTTACGTGTACATAAGCCCCGGAATGCACGGCGAGTACGACCTCGAGAGCTACGGCTTCGACGAGGAAGACGGGGGAGAGGGGAAGAACGAGGACATCGAGAGTTGGAATCTGGAATAAGGGGCTCGGACAGAACCGAGGCAGGGGCCCGGATCGCAAGGGCATCCGCGCAGGGCCTGACGCTCATCGAGCTGGGCATCGTCATGCTGCTCATGGCGATCCTCGCATCCTTCTCCATCCCGCGGCTCTTCATGATCACCGAAATCAACCTGAGGACCGCCGCGCGCCGTCTCGCCGAAACCCTCCAGCTGACGTCGGCCATGGCCACCAACACCTCCCGCCCCTATGTGGTCCAGTACGACATGGACAAGGGGAGGTACTGCACCACGGCGGCCCAGTTCGACGCCGCCACCGGCAGGTGGGTCGCCCAGTTCCTGGACGAGTCGATCGAGGTCGTGGGAGGGGACACCCTGTCCAAGACGAAGTGCTTCACCCTCAAGGACGGGGTCTTCTTCCGGGAGATCGAACCCCTCCGGGGCACCGAGGAAAAGCAGGAGAAGGGGAAGCTTTCGCACTGGTATTCGCCCCGGGGCATCACCGACCCCATGATGATTCGACTGGGCGACAAACAGGGCCGGTTCTACACATTGATCCTGAGTCGATACGGAGGCGGGGTGGACCTTCGCAAGGGGAGGTGGGAGTTCAAGGAGTACTACGAGGACCTCTTCGAATGATGCAGGCTTTCGAAAAATGCCCGTCCGGCGGATTTACCCTCCTCGAGGTCATGGTGGCCGTGGCCATCCTCGGCATTGCCATGACCACGATCCACTACGGTCAGGCCCAGTCCCTCCGCGCGCAGGCCCGGACGCAGAACGTGACCCTGGCGACCATGAAGGCCATGGAGAAGATGGACGAGGTGGTCACGGTGGGTCGTTTCGAGCTTCCGGGGATCGGCAGCAGCGAAGAAGGCGTCTTCGACCCCCCTTACGAGTTCCTTCACTGGACCCTGCGGGTGGAGGAGAATGCCATCCTGCCGGAAATGATCAAGGACATCCATCTCACGGTCTCGTGGGACACCGAAACGGAGGGGCGCAGGCGCTCCTCGAGCACCGAGGGAAGCGGAGGCAGCAGCATAGAGGTATGCATGTACTTGGCCGTGCTGTGACGGGCCCGAACGACCGGGGCTTCACGCTGATGGAGATCATGATCGGCCTTGCGATCACCGCGATCGTCATGTCTGTGGTCTACGGCAGCCTGCGGACCGCGGGGAGGTCCCTGCAGTCCCTTTCGGTCAGGAACCAGCTCTACCGGTCGACCCACGCCCTTCTCGAGGAGATGGGCCGCGAGCTAGCCTGTGCCTACCTCTCCCGAAACCAGCCTCCTACGAACGGAAAGGCAAAGACCTATTTCTGGGTGGAGGACAAGGAATCGTACAACATGCCCCAGGACGACCTCTTCTTCACCACTTACGGGCATGCCCCTTCCGTGAACGGGACGGGCGAGAGCGATCAGAGCGAGGTCTGCTATCTCGCACGCTACAGCCAGAAGCGGGACGAGTTGATCCTCCTCAAGCGGGAAGACGTGACGATCGACGACGTGTCCTGCCGGGACGAGTCCCCCGAGGAATGGGACGAACGCTACGACGAGCCCCCCACGCCCGTGGCAAGCGGGATTCACCCGGAGAGAGGCATCGGGTACCGTCTCGTGGGCTTCCAGGTGGAGTGTTTCAAGAACCTGACCGAGGAAGAGGGCGCGCCGGAGTGGGATTCGGACAAGACAAACGACCTGCCGAGCCGTGTGGTCGTGACTCTCACGTACGAGGACGGAAACGAGAATCTCTACCCTTTTTCCAAGGAGGTCGTCTTCCGCCTGATGGGTGCGCAGTTGAAAAAGTAGGGCGAGACGGCTGGACAGGACAACCATTCGGAAATGAGGCTCATGGGTTATCTCCCGTCGATTTTCTCCAGGATCCGGTCTACCCTGTCCGGTCAGGACGGGATCGCCCTGCTCATGGTCCTCGTGGTGGTCACCATCCTGACGACTCTGGTCGTCTCGTTCACCGAGACCACGCAGAAGCACCTTCAGGTCACCCAGTACTCCAAGAACAGGCTGCAGGCCTACTGGGCCGCCCAGTCCGGCCTTCAGGCGGCCACCGCCCTGTTGAGGATGAGCGCCACGATGGACCCGGATAAGGACTCCGACGGGGCAACCAGCCACTGGAATTGCGAGTCAGACGGCTACCAGGAGATCGTGCCCCTGCTCCTGGCGAACGTGTTCTGCGAATCGAGCATGCTGGAGCCTGCACTCCTCCTGAACGACTCGAGCGGATCGGGGACGGACATGTCCCTGAGCCGGTGCCCCTCCGCGGTGCCGATCCTGGACGAGAACCGGAAGCTGAGCGCTCCCAGGCTCTTCAAGAAAGGCACGTTCGGGACGCCCAATGAGGAGACGGACGGGGACCGCTTTCTCCATTTCCAGTTCCTGCTCCAGTACCTGCTCAAGGAGGCGGACTTCGCCACGGAAGAGGAGGGGCAGAGCACCGGGATCACCTTCGGCATCGAGGAAGAAACGAAGATCAGCGAAGAGCAGGCATGGAATCTCACGGGTTACCTGGTCGACTGGATGGACACGGAGAACAACAAGAGCGCCGAGTACAACCCGGACACGGCGGAGCTGAACTGCCCGGAAGACGGATTGCCCTACGAGGCGAAGAACGGCCTGCTCGATTCGGCCGACGAGATCGGCCTGGTCTGCGGCTTCCGGCAGCTCCCCCGCACGACCATCGAACGGCTGACCCGGCACTTGACCGCCTATGAACTGGAGACCAACATCAACACGGCCACCCACCCTGTGCTTCACGCACTGTGTGCATCCTCTCAGTACTCGATTGGGGTGAGCGAAACCGAATCGGAGGAGTTCTTCGAACTGCTCCATTACGATGCCGACCAAGAATCGATCCAAATCATCGCGCGGGATAGCGATTACGACGCGCTGCTTGGAGGCGTTGACTCTGACTTGGCCCGGGACCTCAAGAACCACACAGGCTTTGCGTCGGACCATTTCCGGGTCGGTGTCTACGGACTGGTCTACAACACCGAGAACGGGACGGTGCTCGCAAGGGCCAGGCTCCAGATGGACCTGAAAAAGCAGCAGGGAAAGAGCGAATTCGATGTTCTCTACTACAGGGAAGATTGAGGACGAGAGGACGGGGGAAAGGCGAGCGAGAGCCAAGGCTTGCTCCGGAATCTCCGGGCATGGTAAAAGGTGGCGAGGCGCAGCAAACGCAGCCTCCGAACAACGCAAGAGCGCAGGAAACCTCAGGGGAACGGACAACCCATGGCACAGACCGTCGTAGGCCTGGACATCGGGGCCACATCGATCAAGATGATACGACTCGAGGCGAGCCTCTTCCGATTCGAGTTCGTCGATTTCTCGGAGCACCCTCTGCCGGTGAACGTGGACCTGCCCTGGGAGCAGCTCGTCACCAACGTGCTGCAGGTGCTCTTTTCCGACCGGGGCATGAAGGCGGACCGGGTGGTCGCCTCCCTGCCGGGGCGCAACGTGTCGGCGCGCATCCTGACCCTGCCCTTTTCCGACCGGAAGAAGATCGATCAGACCCTCCCATTCGAGATCGAAAGCCTGATCCCGCTCCCCCTGGAAGACATCCTCCTGGACTATCAGGTCCTTGAAAAAACACCGGAAGGGGCAAAGGTTCTGGTGCTCTTCACCGAGAAGAGCCTTCTCGAGGCCCACCTCGATCTGCTCAAAGAGGCGGGCATCGACCCGAACGTGATTCTTCCATCCTCGGTGGCCCTGGCCAATGTGTGGAAGGAAGTGCCTTCGGACGAGCACGAGCCCTTCGCTGTCGTGGACTTCGGGGAGAGCGAGACGTCCCTGTGCGTGGTCCACGATGGGGACCTACGATACGGCCGGGCCTGGGCGCAAGGGTCTTCGGCCCTCACGCAAACGATCCAGGACGGCCTCCGACTTTCCCCGACGCTGGCAAGGGAGAAGAAGGAGAAGGAGGCCAACCTCCAGCCCTCCGCCACGCCGGGCGGCGATTCGGAGCAGGAAATGATCGCCAACCTGCTCGTAAGGTCGCTCGGCCCGGTCCTGGGAGGTGTGCGGCAGAGCCTGTTGAGCGTATCGAAGTCCCTGGATCTGACGGTCCGAAAGATCTACCTGTGCGGCAAGGGAAGCCGCCTCGAGGGCCTCGACCGCTTCCTCGCCGACGAACTCCAGGTGGAGGTGCAACCCATCACCCTGCGGGGACCCGTAGGCAGCCTCCTGGAGGCGGAAGGGCAGGACCCGGCAACCTCGGCCACGAGCCTCGGTCTTGCCTATCATGCGGTCCGCGAAATGGCGGCCTCCCGGCTCAATCTTCGCACGGGCGAGTACACCTACGTGTCGGAGCGGGCGGAACTGAAGAGGCAGGCCTTCTCCCTGGGCATCATGACGGGCGTATTGCTCCTCCTTGCCCTCGCCTATTTCGGTCTCCAGTATCGGTTCCGAAGTCAGGAATACGCCCGGGTCAACCAGTCCCTGGACAAGGTGGCCCTGGAGATCTTTCCCGAGCTTCGCAACGTACCGGCAGGGGCGCGGCGAACATCGGCCATCAATTCCCGACTCGACCAGGAAAAGCGGGAGAGAGATCTGTTCGCACCCCTTTCCGCAGGGAGCCTGTCCGTTCTGGACGTCATGCTGGAAATCACCCGGGCCGTTCCCAAAGGGGTGAAGATCGATGTGAGGGAAATGGTCATGGAGGGCGACAAGGTGCGGATCGAGGGGGAGACCGACTCCTACAATGCGGCCGAGCAAATCAAGGACAACTTGAAGGCCACAAGCACCTTTGCCGAAGGCGACATACCGGAGGCAAAGGACAGCCTGGACCAGACCAAGGTGAAGTTCAAGATGATTCTGGAGCTCAACGAAAAACTGCTCTAGCAGCCCGTTGAAAAAGTGGCTGCTGCAGGCTGTTCAAAAAGTTCCAGATGCAAGGTAGGCGAAATCCCGAGGAATGAAGCGTACTTCCTGTACGTTGAATGACGAGGGATGAAGCCGAACGCCGCAGATGGGACTTTTGGGGCAGCCTGCTAGGGAGGCGAAGCCGTGGCGCTGAAGATCAATCTTTCGCAACGGGACCAGAGGATGCTGATCGCCTTGGGGGCATTCATCCTCCTGATGATCCTCTACCTCAGTGTAGATTCCGTATTGCAAAAATACGACAAGCTCGAGGGCAAGATCGTCAAGAAAAGGAAGGAGGTCGAGGACCTCACGCTCCTTCGAGAGCAGTACATGGAAGCCCACAAGCAACTGGCCGGCATCAAGACAAAGCTGGACAAGATGGAGAAGGGCTTCTCCGTGCTCTCCTTTATCGAGGACCTGGCCAACAAGCAGAACATCCGGGAGAACATCGGTTCTGTGAAGCCGAAGACGATCCCCTTGAACGACGACTACGACGAGAGCATCGTAGAGCTGAAGGTGGACAACGTGTCCCTGTCCGAGCTGGTCGATTTCATCTACAAGATCGAGAATTCCGGCCATCTCCTCAAGGTGAAGCGGCTGCGGATCAAGACGCGGTACGACAACCGTGATCTCCTGAATGTGACCCTGCAGGTGACCACGTACAAGAGAAAAGCCTAGACTGCGGAGAGCTCATTTCGATGCGCGCACTGCTCAAGAAGTACGGGAAATACATCGGCTACGTCCTGTTCACCCTTCTCGCGATCGTCTATTTCGCCTTTCTCACCTTTCCCTATGACGCGGTCAAGGACCGGTACCTTGCACAGCAGACCCAGGGAATGCCCTACCGGGTCGCAATCGAGAAGATCCGGGCCACGCCTTTCCTCTGGATTCGTGCTTCAGGAATCGATGTGGGCCCGGCAAAGGAGAACGAGGACCCCGTCCTCAAGCTGAAAGAGGTCCGGTTGCGGCCCTCCCTGTTTCGCCTGCTCGTGGGGAAGCTTGCATTTCGGTTCAAGGCGTCCCTGTACGGAGGCAAGGTCCAGGGAAGAGCGGGAAAGGGCAAGGAAACGGTTGACCTCGCCATGAACTGGAAGAACATCGCCCTGGCAAAACTGCCGCTCGAGGCCTATCTCCCGGGAGCGCAGCTCGCGGGAAAGATCAACGGCGAAATGGACCTTCGCATGCGCATTCAGGGGAACCGCGTGGTCCCCGGGGACGGAACGCTGACGGCCCGCCTGACAGAGGGATCCGCCCGGAAACTCCAGGTCCAGGGATTCGCTTTGCCCGACCTCCAGGGACTCGACGGCCAGGGGGAGATTACGCTGGCACAGAATCGGGCCACGGTGGACGCCCTCACCCTGAAGGCCGACCTCCTTACCTTCGGCGTGGAAGGAAAGATGGATATCGCCCGGCGTCTGAACGCGAGCCCCCTGAATCTCAAGGGAAAGGTCAAGTTGTCCGGTGCCCTGGCAAGCCAGTACCAGCCCATGCTCTCAGGGTTTCTCCGGAAGCAGGACAAAGACGGGTTCTACATCTTCTCGATTCGCGGAACCCTGGGCTCTCCACGTCTGTCTCTTTAGCTCCCGTGCCCGACCGAGATGCCTTATAAGTTCGATCTCGTCCTCCTCCTCGTCCTCGGTCTTCGTTATCAGTTTTTGCCTTTTAGCACCCCAGCCACTCCGCCTAAGGGAGGCAAAGACAAGGGTAGGCTAATAGCAGAAATCGGGCACGGGAACGAGAACTGGATCAGCTTGCGTGGGTCGAGAAAACACATGGCACAGGACGAGGAGGAGAACGAATGGCAGGGTCTCGCCACGCTCCCTTGCTCATTCCCGGTCACCACCCGGCCCTTATCTTCTTGCCTCCCTTAGGCGGAGTGGTTGGGAGCTGACAGCTAAATGCTAAGAGCTAACAGCCAAGATCGAGGAAGAACTTATGCGACCGGAATCGGGAACTCGAGGACGAAGCGGGTGCCCTGGGGCCTGTTGTCCCTCACGCGGATGTATCCGTTGTGATCTGCAATAATGGTCTTGACGATGGCAAGCCCGAGACCGGTTCCGCCCTTCTTCGTCGACGTGTAGGGTTCGAAGATCCTTTCCCGCATGTCCTTCGAGATTCCGCTTCCCTCATCCACCACCTCCAATACGGCAATACGCAAGAAAGGATCGTAGCGCGTGACCAGGACGATCGGGGCATGCTGTTCGGAAGCATCCATGGCGTTGTCCAGCAGGTTGATGAGAACTCTTCGGACCTGATCCGGATCCAGGAGCAGCCGGGGGAGGCTCGGGTCCTCCTCGAAGCTGAACGGAACCGAGCGGTGGGCCTGCTGATAGAAGGCCATCACTTCACGGACGATATGGTTCAAGTCGGAGAACACCGGGTTGGATGCGGGCATGCGCGCAAACTGGGAGAATTCGTTGACCAGGTTCTTCATTCCCTCCACCTGGCGGATGATCGTATTCGTGCATTCCTCGAAGACCTTGCCGTCCTCTCCGAATCGACCCGCGTATCGTTTCTGGAGACGCTGGGCGGACAGCTGGATCGGCGTCAGAGGGTTCTTGATCTCGTGTGCGATCCTCCGGGCCACCTCTCTCCACGCAGCAGCCCGCTGCGCACGAATCAACTCGGAATGATCCTCGAAGACCATGACCACACCCATCCAAGCCCCCTCTTCGTCCTCGAGCATGCTGGCCCGAACGAGGAGATTTTTCGGCTCCTGCTGAAGTAGGAGACGAATCTCCCGCGCAAGATTCCTCGATCGTCTCTGATTCACCTCCTCGATCAGTTCACGGGCCGGCTGCATCGCCTCCCCTGCAAAAAGCTCGAGGTAGGATTTCCCGATTACCGAGGAGGCCCGAATGCCGAACTGCATCTCCATGAACCGATTGACGGTTTGAATCCGGCCCTCACGGTCCAGGGACATCACACCGGCGCCTATGTTCCTCAGGAGAATCTCCATGTATCTCCGGCGCTGCTCGAGTTCGACGTTGCTCTGGTGGAGGCGCCCCTGCGTTTCCTCGATCTGCACGCCCTTCTTCTTCAGGTCCATGATCATCCGGTTGAACGAGTCCACCAGGATCCCCATTTCATCGTCTGAGGCCGTCTCGATGCGATAGGTCAGGTTCCCTGCCGCCACCTCCCGGATGCCCCGTGCGAGGTGCCGGATGGGCGTAGTGATGCCTTTCGCCAGGAAGAAACCAAACCAGGTGGCCGAGAAGAGGATCAGGAGCGTCACCATGATCAAGGCCATGAAGATAACCGACTTGAAGGGGACCTCGTAGAGCATCATCTGCTTATGCCGCTCGAGGGATTCCGAGATTTGGGCCATTTTCTCGATCAGGCTCTGCTGGACCCGCCGCTGCACAACGAGGGCCGCACCGCGCACGCCGCCCTTTTCGGTAAAATCGATCGGCACCATGGCCTCGATCAACTCCCCTCCACCGCTGTCCCGGATACGGGTTACATCCTGTCCGTCATTGACCTTTTCGATTTCACTCTTCTCCGGCACGAGGGGCCCGGGAAAGGCCGGATGGAAAGAAGGGTCGACCAGCATCGTCCGGTCCCGTGCAACCAGATAAATCGCGTCCAGCCGGTACGCAACCTGTTCCAGCCGCAGGAACTCCCGGAGGTTGTCCTTCTCTCCCTCCTTGAGGACCCCTTCCCGCTTCAGGGTCTGCTTGATCTGCTTCGCGAAGAACAAGGTGTCCTCTGCCTGGCTCTTGTAGTAGGCTCGAGCCACGGCGAGCGACCCCTCCAGGGCCCGCTCCACCTCCACGTGAACCCACATCTCGATGCTGCGGGAAATAAACGACCAGGCTACATAGAAGAGGATCCCGGTCGGGACAAGAGACAGCAGCACGAAGGCGGCAACGAGCTTGTTCCGCAAGTGGGCACCCAGGATTCGCCTTCGCCTCTCGAACACCAGCTTGACCACGTTCCTGACGATCAGGAAGATCAGCAGAAGGATCAGGATGATGTTGATGTTGATGATGGAGAAGAACAGAATGCTGTCGTTGAAGGGCAGCGCGGCACGAAAACGGCCGATCGAGAACTCGATGGAGGTCAAGACGACCAGGACGAACAGGATCAGGAAGATGAAGAAGATTTCCCGCCTTCTCCTCCTCGCGTCCTTGTCGTCGACCTGGGCCTGTGTTTTCCCTTCCATGGGCAGGATGGTTCCTTCCAGCCTTCTTCAACAGCCTGCTGGACCCGGCTTTCCCGCGGGTCAGGCGCGTCTGTCAAATCGAGGGCACTCTCTTCATGGTGCCGGTGCGAACAAGCCGATACCGTAGACCGCCCTCTGATTCTGCTGTACCCAGATGTTTCCCTTGAGGAGACAGAATTCGACCAAGCTGCCTTCCTTCCCCTTTGCCTGGGGTATGGCACCCAGGGAAGTCCAGAAGACATCCTGAGGAAGGAAACCGCCTTCCGTGGTTGCATCCTCCGTGGTTGCGCCGCCCGTAGTTGTGTCACCCGCGCCCGTCGCCACTGCCGGGATCAGGACCTGCTCGAGTTTCTGTAGAGATCCCTCCACATCCCACGCGGGAATCGAGAGACCAAACTCCTTCGATTCCTCTGGACAGGGAGAAGGAGAAAAGGCACATTCCGGCTCTGTCCACCGGATCTGGTAAGTCTCCTGCCAGCGGCCCCGGCGGTCCTGCATGACGGCGAAGTGCGCCTTCCCGCCGTTCCCGCCCCCTCCCCGCTTCTCCACATACAGAAACTCGCCCCCCGGGCCCCAGACGGCAAAGAGCCTGCCGCCGGGTTCCAGGCCGGCGAAAGGGCCCTTTCGCTGTTGCCGGGGGGTATCGATCCAGGCCCAGCGTTGATAGAAGAGGGTTCCTTCTACCGTCCGGTTGTTGCAGAAGAGCTTGGCAGGCATGTGGCCATAGCGAATCTCTTCATCCTGCCCGCTCCTCACACGATCCGCAAAGAGCGGGTCCGTGAGCAAGAGGATCTTCCCGGCCTCGGCAGGGACGTAGTATAGAAACTCGTCCTTGTCGGTAGTGAACAACAACTCGTCCTTTGTGGAGGACACCGGGGCCAGCGTCCCCTGTTTGGACTTCCCCTTCTGCAGGCCCAGGTAGGTCACCAGACCGGGCGAAAGGAGCCAGCCGTTCATCCTCCATTTTGTCTTGGGGGAAGAAAACAGGCTTGACGAGCGATGCTTGTTGATGTCGATCACCATACAGACGGGATTTCCCTGGACCGCCGAGAGAAAGACCAGGGCCTCCACAACCGCGGCACGCGGCGGATCGTCCCGAATGACCTGTTTTTTCGAACATGCACACAGCAATAACGGGACCATCAGCAGAAACAACCCCCTCGCCGCTCTTCGTCTCAAGCCGCTCGCCATCGAAAGAACCCCTCGCACCGTAAGTTATGGATACTCTATCCCTCGAAATGATAATCCTTTTTTGACAATCTTGAAAGGGAGATCCTGAAATCCCATTTCCCTTATCTTCTCTCTCGACCGGGTCTTGTTCTCCGGGTCCACGTAAACCACGACACAACCACCCCCCCCTGCACCGCACACCTTCGTTCCGATAGCACCCAACCGTCTCACGGCCCTCTCCAGGGAATTAATCTCACGCGTCATGATCCCGGGGAACAGCTGCTTCCTCGCAGCCGCATCGGCTGCCATCGCCTTTCCCACTCCACGGAAGTCGCCCCGTCCGAGGGCTGTAACCATTTCCTGCCCCGCCTCGACGATCTTCTCGAAGAGGCGGTGGACTCTCCGGTCTCCGTCCAGATGCCTCTTGTACACCTCCCAGTTGTTCGTGCCCGAGTGGCGTGAAGTGCCTGTATACACGAGGAGGAGCCTCTTCTCCAGTTCACCCGGCAGGACCCGGAGAGATTCCCGCAAGACCTCCCCCGGCCTCCACCGCAGGGCCTGCACGCCGCCCCAGAGCGCCGGATAGTAGTCCTGCATACCCGCAGGAACCTTGATCAGACAGGTTTCGATGTCCCTCACCAATGCAAGGAACCGGTCTCGCCGTATCCCCTGATTTCCGCTCCTCATCAAGGCGCCGCAAAATGCTACCAGCAGCGCGGAGGACCCGGCCAACCCGGCGCCCCTGGGAACATCCGATGCAAACTCGATACGCAACCCCTGGTTCACACAGAAGTGACGAAGGGCCTGCGAAAAGAGTTCGTAGCGCGGGTGCCCGGAGATCTTTCCCGGCGTCTTCCATTCCACCGTCCGGTCCACATTCCGGTCGGTCAGGCGAATGACCCGTTTCTTGCCAGGTGCCACCCGGACCCACACGCACAGATCGATGGCCGCGTTGACGGTGACCGCTTCCGGGTGAAAAAGATAGAGCGGCCAGAGGTCCACCGTTCCCCCTGCCAGATCGATCCGCGCCGGCGCCCTCGCCTCCACGGCCTGCTCCAACCTCATCGACACGGCCTCCTCTAGCTGTCCCGTTTCCCTGCCCCTTTGTAGCTTGCAGGGCAGCAGTTTGCAAACTGCAGTTGGGTATTAGGTGTTAGGTATTAGGTATTAGCTCCCCACCCATCCCCCCAGGATGCTCGCGAATCAGTGGTGAGGGGGGAGGGCTAATACCTAAGACCTAATACCTAACCGCAAGGCTATCCAATCGGGGACATCCGTTGAATTCGCACACGGGCACGGAGGGAGGTTGGGCAGGGAACAGCGACCTACGGACGTTCAGCGTACCTGTCTATGCGCAGCTTCGCCTTCTTATAATACGGATGGTCGGGAAGGAGGATCATCATGACTTCGTTCCACTTCTCGATGGCCTCTTCGATGTTGATCTCCTGGAGGGAGTATCCTTCACGGTAGATCTTCCGAGCCACTTCGTCGAGTTGGCTGAATCCTCGCCGCAGATCCTTGTCCTTCGGATTGATCTTCTTTCCCATCTTCCAGAACAGGGCAGCCCCGATCGGGTTTCCCCGATCGAATTCTTTCCGCCCCCTATCGTAATAGATCTCTGCAAGAGAAACCGAAGCCTGCCGGAAATAGGTGCCGCCCCGGTTGCCGGCAATGTTCCGGTCTGTTTCGAGGAATCGTTCCCAGACTTCCAGCGCCTCTGCAAAACGTCCCTCCTGCTGAAGGGTCTTCGCCTGACGGAAGAGGGTCGTGGCAGACTGCAGGTCTTCCTTGAGCGTCCTCGCCTTGTCGCCTCCCGACCCGTTGGAGGCCTTCTCCAGTGAGGCAATGGACTTCTGTATCTCGCCCCGGCGGTACTGGTCGATCGCATTCTGAATGTACCAGCTCGGCGTCCCCTTCCGGGGACCGGAACGCACCGGCTTCGAGGTCGCCGGCGGAGGGGTGCCTTGTGTCCTTCCTGGTTGGCTCGTTTCCGAAGGCCTCGCTGCGGGGGTCGGCCCCGGTGTAGCCGGACGCCGGGGGGACCATGCCGTATGCACGCCTGACCCCTTGTCCATGATCTGTCTCTGCAACAGCCTCGCCTCGAGGACAATGCGGCGGGCATCCTTGTTGTTCGGATACTTGGCAAGAATCGCTTCCGCCTCTCGCTTTGCGAAAGACCATTCCTGCCTCGCCAGGGCCGCCGTGGCCGCCTGGAGCCGCTGTTCCAAGATCATGTCTTCGATCTCCCGTGTGAGCCGTTCTGCCTCCCGGTAGTACACGCTCTTCTTGGGAACCTGTTCCATCTGGTCCTTCGCGTCGACCAATTCGTTCTCCAGGACCAGGCCCTTTCCGTGGTTCAGGACATCCACATACTCACTCTCCCACAGGGCCTCCTGGTAGAGATTCTCCACATCCATGAAATTCGGCATCTGTTTGCGGATTCCCTCGAAGACGAGGATCGCTTCATCCCAACGCCGGGCAGCGAGCAGGTCCTTGCCGTTCTCGTACTGAACCTTGAGTTCCTCCCGATCGACCGGCTTCTCCATATCGGTGAGTTTGCCGGACGCCCCCGGCTGGGTCTTGTCCTCCTGGTTCCCCTGGGTGAACAGGATGAGCAGGGCCGCGCCCAGAGCGCAGAGGACAAGCACCATCAGAAAGGAGATTCGACGAAGGGGCGCCTTCTTGCCGGCCACCGCGCCCTGCTTTCCTCCCACCGGGCGCCAGAGGTCCTCCTGGCTCAAGGTCTCGCCCGGATCCACATACCGGAACATCGATTCTCCGACGGTGAGAATGTCTCCCTTCTGCAGCGTGGCCTCCTCACAGGGCTCACCGTTCAAAAACACGGACCCCTCGCTCGAGAGGCTCTTCAAGACGAACCCATCCTCGGCACAGCGGATCTCCAGTTGTTGAGGCTGTACGTCCCGATCCTTGAGGACGAGATCGCTGCCCTCGTCGGAACCGATCCGAAAAACGTCCTTCGGCAGCGGGTGGGCCGTTCCCGGTTCCTCTCCTCGCAGTTGGAACAGCAGAGCCTTTCCGCCGCCTTCCTGTTTGTCCTCTTCCTGCATCGTAATCACATCCTTGAGAAGCTGGTTGAAAACCCTTTCCGGCGAAGCGCACGGAGCGCATCCCGGGTGGAACGGCGGGTCCTGATCCCTGATCCCCGACCCCTGGTCCCTCTGCCGGCCTTTCTCATCGTTTCTCTAGCTTCTCCAAGAGATCTCTCGCCGCCCGGTGCCTTCGATCCGACTCGTCGGGCACGTGGCTGATGATGTTCTGCAACTCGATCTTGGCAGCCTCCAGATCTTTCAACTTCAGGAACTTCTTCGTATTGAACAGGAGATCCTCGTACTTCCCCTGCAACTCCTCTTCGTATCGAACCACCGTCTCGAGAAGAACGTCGCGCACCTGAGCATCTTCGCAGGCGATGACGTACTCGAGCCCCTCCTTCAGATACTGGATGGCGGCATACAGATTCGGATCGTTGATTCGCCTTTCTTCATACTTTTCATTCGATAGGCGAAGGTATTTCTGCGCCACTTCCACGTCACATTTCGGGATGGGCACTTCGTGAATGGAGATCTCCCGCACCCCCCACCGCGTCTTCTCCGGCGGATTCTTGCGGTTGTCGAAACGTATGGTGTTCACTTCCCCCATCTTCAGGGCGTTCTGCGGGATATCGACCAGAACCAACTCGTCCGCCCATCGGTCGATGGTGAGAGGGACCTCGGCAAGTTTTTCGTCGTTCAAGTAGATCCACACCTGCTGCGGGTAGCGGATGTACCCGGGCTGGTATCGAAGCCGGTATTTTGGCTTCTGCGCAAAAAAGGTAAACTCCACCTTGTCCACATAGTTCTTCCCACCGACCTTGTAGCCCACAATCTCGTGTACCGGCAGCGGCAAGGCCCCCGCGTTCGACAGGTCCTCCCCCTCCCTCTCGGTCATGGAAAGCCGCACCCCTGAGTAGATGAGAAGCACGAGCAGGACGCTCAACAGCGCGAGGACCGGAGGTCGCCTCAGGGCAGAGGGTTTCCCGCCGGACCCTTCCAGAACCTGAAGGCCCTGGATAAACTCATCCGTGATCTCCTCTCGCAGCAGGGAGATGTGGAACACGTAAGGCCCGGTCTGCAACTCGTCCCCGTTGTGCAGGGGCCCTCGGGAGACGAACAGGCCGTTCAACTTGATGCCGGTTCCGCTCCCGAGGTCTTCGAGGAAGATCTCCTCCTTGTCTTCCACGATCCGAAAATGGTGAGGTGCAATATCGGGATGGCTCAAGATGAGATCGTTGGAGAATGCGCTTCCAACGCCGATCTCTTGTTGCCGAAACTCGTAGCGAGTGCCTTCATCAGGCCCTTCTACGATCGTAAATTGAACCGTGGTCAGCATCTTCTACCCTCACTCGACCCGGTCGACTTTGTCGATCCGTTCGCCCCGGTGGGAGTGTGTCCAGGCTCTTCCCGCTCCAGGACCAGACGGTCCCCTGCCCCGGTTCCTGTCCGTGCCAGGGTTCCCGCGGGCAACTCGAGCGTCGCATGGCTGTGCCGCCCCCCCTGAGCAGACCTCCAGGGCCCCAGAACCTCCAGGGACTTCATGATCGTATACTCAGGGTCGAGAAAGCACACGTCGATCTCCATCCGCATCCCGAAAGTGTGGATCGACCGGCAGGGAGACAGCAGGAGGCCGTCGAAATCCTCCCAGCCCTTCTGGAACATGAGGCCTTTCGCCCGCTTCCAGAAGCTGTCCGCCACCGAAGCCTCTTCGCAAAGCATGGTGTTCTTCGTAAGATTTCGAATCTTGAAGCCCATTGTGCCTGTCTGTGTCAAATCCCGATGTCACTGATCGCGCTCAACAAGGGAATCACGAGGATGATCGCGATGGAAAGCAGATTCGCGATGATGATCGGAAAAAGGATCTTTACAGGGACCTTCTGCGCCGCCTTCTCGGCTCTTTCGAACCGGCTGCCTCGGATCTGCCCGGACTGGATGCGAAGCACCGCCGCAAAGCCCGTGCCCATCCGGTCCGCTTGAATGATGGACCCCACGAAGTTGGATATCTCCTGCATCTGGACCCTGTCGGAGAAATCCGTGAAGGCCTCCTTCCGGGTCTTGCCGATCTTCGTCTCCTGCACGACCATGTGAAACTCGTCCCGCAGCGGCCCCGGCGGCCCGTTCGCCACAACCCGCTCCAGGGCGGAGCCGAAGTCCAGTCCCGCCTCCACGGCCAGGGTCAGCAGATCGCAACAGAACGGAAGGTCCTGCAGGATCGAGAGCTGTCGCTCCTTGATCTGCCTGTTCACAAAGGCATTGGGGAGGAGAAAACCGAGCACCCCGATCAGGAGGATGAAGGCAGGAGAGAACCCGGGCAGGACGAGGTAGAGCCCGAAGCTGAGCAGGCCGAACAGAAGGGCGCTCGCCTCCTTGATGCCCAGGTACTCGGCCGGCTTGAGGTCCCAGGGGCGGCCGGCTGCGTCCAGCTTTTTCTTGATCATGATTTCGTAGGCGCCGAGATTCCAGGTCACGTTGATACGGGCCAGGAGCTGAACCACGAACATCATGACCCGGAAAAGGGGGTTCCGGCGGATGGTGGAGTCCGGCATGCCCCCGAACCAGGCCTCGTCTTCCATGGGCACCTGCTGGATGTCCTTGATCACCCGGTAGGCGCCGTAGCCGAACAGGCAGGCCGCACTGAAGCTGAGCATGTAGAAGAAAACCGGATACCAAGACACCCGAAACCTCCCGGAGGAAACGCCTCCGCAACGATCCGCTAAATCCTGATGGCGACGATACGCCGAACGGTCAGAATCACCATCACCTGCAACAGAACGACCGCGTAGATGGCAATCCGTCCCACATTGCTGTTGAAAAGAGGATCCATGTGTTCAGGCTGCCACAGGAACAGGATCCCGTACAGTACAAAGGGAATGGCCCCACAGACCATCGCCTGCATCCTTCCTTGCGAGGTCAGGGTGTCCACCCGCTCCATGACCCGATGCCGGGACCGGATCACGTCCGCCAGATGATCGAAGATCTCCGAGATATCCCCTCCCAGCTCCCGGGTGATGATGGTCGAAAAAACCATCAGGTTCAGCTCCTCGCTCTCGACGCGGCGTGCCAGGTTCTGCAGGGCCTCGTTCAGGGGAATACCGATCCGATACTCCCGGAGCAGAAGATCGAACTCCTGGGAGAGAGGGGGCGTCGAGTTCTCTACGAGGCTCTCCAGAGCCTGCACGAAGGAGAGGCCCGCCTTCATGGAACTCGACAGGAAATCCAGCCCCTGCACGAACTGCAGTTCAAAGGTCCGCCTCCGCTTTCGCACGTAGTAGCTGAGCAGGATTCTCGGCACGAGGAGGCCCACCAGGGCCATGATCACCGACAGGACGATGTTGAGCCGCGTAATCGTCAGGGTAAACATGAAGACCAGGCACATGATCAGGATGCTCACGTTCAGGATGCGCCTGGGGTTCAGAAAGATGAACATGGTCTCCAGAGTCCTGCTCACGCTCTGCAGATACCGACTCTGGTAGTATCGAAACAGAACCCTGCCCGCACCGGCTGCAAAGTTCGCCACGATCGCGATGGTCAGAAAGGTGACGATGTAGATCAGGGTCACATAGACGATCTTCGGCATGCCGCCCTCGATGCCTCCTTACGACTCCACCTCAAAGATCTTCATATTCACCGGGACATTGCTTTCCTGCAGTTCCTTGAAACAATTCGGGATCGCCCCGGTCGGCACGATCCTGCCCTGCACCCTGCCCCCTTCCCCCACGCCCTCCTGCTTGAAATGGAACACGTCCAGAAGCTGGTAGCTGCCGTCCGGGTCCAGGCCCACCATCTCGGACACCTTCACGACGCGGCGCGATCCGTCGTTGAACCGCATGAGCTGCAGGATGATGTGGATGGCCGACGCGATCTGCTCCCGAATTGCACGGATCGGAAGGTCCATTCCTGCCATGAGCACCATGGTCTCCAACCTTCGCAGGAAGTCGTACGGGGCGTTCGCGTGGCCCGTGGTGAGCGAACCGTCGTGGCCCGTGTTCATGGCCTGCAGCATGTCCAGGGCCTCCCCACCGCGAACCTCCCCCACCACGATCCGGTCCGGCCGCATCCGCAGGGAGTTCTTGACCAGGTCGCGAATCGTTATTTCTCCCTTCCCCTGTATGTTCGGAGGCCTGGATTCCAGGGAAATGAGATGCTCCTGGGGAAGCTGCAGCTCCGCCGAGTCTTCGATCGTCACGATCCGCTCCGACTTCGGCAGCATGCTGCAGAGCACGTTCAGCAGGGTGGTCTTGCCGCTCGAGGTCCCTCCCGAGATCACCATGTTCTTCCGGCTGTTGACCGCGATCTTCATGAACTCGAAGACGTTCTCCGTAAAGCTCCCCAGCTGGATCAGCTTGTCAAAGGTGAAGGGGTCCCTCGAGAACTTTCGTATCGTCAGGACCGGGCCCTTCAGGGAAAGGGGCGGGATGATGGCGTTGACGCGGGACCCGTCCTTCAAGCGCGCGTCCTCCATGGGCACGCTCTCGTCGATGCGCCTGCCCAGGGGACTCACGATGCGCTCGATGATCCCGAGAAGCGACTCCTCGCTCGCAAAGGAGCGGTTGGTCATGTAGAGCTTGCCGCTGATCTCCACGAAGATCTGGTCCTTTCGGTTGACCATGATCTCCGTGATTTCCTGGTCCTTGATCAGGTCCTCGATCGGCCCGAGCCCGAGCACCTCGTCGAGCATCTCCTTGTGGAGGTTCTGCCGATCCATATCATCCGGGATCGTGTCCCCCATGGCATCCATGATGCTCCAGATGGCACGGCTGGTCGTGGACCGGAGCTCTGCGTCCTCGATGCTCTTCAGGTCCATCCTCCGAAGGTCCAGGAAGGCGATCAGTCTCCGGTGGATTTCCTGCTTGATCGGAACCAGGCTCTCGTCGTAGCGGTCTTCGGCCGTCTCGAGGATGTCCCAGTAGAGTTCCTGGGGAGAGGTTTCCTGGCCTGCGGTATCCGGGATGACGCACAGGTTGTAGCTGCCCAGGGAAACCGTGTCCCCCTCCTCCAGGGCCTGGCTCCCCTCGATGCGAACCCCGTTCACGAACGTGCCGGTCCGGCTCTCCAGATCGACCACCTCGGTGCTCCCGTTCTCGAGCCGCAGCTTGAGGTGGCGTCCGGACAGGGACGGCTGGTACAGGACGACGTCATTCGTGGAAGAGGTCCCGATAAAGACCTCGGTCTTCCTGACTTCGTACTCGGACGTGGAGCCGTCCTCACGGTTGCTTACGTGGAGGCGCATTCCCGATAACCATCCCTCTCACGGGGTTCAATCAAACACGTCGAGCTTCAACTTGTCCCCGACCGCATCGTACCTGCGCTCGATGTCATCCAGCATCTCCCGGTTCTTCTCCGACTCGGGGCTCATCAGGCTCGCAGTGAGGAAGATCACCAGCTCGGTATCCTGGTTGACGAAGTCCCTGGACTTGAACAGCTCTCCCAGGATCGGGAAATTCCCGATCACGGGCACCTTGTTCACGGCCTTGGCATCCTGCTGGTCCACGAGGCCGGAGAGGACAAGAACCTTGTCCTTGTCCAGGGTCACATAGGTGTCCACGCTTCGGGTCTTCAGGCCCGGGTAGTCGTTCACCTGGACCGAGAAATCCAGAGCGGAGTTCTCCGCTTCCACACTGGCGGAAACACGCCCGTCCCTGTGCGCAAGGGGGGAGACGTTGAGGATGATCCCGTACTTCTTGTACTCCACGACCGCGCGGTCCGCCAGGATCAGGACAATCGGGATCTCGCCGCCCGCAACGAATTCCGCCTCTTCACCGCTCTTGCAGACGAGCCTCGGGTGCGCGAGCACGCGGGCGATGGAGTTGGTCTGGAGCAGATTCAGGTTGGCGCCGAAATCCCTGCCCGCCTCGAGGCTGATCGAGCCCGAGTCTGCTCCCGATTTCACGAGATCGATGCTGTACTCGATGTTCGTGACCTCGAACCTCATGGAGTCGTCCCAATCCACGCCGACCTTCTCCAGCAGTTCCTTTCCCAGCTCGACGAAGTGGATATCGATCAGGACAAGATCCTCGGCCACCCCCCCCACCCGGATCAGGTTCACGCACGTATCGAAGTAGGCGGAGGAGAGCGTATCGATCGTTTCCAGATCCTCCTGCTTGAGCACGGTCCCTTCGAGGAAGATCTTGCTGCCGATCCCCTCTGCCCGCACATCCGCATACCCGTTCTTGAGCAGGCTCCGGTTGATCTCCGAGGCGATCAATCGCGTCACCGAGGAGCTCATCCTGGCCAGCAGGGTCACCTCGCTCGGGTAGATCGCGGCCACGGTCTTGATCCGATCGAAGTCCCGCCGGGTGTACACCTCCCCGTCGATCACGACCCGCTCGCCCACCACGCGGACCTCGACCCCCTCGATATCGCCCAGGATGCCCCGCACCTCGTTCCGGATCAGGCGGACGTCCTTCAGGATCACCTGAACGACCGTGGACGACTGTTTTCCGTACATGTCCCAGGTCAGCACGTCGGTCGTGCCCCTTCCGATCGCCGTGATCAGGATCTGCCGGCCCTCGGAGATGAGCTTCACATCCACCACCTTGGGGTCACCGATGGCCACCTGCTCCAGGGGGGCAGGCACATCCAGGACGGTCTGCTGTCCCAGGGTGAGCCGAACCGTTCCCCCGAGGGTCGCGGCAAGGCAATGGGTCGGGAAAAAATGAGCGTAGACACCGAGAACAAACAAAATGGTCAGTAAGCCTGCTCGCTTCTTGAGGATCATCATAGACACTTGCCCATATCTACTTGTTGAACGTCTGGCTTCCGGCCCTATTCCACTCTTTCATGCTTCTTGTCGACCCCCCGGATCACGAGGACGCGGCTGTCCCGTGCCGTCTGGATCTCTTCCCGCACCCTGGGCTGCAGGATGTCCGCAAAGGTGATCTTGGGGAGATTCTCGAAAGTCTCGATATCCTCCGGGTTGCGCAGCACATTGTAGAGCTTCCCGACCCTTTGCGCATGGATCAGGAGCGCAGCCTCTTCCGGGGTCACCAGGATGGTGAGCATACCGGAGGAACTCCGGTCCTTTCGCATGCCGGATCGGGCCGACGTGATCTGCCCGATCGCCAGGACCACCACGTTCTGAAGCAGGGTAATCGTCGTCTCCGGCTCGTTCCTCGTGTCCGAGGTCCTCTTGAACGTGCCGAGTATGTCGATATGGTCCCCGGGCTGTATCAAGCCCGCAATCGTGGACGTCTCGTCCACCCGGACCGTCATCGCCCGTTCGCCCTCCTTGATCATCGTCGAGAAGCCGCGGTAGCGTTCCCCTCCCTTGAAGTCCATCCAGAGGATCGGGTCCCCGGCCCGGACCGGGTAGACCAGCTCACGGCTGATGATCAGGTCGACCTCCTCCGGGTAGATTGCGTTCGCGTGGACGAACTTCTTCGGCACGGGGCGGGCGGCCACCCACTCGACCTCCAGGGGCTCGTTGGCCGGGATGTTCCTCCGGGCCACCACGATCCGAACCGGCTCAAGGCCCTTCTTCATCGCCTTCTTCTCGCCCGTGATGTAGTTTCGAACCATCAGGACCGCCGCGGTCCCCAGGGCGATGGAGAGGATCAATGGGAGGGTGGGACGGACGTCGATCTTTCGCATGGATGCAACTTTCTGCTTTCATTGAGTATTGTGGAGATTGCTATAACGGCATCTTCACCCAGTTTGATGTTAGTATACATATCGACAAAAAGTCAAAAAAGCTTACAGAAACACTGAAAAATAAACATCTTTTTTGGGTCCGATAAAGAAAGGCGCGGCCCCGCCTCAGATGAAGATGACCCAGAGAACGGCCACGAGGCCGACCATGATCGGTGCGGTGATCTGGACGCCCGCGATAAGCCCGATGGCCTCCATGGCATACTTGATATTCTCCCCGTGGTCCCCGGAAAAGGAGTCGGCAAGCATCACGAAGTGGCCGCTCGCGTCGTAGGTCGCGGCCAACCTGCTCTCTGACGGCGTATCCTGAAGGGCCCGGGTTGCCTCCATGGGGTGTTCCCTTCCGTAGGGAAAGGAGGGCAGGTTATAGGCAAACACTGAACTGGCACCCCGGATAGGGACCAGCTCCTCCGTCACGTTCACGTAGTCCCACAGAAAGACCAGCAGGGGGTCACCCAGGTCCAGGGGCGCATAGAGCAGATCAGGGTCCCCGAGTTCCTTGTAGGTCACGTCCGGGCCGTCCGCCTCGGAGTGGTCGTCCAAGGCGTCGTCGAAGAACAGCCTCTCGATTTCCACACCCGCTGTCTGGTCCATATAGGCATCGCCGAAAGGGGCCTCCCGGAAATGGCTGAGTGCAATGTACCGTGCAGAGATCTCGCTCTTGCCCGAGATCACGAAGAGCTTTCCCATGTCCGCCGCGGCAAGGAGCAGGAGGAGCAGGACCGGCAGGACCACGATCATTTCCACCAGGGCCTGTCCCTCGTTCCTTGGGGATCTCTTCCTTGGGGATCTCTTCTTGCGGAGCATGGCCTTCCTCCGGGCCTAGTAAAGAAAAAAGTGCATGCCGTTCAGCATGAGCACGTTGTCGACCAGAAAATCGTAGTCCGCTGCATGCATCTGGCTAGCGATGTCCTCGTAGGCGACCCAGCCGCCCCGGGCAGATTCGGCCCCTCCCGGATACGGCTCCAGGGGAAAGAGCCTCGCCTCCCAGTCCATCTCGAAGGTTATGTAGGGGATGAGCTCGGGGTTGGCGAGGCCGACCATTTGCGTGTTGTAGAACGCGCTGGCGGACTCGCTGTAGGCGTGGGCCGATGCAAAGGCGTAGTGCTGGTGGTCCGGGCAGGCGAAGCGCGTATCGCCCTCCGCCCAGGTGCAGTCCGTCGCGTCCTCCCCCTTGCCGAGTGCGCCCGGAGGCTCCTGAGCCCGGTAGGTCCCCACGGTGATGGCGAGCAGGGCGTCCACGTTCTGCAGGGTCCAGTCCGTCGCTCGCGAGCGGATCGCCAGGGGAAACATGGCCTCCACATCGGGTGGGATGATGGTCTGGTGAAAGCAGATCCCGTCCGGTCCGGTGTACCAGTCGTAGATGGTGGGACGGACCTGGTCCCATTGGTCGTCCGTCAGCCCGGTCGTCTCGTCGGTGGCATGCCACCAGAAGTTCGCATATCGGGCCAGCATGACGAGGATCTCACACACTCCGACCCGCTCGAGCACGTAGTCCCCGGTATCCGGCTGGCCGGGAGGGTATTCATGGAGAAGGTGGTCGGCCGGCACGGCGTAATGCACGTGCACGCCGATATCATCGTCAATCACGAACCCTTCCGTGTTGGGCTTCTGCGAGTAGTTCAGGTCCACCACCTGCGGCAAGTCGTTGCCGATCACGTTCTGGTCGATCGCATCCATGATCAAGCCCTGGAACACCCCGGTCGACAAAGCCCCACCCAGAAACCCGGAGGCCCCGGCACAACTTAAATACGTCAGGGCTAGACAGGCGATGCAGGGTATCGGGTCGATGGCGAGTTCCCCGCAGACGAAGAACTCACAGGCCAGGCCGGAGAGAACGCACCCCTCCCCGAAAAACAGACCCGCAGCCCAGAGCTCCACCATGTTCCGGTTCGAAGCCGCCACCAGGTTCAGGGCCCGGGCCTGCCAGACCGCTGCGGAAAGGGCCGCGGCATCCGCAACGTTCTGGTTCTTGATCTTGGTGTTCACCAGTTCGGCCACGTTCATGGTCATGGAGAGGAACAGGAAGATGATCAGGCCCATCAGGGCCACGAAGATCAACGCCTGGCCGTCCTCCGAGTGGAGCTTCTCGATCTGGCGGGTGAAGATGCGGATCATGTCCCTCTCGCTTCCATCCCTTCTTGCGGCGCTACCACCCCCGGCTCGTGGGGGGGCCGGTCATCGGGTACATCGCTCCTTCTGTGGTCAGGGTGCAGCGTGCCCGGATGGGCACGGGGAACCATGCCCGGGCCGCAAGCCCGTTCGCGATCGCTCCCGGATTCGCCGCCCCGGAGTACCCGAACTCCTGGAAGATCCGGTTCAGCACAAAGGTGAAGTGACCCGCTCGTCCCGCCATCGGCGCCAGAGCGTGGGTCGGATGCACCATCACGTCCTCCGCCCCTTCCTCGGGCCCGAAGATCTGGGGCAGGTTCAGCCGGTCCTGTGCCGTAGAGGTGAAGTTGACAAAGATCCCGTAGACGACCCGGTTGACCAGGGGCACCATCAGCGGGTAGATCAGGGTCACTTCCAGGGTCACGTCCTCGCCCGGGGCCGGCACGTTCTGCTGCTGGCCGCCGGCCGTGTTGCACGGGATCCCCGGGCCGTCGCCGTCCGGGTTCGGGGTCCAGACCATGGGCCGGACGCCCAGGTTCCCCCCATGCTCCACTCGCTGGACCGAGGTAAGGTAGGCGGCGTTCACGTACTTGGTAAGGGCGAGGGCGCCCGCCGCGGCCCGCCCGTCGAAATCGAGTCCCTCCACCTCCGGCGTCTCTCGAAGCTGCGGCAGGAAGGGGAAGGGGTCCAGGTCGGCCGGGTTACAGGGATTGGCGCCCCCCGGTGCAGTCGTTCCGCTGACCATGCACTGCGGGGGCATGGCGACCATCGTGGCGAGGGTCGCCGCCGTGAACACGGCAGGCGTGAAGTGCGCAGCCGCGGAGTCGGCCGGTTGGAAGGCGGCGCAGGGCCTCACGATCGCGGCGCGGGTGGCGGCAAAGGATGCGTAGTGCACCATCTGGTAGGCAAAGTAAAGAAGGCTGAACTGGATGGCGCCCAGCATCACCACGAGGAAGAGGGGTATGACGATGATGAATTCCGCGAGGGCCTGACCCTTTGAATTCCCGGTGCGCATCGCTCTTCTAGGCTGCTCTTTCTTGGTTCCGATCTTCTCCCCGGTCCAACCTATATCTTACCCAATTCTTCCACGCCCGGTCAAAGTCGACCCGGGACCGGATGCCGCAAAAAAAAATTTGGGGATGAAGGCTTTCGCCCTCATCCCCAAATCTCTCAAGTCAACCTGTCCGATGTACCCCGTGTGGCTTATTCATCCGCGGAGGTAAAATCGTTCAGATCATACGTATCCGTCGCCGCCGCCTGGTGGGCTGCAGACAGATCCACGGTGGCGTCGGTACCTGCGATCTCCTCGGCCAAGTTCGAGATCTGCTCTCGCACGTTGTCCGCGAAGAAGATCACGGCGCCGATGGTCGCAATGGCCACCAGTGCCAGGATGATGAGATACTCACTCATCCCCTGTCCCTTCTTGTTGCGAAGAAACTTCATCATTCGGAATCACCTCCTTTCTGTTCTGGATTCCTGTTCCGAATCGAGCAATATCTATGCCAGCAATCCCGCCCGGGCCGGAACCGGGTCCTTCCTTGGCGTCAGAACATGGAAACTCTGTCCAATGTGGAAGAAAATTGTTTTAATATGGCGGAATGGGAGCCCCCCTCTCGTTTTGGCATATCCCCCCGAGGTCTCTAGGATCGAAACGGACAAGTTGCGGATCCTGGGAAAAAAGGAAAAAAAGTTCCTTTTTTTGGCAACGAATTCTCCTTCCCCGGCGTGCGCGCGGGAGGTCGGCAGACGGTCAAAAGATAGGGAGGTTGATGAAGTTTGCCAGGCCGGCGTAGTAGTCGAATATGTATCCGTAGAGCCTGTCCATGATCCTCACCTCTTCGGGCAGAAGCACACGGTCGACCACCACTACCCCGAGGCACATGAAGACCCCGAAGACCAGGATCACGAGGTACTCCGTGTAGGCCTGGCCCGCACGCGGGTCCCGTCCGCCTAAGATCGAAGATCGCCGGCTCTTGTTCATCATTCCAAACACCGATCCCGGATTCTCCCTGGCCGGTACTGCCGCCCGTCCCCCATCCCTTCTCCTGTCCTCGTACTTTATCCTAACAGAACCGGCAGCCCTTTCAAACCTGTACACCGGACTTGCTGGTTTTTGAGCATTTTAAAGCATCATGGAGAACAGAGCAGATTTCTCGATCTCCCCCGCTGTGAAGAAAACTGTTCGGAACTGTGCATAAGGCGGCCAACACAATGAATCCATTATCTTTTTCCGCAAGAAGGGGGCAGCGCCTTTTCCTGGCCCCTTTTCAGCGCAGAATGCCGCGCCCCCCCGTCAGTCAGTACCGCAACGGCGCCTGCTCCAACTTGTGGACAATCCAGGCAGTGAATGCGGACAACACGGTTTGCCCATCCCGAAGACATCTTCTATTCTTCCCCCTTCATCATTCATTCCTGTTCGCGCGAGCAGGCAGACAACACGATCATGAGAGGCTCGTTCCGGGGGGAAGGCACAAGACAGACATGCCTGCGTCTGAAGCACGTTGTTCAATGAATTCGCTCTTGTTGAAGGTCCGGCAGCGCATCCAATCACTGGAAACATCGCGCCACTTGGAGTACTGGCTGCAAGATGTGGTACTGGCGGAGGGGACACAGGGAGACCTGACCCTGAAGTGCCCGAACGCCTTTTCACTGCAATGGCTGTCCGGAAGACACGGGGAGGCCCTTTCCAACCTCTTCAGCGAGGAGGCGGGCCGTAACCTCCGTCTCACCTTCCAGATCGACCGGCCTTCCGACACCCCGGCAGCGGCAGAGGAAGCAGACGGATCGACCGCCCCCGCCCCCAAACCAGACCGGGAGCCCGGGACCGGAACGGGGGAGACGGCTTCCCCGAAAGAGCCGTTCCCCGGCTGGAATCCCCGGTTCAGCTTCTCGACCTTCGTGACGGGACGTTCGAACGGATTTGCCTCGTCGGCCGCAAAGGAGGTTTGCCGCCACGCCAACAGCCAGTACAACCCGCTGCTCATCCACGGATCTACGGGCCTGGGCAAGACACATCTCGGCCAGGCGATCGGGCACCGCCTCTTCGCGGGGAACGAAAACCTGCGGATCCAGTGGAAGACGGCCGAGACCTTTCTCACCGAGATGATTCGCCACATCAAGGAAAAGGATGTCCCCTCCTTCAAGGCGAGATACCGCGACGCCTGCGATGTCCTGATCCTGGACGACATCCAG
>Ga0180434_10000095_pt1 | contig 122399 bp, 106 predicted proteins | sample SS_ome_7_FD_132453 | JGI IMG/M metagenome (GOLD analysis project Ga0180434, IMG submission 132453) | Hypersaline lake sediment archaeal communities from the Salton Sea, California, USA - SS_1_D_2 metaG | ecosystem: Environmental > Aquatic > Non-marine Saline and Alkaline > Hypersaline >... | reverse complement strand
GATGCTACTATACTTTTTTATTGAATAAATTCTATTAATTTTGGTTGCGGCTATGCCGCGCCAAGTCCTCTGTGGCAAAAATTATAACCGTGACAACCCGCCTAAATCCGTGTCAAAAAAATTCTGACTTCTACCCTCTGACCTCTGGCTTCTGTCCTCTGACTTCTGACCTCTGACTTGTTATAATATATTATACCTATTTTTGTTATAGTATATTATACTTTTCCTAAAATTTCCCCATTTTCCCGCAAAATCCTTCCAATTCCAATCCCTCTTTTTCCATCTTTTACACCCCATCTTCCAACTTCTTTCTTCCATCTTCTATCTTCTATCCTCCATCTTCCATCGTTTTACGCTTTCTTCCCCATTCTTCCACATGCTCCATAACCGACTATATAGCAACAACTTACATCAAGACCAATCCGGACCACACCCATTTTCAGCCCAAAAACCAACTTCGTGCACACATTCAAAAACCCCCGTTTATCACCCAAAAAAACGCTTTTTATATCACCGCCGTCTTGTGCCGATGGCTGTGACATTCGATATTCACCGCCGCCGGCAGCGAAGCAATATGGCACGGCCCGGCCTCGATTAAAACCCCCAGAGCCGTGGTATTACCCCCCATTCCCTGCGGACCAATCCCCGTTTTGTTTATCTTGTAAAGCATTTGCGCTTCAAGACTTGCGTAAAATTCATCCTCGTGCCGCGAACCGAGTTTTCGCAGCATCGCCCGCTTGCTCATCACACAGCACTGCTCGAAATCACCCCCGAGTCCCACCCCCACAACGAACGGCGGACACGCGTCCGCCCCCGCCTCCTTGACCACCTCAACCACCCAGTCAACGATAACTCCTTTATCCACAGTAGGTTGGAACATTTTGAACCGGCTGCGGTTCTCGCACCCGCCCCCCTTCGTCATAACCGAAATCTTTAGCTTATCCCCCTTAACGATACTGAAATGCACGATTGCAGGCGTATTCGTACCCGTATTCTTCCGCTCTTTCAACGGCTCAGCCACCACACTCTTTCGCAGATAGCCGTTCTCATAACCCCTTGCCACACCGTCAGTTATCGCATTAAAGAACGTCAGTTCCTTATCTTCCTGCGGCGGCTCGAACTCAATTTCACCCCCCATCTCAACAAACACCACCGCCAGTCCCGTATCCTGACACAATGGAATTTTCTCACTTTCAGCGATATACGCATTTTCTATAAGCTGCTCTAAGATGTTTCTGGCACGTAGGTTAGATTCATTTCCAGCGGCTTTCTTCAGCGCCTCCAGCACATCCTCCGGCAGCTCATAAGCGGCTTCGATGCACAGCCGTTCTACCGTATCTGCAATTTGTTGGTAAGTAATTTGCCGCACCGTAACCTCTTGATTATCAAAAGGTTATCTCAAAACTCTTATACGTCGTATTCCCGACCGCGTCCACAGCCTTGACCGCCACAACATGCTCACCCTTCTCAAGCTCCGGAATAATAATATCCACGTCCTCCTGCATGGTGTCAAAAACTAGGTCCATCGGCACCGTGCTCTTCCATTCCGAATGACTGTCAACGGTATATTCGACCTTGTCTATGGCGCTGTATTCGTCAGTTACTTGTAACCTAAGTGTATAATTTTCAGCAACTTGCGGCGTTTGTCTTGCTGCAATCACCGGCCCGGTATTATCGACAACAACCGGATCGCTGACCCTGCTTCCCGTCAAAGCCGACGCCGGTGTGTTACTCCTTTCATCGCTTGAGGTTATGCGAATTTCATAGCGCCCGTCCTCAACCGTTTTGCTGTCCCATTCGTAGCTGTCCTTTTCATTATCTTCTTCGAGCTCAATCCAGCCGGTCCTGCCTAATTTCCGGAAGTCTATGGTATATATCAACTTATCATCGTTTTCATCCTTGGCTTTGTAGTCTATCTTGAATACTCCCTCTTTGCCGGAGCCGCCTATACGGTCAACGCTCACAGCTTCCACAACCGGTTTCAAATTAGGGATGGTATTGGCCACCACCACTTCCCGTATTATAGGCGAGCTTTCCCCATTCTGACTTTTCAAAATCAGCTTATATTGGGCAAATCGAGCCAGTGGACAGTCCATCTGCACCGGCCCGGTCACCGCCGCCGGGTCAGTCCAGTCTGAAAACGTAGGGTCATTGACATCTTTAACGTTTCCGCTGCGGCAGGATATCAAAACCTCGCAGCCTTCGGGGATATCACTCTCGATTTGGAGCTTGCCCCACTTGGTCGGCTGGCCGGCATCAATCAAATCAGACGTATATTCTCCTTCGAATGCGAATTTTCCGGTCATTTTGATGAATTTAGCCGGATTTGCCGTACCCGCATAAATCTCCTGTCCTTCAACAGTTACGGCAGTTATCTGGGACGCCTGCTTATCTTCGTAGATGACCGCTCTCTCTTCCGTTGCCGGGTCGATTTGAAAAAGGGCTCCCGAATTTCCGGTTCCGACAAGGAGCTTCTGACCCTGTTTTGACATAGCAAATATCACGACTTTTTCGCTAAAAACATCGGTCACGTACCCTTGGGTATCAATCTGATAGATGAAACTGGCTTCAGAAGGCGTTGGCGGTTTCGGTGGAGCTTTTTTTCCGTTACCATTTCCACTTGATTCATCCTGTTTGGTATTGGGTATTTTCAGATTCACGCCGCCCTTGCTTTCAGTCCGACTTCCAGAGCTATTCGTTTTTTCGGGCCGGCCGGCCAGGGGCTGGCTGGCGGCAAACTTCACCTCCGTTTTTTCAATCTCCGCCGACGTGCCTGCTGCATAGAGGTAAGCCTGGTCCTGCAGACGAGAAACCAATAACGAGGTCACCTCGTCTTTTTCGCTGTCATAAAGAACCGCTGTGCTACGAGTATCCGTGTCCAATTGATAAACAAGGCCGCGGCTGTCAGTGCCTGCATAAAGAAAACCATAGCGGCCGACGGCAAGGGACAGAATATTTTTATCTTTACTGTCAAAAATTATCTCAGGATTTTTGCCGAGCGGGTCAAGCCGGTATATCTTTCCCTCCGGACCCGTCGCGAGATAGATATCCCCATCTTCGACGACGCTGATACCGAATATATATTTCGCGTCCTCCGGCTTCGGTTCAAAAATGCTAATGGGCTTATCCATTTCAAAACGAAGAAGCTTGCACTCCTTTCCGCTGATACCCGCAAGCAAACGACCGGACACATCCAGAGCCATAGCAAAAATGTGCTCGTTGGTCAGATGCTCTTTTGTGTCCACCTCGTTTGATTTGTCATTATCCTCTTCGTTCTCTTGTTTTTTTGGTTTTTGCTGCCCGTCGACAGGATAAATCTTTGATAGTTTTCCCATATAATATTTGTATATCCCTCCGTTCGGGCTGGTGCCGATATACATCGCTCTCGGACTGATAACAATGGCATTTATAGACCACGGTTTATAATCAGTTGAAACAGGACTCGTTGTGAAATCTTCGATGATGGTTTCCGCATACAGCCCGAGCTTGATTTTCCCTTTCGAGTCAATAATCACATTATCCGTTTCACCCTTTGAAAAATAATCATACGTGTTGTGGCGCGTAATTTTACTGGTAACGGCAAAGCCGGGATTTGAGACAAAGTCAAGGCTTAAAATTACGGTCACAAATAAAGCACATGTTGAAACACATATTCGGTTGCTTCGGTTCGGGTAGATATAGTTTTTACGCAGCATTATTTTCTCCAATTATTCCTCAACAGTGATATTTATTGCCTGCTTATCGACGACAATGGTTCCCGTATCGAAACTTTTCTCGATCCAGTGCATATACGGCTGTGCCTGAAGTGCTCGTTTCGGATTTTGCAGCAACAACACCTTGGTATCGGGAAGGTCCGGCAGCTCAGCCCTTTGCATGGTAACTCCTTCCGGACGCAGCACCAGGAGGCAATACAATTTGTCTCGGCTGATACGCAGAAGATGATTGAGACCGTCTATCAGACTTTCATAATTTTCTACCATGAATTTATAAGAAGCGAATTGCCTCAGGAACGCTTCGTAACCCTGGGCTCCGGTAATCAATAACTGGTATTGTCCGGGCGACAGATTGTCCGGTACTTCGATAGTGTGATTATATTCCTTTTTTCCTTTCAGGAAAGACTCTATGACGACAGCTATATCAATCTTTTCTCCGGCCTTGACAGTTGTATCCGATACATTCGCAGACCATATATGCGAAAGAATATTCTCGTGTTTGATTTTAACGTCGAATTCCAAGGACTCAATGCCGACCTTTTGATACGGATTATTCATAATCAGGGCGACGGCACTGGTGCTTTCTAAAATCATCTCTGACGGGCCGATGTTGGCTGATATGTTTTCGAATGTAACCGCTTGGCCTTTTGTTAACCCTATTTTGCCGTTGTATTCGAACGTATTGTAAGGAGGGAACGGTCCCAGCATCATGGCACTCGCTGAAAGTGTCAACCTGAGCATATTAGCAGTCAGCAGACGATTATCGACAATTTTGCAGTCATATATTCGTTTTACCGGATCATTGTATCGTTCTACGATAATCTTGAGAGGAATCATTTGCGGCTGTTCACCGATTCTGCCCAAAACGCCAGTAGACTCATCCATTCGCAACGTTCCTATGATTTCGTCGGCGCTGGCTAATTTAAACGACCGGGCAACACTGGAAACCACCGTGTGGACCTTGCCGGTAGCCATAGGCAAATTTACGGGTCCGTAGCCGAGATAGCTATGTCCGAAACCATACACTTTTCCGTCTCTTACTTCCGTAACCGTTCCTACAACGTTCATTGAGATATCACCGGTAACCATCGGAACCGCCAGGCAGGCTCCGGGAACAAACCGGTTCACTTTTTCCGCATCCTGAACGTCTTGATTTTCAATACTGCCTCCAATTCCGGGTACCCCGATAAAACCAAGTTTGTCAGCTTCCCGACTAACGAATTCACACGCATAAGGTCCGGGTCCAGATACGATTAACGGGCAAGGCAGCGGCTCAATCGTACCGGAAGCACTCTTGGTGCCGGAATAAGCGTCAACGAGCATCTTTTGGATGCTTTTGAAGTTTAGAGGAACAGAATAATCAAATACAAGACCCGGCTGCTCAATGTTTTTACCCAAAGTCTGTTGGTTTTCGAAGCTCCGGCCTACCCTTAACATATCTTTAATAGGGGTGACCCCGTAAAGCGGGTCCTTGCTGAACGTCCATCCGAACGCCAGTGCTCCGGCCATACGCCCTTCGATATAAACCGGAGAACCGCTGCATCCGCCGACCGGGCCGGTATGTATGAAACGTTCATCCAGACCCTTTACAAGAATGGCATCCATTCCGGGCCGGAAATCCCGGACGACATCCAGGACCTCAAGGTCAAATTTCTCAACTTCCGTACCCTCAAAGACGGTAAGGCAGTATGCTTTCATTCCGGGTTTAACTTCATCAACTGTAATATATCTGGAGGAATCAAGTGAAATTTCGTTAGTCGTATTATTGCCCGCTGGTTGCCGGGCGGGCAGAGCCGATGAAAAAACCATAAATAAAAAAATAATGACACTACATTTTACCTTCATTCTTCATTGACCTTTGACGTATCGGAAAAAGTTCAAAATAAAAGGTTATTATACTCAATCCACCTTCAAGACAATATATATGCAGGTCAAAATCAAACGGTTGCTTAAGTCTAGATGAAATAGCCTTAAAATGTGTCGATATGCCGGAATTGTAGCCAACAAACAAAGTAATTGCAAGACAAAACAATATTTAGTACAATTCCAAGCCGTGTCCGGAGGCTGTTGTTCCGGCCAACATTGAGAGTGGTTTTATGATTACGGAGTTATGAATGAAGTCCAAGCACAGACACGAATTGAAGACCAATGAACTGGCTGAATGGCTGGCAAATTTACCTAACTGGTTCAAGGAAAATTTAAACCTAATTATTTATGTTAGCGTTGGTGTTGTCATTATAGCTGCAGTGGCGGTGTATTTCTGGTACACAAGGACCGTTCAGGTGGCGGGACAGATGATAGAGTTTACGGGTCTGATTTCAGGAGTCCCTCAACAAAAAACACGTGTAATCACCGACCAGATGCGCGGCGGCGATTCTTCGTATATACTCCTTCAAACCGCCAATCAACTTGAACTGATGGCAGAACAAGCAAAGAAGGACGGCGCGGCTGCTTTGGGTTTCATCAAGGCCGGTGAGCTTTTTAGAACAGAATTGCTCTATCGCCCCCGACCGGTAAACGCTGCTGATAGGAAACAACAAATTAATAAAGCCAAGAGAAATTATACAAGGGCTATAGAGAGAAGCGCGTCTATACCGGCGTTAAGGGCGAGTGCCAACTATGGTCTGGGTTTGTGTGAGGAAGAACTCGGCAATGTTGACGATGCAAAAAAAGTCTATGAAAAAATCATCAATACAGAAGAGTTTGAAGGAACTACCGCTGCCTACCAGGCAAAGCAGCGGCTGGCTGAGATGGATCATTACCAGCAACGTATGGTATTTCAGCCGCAACCAACGGTTCCCGAACCTGCCGTGCCGGAAACAACAACGCCTGATTTTATCAGCCCCGAACTTGATATCGATTTTCCCCCGATGAGTTCACCCAATGAATAATATATAATTTTAATGGTGAATACTGAATACAATTCAAACCTTGAATCTGACCAGGAAGGTCTATTAAAGCTCAAGGTGGGGCGCTCAATAAAGGACAGGAGAATTGATAAATATCTGCACGGCCGTTTCAGTAACTTCAGCCGCGCCAGCCTGCAGAAACTCATTAAGGAAGGCAGCGTAAAAGTCAACAGCGAATCCGTCAAAGCCAGCTTTCAGCTAAGCCCGGGGGATGTTATCGAATTGACTCTACCCGAACAGGAAAAAAAAGAAATCATGCCGGAAGAGATACCTCTCGACATTCTTTATGAGGACAATAGTATTATCGTTATCAACAAGCAGGCTGATTTGGTAGTTCACCCCGCCCGCGGCAATACTCACGGGACTTTAGTGAATGCCCTGGCTTACTATTCAAATGATTTATCGAATCTGCGGGGGAAGATGCGGCCGGGTATTATCCACCGGCTTGATCGAAACACGACAGGTGTTATCGTCGTGGCAAAGAATAACCGTGCCCACTATAAGGTTGCGAAGCAGTTCCAGGACAGAGTCGTACAGAAGACTTATCTGGCGATTGTACACGGCTGTCCGGATTTGCACGCTGACCGCATCAGCGCACCGCTGGGTGTTCATCCGAGAATGAGGGAGAAATATGCGATAAGACCGGCAGTTGGAAAGGAAGCAATCACTTTTTATGAGGTTTTAGAGGAGTTCCGAGGCTATTCGCTGGTGAAACTAAATCCGAAAACAGGAAGAACGCATCAGATTCGTATTCATCTATCCTATATTAAACACCCGATTGTAGGTGACGATATGTACGGCGGTAAAGTGGTGTATGAATGGCAGCTTGCAGACCGTGAACCTGCGGCCCAGGATCCTGCTATGAACCGCCCCGCATTGCATGCCCATACTCTCGAGTTCAAGCATCCCACAAATGGTAAAGTTATGAATTTCCAGGCTCCACTGCCCGAGGATATGAAAAGTTTGCTTGAGATGCTGCGTAGATATCGCAGCTTAAGCTCTTGACTATGCAACATCAACAAGTCCGAGCGCGTCACCAAACTTATCCAGCAGCGACTTGCGAATATTTTTGTGTTCGAACTGAGTTAAGGCGGGGTCTTTTTCGATTAATTCGAAAGCATGTTTTCTTGCCAGCATCAGAAGATCGTAGTCATCGATGATGTTTGCAATTTTCAAATCCGGCAGGCCGTGCTGGCGCGTGCTGAAAAGTTCGCCCGGCCCGCGCAGACGCAAATCACATTCGGCGATTTCAAAACCGTCATTGCTCCTGGTCATCACCTCCAGCCTGTTTTTGGCTGTTTCGTTTTTCGTTTCCGCAAAAAGAAGACAATAAGATGTTGACGAGCCTCTGCCTATTCGTCCTCGAAGCTGGTGAAGCTGAGCCAGGCCGAACCGGTCAGCTTCTTCGATAATCATTATGGTTGCATTCGGTACATCAATACCGACTTCGATGACGACCGTCGAAACAAGAACGTCGATTTTCCCTTTGCGAAAGTCACTCATCAGTTGTTTCTTTTTGTCGGATTTCATCCGGCCGTGCAAAAGCTCAACCTTGAATTCCGGGAATATCTTGCTTTTTAAGGTCTTCCACTCCTGCGTCGCCGCCTTCAGATTGGAACCTGCGTCCGTCTGGGCAATCCGTGGGTATACGAAATAGGCCTGTTTTCTGGCCTTGAGATGTTCACGGATAAACTCACAGGCTTTGTCCCTGTCTGCCTTATCGACCCAGCGTGTAATCACGCTGCCTCTGCCGGGGGGGCAATGTTTAATAACCGAAACATCAAGGTCGCCGAAAACAGTCATGGCCATGGTTCGCGGAATGGGGGTGGCCGTCATCACCAGACAATGCGGAATGGTCTGTTCAGGTGAGCTTTTTAATGTGGCTCGCTGCCGGACGCCGAACTTATGCTGCTCATCTATCACCACCAGTCCCAGATTCTTGAACGCAACATCCTTTTCAAGAAGCGCCACGGTGCCGACAACGATATCAATGTTTCCCTGCTTGATTTGCCTCAAAAGTTTATTTCTACCAAGACCTGTTAACCCGCCGGTGAGAAGAGTCCTTTTGACATTGCTGTTTTTCAGGTACCTTTCGATACTGATAAAATGCTGATTCGCCAGGACTTCGGTCGGTGCCATAATCGCAGCCTGCTGCTTGTTGGCCACTGTCAGCAGGGCGGCATAAAGCGCCACGACGGTTTTGCCCGAGCCGACGTCGCCCTGCAGAAGCCTGTTCATCGGTTCGGTGTTTTCCATATCGGCCGTTATTTCCGCAATGACGTTATTCTGGTCTTCGGTCAAAAGAAAGGGGAATCGTTTTCGAATCCTGGCATCAATCTTTTCGGTGCATTTAAGAGGCTTCGCCGTTAGAATATGCTTTACACGGTATCTGCGAAGAGCAAGTCCCAATTGCATCAAAAATAATTCATCGAACTTCAAACGCTTTTTAGCCTTAGCCAGTTTTTCTTCATCGGGCGGCATATGAATCCATCTAAAGGCATCCTGTCTGCTGATAAAACCGATTTTCTTGATGTCTGAAGGTTCAAAGAACTCATCAATCAGGGCGTCGATATGGTTGAGCAGGGGACGTATTATTTTTTTGATTTGCATGCTCGAAAGCCTTGATGAAGCCGGGTACACACCGCCGCTGAAGAACTTTTCCGGCTCGCTCGCTTTTTCATTGATGAGCAGGAATTTCGGATTAATCATTTGTAGTTGGTGTTTGTATGTGCTTACCTTGCCCGTGGCCATGATTGCCTGACCCGGTGTAATTTTGTCCCTCAGATATCCGCCGTGAAACCATATTATCCTGCACACACCGGTGCTGTCCGCAACCATTGCTTCGAAAATGGGCGTTTTACGAAACGTCTGGTAGTCGACCGATTCAACCAGTCCGATGACCGAAACATTTTCCTCGGGCTCGATTTGATTGATTTTTACGGGTACCGGCGCGAAGACCCAGTCCCGCGGGAAATATTCCATCAAGTCCCCTGCGGTATGAACACCCAGGTCAGCAAATGCCCTGGCCTTGGCGGGCCCGACGCCTTTTAAAAACTGCACCGGCATCGATACATCCAATCGGGTTTTTAGATTTTCTTTTTTTGATGGTGTCATTACTCTTTAAAACCGTATTCTCCAACCAGTTTCACAAAACGTACACCGCAGACTGCCGTTTGGATTAGCGTGTTCCTTTTCTTTTGAAACACCACTAAATCCTGAACTCCGGCACCACCGACAGGGGCAACGGCGATACCGCCTTCCTTGAGCTGCTCGATAAGCGGTTCGGGCATTTCCGGAACGGCGGCGGTAATGATAATTCTGTCGAATGGTTTTTCCTGCGGCCAGCCGCTACTGCCGTCCCCGACGTGAAATTCTATATTCGTAATGCCCAGCCGGCCCAGCACTGATTGAGCCGAGGCGGAAAGCTCGGCGAATCGCTCGATGGTATAAACCCTTTTGCATATTTTGGTGAGGATGGCCGTTTGGTAGCCGCTGCCGGTGCCGATCTCAAGAACTTCACAGGCTGGATTTACTCTTAGCTCTTCGGTCATCAGGGCAACAATATAGGGCTGTGAGATAGTTTGACCGTTACCGATGGGCAGCGGACCATCATAATATGCCTGGGAATGAAGGTGTTGCGGCACGAAATCCTCACGGTGAATGTTATTCATCGCTTCTATTATGCGTGCATCGCTAATGCCTCGGCCTTTCAGGTCATACTGAATCATCCGCTCGCGTTTCGAAGCAAATTTATCCTCTTTTTTACCATTGCCCATAACGCTAATAATCGCTGGTTATTGACTTTTTTTCAAATCTTTTTTTGTGCATATATAGATTGCCTTCATCTCTGAGAGTGATAGAATAATATATGAATATAATAACAGTCTATTTATGAAAAGATTAGGGGAGCAATGTCATGAAAAAGCATAAATTATCAATCTATTTAACACTATCGTTCCTGATGGGCTGTGTACCTGTTCTGTCCCTTCATCCGCTGTATACACAGGAAAATATACAGTTCAAAGAGGAGCTTGTAGGGATCTGGGCTGATGATTCGAATGATACAACCTGGGAATTTAAGCCCTCTGAAGAGTTAGAGACAGGGTATGAACTCATCTTTATCGGAGAGGATGAACACAAAGGGATTTTTCAAACACATCTTGTCGCGTTGGAGGACAGGTACTTTTTGGATGTTTATCCGAAACATCTTCCAAGCGGTCAAACGGAAGACCCGAATGTCGTGCCCTGGATGTATAATGCATTTTTCATTCTGCCCGCGCACTCATTCTTAAAAGTGGAATTCACGGGAACTGAGACTATGAAAGTCTGGTTGACGATGGAAGATGAATTGGAGAAATTGCTGGATGAGGTCCCGGATGCGATAAGATATGAAGTCATCGAAGAGCCCGAGAGTAAAATTGTATTAACCGCCCCGACGAAAGAGCTTCAGGAATTTGTATTAAAATATGCCGACGATGAAAGACTGTTTGCCACAGAGATTACTCTTCATCGAAAAGAGGATGCCAAGCCGACTGCTGATACTATTGAGACCGAAGAACATGATGAAGAGGGACATGATTAAATGGCGATTAATCTGAACTTACCCAAAAAACCGGGGTTTTTTATCGTAGGCACAGAAGCCGGCGTCGGTAAAACTGTAGTCGCCGGCGCTATCGCTAAGCTGTTAACTGATAAAGGTAGCAAGGTTGGTGTTTTTAAACCAATAGCCACTGGTGGTATACGTTCCTGGGATGGAGTAGTCGGCAAAGATTCTAAATTTCTGGCGTGGTGTTCAAATAGTGACCTTCCTTTATCAACAATCAATCCGCAAGGATTTGTTAAAGAGGGTGTTCCGCTCGCGGCAGCATTTCAGGAGAAACGAAACATTGATTTCGAAAAGATCTCGACCGCCTACAACGAAATCTGTCAGGATTGCGATGTTGTCATTGTCGAAGGAGTCGGCGGAACACGGGTCCCATTGACAAATGAATTCGACCTGCTGGATTTAGCAACTGCATTTAACCTGCCTGTGATTTTGGTGGTGCGTCATACTATCGAGATTGTAAACCATACCCTTATGAGTGTAGATTGTATCCGCTCTGCAGGATTGGAACCGGCAGGCATCATCCTTAATGGTTTTAACAGCCTGGATTTCCCCGCCGCCGAGGAAAATGCCGAGCAGATAATTGAACATTTCTCGAATGTGAAAATCCTTTGCGGCGTTCCCTTTGATGACGAGGTTGACATCCAGGGACCCTGTTTGGGTGAATTTACGCTTGATATGCTTGGTAATTGCGACTGGGCCAGACTCGCAGGCTTTGTGTAAAACGCCGATTACGAGCTTTTTTCGTTTTATAAATTGTTAATAATCAGCTACTATGGGGGAAAACAGGGTTTGTTTTAGTGGTAGATTGTCAAAAAGTCTGAAAAATGAGCGAAAAATCACAAAAAAAGGTTATTTCTGAGGTTCTTCGCACCGGAGTTATAGGCGACAGGAGATATCTGGTTGATATCGACTCCATTTCCGCCAATCAGCTTTTAACGGATACCCTGGTTGTGGGTGCAGGAATCGCCGGCCTGATGGCGGCTATCGAAGCCTCTCAAAATCAGAAGGTGATTATCATTTGTAAAGGCACACTCGAGGACAGCAATACCTGGATGGCCCAGGGAGGGATTGCTTCAGTTCTAAATAATACGGATTCATTCGAGTCTCATATCACGGATACACTCAACGCCGGCTGCGGTCTGTGCGATGAAAAGATCGTTGATACGGTTATCAAACAGGGACCGGTACTTCTTGACCAGCTTTTCCAATGGGGTGTGGAATTCGATATAGCCGGTAAGAACATAGCAACCACAAAGGAGGGCGGGCATTCACATCCCCGCGTCGCCCATGCACACGGAGATGAAACCGGCAGAGTGATTGCACAGGTCCTGATACAAAAAGCTAAAGAGAATGTTAACATACGTGTAATTCAAAACTTCTACGCTATCGACCTGCTTACCAACGAAGATAATGAATGTGTCGGAGTCATCGGCAGCAACGGAACGCGGGGGATTCAGATAATATGGGCGGCGAATACAATTCTTGCAAGCGGCGGGGCGGGCCAGCTTTACCGTGAAACGACCAATCCCGAAGTCGCAACCGCTGATGGAATCGCCATGGCCTATCGAGCCGGCGCGGTATTATCTAACCTTGAGCTTGTGCAGTTCCATCCGACCACGCTTTATATTGCCGGTGCTTCCAGGGCATTGATTACAGAAACACTTCGAGGTGAAGGAGCTATCCTGGTTGATAATAACGGCCAGCGCTTCATGGACCAATACCATGAAGATGCTGAACTGGCTCCTCGCGATGTGGTTAGCCGGGCTATCCTTTCGCAGATGCTGAAAATAAATGCCACCCACGTCTATCTCGACGTCAGGAAATTCGACAAGGAACATTTTAAGAAGCGATTCCCAAACATATCCGACTTGTGTGAAAGCTTCGACATAGATATCACTAAAGACCTTATACCGGTACGTCCCAGCGCCCACTATATGATCGGCGGCATAAAGACCGATGCCCTCACGGCAACGAATATTAAAAATCTCTATGCCTGCGGTGAAGCGGCCTGCACGGGACTGCACGGCGCCAATCGTCTCGGCAGCAATTCCCTACTGGAGAGTCTGGTTTTTGGAAAAACCGCCGGGGCACAGGCCACACAAAAGGAAAAAACAACGATAAAAAGGATAAGTTATCCGATTATCAGGTTCCAGGTTCCTTACTCGGAGCGAACGCGGCTTGATGCCAAGGATGTCAGAAATTCGCTTCGCGCCCTTATGTGGCGAAACGTCGGTATCACAAGAAAGGAAAAACCGCTTCTGGAAGCCCAGGAAATTATCGGTTTCTGGCAGCGCTATGTTATGGACAAGGTTTTTGATTCTCCGGACGGTTGGGAATGCCAGAATATGCTGACGGTGAGCCGTTTAATCGCCTATTCCGCCCATTGGAGAAAGGAAAGCCGCGGCGTGCACTTCAGAAGCGATTTCCCGGATATAAATGACAAGAATTTCAAAAAGTCCACTGAAATTATGCGTCCGAAGACCGGAGAATAGGACAAACAGGACGAAACTACAAGAGCTGCATATACATATGGTTTTTCTGGGAGAAGGGTCAAAAAGGTAGCCTCAGGAACAACCACAAAATACTGCTATGACGGCGGCCAGGTCATCGCCGAATACGATAATAGCGGTACTCTCCTGCGCAAATTCATTTACGGCCCGGGTATCGATGAGCCGATATGTATGATAGATGTGACTGATGGTAATTCGGTCTACTATTACCATTTCGATGGGCTTGGAAGTGTGGTAGCTCTTTCAGATGTTAATAATATTATTGTAGAGCGCTACAGCTATGATGTATTTGGCGAACCAAACCGAACCAGTGATGTCAACAATCCCTACTTGTTCACAGGCCGTCGCTATGATTCTGAGGCTGGGTTGTATTACTACCGAGCTCGCTACTATGCCTATGATGTAGGCCGATTCCTCCAACCAGATCCGATCGGCTATGATGATGGGATGAATATGTATACTTTCGTGGGGAATAGTCCACTTCAATGGGTAGATCCATCCGGCCTGTGTAAGGGTGATTCATTGTGGACTCGATGGTCAAACTTCGTGAGGTCGTCAGATCCATTAACTTCACTTGGTGGGTTCGGCTTTGGCATCTTGGAAGCCGTATATGACATGGAGCGAGGTTTATACCATACTGTTCGCCATCCGGTGCAAACGATAAAAGGAATCCCAGCTGGAATAAAGGCTATACCTGCCGCAGCCAAGCAAGTTTATAGTGACCTGACAAGTTCAGATCCTTATACCTATGGTAATGCAGTTGGCAAGCTCACAGCCCAAATAGAAATTGCTCTGGCTACAGCCAAGGTCGCAGGAAAGATTAAGAGTCTTAGAACTACACGCGTCAAATCCGGTACTAAAGTTTATAGAGTTTGGGGCAATGAAGCCGGGCCTTATGGTAAATCTTGGACACCTGTAAATCCAAGTAATGTGAATAATTTTAGGAATGTTGCAGGGCTTCCAGCTCAAAATACAGGAAGATTTGTTAGTGAAGGAGTATTAACAAGTACGAAAGGAGTTGTAAGTCGCAAAGCATTAGAAATAGGATCCAATACAGGAGGTCTGCCTGAATTAGTGGTGCCAAATCCTAAAACTCAGATATTACTTCAAAGGATATCAGGAGTTAATCCGAAATTTTAGGAGTTTTGCAATGTTTCATAATAAGAGAAAAAAACAATTATATAATGTTCCTTTACAGGAGATACAATTTATTTGCGAACAGGATGGCTTACCTGAAAAGGAACTAAAAACGAAACTTACTAAAACTTTTATCCAAGACAAAGGTATACAAAAAGCATATCTAGCTAGAGTATCATACAGATGTTCAGATGAGTATCTAGTTGCACTATGCTTGTCTATATCTTCAGGTAATGAGGTGTCAAGAGTAAAAAAAGTTTCGAAATATTTTTCTTCTATATTTGGTCAAAACCAACATTTGGAGGTGTTATTTCTGGATTCCGAATTGGAGTCGTGTGTTAGCAAAGTATGTACCCCCTTTTATGAAAAAAGAGATTAAAAAAAGACCCGATTTCTGTATAGCCTCCAGTGAATGGAGGCCATTATATAAGCCAAGAGAATGTTGGATCAAAAGTAGATTAAAATGCTGCGGCAGGGACGATTTTTTCTTGATTCAAATTGAACCACCTGTTCTTTACAATGATAAAGTTTATGGAACTGTCGAATTGGATGAAGTTATAGTAGCTTCCAGACATGAAGGTTATACTGTTTCCAAGATAAACGAATGGCCATTATATGTACACCTTATAAGATTGAGAAGTAAATTAATGAATCCTCCGGTTAATAAATTATCTAAAGATGATATTGAAAAAGTCGCATGGGCTGAATTGTACCCTTCTTTAAATGCTGCTAGAAAAGCTATGCGCAAGTATAAATAAATTAAGTTTGCCTCCTATGAATACGACTATCAGGGAAGGGGTGTTAGAAAAACCGTTCACGACTCATCAACAACCATTAAGTATGCTTAGGACGGCGACCAGGTTATCGCTGAATACGGATATATCGATAGCCAATGGAAAATTGCCCGTAAATTTATCTATGGGCCAGGAATCGATGAGCCGATATGTATGATAGATGTTACTGATAGTAATTCGGTCTACTATTACCATTTCGACGGGTTGGGGAGTGTGGTTGCTCTTTCAAATGCAAATAAAGAAATTGTAGAACGCTACAGCTATGATGTTTTTGGTGAACCCAATAGAACCAGTGATGTCAACAATCCCTACTTGTTCACAAGCCGCCGCTATGATTCTGAGGCTGGGTTGTATTACTACCGAGCTCGATACTACGCCTGTGATATCGGCCGGTTCCTCCAGCCGGATTTGATTGGCTATAATGAAGGTATGAATATGTATTCATATGTTGGTAATAATCCACTGGCTTGGGTCGATCCTCTCGGATTATGTAAAGGTGGACTTACGAAATGGGATCGTTTTAAAATAGCATCTTTGGAAAGACTTTCTGATGCCATAGGGTGGTGGTATGAGAAATCGGGTGGTGAGGAAATGGAACGATATCTTTGGGAGGGAAGACATGTGGGTACACCATACGGCGAAGAAGCTGTGGATTACTATGCAAGGAAATTCCTCCAATCCAAAACATGGTACGGAAAAGCAGGTTACTACACAGGAGGTTTATTTGCATCACTTTGGACAAAAGAGAGCTGGAAAACTACGGCTACAACAGTAGTAGTGGCTGGAGTTATTGCAGAACCAGCCAGTAAAACCGGACCATGGCTTGGAAAAGTGGCGATACATGGGGCCCATGGTTCAGGTTCACATATGTACAGACATATTCAAATAATGATTCGTGTTGCAAAACACGTTACAAAACATTTTAGGATACCTTTACCGTAATGTTCTTATTTTACAGGAGCCAAGTCATAATCTTCATTAGTTCTTCTGTTGTCTATTAATTAAAACTGTGATCGGAGTAATTATTATGGAAAGTATGATATTGTCTGAAACTGATTCGTTATTAAAAGCAGCAAATACAATGCATGATTTTTATTTTACAAAAGAAGATGTATCGTATGATAAAAAAAATAATACCTTTATACTTAAAGCTAAAGAATATGAATGGAAAGGTAAATTGTTACAAAGAAAAACAAATATAATAAAGGGAGAAGGTACTTTGATGCTATTTAATATTAACCGCTGTGATATTTTGGAAAATGATAGCCAAGGATATAACAGTGTTGGAGAAGATTGCTTTAACTTGATTGAAGTAAAAAATGACAACTGTTTTATTCTAAAAAGTTCCTTTCACGAAATAATTCTGGATATGGACAAATTAGATGGGCGTTTTGAGTACAGAACTTCCCTAGAAGAGCAACTTGGATAATAAAAAGAGCAAGGAACTAGGGGCTTACACCTGTAATGTCAACTAATTCATCCACCCTATAAAATCTTTAATCAATTAGTTCTTCAAGTCGAATTCAGCTTGGACTAACCTGAGCCACGATTTGCAACAAAATACTGCTATGACGGCGATCAGGTTATCGCTGAGTATGAATATATCGATAGCCAGTGGAAAATTGCCCGTAAATTTATCTATGGGCCAGGTATCGATGAACCGATATGTATGATAGATGTTGAGGATAATAATTCGGTCTACTATTATCATTTCGACGGGCTTGGGAGGGTGGTTGCTCTTTCTGATAGTAGCGCACAGAACATAGAAAAACTGGAATAGTGATGAAACTTTTGTTATAATATCGTCGTACTATATACATGTTAAGAGTGGGTCGGACGGTCGCCGGTCTTTCAAGACCGGAGGAAAGTCCGAGCAGGACAGGGCACGGTGGTGGCTAACAGCCACCCGGGGCAACCCGCGGGAAAGTGCCGCAGAAAAAACACGGCCGATGGTTCTGATGATTCAGGACACAGGCAAAGGTGAAAAGGTGCGGTAAGAGCGCACCGCGGCGCCGGTGACGGCGCCGGCAGGGAAAACCCCACCGCCTGCAAGACCAAGCATGCTGTGCTGGTTTTCAAGCGTTCGATATCGCGTTTGAAAATCTGTTACCCGGCCCGGGTAATACAGCGGGTAGGTCGCTCGAGCCGGCCGGCAACGGTCGGCCCAGATAAATGACCGTCGCCTCTTATTTTCGCAAGGGGACACAGAACTCGGCTTACAGACCCACTCTTTTTTCTTGTTTTTTTAAAATTTTTTTGACATATATTACTTTCATGGATGAAATAGTCGCAAATCTGGATAAATTCACACGTAGAGCCGTAAAGCACTACTGGTCCACAAGGAAAAGGCAGGAAACAAGACAAATAAAGTCCGGCCGAAGCGATCAAGGTTCACGTGGGGCTGTAACGGGGGGCGCGCAAATGAACGGTTTTATTGAACTTTTTACTCAAGTAATCCATAAAGCCGGAATTGCCGAGTCGAGCATATTTACCAAAAAGGCTTTGGAATTGCCGGGGTACTTTAGACCGACCAAGGAATGGGATATCCTAGTCGTTAAAAACGATAAACTTGTTGCTGCTATAGAGGCAAAATCCCAAGCAGGACCTTCCTTTGGGAACAACTTTAACAATCGTACCGAAGAAGCGATCGGAAGCGCTGTAGATCTTTGGACAGCGTATAGAGAAGGGGCTTACTCAGCAAGCCCTCAGCCCTTCATCGGTTATTTTTTTATGCTTGAGAACTGCCAAGCGTCAAATCGTTCAGTTCGAGTAAAAGAGCCTCACTTCAAGGTATTTAGAGAATTTGAGGATTCGTCTTATCTTAAAAGATATGAGATCCTCTGCCGAAAGTTAATACTCGAAAGACACTACACTGCCGCAGCCTTTATCACTTCACGAAAAGAAGAGGGGCTAAGGGGTGATTATAGAACGCCTTCTGAAGATTTATCCTTATATAAGTTTGTGAAAATTTTAACCGCACATATAAAGTCTCTTTAATTTATGGAAAAGACGATACACAGATTAATAAACGGAGACGCTCGGAACCTTGAATATATCGAGGACGAATCCGTACATCTCGTCCTGACCTCACCTCCTTACTGGAATTTAAAGAAATACAATGAGCACCCGGCCCAAATGGGGCACATCTGCGATTACGAGATATTTCTTCAGGAACTCGAAAAAGTATGGAAGCATATTTTCAGAGCCCTGGTTCCCGGCGGTCGATTGATTTGTGTTGTCGGCGACGTATGCGTGTCGCGAAAAAGATTCGGCAGGCATCTGGTATTTCCATTACATTCTGATATCTGTGTGCAATGCAGAAAAATTGGATTTGACAATTTAAATCCAATCATCTGGCATAAAATTTCGAACGCCAGCTATGAAATTTCCAACGGTTCGAAATTTTTAGGTAAGCCTTACGAACCTAATGCGATTATAAAGAATGATATCGAATTTATCCTTATGCAAAGAAAACCCGGCGGATATCGAAGCCCAACCGAAAAACAGCGTAAAGAAAGCGTTATAACCAAGAAAACATTTAACGAATGGTTTCAGCAAATCTGGACGATTCCCGGCGCCTCAACCAAGCAGCACCCGGCTCCGTTTCCGCTTGAATTAGCGGAGCGATTAATAAGAATGTTCTCTTTTGTGAATGACACGGTGCTGGACCCTTTCTGTGGAATCGGTACGTCTCTTATCGCAGCAGTGAAATGCAGACGTAATAGCATTGGCGTTGAGATAGACCAAGAATATTGTCAAAAAACCAAAAAGAGAATCATTAAAGAAAGCATACATTTATTTAATGCCGCCGAAGTAACTTACCAAAAGGCAGAACGACGTAATGGAGAACTAACTCTTAAAACCTTGGAAAAATTCGAAGGGGTGGTGACGGCAAAATAACGACTTTGATTTTTTAACGTTACGCCGTCCTTATCAAACTCGGCTTACAGACCCACTCTTTATTTCAACAAAATGAGCTTCTTCCCTCTGAAGAACAGCCTGTGGCGGCAATATTTCTATTCAGTGTCATCTTCCTGTGTTGTTTCGGTCGGCACTCCTTCCAGCTCAAGGCGTTTTTTCACAAGAGAGCCCATCTTCAATTCAACCTTGGCGATATTACCATCGATTATCATATTAACCTGACCCTTGTCGAAGCTGATATGCTCGAACGGCATACCATCGGCGGTATCAAGAAGGGAAGCCTCAGAGGGATAATCCTTCAATCGCTGTAGAACGGTTGAAAAGGCCTGGTCAACCACCATCTGACAGGTGTAAATCACCTCGTTATCGGCACTGACTTCTTTGGCATCCGTAGTGAATTGATTTGAAATGTGCTCGAATATCACGGTTTGAAAGGCATTATCGTTTGCGTAAGGTTTATTCAGAATCTCCTCATCCAACACTAACTCAGCATACATCATTAACCGTTCCCAGGGTTGTTCAAACAGGGCTTTTGGTCTTTCATCAACGATAACCAGGTATTTCCGCTCAGCCGTCAGCGTGTCTTCATCAAATGCGGCCATATTCATCCACTGCTTATAGCCTTTCTTCTTCCGGCCGGCTGAAGCGATGACACTTCGGCTCTGGCTGAGAAGCTCGTATTCAGGCAGATTAATCGAGGCCAGCACATCAGCGGCGTTGCTGGTCGTCAACTCCACACTTTGGTAATTATCGAAAACCTGTTGATTGGACGGCGGTCCTTCAGGGGTAAAGAATTCAATAACATAACAGCCGGATATAAATGCAAACGAAAACATCAAAAGACTGCAAAGCAGGGAGGGATACACACGAGTTTGCATTGTTAAAGACCTTCTTAACTTCATAGTGATATCACTTCCTTAAATGTGTCGCATTTAACGTTTACGAGTATTTTGTCAGTTAATTACACCTCTTTCGAATCTATCCAGTTCATCATTCCTCGAAGCCGCTTTCCGACCGTCTCAAGTTGAGACGTGCTGTCCTTTTCATATAACTCATTGAATTTTTTCAGTCCGGTTTTATACTCGTTGACCCATTCCGCGGCAAAATCACCGCTGGTTATCTCCGAAAGGATTTTTTTCATCTCGGCCTTGGTCTTCTCATTGATGATTCTCGGTCCCCGGGTAAGGTCGCCGTATTCGGCCGTATTGGACACGCTGTACCGCATATAATTCATTCCGCCCTGGTACATAAGGTCAACAATTAGTTTGACTTCGTGCATGCATTCGAAGTAGGCAATCTCGGGTTGATAACCGGCTTCCACCAGCGTCTCAAAACCTGCCTTAATCAGCGCCGTAAGCCCGCCGCACAGAACACACTGTTCTCCAAAGAGGTCGGTCTCTGTTTCTTCCTTGTAGGTGGTCTCGATAATACCGGCCCGTGCTCCACCAACGCCGTTACCCCAGGCCAGGGCGATGTTCATTGCCTCGCCGGCCGCATCCTGCTGGACCGCTACCAGACAGGGCACACCGCCGCCTTTTTCATATTCGCTGCGGACAAGATGGCCCGGTCCCTTGGGAGCTATCATCACGACATTTGTGTCTTTAGGCGGCACAATGTATTTGAAATGAATATTAAAACCGTGGCAGAAACCGAGTGTTTGTCCCGCTGCGAGGTTCGGTTCAATGTGTTCGGCGTAAACCTTGGCCTGTATTTCGTCCGGGATGGTCACAATTATTAAGGCCGCTCCATCAACAGCCTGTTTGATATCCGTCGGAGTAAAACCGTGTTCGACAGCCAGTTTAAAGTTATCGGTTCCTTCAAGCTCAGCAACGGCTACGTCGATGCCGCTGTCGCGCAGATTCAGACTATGGGCATGGCCCTGGCTTCCATAACCGATAACAGCTACTTTTTTCCCTTTTAATGCATCAAGGGGTGCATCCTGCTCGTAATAAATTTTCGCAGCCATTTTTCAATGTCTCCTTTTTTAAGATTTTTCGTTTTCATGCACGTTTTTTTAACTTCCAAAGACGGAATGCCCATATTATAGTACAGGGGCATTTCCCGCAAGGAATTTACTTTGTTCGAGCGGTTATTAAATCGTTATTGCGGTAATAAAACGAAAAGCCTGATGTTCAGGATTCCTTTTTTGCCTGCCGGGGCATTGCGATGGTGCCTGTTCTGGCAACGTTTTTTATGCCATACGGCCTGCACATCTCAATGAAAGCCTCAATTTTTTCCTCGGGGCCGCTAATTTCTATCATGACAAATTTCTGGCCGATGTCCACGACCTTGCCCCGGAACATCTCGATGAGAGAAAGAATCTCCGGTCGCTTCGCGGCTGGTGCCGAAACCGTAATGAGCATCAAATCCCTGGCGACAAGCGGTTTTCCCGCATAATCCTGCACCTTGACAACGGGAACAATTTTAGCCAGTTGTTTTCGAACCTGTTCAACAACCCTGTCATCGCCGATGACGACGATAGTCATTCTGCTGAGCTTTGGGTCTTCGGTTCTTCCGACGACAAGAGAGTCGATGTTAAACGCTCGAGCGGCAAACATTCCGGCGACGTGAGCCAGGACACCGGGTTTATTCTCAACTAAAGCACTGATTATGTGTTTCATTTTACTACCTCAATTTTTTAAAGGGAATTGTCTCCTATGCCATACTTTCGAGTATATCCAGACCGCTCATTTCATCAAGGCTCTTACCGGCGGGAACCATCGGCCATACATTCTCTTCAGGATCAACCCTGAAATCAACGAGACACGGTTTCTTTGCAGCCAGCATCTTCTTGACCGCTGCCGGAACATCCTTTTTATTGTTAACGGTTATTCCTTCGGCGCCCAAAGCTGCTGCGACCGTGGCATAATCGGGATTCGACAGATAAGTTTTGGAGTAGCGTTTGCCGTAAAAAAGCTCCTGCCACTGACGAACCATTCCCATATACTCATTGTTCATAATACAAACCTTAATCGGCAGCTCGTGTTCAACCGCCGTTCTGAGCTCCGTCATCGTCATATTGAAACTGTGGTCACCGTCAATATCAATGACCGTTGCCTTCGGCTTGGCGATTTGGGCACCAATCGCCGAAGGCAGGCCGTAACCCATCGTGCCCAGCCCGCCGGAAGTAAGAAGTTGCCGGGGCTGAGTGAATTTATAAAACTGGGCAACCCACATTTGATGCTGACCTACGCCGGTGGTGATAATTGCCTTTCCCTTTGTCTGGTTATAAACCTCTTCGATGACATACTGGGGTTTAAGTCCGCCTTTATTGCTGTCGTAACGGAAGGGGAATTTCTTTTTCCATTGTGCAATTTTTCCGAACCACTCTTTTCGCTCCTGGAATTCAACGTGCTTTGTCATCTCAGAAAGTATCTCTTTCGCATCGCCAACAACCGGAACATCCACATGAACGTTTTTAGAAATGCTCGTCGGGTCGATATCGATATGGATAATTTTCGCTTTCGGAACAAACGTTTTCAGCTTGCCGGTAACCCTGTCGTCGAAGCGGGCACCGACGGCAATCAACAAGTCGCACTCCTGGACCGCGTAATTCGCGTACGCCGAGCCGTGCATGCCGAGCATGTCAAGGGATTCCGCCCTGGTCTGGTCATAGGCACCCAGACCCATCAGGGTCATAGTTACCGGCAGGTGGGCTTTTTCCGCGAATGCTCGCAGTTCCTTGCTTGCGTTGGCCGTGATGACCCCGCCGCCGATATATAATACAGGCTGCCTGGACTTATTGATTTCCTTCGCTGCTTTGGTTACCTGCCTGCTATGCCCTTTTTGACGGATTTTATAACCGGGCAAATCCAGTTCGACCTTTTGGTCTGACTTATATTTGGCAACTTCGATATCAACCGGAATATCGATAAGCACGGGCCCGGGTCTTCCCGTCGAGGCGATATAAAACGCTTCCTTGATGGTGCGGGCAAGGTCCTTGATATCCTTGACGATACAGTTGAATTTCGTGACCGGTCTGGTGATACCTGTGGTGTCCGCTTCCTGAAACGCATCGTTGCCGATGAGTTCGGTGCGGACCTGCCCGGTAATAGCAACGAGCGGTATCGAGTCCATCATTGCGGTGGCCAGGCCGGTGACCAGGTTACAGGCGCCCGGGCCGCTGGTTGCTATCATTACACCGACCTTGCCGCTCGCCCGGGCGTATGCATCCGCCATGTGGCAGCCGCCCTGCTCATGACGGGGAACGATAAAGCGGACAGGGGCGTCGTATAATCTGTCGAACAGCGGAAGAACCACGCCGCCTGTATATCCAAACATTGTATCGACACCCTCTTCAATGAGTGTATCAACAATAATCTGTGCTCCGGCTTTAGGGGACGTTGCAGCGGCTGATGAAGCCGCAGAGCTTGATTTGGTCTTCATTTGTCTTTCCTTTCCTGAAAAACTTTACATTATTCCGGTTCATTTAAAGCTTTACGGGCGACTCCGCCAGGCCGACCATTTCGTTACTGAAATGACCTGTCATGCCGAAGGTTATTAACCCGGCTTTAAACCCAAAATCCCGCCACGAGCAGGTTTCAGGCTTGATATTTACATGTTTTCACGCAAATATCAATTACTATAGTATAAATATAACAATGAAAATTGTCAATTTTTTTCTTATCGACAAATTATATTCTTATATGAAGAAAAAATACGTTTCCAGGTGCCTATAAAATCGATTCGTAATTTCGGGTATGGAAAGATGGACACAGCAGGGCTTTTTAGCTGTTTGACTCTTTTCCAACCTTATGTTTCAGGCCGCTTTTAAATGAAAATATCGACAGTAAAATAAAAGCGGTTGTTGCCCCGGCAAGGTCAGCCAAAAAGTCATAAGCAGAACAGCCGCGCTGGGTATAAGCCTGAAGCCATTCGTCAAAGGCTCCATACCATACTATCACAGCAAGAAATAACCAAACTCTTGCTTTTCTCCAATCAACCTTTGTTCCTGGATTTAAAGACGTCCATAGTAAGACGCTTAAAAGGAAGTAAGCAAAGAAATGAAGTATCTTGTCGGAAAACGTAAGTTGTGTCGCGAGGAGGTTCATGTGTTTAGCGGGTATATGGGTTAATACAAAAATAGTCGCCCAGTATATAACCAAAAAGACAAGTAGCATTTTCGATTGAGCTGATTTCATCCATCGGTCTCTATTATCTAACGGTACTCACTTTATCTTTGTACTATTAATGTCAGTTAAAACGAGAGATTAACAATATAGCCCCTCTTGGTTAATATTAGAAATTAATTTAGTGTAAAATTAACGATGTTTATTGCATTTTTTAAACTTTTCTGTCATATTATTCCCTCGCAAGGCTTTTTTGTCACAACTCTTTGTAGTTATCCCTATTATGTGTATAATAGAATCGAGATGTATCCGTCAGATTTTAATTTAGGAGGCAATTAGAGATGAAACGGAACTTGAATATAATCATTGCGTTTTTGATATTCTCAGCCGGTCTTTCAGTATTAACTTTGGCACAGCTTCGACAGCCGCGTACATTACGGTCGGCCCCCTCTTCAAGGTTACGTACACAAACTTCATCCTTGAGGACGATACAGCTTTCGGAGCCTAATGTTACGGGCCAACTCAGCCTGGAGACAGCCTTGGCACGGCGAAGAAGTGTTCGTGAGTTTTCGCAGAAGAAGCTGACGTTTTCGGAAATCGGGCAATTGGCCTGGGCGGGTCAGGGCATCACAGATTCTGAGAACGGGCTTCGCACCGCTCCTTCGGCCGGCGCTTTATTTCCCACTACGTTGTATATAGCTATTTATGATGGACTATTTGTTTATCGGCCGCAGGATCATTCTTTACAACAGATTTTAAACAGGGATATTCGAGATCGACTTGCGAGTGCGGCCTTTGACCAAAATGCGGTGAGGGATGCGCCCTGTGATATCATTATTGCGGGCTCCGTAAGAAAATTAATACCCCGATATCAGAATGAATCACGAAAATTTATGATTCTTGAAGCCGGCCACGTTGCTCAAAATATTTTGTTACAAGCCGTGGGTCTGGATCTCGGTAGTGTGCCGATAGGGGCTTTCAACACAAATGCTGTTAATAATATATGTCAAATGGGTCGTGATGTCGAACCTTTGTATATCATTTGTATAGGTCACATTCGCACCGGAACAGAGACAAAAGCTCAACGTGAATCAATCAATGAAAGGACCCAAAAAGAGGCTGAAGAAATTGAGGCGTTAGGTCCTAAACTGGTTGTCCTCATTGCACCTAGCATGAACTTTAACGACGCAGAGCTTATAGACACTCAAAAAGCACTCACAGACGCCGGTGTAGTAACAGATATTGCGAGCACAAAGAGAGGAACGATAACCGGTTCTTTCGGCCGCCGAAGCAAGGCGGAAAGACTCATAACAAACATCAACCTGAACGAATACCACGGTGTCGTCTTGGTCGGAGGTATGGGAATTAATGAATATGCAATGGATCCCTATATACTTCAATTTGTTAGAAATGCCGTGAGTCAGGGGAAAATCGTGGCCGCGAGTTCAAATGCTACCGGTATCTTAGCGAATGCCGGTGTCATTGATGGTTACCGTGTCACAGGTCTGCCTGCCGGACAGGCCTTTCTGGAACGTTCGGGAGCAAAATATACCGGTTCAGAGGTTGAACAGGACGGTCAGATTATAACCGCTCAAAATTCAGAGGCGGCCGCACAATTCGGCTCTACCATCGCCGAATCCGTTAATAAGATATTTGGAAAGCCGGAACGGCGAATCAGGTATGGGCCACAGATATATTATGGTCCGGATTCGGAATCTTCTATTGAGAAGTAGCATGCACATCGTATGATTGGAAACCATTTGATATGCTTCATCGATAGCGATTTGTAATGGGCAGTCTTCTGTCTTTGCCAAAGGCTTTCGGGGTTATTTTTATACCGGGCGGTGACTGCCTTCGTTTATACTCGTTGTGGTCCACCATGCGTATGACCTGCTCAACCATCTCTGCCGGCAGCGGTTCTTCAATCAACTGCCGGGCGGATTTGTCCTGTTCGACATACCCCTTAAGAATCCTGTCGAGCACATCGTAATCCGGCAGCGAATCGGTATCTTTCTGGTCCGGCTTCAGTTCCGCACTCGGCGGGCGGTCAATGATGCTCTGGGGAATAACCTCGCGGCCGGATATTTTGTTGATATGTTTGGCCAGTTGATACACCAGCGTCTTGGGAACATCCTTGATGACGGCAAAGCCGCCGGCTGTGTCACCATAGAGCGTTGCATAACCGACCGCGGTCTCGCTTTTGTTGCCACTAGTCAGCACCAAAGCTCCCAGGCTGTTACTCAGTGACATAAGAATGTTGCCGCGGATTCTGGCCTGTAAGTTTTCATAACCGATGCTTTCATTATCCCAGCCCTGAATGTTCTTCAGTTCTCTGTCATATTCATCAAGAATAGTCCCTATCGGAACGGTTAAAAATTTGATACCGAGGTTTTCCGCTAACCTTCCTGCGTCTGACCTCGTTTCGGGGCTGTTGAATTTCGAAGGCATCGTAATGCCCACAACCTGTTCGGGACCTAAAGCTGCGGCGGCAATGGATGCGGTTACGGAAGAATCAATCCCCCCGCTCAGCCCCAGCAGCACTTTTTTAAAGCCGTTCTTACGGGTGTAATCCCGGGTCCCTAAAACAAGGGCCTGATACACTTCATCTGCGGAATCCGCCGGCTGCGGCGCGGCAGGCTCAAGCGCTGCAGCGTGGACCATATTTGTATCGTTCTTGGAAATATCCGCGATAAGCAAGTCCTCGTCAAAAGCGGCGGCTTTTGCAGCGATGCGTCCGCTTGAATCCATCACGATGCTGCGTCCGTCAAAGAGAAGCTCGTCCTGGCCGCCCACAAGATTACAATACGCAACGGCGCAATTAAACGTCCCGGCACATTTGCTGATGACCTGTTCTCTTTGGTCGGTCTTGCCCATATGGTAAGGAGAGGCTGAAATGTTCAAAACCATATCAATCTTTCCCAGGTTTTTTAAATAACCTGCAAGCCACTGAGTGCTCCAGATATCGAAGCAGATGGTCAACGCCGCCCTTATGTCCTCTATCTCCACGATGACCGGTTTCGTACCTGGCTGAAAATATCTCCTTTCATCAAACACGCCCCAGTTCGGCAGCGACCCTTTACGATAGATATCTGTAATCCGCCCGTCCCGTATGACGGCTGCTGAGTTATAGGCATACTCCTCGTCGGTTCCCGCAAAGCCGACGACGAGAGTCATATGGGGGCATTCTTTGGCTATTGTTTCCAGATTTGTTCGGTTGTCCTTGAGGAAATGTTTCTTAAACAATAAGTCTTCCGGTGGATATCCGCAAATCGACAACTCGGGAAAAAGCAGCAGGTCTACCCCGGCCTCAGAGGCCTTCCGATAAAATTCGATAATTCTCTGAGCGTTGCCCGGCAGGTCACCGACGACCGCGTTAAATTGACCCAGTCCTATTCGCATCATTTATATCCATTTATACTAATGGGGTATCAGGTCATTCCGAACAATCCAGTACACGACATGAAGTCATATTCACTATCTTAAGAATAGAAGTGCGGAAAGCAAGTTTTTTGTGGAATTGATTATGTTGAATTGAACATCTCAGAAACACTGTAATATCTTGAATCCGAATATTACTTTGTATATTTTTCGAAAGTCCCGAAATTTTTTGACTACCAAAGGGGTGAAATTAAAAATCTCAGCTTATTCTTTATTGTTCGTCGAACGAAGTACATTTTCAGCCCGAAGCCCTTTCTCGCCTTCAACAACATCAAAAGTAACATTGTCCCCTTCATCAAGTGTTTTGTAACCATCCCCTGCAATGTTAGAATAGTGCACAAAAATGTCGCGACCGTCGGTGGTTGATATAAACCCATAGCCTTTTCTGGGATTAAACCACTTGACTTTTCCCTCTGACATAAAAAACTCTCCTTTGAATACCTTTTTGATACAGCTTATTTATATTTACAAACAGCACTTAGAGTCGGATAATTGCTTGAATATTTCCTGGTTATGAGCGTTAACCAGCTACGCGGACTTCCCTGCCTCGGAGCGGCCGGTGTTGAGATTTTTTCTCATTAGCCTGCCCATTTTAAATTTCACAGTACGTTTGGATGCGACTTCTACCCGTTCCAGAGTCCGCGGATTCTGCGCGATTCGGGGGGCTCTTACTCTGGTTTCGAAAACACCAAAGTCTCGGAATTCCAGACGGTTGCCCTTGCATAACTCGGAAGTGACGTCGTCGAGAAACTCCTGGACTATCTTCTTTACCAAAACTCTTTTTGCTTGTGTCTTTTCCGCGATCCGATCGATAAGTTCTTTTTTTGTAATTGTTGACATAGATTACCTCATACAGGAAAGAGTATTGGGATCATAATTTTCGAGTACGATAGATATAATGGTTGGTCTTTGACTTTGATTTTTTCGAAGTCCATCATACCAATTCTGCCAAGAAATCGCTGTTAAAGCTGCTTAAGACTCCAATCTGCCTGAGTTGTTTACGGGATTTTTTACACTCAACATCAAGGCAATTTCAGGTCATCTTTTAAACCTAACAATTAACACAAGTTACTATACTACAAAGACTTCTAACGAGCAAGCTAATTTTGAACAAAAATTTTTTCAATTTATCAAAATGTACTCTTTTATTAAATAATCCCTGTAAAAAAGTTTACGACAATAGTTTTATCCGTTGTTTTTTCATCGCACTTTGTGAAAGAAAGTCTTATTCAATCAATTGTTGGTTTGAAGCGGTTAACGTAACATTCTGTTAAATAAGATGTTATGTAAATTTCGCACGCTGTGTGATAAATACATACACTCACCGGTTTCGATGTGTATTGACAAATCCAACGTGATACCAAAAATACTCTATTGACCACTGGGGGCTTTGTTAGCATAATGGCAGTCTTTTTACAGTGCATTAGTAATTATTTATCCCTACAATACATTTGATTATGGCTGAAAAACAGACGAAAACGAAAGATGAGACAAACCATTCCAAAGACCGGGTGATTGAAGTTACCAAGACGCTTGAGTGGCTGATAACGGCGTTCATTTTGGCCTTTGTATTTCGGGCCTTTGTGATGGAAGCGTACCGCATTCCAACCGGCAGCATGGCTCCCACCTTGAAGGGAGACCATTTTCATTTGCGCTGTCCGCAGTGTGGTTACAAATATAATCAGGGTTCAGACTCTCACCGAACAAGAAGAAAAAGTCCGGGACCGGTTACATGCCGCTGTCCAAGCTGCGGATTTTATTTCAAATCAAGGGGCGCGATGCCTATAGCAAAGGGAGACCGGATACTTGTTCTTAAGTGTATCTATCAGTTTTTTGAACCGAAAAGGTGGGATGTTGTGGTTTTTAAAAATCCTTTGAAGCCTACCGAAAACTATATCAAACGGTTGATTGCCCTTCCCACTGAAACCGTTGAAATTATTGATGGCGATATCTACATTAACGGCAGGATCGCTCGTAAACCTCAGAAGGTCCAGCAGGAATTATGGATGCCGGTATACGATAATGATTTTCAGCCTGCTCGGCCGCTGCAGGGCAATTTTAACGGCCATTTGTGGCGACAACCCTTTAACATAGAAAATTCCGCGTGGCAGATAAAAAATAACAATCCTACGGTATTCGCCCTGGATAGCGATAAAGACCAAATTGAGTCGATGGTATACGATACAACGGTCGGCAATGATTTCAGGGCGACCTATGCCTACAACAATATATCAACTTATCCAGCCAGACCCTTCTGCAGTGATTTAATGGTTCGTTGTTATGCCAGGGTTTTGGATGAAGCCGTGATAGGTGTTGAATTGAGCAAATACCAAAACCGCTATCGGGCACGAGTCGATTCGGCTGGCGCCGTACGCATTGAAAAGATAACGAGTGACGGATTATCGGAGGAGTTAGTTAACAATCAGCTCAGGGAGTCTCTTGGTGTAAAGCCGGTAAAAATAAAATTCTCGAATGTTGACCATCTCCTAACATTACAGGTCGGGAGTGAAAAATTTGACTATGATTTAGATCTTTTGGCGAATGACGCCGGTCCGAGACAGACGGCAATCGAACCGCGGGTCACTATCTTCGGGTCCGGCAGGCTTGAGCTCTCTCATGTGGCTGTCTTCAGAGATATTCATTACACCAGTTCGAAATACGGCAATGGCCCGCCCGAGGGCAGGGCTGTGGAAGGGTATCCTTTCCCCCTCAAAGAGGACCAGTTTTTTATGCTGGGTGATAACAGCCCCAGCAGCGAGGACGGACGCTGGTGGGACGACAAAGGGATCGCCAATAAAGGTGTTGAATCTTACGATGCGGGAGTTGTACCTAGAGAGTATTTGGTAGGTAAAGCCTTATTTGTTTATTGGCCAAGCGGCTACGAATTCCCATGGCCTTATGGCGCACGTGCTTTTTTTGCTAAACACAGGCGAAACAACAGGTTGATATTTTTATTGAATGAAATCCTTTTTTTAAACTGGATTCCGAATGTCGGCCAGATGAGATTCATATATGGCGGCTCCGGTAAAAATGAGTGAGATTTCTATTCTATAACACCCCTTCTTGCCTTTCTTTTTAAGCTGTTTCAAACTATCATCATCAAGTGTCGCAGCTCGCTTATTTAAACTCAAAAGTAACAAAATTTCTTCTTCTTTTTAGACAGAAATCGAGATAGCTTTTCTTGACTTTTCGGCCGTTTAGAGATAATTTATAGTAACCTTTTTTTTCGTTATTCTTGAGGTCCGAAAGGGATGAAAGAATCCAAAAAAATCAAAGAGCAGTTCCAGGATATGGCTATCCTCGATGAGCTTAAAAACTCATATTTAAACTACGCGATGAGTGTGATTGTCTCACGGGCTTTGCCCGATGTCCGGGACGGACTCAAGCCTTCCCAGCGAAGGATACTTGTAGCGATGAATGACCTGAATCTCGGTCCCCGCAGCAAACACCGAAAATGTGCAAAGATTGTCGGTGACACCAGCGGCAACTACCACCCTCATGGCGACCAGGCCACATACGGTACGCTGGTACGTCTGGGCCAGGACTGGAATATGCGCTATACACTTATTGACCCGCAGGGGAATTTCGGCAGTATTGACGCCGACCCGCCGGCTGCAATGAGATACACCGAGGCACGAATGGCCTCTCCTGCTATGGACATGCTCGAGGATTTGAAAAGTGATACGGTTGAGTTCGTTCCGAACTATGATGAAACCCGCACGGAACCGATCGTATTACCTTCGAAATTTCCCAACCTGCTCGTCAATGGTTCCTCTGGAATCGCCGTGGGGATGGCCACGAATATTCCTCCGCATAATATTGCCGAGATTTGCGACGCCCTGCTGTTGCTCATCGAGGATCCCGACTGCGGATTCAAGGACATCATGAAAAAACTTCCCGGTCCTGATTTCCCCACCGGCGGTCTCATCTGCGGCAAGAAAGGCATCATCGACGCGTATACAACGGGAAAAGGACATCTGAGAGTCAGGGCAAAAGCAGAAATTTTAACGCCCAAAAAAGGCAAAAATCAAATCATTATCACGGAAATCCCTTACATGGTGGTCAAGACTACAATCGTATCCAAGATAGCGGATTGCGTACGGGATGGGGTGATAAAAGAAATCAGTGACATTCGTGATGAGTCGGACCGTCACGGCTTAAGAATCGTAGTCGATTTGAAAAAAGAGGCCGAGGCCGAGGTCGCCTTGAATAAACTATATCGATACACTCCCCTGCAAAGCACCTTTGCTATTGCCAATATTGCGCTCGTCAACAATCGCCCGGAGACACTCAACATAAAACAGATGCTGTCCTGTTTTCTTAACCACCGCAAGGAAGTCATCCGGCGCCGAAGCCGCTTTCTGCTGAAACGATGCAGAAATCGCGCCCACATACTTGAAGGACTTATTCTTGCCGTGGGTGATATTGATGAAATCATTGAAATTATAAAGAAATCATCCGATGCCCCAACAGCAAAGCTGAATTTAATGAAGAAGCCTCTTCGCCTGACTGAAACAGCGACTCTCAGGGAGCTTTTACCTAAGACCTTCGTTAAGGAAAAAAGCAGATCAGACCAATACCTGACGGGCCCGCAGGCGGACGCCATTTTAACAATGCAATTGCAGCGGTTAACCGGCCTGGAAATTAAAAAACTGGCCGAAGATTACTGCAAGCTAATCGAACAGATTGAAGGCTATGAGGCGATCTTGGCCAGCGAGCAGGTGCTGCTGGATATCATTCGTGAGGATATCTACGAAATCAAGGAAAAATACGGCGACAAAAGACGCACCCAGATTACCGGCAAGGTCGAACAATTTAACATCGAAGACCTGATTGCCGAGGAGGAGGTTATCGTTACCATCAGCCATAGCGGATACGTCAAACGGATGCCCATCGACACGTACCGCAAGCAGGGCCGAGGTGGCCGCGGCATCATCGGTTCGGATACAAAGGAAGGTGATTTTATCGAACATCTGTTTACGGCATCGACGCATGATTATCTGCTTGTGTTCACCAATCGCGGCAAGTGTTACTGGGTGAAGGTGTACGATATACCGAGTATGTCACGCCAGAGCAAGGGAAGAAATATCGTTAACCTTCTCAATCTCGGCCATCAAACCGTCGCGTCGATTATTAACGTAAGCGGCTTCGATGAGCAGGATGACGATACCATACGGCAGCTCGTGATGGCTACCAGGAACGGCTATATTAAAAAAACCAAACTCAGTGCGTACAGCCATCCCCGTTCGACGGGTGTCATCGCAATCAAGCTTGATCCGAATGATGCGTTAATTGGTGTTGCACTCACCGAAGGCAATAACCATATTATCCTGGGAACAAAAAACGGTATGGCGATACGGTTCCATGAAAAACAGGTCCGCTCCATGGGCCGTGTTTCTCGGGGGGTCAAGGGCATCAAACTTCGCGCCGACGACAAGGTTGTGGGTATGGTCATCCCCCGTCAAGGGGAATCTCTCCTGACCGTTTGTGAAAAAGGATACGGAAAACGTACGAGTCTTGATGAATACCGTTCACAGAAACGCGGCGGCGTCGGCCTGATAAACATAAAAACATCTCAGAGAAACGGAAAGGTTGTGGCCTTGAAAGCGGTCAAGGACGAGGACGATGTTATGATGATTACCGCCAATGGAATCATTATCCGAACCGGTCTTGAGCAGGTTCGCGCCATCGGCAGAAACACCCAGGGCGTTCGCCTCATTAAAGTCGATGCGGGAGACAAGCTCGTCGCCGTGGAAAAAATTATCTCTGAAGAATCCATCGAGGATACGGAGACGTCGCAGCCGGATTCGAAAAGTAAAGAAAAATAACAATTTAGTCATATCACATTGTTTTTGATTTCCAGATTCAAATGCCCAGAAAGAACGCTACAAATAAGAAAAAAGACGACCCGATAATTGTAATTGCCTGTGAGGATGAGTCACTGGCCAGCGAAAAAAGCAGTGAGCTGATAGAGCAATTACTCGACCCGGAACAGAGAACGCTTGGATTATTAAGATGTGATGGTTCCCAGGTTACGCCGCAGGATGTGTTTGACGAATTACGGACACTGCCGCTGATGTCGAACAAGAGGGTGGTGCTTATAAAAAAAGCAGAAAAATTTATCTCCGCATACCGCGAACTGCTGGAGAAATATTTCGACAGCCCGTCACCGACCGGGGTATTAATACTCTCCGTCAACAAGTGGGACTCAAGAACCCGGCTGGCGAAGAAACTGCCGTCCGTCGGCCGCTTAATCTTGGTATCACAGGCATCCGGTTACAAGCTAACTCCCAAACTCTCGGCCTACGCAAAGGACGCTCACGGCAAACGGCTCGGCAGCAGTGAAGCGAAATTTTTAATTGACCTTATGGGCGATAAACTGCTCCAGCTCTATACCGAGATAGACAAGCTTGCTCTTTATGCGCACGAACGAGAACGAATTACACTTGAAGATATCGAGCGGTTAACGGGGCACAACAGGCTTTTTAACTGTTTCGACGTCATAAACAGTTGTCTGGATGGACACATCGGTAAAGCCGTAGAGAGGCTGCGTACGATGTTTGCAGAAGATAAATCGTCGGAGTATACCGCGGTAGGTGCTTTTGCCTATCACTTTAGAAGAATGTTCCAGGCAAAAACAATGCTACAGGATGGCGTTCATATAAATCAGGTAACAAAAATTTTTAGGGTATGGAGGATTAAGGATTCCTTCTTCCGCAGCCTGCAGCAACTGACACTTGAAAAAATTGGCGGATACCTGCAAAAGCTGGCCGCTACCGATTATGCCATAAAGACCGGCCAAACATCACCGCGTGTCGCTCTTGAAAAACTGGTTATCGAAATGGCCTCAAAATAAAACGGAGAGGGCGGGATTCGAACCCGTCCTCTCTGTTACATATTAGCCTGAGTGGATTTATAGCACAAGTCTTTTTTCTTCAAGGAATTAGGTGTTACGATAAGTTACTTTTCCAACACGCTTTCCGATTATATGTGACCTCAAAAATAGGACAGTAGTAGGACAGTCGGCTGGATGATAATGAAAATTGAAAACCAACATATACCTTGCAATGTAGTTAAACTACTCGAATACCGAAAATATAAAATAGCGGAAAATATTATATCCTCGCTACTTGGAGGTTAACCAAAAATCTTGCACACCGGACACTTCCAGTTAGTATTATTTGGACGATCAGGGTGGTTCTTATTGTCTAATTTTTCATTTGTCCCAAAATCGTGATAATTTTGACACTCTTTTTCAAATGCAGCCTTTGGTGAGCTTGCATAGCTGTATTTAAACTTTTTGTACTTACCGTTTAGCTTTACCTTTAACTCTTGGTTCACATCACTATCTGATCGACCAACGTATTGCACTATGAAGGTGTTATCATCTTTCGTGTAACCGAGAGCATAGTTGCCAGTTGAGGTTTTCGTAACGACTTCATCGATTTTTTCAGAACTGTAAGTATAAGGCCCTTCCATTCCAAGACTTGCCATGATTTTACCTCTTAAATTATGGTTGGAAATATAGCAGTATCACAGCGATGCTACTTATCACGGTACATTTTATGGTTTTAATCACTTCAAGGCAAATCCGGACTGTTTGACAGCAAAATTGGCTGCTTCAGGCTAAAATAATGTGTTTTCGGAAGTAACGCTTGACAGCATGACCTGCTGACCTTATCTTTTTGAAATAACCCGAATAAACCCGAATTGGCATAATTTAACCCGAAGCTATGGGGCATTTTGGAGTGAACAGATGAATCAGGAAAAACCGGAGATTATGACGGTCGAAGATGTTGCTGACTATCTGAGGATAAAGACCTCTACCGTTTATGAATGGGCCGCTAACGGCAAGCTGCCGGGGGTAAAAGTCGGCAGGCTGTGGCGGTTCGAGCGTTCGGAAATCGAGAAATGGGTGCGGGAGAACAGGCAGGGAAAAAGGCGGAAATAAACCGATGCGGGAAACTTTATAACAAGGTGAAACAAAAATATTATGAGCGATATTCGCGATAATTTCGAGGCTGGTTATGACCACAAACAATAACAGGGAAAAGGTGCAGCAGTTGCTGCGGGATATGTTCCAGTTCGATTGCAGCGATCTGGATTTCGGCATATACCGGATAATGAATTATAAGCGGAAGGTCATCGAGAAGTTTATCAACAAAGACCTTCTCGATGCCGTAGCGGCTGAGCTTGACAAAGGAGCATTGGCAGAGCAGTCCGATGCGGCAGAGAAAGTCAAAGAGCTTACCGAAAAGGCAAAGGAGACGCTGGGTGAAGATGCCATAGATGCCGAAGGCAATCTCTCAGAGGCTTACGCCAAAACTAAGCTGGGCAGGGAATACAAAAAGGCCAGGGACAAAGCTACCGGTGCCAAGGCAAGGCCTGCCCTGGAAGCGATGGTTTTCAATCATCTGTTTTCGTTCTTTAACCGTTACTACGATAACGGCGATTTCATGTCCAAACGCCGGTATTCCAAGAAGGAAAAATACGCCATCCCCTACAACGGCGAAGAGGTTTACCTACACTGGGCGAACAGCGACCAGTATTACATCAAGACCAGCGAGCATTTTCAGGATTATTCATTTGCCAGCAAAGGGCAAACAATCCACTTTAAGCTGCAAAACGCAGACGTCGAGCAGAACAATGTCAAAGGCGATAAAAGGTTCTTTATTCCCAAGCCCAAAGAAGCGTCTTTCGATAAAAAGAAAAAAGAGGTAATTATCCCGTTCAAGTACCGGCCATTAACCAGCCAGGAAGAGACCAAATACGGCAAGAAAAACCAGCAGGACAAAATACTCAATGAGGCAGTCGAGCAGATAACCGGCCAATTCGAAAAAGAGAACGCTGTCATAGCTGGCCTTTCGGCGGAAAAACGCAAAACCAGTGACGGCAAAAGCGTCAACTTCATTGAACATCATCTTAAACAATATACACGCAGGAATACATCGGACTTCTTTATTCACAAAAACCTTGAAACCTTCCTTAAACGGGAGTTTGACTTCTATATCAAAAACGAAGTGCTGAACGTCGATGACTTAGAGGCTGGCGGACAGGATAGGACCGAAGGCTGGTTCCAGGTGATGAAGGTCATAAGGAACCTGGGCTATAAAATTATCGCCTTCCTTGCCCAGATAGAGAATTTCCAGAAGAAGCTGTTCGAGAAGAAAAAATTCGTTACCGAAACACAATACTGCATAACCGTCGGCAATATAGATGAGAAGTTTTATGAAAAGATAGCCGGTAACGATAACCAGTGGGCAGAATGGAAAGAGCTTTTCCACATAGACGAAAATCAAAAGAACCTTTTCAATTCGAATGCCAAGAGCAAGAAGGACAAGCGAATTGCATTTTTGAAGACACATCCGACACTGGTGCTGGATACCAAGCATTTCGACGCTGGTTTTGTGGACGAATTACTGGCCAGTTTTGATGATATCGACGAAGTTACTGATGGCTTATTAGTACATGGAGAAAATTTTCAGGTAATTCAACTACTGCAAAATAAGTTCGACAATAAAATAAAGTGTATTCATATCGATCCGCCTTATAACACGGATACAAGCGGTTTTCTATACAAGAATGCCTACAAACATTCCACTTGGCTGTCAATGATGGAGAACCGAATAGCTTCAGCATTAAGCTTGATGTCACCCAATGCTTCGTACTTGTGTCATATAGATGAAAATGAGTACGAGCGGTTGCATTCATTATTTGAGCACATAGGCATACCTGATGCGGGTACTATTGTATGGGACAAGAGAAATCCAATGAATGCGGGAAGAGGAATCGCAACTCAACATGAGTATGTTATATGGCGATCAACCAAAGAAAGCCCTATCTATTTGAGGAACGAGAGCGTGCTTTCAATGCTCAAAACCGCAAAAGATATAATTAAAAAAAACGGAAAAGTTACAAAAAAGGCCCAGCAGGAATATAGTGCTTGGGTTAACAATAATGATCAGCTTAGTGGAGGCGAGAAAGCGTATCGCTATTTAGATGAAGAGGGAAGAATTTATCAGAGTGTAAGCCTTAGGGCACCTGAGCCAAGAACGGATAAAAAGTTTCATATTCCCCTTAAGCATCCAGTAACAGGCAAACCGTGCCCTACTCCACCTAATGGGTTTTCTCGGACTCCTGAAACTCTAAAAGCCATGATGGAAAAAGGAGAAATAATTTTTGGGCCAGATGAAACTACTCAGCCACGCCAAAAAGTAGTTTTGACAAGCCAGAAACAGAGGCAGTTGTCTTCGGTAATTCAAGATGGCCGCAAAGGGAAAGCTGACCTCGATAGATTGGGCTTTGATTTTCCATATTGCCATCCTGTTTCTTTTTACCGAGAATTAATTGCTTCTGCAGTTGAGGATAACAGTGATATAGTTTTTGACTATTTTGCTGGATCAGGCACTTCGGCCCATGCTGCCATAAATCTTAACCACGAAGATGGAAGTAATATTCGTTTTATTTTAGTCGAAATGGGTGAATACTTTGACACGGTCATACTACCACGTATCAAGAAAGTAACATTCTCTCCTGAATGGAAGGATGGCAAGCCCAAGCGAATGGCGACGAAGGAAGAGGCCGAGCGAAGTCCCCGGATAGTCAAGTATCAGCGGATTGAAAGTTACGAGGATGCTTTGAACAATATCAGCTTCGAATCGCCGGATGGACAAACCCAGTTGTTGAAATTCGATGATTACCTGCTCAACTATATGCTGCAATTTGAGACTAAAGGCAGCGAGACGTTTTTGAATGTCGAGAAGCTGGCCTCGCCATTCAGCTATAAGCTCGTTCTGCAACAAGGCCAAGAAACCAAGGAGAAACAAGTCGATTTGCCGGAGACGTTCAATTACCTGCTGGGTTTGCACGTGAAAACACGGCAGGTGCTGAATGATAACGGCAAGAAGTACCTGGTATATCGCGGGACGGTGGACCACAAGGATGTAGTGGTTATCTGGCGGGAGACTAAGGACTGGGGCAAAAAGGGGCTTGAGCAGGATAAAAAGTTTGTTGCGGACAACAAGCTCACCGCCGGAGCGGATGAGGTCTTCGTAAACGGTGACAGCTTCATACCCAAGGCCAAGGCACTCGATCCGGTATTCAAGAGAAGAATGTTCTCGACGGTGGAGGCATAGCGGATGGCCAGGAACGGTAAAAATCAGTATGTGAAGCTGGAAAACCGGCTTGTGCTTCTGGCCTGGCTGAGGGATTTACTCGGTTTCAAGGATAACCGGGAGCTTCTTTCGGATATAAAACAGGCCGATGAGGGCTGGGACCCGTATGGCAGAAGCTATGTGTATCACCGGCTGGTTGGCAGGGGCGAAAAGCTGCAAATACCGCTGCCGATGCTGGGCAGATACGATGACAATATTAAATCGCACGTCAATGCGATAAACGCCGAGCGGGCTGAGCCGATCACGCTTAGATATTTTCAGTATCTTGCGGTGCTTTTTTCTGAAATTTTCCTGGACAGGTATTTCAACCATAGAAAAAAACTGCTGGCAGATTTGAACAGGTTTGTTGCGAAAAGGAACGCGAACAAGGACCTCGGTGAGATAGCGGATACCGAATTCGGCGAAAGTGACCTTGCCAAGCTGGCCTTCTGGATGGCGACGGGCAGCGGCAAAACGCTGATTATGCACATCAATTACCGCCAGTTCCTGCATTACAACAACGGTGAATTGGATAATATCCTGCTTATAACGCCCAACGAAGGGCTGACCGAGCAGCACATGGAGGAGATGAAGGTTTCCGGTATTCCGTGCGAAAGGTTCAACCTGGAAGAAAGCGGTTTAAGGCTTGGTGATAAGAATACGGTGCGGGTAATCGAAATTACCAAGCTGGTAGAGGAAAAAAGAGGTGGCGGGATAAGCGTGCCTGTCGAGGCGTTCGAGGGCAATAACCTGATTTTCGTGGATGAAGGCCATAAGGGCAGCGGCGGCCAGGCGTGGCGGAGCTTCAGGGACAGGCTGGGCCAGACCGGTTTTACTTTCGAATACATTGCTACGTTCGGCCAGGCGTTGAACGCGACCAAGAAGGATAAGCTGACCGAGGAATATGGAAAAGCAATTGTTTTCGATTATTCGTACAAGTATTTCCACGGCGACGGGTTCGGAAAGGATTTCCACATACTTAATCTCAAGCAGGAGACCGGTGAGGAGAAAACGCAGAAACTCCTGCTGGGCAACCTGCTTAGTTTTTATGAGCAGCAACGGTGTTATAACGAACAGTCTGACAAAATTCGGCCTTATAATTTGGAAAAGCCGTTGTGGGTTTTCGTGGGCAGCACGGTCAACGCGGTCTATACGGAGAACAAAAAGAAGCGTTCCGATGTGCTGACCGTGGGGAGGTTCCTGCATAAGTTTTTGGAGAATAAAAATAACTGGGCGGTCAAGGGCATAAAAGAAATCATTGAAGGCAAGACGGGCCTTATCGATTCACACGGTGAGGATGTTTTCGCGGGACAATTCGAATACATAAAAGGTGCTAAGTCCTCAGCCGAGCAGATATACCAGGAGGTATTAACCAAGGTATTCCATGTCCCGTCCGGTGGAAGCCTGCACATGTGCGATATGCGGGGCAGTACGGGCGAGATAGGGCTGAAGGTCGGTGGTGCTGAGAATTATTTCGGCCTTATCTACATTGGTGATACAAGCACATTCAAGAAGCTTGTCGAGGCGGATGATTCGGATATTGTGCTTGAAGAAGATGCAATTGCCGGTTCGCTGTTCGACAGCATAAATGAGCCGGACACGCGAATCAATGTGCTTATCGGTGCCAAAAAATTCATGGAGGGCTGGAACAGCTGGCGGGTTTCCAATATGGGCCTGCTCAATATTGGCAGGAGCGAGGGGTCTGAAATTATACAATTGTTTGGCCGGGGCGTGCGGCTGATGGGACTGGACCGAAGCCTGAAACGTAGCTCCGCTATTGACGGCAACCATCCTGAGCATATCCGGCTGTTGGAAAGGCTGAATATCTTCGCTGTGCGGGCTAATTATATGGCCCAGTTCCGCGAGTATCTGGAAAGAGAAGGCGTTGAGACCGAGGGACACGTCGAATTGCCGCTGGCCATAAAGCCGAATAGGGACTTTTTGAAAAAAGGATTGATTGTGCCAAGGGTCCCCGAAGGCCGCAGCTTCGCGGATGAGTACGATATCATATTACAGCCGGATAAGGCCGCTAAGGTTTCGGTGGATATGTCACTAAAAGTCGAATCCATGCGGAGCGAAGGCAGTGCTGTGGCGACAGTGGCTATGAAGGCCGGGCAGGAACAGACAATCCCTGCTGAGAGCCTCAATATGCTTGACTGGGAGCAGATTTACCTGGAATTATTGGAATACAAAGAGGACAAGGGCTTTGAGAATCTGGTAATTTCCACTGATGTGCCGAGAAAGATATTAGAAGCCGATGAGCCCAAGCTGTACAAGTTGATAGCTGATGAGTCGGTGGTCAAACCGGGGAATCTGATGGATGTTGATGCTCTTCACGAGGCAGTAACATCTATATTGCGAAAGTACGTGGACAAGTTTTACCGTAGCTGCCAGCAGCAGTGGGATTCCAGCAATATGGTCTATACCGAGATTGCTTCGAGCGATGCCAACTTCAAGGACTATGTTGTCAAGATACCGCGAAGAGAGGCCAAGCTGATTAAAGCGGTCAAGGAATTGATTGAGGAAGGCCAACGTATATACAGCCAGCAGGTCAATGACTTGCCAAATATCCATTTCGACAGGCATCTGTATCAGCCTCTACTTGTAGAAAAGGGAGATAAGATAAAGAGCGAACCGCCTGGCTTGAATGATAGTGAACTGCGTTTTGTCGAGGATATGAAGCAGTTTGTAAGGCAGGAAAAGGATAAAACACTGACGGATAAGGAAATTTTCCTTCTCCGAAACCTGAGCAGGGGTAAAGGCGTTGGCTTCTTTGAAAGCGAAGGGTTTTACCCGGACTTTATCCTGTGGATTAAAGGCAAAGACAAACAGCGGGTTATCTTCGTTGAGCCACATGGCATGAAACAGGAAAAGACCTACTGGACGAGCGATAAGACAAGGCTTCACGAACGTCTGGCCAAGTTATCCAAAGAATGGGGTGAAAAGGCTGGCCTGAAAAATGTTGAGCTTGATTCCTACATCATATCAGCAACACCCTATGATGAACTTGTCGAATACTACGGCGATGGGAATTGGACGAAAAAGCAGTTTGCCGAGAAGCATATATTGTTTTTTGAGAGAACGGGTTTGCTCGACTACTTGATTAAATTGTTCACTAAATGACCTATGATTAAATACATTTAAGTTTCTATAATAAGGGAATATGTAAGATGTACTTGCAATATCTGCTAAGGAGTAATCATGGCTGAGCAACCATTTTATAAAATTGGAAATGAACAGTCTAAAATAGAAGTCCAAATCAGCTACCGTATCATTCAGCTTTTCTCTGAAGGCCTATACACGAGCCCTAACAAAGCCGTAGAGGAACTAGTGTCTAATGCTTTTGATGCGGGTGCACAAAATACACATGTCATCCTTTCACCTGATTTGGCGGCAAGGGATTCTACGATAGTGGTAATTGATGATGGTAGCGGGATGGACGTTGATGGTCTTAAGAAGCACTGGATCATAGGTATCAGCGATAAGAGAGAAAACTCTGGTGTTGCAAACGGTAGAAAACAAATAGGTAAATTTGGTATTGGTAAACTAGCGACATATGTTCTCGCAAATCGTCTCACCCATATATGCAAAAGAGATGGGCATTACTACTCCACAAGCATGGACTACACCAAGATTCCAGAAGGTGCACAAGGAGGTATAGAGACTGAAGAGAAAGTTGAATTACCCCTTCTTGAACTCACAGAGGGAGAAGCAAAGAAAGCTGTTAGTAAATGGATCAAAGGCGACAAATCTGGTTTCCAAGCTGTTAATCTGTTCGGGTCTAAAGCAGCAAATAGTTGGTCTGTTGCCATAATGTCAGACCTCAAAGATTTAGCCACTGAGATAAGACGAGGGCGACTACGCTGGGTTTTACAAACAGCCATGCCACTCCGGGACGATTTCAAATTATATCTCAATGGAGATATAGTTTCACCTTCTAAGCTAGGAAAACGCCTAAAAAGATGGGTGTTAGGCAAGGACTTAAAAGAGCTTCAGAAACCCGCACCAGTTGATGACCTTGAGGTTACTGAAGATCCTCAAGAGTCTAAAAAATCACCACATAGGTATGGCCTAACCCATCCAGAATTGGGACGGGTCACTGGTTATGCAGAAATATACGATGGACTTCTTACTGAAGGTAAATCTGCTGAAGTTGGTAGAAGTCACGGATTTTTTATTTATGTTTGTGGGCGATTAGTCAACATTGATGATGAGTATTTTGGAATTGACAGAAATCAGTTGCGCCATGGTACTTTCTCAAGGTTTCGTATGGTGGTACATATTGACCGTTTAGACGAAGATTTACGCTCATCCAGGGAAACCATACGTGACGGGGTACTTGTCAATACTGCACGGAATATCCTGCGAGCAGTTTTCAACCAAGTTAGAACTGAACATGAAAGAATGGAGCGAGAGGCTTCACCTGCAGTTAGCATGTCGGCCCGTCTTGCGAGTAGTCCTGCCAGCCTAACACGTAGTCCCGTAATCAATCTTATTAAGGCTTCTATGGAAGGCAGGTACTCACCAAGATATCTGGTGTTTCCCACAAATCTACAACCGGACAAGCAAAGAGCCTTCCTGGAAGAATTTAAGACAAGAATTGAAGATCCGGCCAAGTTTGTGCAGGATATTAGAATGGATATTTTGGAGGACCGAGGAATCGCACTCTATGATGCTGAAAACGCTGTTCTTGTTATTAACAAAATTCACCCTTTCGTCGCATCATTTCTGGACGAGTATGAGAATGTCCGCAGGTGTCTCCCCCTAGAATTATATGCTATGTCTGAAGTCCTCTTGGAAGCTTATCTCTATAGTGTTACCAGTGATGAGGGTATGGTCCAAACTATAATGAATCTAAGGGACGAACTATTCAAACATCTGGTCCGCACCAGTGGTAAGAAAAACGCTTTCTTAGTTGCACAAACGCTACAGGATTCAGTAACAGATGCAGATGCTCTTGAGTTGGCACTTGTTGACGCGTTCGATAGTATGGGGTTCGATGCGGCTCATATCAGTGGTAAGGGTAAACCTGATGGTATTGCTAAAGCATATTTAGGTGCGGCAGCTAAGGGCGATGAACAACGCTATCAAGTAAGCTTGGAAGCTAAGAGTAAACAGAAAAAGGGTACAAGGGTCACTAATAGCCAAGTAGGTGTTTCGAGAATTGCACGACAGCGCGACGATTTTGACTGTGAGCATGCTACAGTGGCAGGGCCTGATTTCCCAACAACGAAAGGGAAAGATTCAGCCGTAATCAAGGAAATCAAAGCTAACGCCGATAAGACAGGCAAAACCATCACCTTGATAAGGGTACATGATTTGGCACGGTTGGTGAGGCTTGTTCCACTTAAAAGAGTCAGCTTAGACCGATTAAGGGATTTATTCCAAACATGTAGAAGCCCTGAAGAATCAGCAAAATGGGTCGATAATCTTGAACAGGAGGAAAGACAGTCAGCACCTCCGTGCAAGGATATTCTTGAAGAGATATGGAAACTTCAAAATGAAACTCCCTGTGAACCAGTGGAGTTCAAGGAAATAACAACTGCAATGCGCCGAGCACAAAAAGGCAGTATTGCCAAAGACAAGATGAGAGAATACTGCCGTGCCATAGCAGCCATGGCTCCTGACTATGTATCAGTTCGCACAAATTCTGTTGAATTGAGCCAGCGCCCAGATAAGGTGTTGGAGGCGATGAAGGCAACAATAAATGCATACCCTGAAAGTGAACAATCGCAGGCAGAAGAAGAAAATTAGCAAAGCAATGGAGTAATTAATGAAAGAAATAAAACCTATTCACCCATTTCCAGCAAGAATGGCACCTTCTATAGCGTTGAGCAGGCTTCCAAAAGCAAATGGAAAATCTTTGGTAGTGCTTGATCCTATGGCAGGATCTGGTACCAGCTTAGTTACATCCAGAGCTAAGGGGCACAAAGCTATTGGTTGCGATACTGACCCTTTGGCAGTTCTTATTTCGAAAGTATGGTCTTCAGATATTAATTACGAAAAGTGCACGAAATGGGCAAATGTTGTTGCTGATACTGCAAGGAAACGATATCGTAAAATTCCAGCAACCAAAGCTTATCCTCAAAATTCTGATGAGGAAACCCGCTCATTTATCAGATATTGGTTCGACACCATAGCAAGAAAACAACTTTATGCACTTGCTGAAACTATATCTGAGATCAAGGAACCTCTCGTCCGGAATTTTTTGTGGTGTGCGTTTTCGCGATTGATTATTACAAAACGTATGGGAGCCTCACTCGCTATGGACATTTCACATAGCCGGCCGCATAAGGTTTATAAACGCTCTCCGATTAATCCGCTGGATAAGTTTGAACAGGTTGCTTCGAAAATAGCAAAACTATGTCCTTTCGATGGCTCCAAAGAGGCCCCACGGCCAAAAGTATACAAAAGAGATGCACGTAACTTGCTCTTTGACGATGAAAGTATTGATATTGTGATAACATCTCCCCCTTATCTCAACGCCATAGATTATCTAAGAGGACACAAGATGTCTCTTGTGTGGATGGGGTACAAAATTAGTCAACTTCGCAAAGTCCGCTCTAATAATGTGGGAGCCGAAGTTGGTTTTAAGGGGTTTTTGGATGCAACGCTTTTTTCCACAGTTCTTAAGGAAATGGGAGCCGACAGCAATGTTTCTGAAAAAACCAAGTGCATGTTGGCAAGATATGTCCATGATATGAATGCTATACTAAAAGAAACTGCCCGTGTCTTGACAAAGAATGGACAAGCGATATTTGTAGTTGGTAATTCAACTATCAAAGGCACATATATCAAGAATTCTAAAACTATTGCATGGCTAGGGAAAAAACATGGGCTCAGAATTGTGTCAACAAGACGAAGACCATTGCCTAATAATCGCCGCTATCTTCCCCCACCAACATCCAAAGGTGCCGGCAAACAACTGGAAAAGAGAATGCGTGAAGAAGTAATAATTTCTTTCCGTAAGACAACTTGAATATGACTATTTTCAAATCGCCTCTTGCAACAATTGCGTAAACTTCCGTGCTAATCGGTTATCGGTGGCAATTACGTTCTTTTGTTTTGTTTCTAATTTGCGAGAAAAGCGTTGTTTTTCGCGCCGCGATGATGCGTGTTCACGAAGACCTATTGTAAACAGTCAAAGGTTTTGCTACCCACCTTTTCTCTCGTTACAACCTGTTGGTTTATAGGCATTAGAATGATTGGCGAGAAGGTCTTCTTCCTCATTAAGACGATCCTGCTCCTTGGCGTTCAGATGGACATGAATATGTGTCGCACCTTTTTCTGAGATGCAAGCCGCCTGATGGTGGTTTTCTGTTCTGTCCTTGAGGTCCCCTTGGCCGATATATATAGGAACCCATTTCCCTTCTGAATTTTTCTTAGAGTAGATGTAGTTACCATCTTGGTTCTCTTTGAAAGAGGTAGGCAGATTCCATATATAGTAAGTATAGGTCTTCCCGCTTGCTCCGGTCCACACACATGTTGGATGGTCTGGCATATTTTTATCTCCCGTCTAAAATCATTTTATTTACTGTGTTTTTTCATTGCCTTATTCACGGACTTGTTGCCAAGCTTTACATTTGCTACTGAGCGTCTATAGGGGTCACGAGCTTTGGTATCAATATTAACTTCCTCACCACCGATCAGGTTTTGAAGAGCTCTCTTGGCGTTTCCATAGCCTTTCTCTCCCTTTTCTGGGGTATCCACGTTCGCAAGCCGTACAGGGTGTTTCCTGCTAGTAGTCATGAACGTATCCCCATCCAATACTTTGGTTACTTTTTCCTTACGTGCCATGTTTTACTTCCTTTCCTTAAATATACAAAAATCTAAATTCCCCTGTATTGTGAGGAAAACATCAATATTATTGTATGATGCACGGAAACTACTGTCAATTAACTTTATGATTTGGTTTAGAAAGATAGAATTGTAGATATAGTTTGCAGGACAAGTTTCTAGGCCGTAACATTCACTATTAGCTTTATATATGACAACATCCAATATTACTCAAGTGCTTTGTAACCGGCATTGTAAGCCACGTTGCATCTTTGCATAGCGTCCCACATCCCCCAGGCATACGGTACACAAGTCAATAATACACCATATCCGAAAAATAAGGGCTTGCTTTGCAAAGTACATGTGGAAGCTGCTTAAAGCACTTTGAGTATCATGAACGCGAGGGCTATGGGCAAATCCAACCTGTACAAGAACGAAAGGAATATAGAAACATTAATCGCAAGGATAAACGGAAAACCGGTAAGCAGGCCAAAGAATTCAGCATATCCGATGTATAGCGAACCCGTTTCAGAGCCAAACCGCTCTAAAATACTTGATTTTTACAGAAGCCTACTAACCGAGGAATTGAGCCTCGGACGCATAGCTGTGCTGCTGGGAAACATATACAGGATTTCCATCTGGCTGGAGCACCGTCCTTTTGAAGAACTTGACCGGGAGGATATTATAGCACTGGTGGACAAAATCAGAAACATGCGAACAAAAAAATACGTTAAGAGGACGATCAAAGAGTCTTATTCCGAGCAGACCGTGGAAAGTTATAAGACGACAATCAAGAAATTCTGGAGATGGCTGAAAAACCCCGGTTTGTTACCCCAGGAATTACAGGACAAGGAATATCCTCAGGAAGTACAGTGGATTAAAAGAAAGAAAAAGAAAAACGGGCTTCTTCCGAAAGACATCTGGACTCCTGAAGAAGTGAACATTGTAGCGGGTCTAACCACCAATATGCGGGACAGGGCATTTATTCTCGGGTTGTTTGGTTCGGGATGTCGTATAGGTGAGTTCCTGCCATTAGAAAGAGGGGATGTGTTGTTTGATAAATACAGTTGCCAGATTGTTGTGGATGGCAAAACAGGTTCACGCCGTGTTCGGCTTACGTCAGCTGCGAGTCTTGCACTGTCATCCTGGCTGGATATTCATCCCAACAAATCCCCGCATGCCCCCGTATGGGTTGACATTCAGCTACGAAGCAAAATACCCGACAGGCCGCTCAGTTATGCCTGGGCCTATAAAATGCTGAAAGGCCTTGCCAAAAAAGCGGGGATTGATAAATCCATAAGGCCGCATCTTCTCAGGCACTCATTGGCTACTTTTTATGCACCGAAATTAACGGAATCGGTTATGAATGAACATTTCGGCTGGCAGCAAGGCGGCAGAACAGCATCGATATATACCCATCTGAGCGGAAAACAGGTTGATGATCAGATTCTGGCTGCTCAAGGAAAAAAACATGTAGACCCTCAGAGCAATAAAGCCTTTGATATCGTACTTTGTCCGAGATGCGGCCTCAAAAACGCGCCATGTTCAGTGCAATGTGGGAAATGCGGTTTTCCTTTAACGGAAGATGCCGCTCGAACGCTTTGTGAGAGAAGAGAAAGAGCAGACGAAGTAATGAATATGGTGACATCTCATCCAAAGTTCAAAGAGCTTGTAAGTGAAGTCTTAAACGAAAAGCAATGCAGGGAGAAGAACTCATCTTAACCTTTTCTCTTTTTATTATCCACAACCGAAAGCGTGCGTTCAATCCATGGTGGTTCCGGCTCTATTTTGGTGCGTGGCAATTTCTTATGATTCTCGCGAAAATTCCTTTTATTGTTCATACGCCTCTTCTCAACGTGTAATAAAAAATTGAGCCTTATGCTAAAAAGTATTGCACGCACATAATGCGGTTGCTGCTTCTGATACTCACGATCACAAAGGATATTTCCTTTGAAAAACCGGCTGCTTTTGGTATAATTTGTGTCGAAAGGTTCACATTTGGCAAGAAAAGTGAACGTTTTGTTTTGATATAGAAATTATCTTCCCCCGGAGTTTTTTCCCAAAATCAACTGCTGTAACGGGCATTACAGCCATTTCTTTGCCTTTCTGCTGCAAAAACAGCTTTTCCCACAAATTTATAAGGCCTAAGGTTAAATCTACACTATTCATCATAACCGCTTTAATGCAAGCAAGTTACGCAAACATATCGCACCTGAAAGGTTCACAGACCTTGCCACATAAGAACCTTTCTGAAAGGAGTGCGGTCATGTTTAAAAAACGATGACAAGTGTCAATTGGGTACTGGATCCCGGCAAATTCCTCAGCCGGGAGGAGGCAAAGAAGTTGCTGGACACGGCAGAGAAAAGAGCAGAGCAGGCTCTTGCAAAGGGACGCAAAGTAGCGGTCCGCGATTATTTCATCGTTCATTTGGCATTGTCAACCGGCTTGCGAGTTGCAGAAATAGCTCGGCTAAACTGCGGCGATATTTTCATCTCAGAAGATTTTTCTTCACTTCTTGTGAAAAAGGGCAAAGGCAACAAGAAACGGCTTGTAAGATTCAACGGCTCTCTGACCCGCCACTTCGAAAAGTATATACACTGGAAACAAAGAACAGGAGAACCAACAGACCCGACAGATCCACTGTTTCTGTCGAGCAATACGAACAGGCATATGACCAGGCGGGCAATCCAGAAGGCCTTCAAAAGAACCGCAGCAAAAGCAGATTTGTCCAGCCGTTACTCAATTCATTCGTGTCGCCATACCTTCGCATGCCAGTTATACAAGGCAAGCGATTACAATTTGCGGCTGGTTCAAAAACAGCTTGGCCACTCCAGCAGCAGAATTACGGAAGTGTACGCAGACGTGTTAAATCCGGACCTGAAGAAGTCACTGGAAAAACTTTATTCCTGAAAAAATTACAAATTGTATTTTGGATTCTAATAATACTTTCAGTGCCCTTGAAAGCTGAAAAAGTATCCCTGCCGGGTAAATGGTACGATACAGACAAAGCTAAGGGAGAAATGTGGTACTATGATGATTTGGATCAGGATGATTATTGGGAGCAAAATGAGCCTTATGGTTGGGAGAAAGATCCGGGTTGGCAATACTGGAAAACAACCCATTGGAAACAACACAAGTTATGCTTTGATGATTTAGATGCAGATTTACAGCACGACGCGGGGGAACCAATAGCCTGGTATCCAGAACAAAGTTGGACTAATGGATTACAAAAACTTAATGGCAGCTGCTGGATAGCATCGGCATCGGATATGCTCAAATATGTCGGCGGCCCGGAACGCTATGAAGCATGGGCTTATGAGGAAGGAGTTCTTGCGGAACAATATACTTTCGATGATGCGGGAGAGCAAATAAATCCTCTTAATTCTGATGGCTTCAGCCATGTCCAAGATTATAAGCTTATTTTGCTCTGGCCTTTCGTGCCTGTTGATTGGGTTAAGGAGAGATTGAGTTATAATCTTCCTGTAGGCATAGGTATAACAGGGCCTTCTGCGCATTCCCTAACAGTTTATGAAATAGATACAGATAATCAAACCATAACAGTGGCTGACTCAGACAGAGATTCCTATACTTTTACCACCTATAATTATCAATGGGATGGTGTCACGTGGTCCTTGCCCAATTACCTCGACCAACCGCACAATATAGTTTATGTATGCAGCTTCACGCCTTATCTTTGGCAAGGTTCCGGAACGGGCGGAGACACATCAACTGCCGGGCCAACTGTAGAATGGACTAATGCAACGAACTGGTCAGAGAATGCTGCTCCTACGAATATGGACATGGTGGAAATATTCTTTGAAAACAATGGTCAGCTTGACATTACCGGCAATGCATACGCTTACCGGCTGGATATCAATCGCAGCTGGGCCACTGTTGACCTTGAAGAAGGCGGCTCTCTTGATGTTAACTCAGATATGATTGTAGGAAATAGCGGGTCTGGTTTTTTTCGTCATTGGGCAGGTGACAACAATGTCAGCGGCAATCTGTATATCGCTAATACACCGAATTCAGTAAGCAGTTACGATTTATTCTCGGGCCAACTATCCTGTGAGAACGAATATGTCGGCGTTGAAGGCACAGCCAGAGTTTATCAGGCGAGTGGTACCAATTATATCCGCAACAACCTGGTGTTAGGCAAATATCCTAATTCCTCCGGAGAATATGAACTCTACTCAAATTCTCAGATTTTTACAGAAGGTGGCGTTATAGTTGGTCAAGGTGGAAATGGTACATTTACTCAGGAAGGAGGAGAGCACGATATTGGCCTTTCACTGCAAATCGGAAGGTTTGGCAAGGGAGTTTATAATCTTAAATCCGGTGTTCTAGATGTGCCGACAATCCACATTAACACATTTCCTCTTACGCAGGGTGAAGGCTATCTAAAATTAAACGGCGGTGCTTTAGTCACTGACATCCTCTCCAGTAGCTCACCATTTAGCCATTTTCAAATAATGGACAGTAATGCAACCCTGAAAGTTTATGAAAATCTGAAATTCGGCCAGGGTTATTTTGAAGCAGTTTCTGAAAGCAAGATCAATATGATCAATGCTGACTTTAAAAACTATTCTACAGACGATTTGCATCTTACCGGCCTGAAAAATACTGACATGATTTTTTCGTCCTATGATGGCAACGACATGGCTTTCGAAGTGGCCGGCAGAGATATGGGACCCTACTGCGAGGGCTTTATAAACAACTTTCACATGGATACTTTAACGCTTACAACAAACTCCACTGTGGTGCTGGAAGATTCATATACTAATATCCCCGAAAAGAAAAACCCTGACAGCAATGAAGCCCTTTATATTAACGGCCTTGTTATAGAAGAAAACTGTCTGCTGAAGCTTAATGGCCTGAATGTCTATACAAAATACTTCAGAGGACTGCCGGTAGGACAATACACTTTGGGGTTGGATGGAATTGAATTTGACGGCGGCAATCTGTTTATTGTTTCCGATATGGATTTCAATGACGACTACGTTGTTGATTTCAAGGATTTTGCAAAATTAGCAAATGCCTGGATGGGGTCGTGCTGCGAACCCGGGTGGTGCGACAGAACAGACTATGATAGAAATGGTCAGGTAGGAAATTATGAGTTGGGACTTCTGGCCAACAGCTGGCTTAACAGATCATTTAACATTGAATACGCTAATCTTTTTCCCTTGGCCGGTGACATAAAAGCTTTGGCCTTAGATGACAATCTTCTGCTTGTTGGGGCAGGTTCTCATCTTTTTTCAATCGATCCGAATGATCTATTCGCTGGCGATACAATGTATCTGGATAATATCTCACTTAACGGCCTTATTTCTGATGTTGTGATAGACAGTAATATCGCCTATTGTGCCACCCAAAATACAGATGCGATATACACTGTCAATATCTCCAATCCGGCATCCATGTTCATTGAAGACATGTACGAACCAGCCGAAGACTCTGCTTTTCTGGATATAGATGTTTCAGACGACCTTCTATTTGTGGCAGATCACTGGAATGGGCTAAGAATACTTGACATAAGCGATCCTTGCAATATTCACGAAGTTCGCAAAGATGATCTTAATTCATACGAACACGGCGTATGCTCGGATGGCTCGGATGGCGGGTATGTTTACGTCTCCTCCGGTGATAGTACCGGCAGCAGATTGACAATTTTATCCGGTCCACTGGCAGAAACAGAGAGGGGTTATTGCTCCACACAGGCATATCCGGCCCAGAGTAATATCGCAGTCAAAAAGGGCCTGTGCTATGTTCTGTCTAAAAGAACGATGGAAATAGCTAATATCTCTAATCCCGCCTATCCTCGTGTTATAGCCGCTGTGCCGATTGAGTATGGCCATGAGGTGATACCCGATAAGTATACGAACATCGTTTTTGTCGCCTCTGCAAACGAAGGACTTGTTCCTGTTCTTGTAAGTGATCCGGCCAATCCGGTTAAGCTGCCGACCTACGAACTATCCGGTACCGCCAGAAGTGTTGCGGTGGGCGAAGAAATCATCTGCGTCGGTCTGCAGGAAGGCGGGATAGATGTTTTCCGCAGAGACGGATGGTAGTAGTAATGTAATAATTGTTGAAAGTACTAAGAAATTGATTTGTGGAATTGTGCAATAAAGTCGAGGAGGTATATTATGCCAAGAAAATTATTTGTTATATCGATATGCTTATTGACTGTATGCAGTCTGCATGCGGCAGAGATTAATTCCCAATGGGTTGGCGGACAGGAAGGCCAGTGGGGTCAGGCTGGTAACTGGAGTCCTGCGATTGTTCCTGATAATAGCGGCGGCGATACATTCACTGTCACCATAGACGCCAATTCACTCGGTATTGATCAGGCCAATATAGGATTAGCTCAAAGCCGTACTGTAAACCAAATCATATGTACTGGTGTTGAGTTGGGAAAATGGACATCCGGCTGGGTCCAGCTTGAGTTGACCGACATCAATGGCGTTACAAATTACGGCAATCTGGAAATAGAGGATGAAATAAATATCTTCGGCAACATTACCAATAAAACCGGTGCCCGCCTTAATGGCTGGTTTAATATACAGGACAGCAATCTGACCAATCAGGCGGAAGCGAAAGTGGATGCCACTGATGGCTACATAGATGTACACAATGGCAGTGTACACAATTATGGCAGTATTGTCACCGCATTTGCAAGCGGACCTTGTGCGGATAAGGAATTTCACAACTTTGGCGAAATCGAAAATTATGGCGGAATATGTTCGGGCCGTTTGTCTTTTACCAATTATGAGGTGGGTATTATCAAGGGCTATGGCAAGATTTACTCGAATAAAATTATTGCAAACAAAGGCCTGATCAAAAGCTTTGGCGGCGACCTTATACTTCAAAGCCAGCCTGAGTTTGGTGATGACACAAATGACAATTCAGGAATAACAAACACCGGCAACCTAAGCAATGGCCCGGGAACAAGTTTAACTATCACGGCCTGGCCGCCGGATGTAAACAATAACGGTGCTATAGAAGTAAATGCCGACGGTTCCGTTGTGTTCGACTGTAATCTTACCAACGAACCCAATGGAATTATCCGGCTTCGTGGTGGTACCTTAGCTTCTCCCCGGATTACTCAAACCGCAGGGGCCGATTTCAACGGCTTCGGGACGATAAAAGGCGATTTAATAATCGAGCCTAACAGCCCGGAGGAGCCTGACAGCATGGTTAAGCTGACAGGGCCTTCAATGGCGATAGGCGATATGAAAATTTCTACCGGAGCCTCTTTGCAAATCAGCGACGGCCAGACCTTGATTACCGGCCAGACCACAAACAACGGTACGATACACTTGATCGGCGGGACAGCGATTTTCCAGGGCGGTTATACAGGCGATGGGCAAATTATAAACGAAGCCGGTGAAGACAGAAGCCAGCTGGATATGAATAAGGATGGAATACAGGATATGCAGGATTTTGCCGTGTTTGCCGATAACTGGTTATGGCAGGCAAGCTGGTATTGAAAAAGTAACCTCAAGTTTGTTTATTTGATCCCGGCTTTGTCCAGCATAGCCATAAAGTTTCGTTTACGCTTAAATTCTGCTCTGACACCGGTAATATAATGCTTGAATTCTTTGTCGCTGTCGGTTCTTTTCATAAGCTTGCGAATTTTCTTGATAAGACCAACCGCCTCTCGGTATAGCTATTGCAGTTATGTGTAACACTTTGCATCAGCTATCTTGCTCTATAATGGAATATCTTTTCGTATTTTTTGTGCGAGCACCATTCGAGAATCACGGCTATGACTTCAATGCCTTCCTTGCCCAGAGAATAAAGCAGCCTCCAACCGTCCGGAAGATCATACTTGTACAAGTTATTGATTCCGTAGTGTTTGACATATTTCTGCGGTATCAGCTTTTTGCTTACAGCCACCCCGCAATCCGGCTTTTTTCTTATGTCCTCGAACGCACGCCGGATGAATTTATGCAAATCCCGAAACTCGTCCCTCGTCTTTAATCTCTCGAAATTAGTTTTGACCTTTTCATCGGCAAAGTAAATTTTCGTCACTGTCTCACCAGCAGGTCCGGCTTGTTAGCATATTTTCGTACAAGGTCGGGATTGTAAACCCAGACTATCTTGCCTTCGCTATCCGAGGCAATAAAGCCCTTTGCATGAAAATAGTCGATTATAAGTCTGAGAGTCGGGTATATCACCGTCCTCGGCAAAGACCTGTAAAGCTCAGTAATGGTGCATGCTCCGAGCTTTTTGAGAGTTCGTTCTACCATAAGCACGGTTTCAAGCGTCGGAGAGTGGGCATTCCTGCTTTTCCTTGCCCGGTTCAATTCCCGCTCTTCGAAGTTGCTTTTCATCATATTTATCACGGTGCTCCTTTATCCCCGGAGATATTCATATTTGAATATTTACATTTAAATAGTTTCGCCTTAAGAGCCTGTTAGCTCTTATGACAGTGACATTTTCACTGGGTTTCAAGCGGGTTTTTATTCTTTTCTCCGCTTGTTTTGATGTTGCCGCGATTATGATGTTGCTGAATCCGGCTTCCCTGCATTTCCGGATGTTTTTGAGAATATCAGACTTGCCTGTCTCGATTTCGAAGGCTATTCGTGCGTCATCTTTTGCTGCAACAATGTCAATACTCATACCGCCGCCTGCGGAAACTTCTCTTTCAACAGAGTATCCTTTTGATTCGAGCAATTCGGCAATTTTCTCAACCCAGAACTTATGCACCACACCGCCGTGACGGTCTGTTTGTTCTTCATCCAGTCCGATATATTTTCTTCCTTTTTTTGTTAATGATAATAATTTCATAGTCGTATTAAAGAAGAGAACAGGAGTAACAACAAGCAAACCAAACTCAAAAAGATGATTCTTAATAGAATTACCTGAACGAAAAGAAAAACCAAGACGGCGGTATCTCTGTGTAACGGGTGAAGTCGCATAATGCCAAATATCCCACATAAAATCCCTTTCCTGCGTTGTCAGCCTAATTGTGCACTTTCCTCCTCTTCCATTCCCCTCTTTTTCTACTTTACCTCTATCCGGAAAACGCTTGTCCGGCCCGTCTTTTGTGGTGGCCTGGCCGGAAACCGCCGGATTTTCTGAAATCGGCCCGGAAATCGCTTTTTGCTCCATATAAAGTTTTTCGGTCCGTTCATGCCTGCCGAATCTCTGCCGCAGGGCCTCATCCGTCATCCCCCCTTTTTTGATGTCAATAAGTGGAACCATGACAAGGAAAGGAAAGAACCAGCGGCCCTGTAGCTTGACCGCGGCCCAGCCCACCTCCAGCCTGCCCAGGTAGCCGGTCTGCTCTTTATCCAGCAGCAGGCAATCCTGCATCATGGCCAGATCCCCGCGATGTTTCAGGTTGAACGCGAATGTCGTGTAAGTATTGCCCAGGGCAGGCTTGGATATGAGAGAGGGATGCTGGTCCAGACAGATTATGGATTCGCCGAGCTCACGGATTTCCCGGAGCATAACGTCGGTAACGGTTTCCTCGCCGGTTGCCTCCTGTTTTTTGCGAAGAAGAATGTGATGGGCTTCTTCTATTATGGTGGCATGTTTGAATTGCTCGCGGTTTCCTTCCGCCATTCTGTAATGGTGTATCCACAGAAGCAGTGCCTCTATAAGAAATGTCTTGTCGGCATTGGTCAGGGCGTCAAGTTCAAGCACGGCTTTTCTGTCCAACAGCTTAGCAATATCCACGAAAGGCCCGCTGTTGAGCACATTTCCCACCTCTCCGAAGCATAGTGTCTCCACAGCCCGCATGGCCGACTCCATCCAGCCCCTTTCCCTGCCTTTCGGGCCATATTCTAAAAGCCAGTTTCGCACAGAGGCCATAGTCGGATAAGTATCCGGTTGGCCGGCATAAAGACCGTGGCTATTGTAAAGAGAGTCAATTGCCCGCAACAGCAGTATCGAAACCCCTTCGCCGAGGTAATAGGCGTGAGCCATTATTTCGATAAGCTTTTTCAGCCACACCCTGGCCGATGTCCCCGGTGGAGGAATTAAAGGATTGAATCTGAAGGGGACGATGTCACGGCCTACGGTGAAAACGAGCACATCGGAAAACTCCGGACGGCTTAATAAGTCCCTGTAATTCCGCTTCCAGTCGAATACCAGGAAAGGCTTGTTGTTCCCGGCTAGGCCCTGGAGTATCAGGAAGGCCAGGTTGGTTTTGCCGGAACCGGACCTGCCGAAGATGCCTATGTGCTGGATGAATTCCTCTTCCTTCAGGCCGAACTCGTAGTATCTGTCTTTGCCGTAATGGATGCTGCCCGCCGGATACTTCCCACCGGCCAGCTTCTCCGGTGGCGGCTGCAACAGCACCTGCTCGGACTGATAGGTTTCGCCGAGTTGCCTGGCAAGCTTGACCCGAAGGATTTTTTCGATGGTCTTTCGCAACGGCGGCTCGGCAACCAGATACTCCTGCCATAGCTTATCGAGCTGTCTGCCCCAAATGGGCCTTAGCTTGACAAACACATCCTCTATCTTCATGCTTCCAGCCTCTTTTTGGCTGCGAGCAATTCCTTGAGCTCGTCCACGAATTTGCGTCTTTCCTTGGCCAGGTTGACGCCGTTCTCCCAGTATTTCAGTTCTTCGCTTCTGCCTTCCTTGGCCCGGCTGGTCAGGCTTTTGTGGAAGCTGTGCCTAAGAAATTCGACCTCCGGGTAAAAGCCGGTTGCCCACGGCTCATTTAATTTATTGAGATGGCGTTTGACTTCGTCGGTTTCGCTTTCAATCTGCTCAAGAAACCGGACGTTAAGCTTTTTCCTATTCTCCAGGGCCGCGTTGATTTCTTCAATCGCTTCATACAAGTTGTGAATACGTTCGTCGAGGATTGAAAGAGAATCAGCACTATTCGAACCGGTCCCGGAATTATCAATATCTTCCTGCTTATTCCTTACCCTATCATCTTCTGTCATACACAACCCCCGAATAGATATTTATTCATCCCAGTCGATGCCGCCAATATCAGCCCGGACATAACCGGTTACAAGAACATTGTCAGCAGGCAGAATAACCACCCGTTCAGGTCCGGCTGTAAATCCGACCACAAGGAAAAGCGTTTCCGCATAACGCTTCGCTCTTTCAAGATGGTCTCGAACCAGGTCGATTTCATCTTTGCTTAGATAACGAACCGGACACCGGCTGGTGAAGTACAACCAGCGGTATCTGTACTTTTTACCGTCGCGGCTTTGTGACAGGTGTAGATTTTTTGTGCTGTGAAGGTAATGCCCACTCCGTGTCAGATATTCATGCCACCAGCGTCTCAGCATCTTAAGTGACTCAGTTGAATTCATACCGCTTGTTTGACGGCTGGCTTCTAATACTCTTCACACGAAGATTGCAAAGCTTGCGGATGATAATACGTAATGCTTGTTTAACAGGGTTACAAGCCCATACAAGCTGTTTCTTGTATAAATAATGTCAATATGGTATCATAATATAACGTCTGAATTTCAGGATATATCCATAATGGACGGTCAAAACGCACAACCTGGCCTTCGTAATTTTAAGGGTTCGGAGAAAACCTTACAGGAGCTACGCCGCTCTAACGGGTTAGAACAGATACGTTTGTACTATCCCAAATTGGACCTGCTTGCTAATCACGGTCCTTATGATCTATTAACGGAACTGAAATTATTACAGTTAATGTCTCATATTGTCATATTGCCGCCATCACACATCGTGGAAAATAGTGACGTTATCAGCCGACATATAGAGAATAAAACGTTTTTAGACCTTATTGAATCGCCTGGCGTTATAACCACCATACATGAAAATCATCGGGACAGTGATGACTTCTTAGCTGAGCGGCAGGTTAAATCTAAGGATATATCCCATTTTCTTCGAAGGATAAAATTTGAACACCGGGTAACGTACACACAAAGTAGAGTCCTCCGGCATGTTTTTCATAATGGTTTAGTTAATTCACATGCACTGCAGCAGAGATTGGTGGCGGGCTCTGAGTCTTCTAAGGTCGGTAAAAAGTTAGCAGATTCTTTATATGAAAAAGGACAAGATGAGAGAATTGTGTTAACGCGAGGAGATGTTTTAAGATGGTGTGAAGATAATGCCACGCCAGCCGTATCTGAAATTGTAAAATTATATATCGATTACTGTTATTATTACGCGGGTGCGGTCGGAAACGATGCCATTATGGTGGACTCACCCTTTTTCTCAGACCGTGAGCTACTACCAGCCTTGAGAGCTTATGGTTTTAATCAGGCTTATAACCCGCTAATCTTCAAGATGTTTCTTAATGAACTTGGTATTGAGAACCGAACAATTCAGAATTTGAGGCTATCCGATATTCAAAAAATCCGTCAATCCCCGGCACATAATGACTTTGTCTGGCTTTATTATCGCCTCACTAAAGAGGCAATGAATTCACCGGATGATGTATTAAGCCTTCTACGTGAATACTACCGTTGCCATGATTTAACATTCAAAAGTATCCTGGGACGGAGATTACAGCAGATTAGCTGTGTTACAGGAACCACAGCAACAGCAGTAGGAGCATTTCTTGGCGGTATCCCATGGATTGTATGCGGATTAGTGGTCATGGGCGGTCTATGCTACTATATAGGTAACTGGAAAGATCCACCGAAACCACGGTCTGTTCAACACTTAATAGATATCTTTTACGGTGCACGTTGGCCCATGTCTATTCTTGTGGATAAACTAAAAATGCTACAAATTCAAAGACAATCCAGAGGAGACTTGTGAGTTATCCAGCCAAGAAACATTTTATGATATACTACTTACAGTCTTTTCATAGAGACTAACAATTTGCTTGGAACATCCTCACCTTACCTTTCATCCTTGCCCGTTCGGAAGTCACCAGGCCTGACCGGGTAAGCCGGTTACAGTAGTCTGAAAATGACCGGGAAGATAGAGGCTTTCTGTCAAGTTGATTACAATGTTGCAGGTATTCATCCCATAGCTCGCCGGAGAGGGCCTTGCCTTTGTCGGCAATTATCCGGTAAAGAATGCGGTGGTCATCGGTCAAGCTGTTCAATATGCCTTTTTGTCGGGCTTGCTTTGACGCGTTAATCTGCTGTTTGAGTGTGGCAGGTGTAATCCTGTCTCCACGGCGTTGTTCAACAGCTATAGCGGCCCTTTGCAGCGTACCGATGGCTATCCTCGCATCACCGTGTGCTGTTTTCGCTATGTTCTGCAACGCCGTAGCGGACCAGCTTTTCGGGGCAAGAGCATGTTCGGCCCGGAAACTGATAATCTCAAGCAATTGCTTCTGCGTATAAGCTGAAAAATGCAGCACGCGGGGGTTGAGTCGCGACCGCACACGCTCCTCAAGATTTACCATCGCCTCGGTGGTGTTGGATATGCAGATGATACCGGCGTTCAGCACGGATTCGAGATTGTAAAGTATGGTGGAAAGCTCACCGTTCTTTATCCGGTCAACCTCGTCCAGCATTACCACGAGAGGCTTGCCGTTGATGAATTTGCGGAGCTTTTCCAGCTTGAAGCTGGTTCGATGTTCATCTGCCCTGAGTACCCGAAACTGAGATATCATCTCGTCCAGGATTTCATAAAAGGTTCGTTTCTTCCAGCAGTTGATTATGATGGTTCTTACGGCCTGTTTTTCCTCCAGCGTTCTCAGGGCATAGGTGGCACAGGATGTCTTGCCCGTGCCGGGCTTGCCGTAGAGCCAGATATGGACGGGCCTTTGCTTGTTCAGCAAGGGAAAAAGGCAGGAGAATATCTGCCGGATATGGGATTCTCTGGCGATGAGTTTGTTGGGGATATAGGTTTCTCCCAACGGCAAGTGATCGAATATTATCGAATCCAAAGTCATCTCCTCCATTTTGAAAGGTGGGCATTGTGGGAAATTGTTTTCAAGATTTATATGTTTTATGCCGGGAAAACAGCAAGCTTTTTAAAGCTTTTGATTTGGCTGCCCACGCGACAGGGGATAGCTTTTTCACAGCAGGCTTTATGTGAATTGTGCGGGTATTTTGCCAAACATGCGGATAAACAATGCTACAAAGAGTCATTTCGCACATTAATAATTGAATTTCTGCGTTTTTTGCTTAAAATTTGCTGAAGAAAGGATATTAAAATGGCAAATAGCCTATTCAAGAAACTCATCTCGGTGGATCTCTTAAGACGAGCTTGGCATTTAGCTCGAAACGATACCCGAGATAATTTTATGTACGATTCTTTTCGCTACGCAGATTTTGCTTTCCGATTAGATGCCTATTTGGAAGCACTTGCCGAAGATATTGAAAGAGAAACATATCGGCCAAAACCACTCTACTTGATTGACGTGCCCAAATCCAGTTTATCTGTGCGACCAGGAACAGTAGTTTCTATTGAGGACCATATCGTATTATTCAGCGTAGTTCTCTTAATCGCCCACAGGCTTGACCGGAAGTTGCCTCAGAATGTTTATTCGTGGCGAATTAAAGATAAACCCGGCAAAAAAGAAATTTTCAAAGACAAAGAATTTTTGAAGCTACCATTTCTCAAAAGAAAGACCATAGAGCGACATATTGAAATCACTGAGCCATGGTACGGTGTATGGCCGAAATTTATTCAGGATACCCGCTACGCTTATGAACAACAAGGATACAAGTACATGGTTGTATCTGACATAACAGCTTATTTTGAAAATATAAATTTATCTGTACTTAAAGAACACCTGTTACACCACCTTCCCAAAGAACCAAAAATAATAAATTTCCTCATAGATATTTTATATTATTGGAGCAACCCAACAACACATGGATTGACCATAGGCAGAGGTTTACCACAGGGAAATAGCATTAGTAGTTTTCTTGGAAATTTCTTCTTACTTCCACTAGACAAGCGTTTTGCGAAGTTTGCGGACAGGTATGATATAAAATACTTTCGATATATGGATGACGTTAAGGTTCTTACCAAGAATGAAGTAACTGCTCGAAAAGCATTGTTTGCAATGAATGAAGAATTGAGAAATCTCCACTTGAATATTCAGGGAGCCAAAACAAAAATACTTGAAGACAAGGAAATTCGGGACGAACTCATTAATAAAAATTTGGATGAAGTCAACGATGTTATTGAAAGCATAAATAATCACCCAAAACCATCCACACAGATGCAAAAACAATGGAAAAATGATCTGCGAAAAATACGCAAAAAAGTAAGAAACAAAAACAAAATTATTAGCGGGCAGGATTTTCGGACATTTAGGCGGCTCATTACAGCAAATACACTATTATGCGACCCAGCCTTACTTGATCTTGTTCTCAAACAGCTTCATAAAAATCCAGATGCCAGACTGATAAAGAGTGCTGGTCGATATTTCAGGTTCTTATACCGCAATAGGAGCAAGATTGGTGCAGAACTGGAAAATATTCTCACTTCTCGTACACCGTTATTTGCTTATCAGGAAGCACACTTGCTTATGACAGGTCGTTATCTAAGAAATCCACCACAAAACATAATAAAATATGCCCGCAAGAGACTTAGACAGAAAACAGTACACTGGTATATTCGCACACAGTCTGCTCTTCTGCTTTCCATGCCACCACTAGATAAGAGACAATTAGGTTCCTTCAAAAAGTTGTTTCATAAAGAAAAACATCCTGAAATAAAGAGAGCTTTAGCCGTTTGTTTAGTCCAGCAACCCATTGAAGAGCTACAAAAAGATGTGCAAACAATGGTTTTTTCGGTCAATCCTCTGATACAAAAAACTGGGCGTCTTTTTCATGGTCTGTTATTTGATGAAGAAGCGGGGAGAAATACAGTTACTTCAATTTTTAACAATTTTGAAGAAACATATTTTATGGATCGCATCTTTGAAATCGAATTGATAAAAAATTCAAAGTCATATGACCTACGCAAAAAGTTATACTCTGAACTTAGGAAAATAAAAAGTAACTTGCATAGGCCACTGGTAAAGAAAAGAACGGAAAATATTTTAGAACAGCTAAAATGCAGTCTAAAAAAATAAGTTGATCAGTTGTTTTTTCAAGTCTTACTATCCTGATAAATTGACAGCCTAACAGGAAAGCCCGTTATGGACTTCCCTTATTCAGCATTCAATTCCATAGCCAGCAGATTCAACTGCAAGTCCGCCTCAACGGGCATCTGCCGCAGGTATTTCGTGAACTGGCTGACCATCACACCGGCTGCGATATTCGCACAGTAAATGGTTGTCCGGCCTGTGCAGGGACCGGTATGGGCTTCGGCTTCGGGGAACAGGGTTGCCGGATAGTGTTCTCTCGATTTACTGTCGCAGGCTGTTATTACCCTCAACGCTTCGGCACTCATCCGGCCGTCGCAGAAGAATGTTATCCGGTTTTTTACCGCTTCCCAGATCAGCCTTCTTGTATCAATCGAATCCACGCAGCAAAAGACTAACGCTCCTGTGTCCATGCTCCGGCGAAACCGCTTCGGGACAAGCTCGATCTCAAGGCCGCTGTTAATCCGCCTGCAAAGCCCGCCGGTCGCTTCCACCTTAAGCTTGCCGAGGTCGCTTTCAAAATAACCCTGGCTGGCAAGGTTGCTGATTTCCACGATATCCGGGTCAACCAGTTGGAGCCGGCCCGTGCCCATGGCGGCAAGCTGCAAAGCCACCTGCCTGCCGATGGCACCGGTGCCGATTACGGTTGCTTTGACCGAACGCAGCCTTTCGGCCGGCACGATATCCTGCTGGCGGATATAACGCTGTGCTGTTTGGTTGTTATCCATCAGAACATCACCCCGCTTTCGTCATCCCACAGGTCCGGCCTCGCACCCAGTTCGTTCAGCACAAACTGCCGCTCTGCCGGTTCCATCTCTTCGAATTCCTCCAGAAACTCCCGCGAAAAAGCGTAGTCATCCATAGAATCACGCTGCTCCTGCCGGGTCGATTGCCCGAAGATGTTCTCGACGTTGATATTGGACCGGTACTCCAGTTCCCAAGCCTCTTTATCGCTCGGCCCGAAATCCGCGTTGTAATCCACACGCACGGGGACGAGCACCTCGCCGCCGGGACCAACATTGAATCTCAGCCGCGAATGAACATGGTTTTCCTGTGCGACGACAAGCATCACCGCCCACTGGCATCTTCCGAATACACGTTTGAAGGTTTCTTCATCGGTAAGGCTCGGCTCGGCGGAGTCGAACGGGTGGCTGTGTATCCATATCCGGCCAAACTGCTCCGGCTTTCTGCCCAGGTCAACCTGCCGGTCGAAAAAGTCCGACACAGCGGCATCGTCGAATTCGATGCTTACGGAGGTAACGTTCTGTTTCACGGTGACGAATTCGGTGATAAAAAGCAGGTCACCGGGAAGCGAGATGCCGAACCCGCCCACTTCATTGTCCGCCTTGTCCCTGAAATACAATAGCTTTGCCCAGGCGGTGGGGCTGAATCTCAGGGCAAGCTCTTTTTCTTCGGGTTTTCGCGTTAGCTTATCCCGTGAGTCTGACTTGCTCTGATGGGGTTGTTTCACGCTGCTTTTTGATTTGGTTTTTTTGTTGTTCGTTGTTTTCTTGCTGGTTTTCATTTTCTTTATTCTCCTGTTCAATTTGTTCTTTACAGTTCAAACACAATCCGTCTTCCATGCATCCCTGGCAGCACACGCATCCGCATTCGGAACACGAAGCAAGGCAGCCTTTGCAGAAACGCTCTTCGCATATTTCACAGTCGGCAGAACATCCCAGACAAACCGATTCATCGCATCCCCTGCAATACGTGCTGCATTCCTCGCAGTAGTCGCGGTCGCAAAACGGGCAGAAGTAACAGTTCTCCCTGTTCATGACGTACCCGCATTCGTAGCAGGCAATACCCTCCCATTCATCGAGACTGACGAACGGGCTGTCCGGGTTGTAGGTGTTCAGGATGCTCCTTATCATACTGAAAAAGTGACACAGCCTTCCCTGTAACAGGGCCAGCCTCATGGTCATGGCCCCGTCGCCCTCGCAAATCTTTTCGTTGCTCACGTGCGGGTGGGTGACAGCTTCGTCCGTTGCCGCCGGATGAGGGTCGAGAGCTATAACGAAATAAGGAGTCTGGCGGTAAATATCGTTTAATCCGGAAATGTCCATCTCTATCCGGAACGGGCCGAGGTAGAACCCTTCCAGGGTAATCGGTTCGGTAACTACCGAAAGCCGGTGCTGCTCGAAATCGAAGCTGCCGAATTCCTGCCGGAGCTGTTTCAACTCGTCCACCAGAAACCGGAGGGGTGGTATTTCACCGCGTTCTCCGAGCAAATCTTTGGTCCGCAAAGTTGTATGGGTGAACTCGTGCAGCAGGGAGTATACACGGGACCCGCTCATGTTGGCTGCGGATACCCAGCCGCGTGAAAGGCAGGACTCGAACATGTCTGCGTTATGGTTGAGCTGGCCGAGCTTTTCAAGACTATCCTTTATCTTCCGGATGCATTCATGCCGCCGGGACTGCTGAAGCTCTGCCAGCGATGAACGGATTTCATCGGCTATCTTTACAAGTTTTCTGGTGTCTTCCATAATTAGTCCTCACAAAAAATAAGGGCATCTGCCCGTGGTGACACAAGCAGATGCCCCGGTTACCGCTTGACCTGTGTTCCTAAGAGACTGCTCCGGCAATCTTCGTCGGCGTTATTGTTATCCTGTCGTTTTCCTGGAGCACGTAGTCTCTCGGCACAGGTTGGCGGTTTACGCGGATAAGGTAATTCTCCGCTTTTCTGTCAGGCATTCTGTCTTTGAAGAACTGCTCGACGCTCATGCCTTCGGAAATGTCGATATAGTCGGCGAAACCGCCGCCGTCGTTGTCGATAAACATTATTCGCATTGTTTTTCCTTTCAGTTTTTTGGGTTAATAATTTCGTTTCTATTACTCGCTGCCCTGTGGGCGGACTGCGTGCAGAGATTCTTTTGTTTTGCATAACGTGTCCTTTCATTTTGGGATTACAAGTTTGTGATGTCCCCCAAATAGGTTAAAAATAGCAATAGTCCGAGAAAATCTGCGGTTTTGTTGCAAAACAGCATTATCCTCGGAAAATTGCTTGATATTCCAGACGGGTTGAGGGTATAATCATTCACTATGAAAAGTTGTAAGTGTATTGTGCTGAATAGTCTTACGATAAGGGTGGTAAAGAGCTTGAGAAATATCCAGCCGGTTTTTCGCCACTGTTTCCAAGACAACTGTTTTTCGAGGAGTGAGAGATGATGAAAAAAGGTTTTATCTTAATTTTGGCAATGGGGACAACAATTATTTTTGTATTACCAGTAAAAGCTGACTTTATCCAGCAGGATGCGCACCACGATTTCGACATTGACCCCGAAGCTTCCAGCTTTGGACCGCAATATATGGGTGGTCTTTTCACGCAGTTCGACGACCAGGATGGAACACGAATTCTTGAACGAGTAACCCTGACATATGGAATAACTGCATCCGCCCATGTCACAGTCGAAAACGACACGGAATACTTTATGGATACGGTCACCGTAACTTCATCCGTGCATTTGGGGGTTAGTCCATGGCCCAGTCCTGTAGATATGTATGAAGAATACATGACTGACCTTCAACCCTCTGATGGTGTTTCTGGTTCCGGGCCGGACTTTTATGATTTTGGTATTATCTCACTTGATGGTGGCGGCGGTTATTGGGAAACCACTTCGGACCTGGATTGGTTCTCCAGTGGCGATCCGGCAGATGAATTCGTTTTTGACGGCAGCGCAGAATTTGCACTTGGTGGAGGTTGGTCACCGACTTTAACTGTTTCAGATTTTACTTCTTCGATGAACGCGACACTAACCTACGAATACTCAGTCGTTCCCGAACCGGCGACGGTACTATTATTCGGGCTGGGCGGTCTGGTTTTGAGAAAGGGAAAGAAAAACTAACATAATAACCCCAAAAACAACCTTTCCCGCAAGGCCGATTTTGAGAATAGAAATGCTAAAAGGACGTTTTGTAATTTGTTCAGCAGTGTTAATGCTGATGCACTTGACCATGTGCTTTTCGACAATGGCACGGGTCATATACAGCAATCCCAAACCTCCCTTTGAACTAAATACGACGGATTCATCACTAACGATAGACGTAGCATCTGATAATTCTAATACATGGGATAATTTAGTTCTTTTATTAGATTACACTACAAACTGGTCTGGAGCCTATGCTGGAGATCAGGACTTTTTCGGCTGTTATGTCAGACCTGCAGTAAATGGTTCTGGTGAAATTATAAAACTTGGGGTAAATGAGCCGATTGATTCATCGCTTATATACAGTAACATAAGTGATTATCCTTTATTTTACTATTTTCCCGACGGTATAGGACAATTTCAGAATCAGAACGGCTATGTAGGTTTAAGGCTTACAAACGGTAGTGATACTTATTATGGATGGGTACTGGTTGAAACAAGTAATTGTGATAATCCTAATGCCAAGCTGGTCATTCGTGATTGGGCATATGAGAACGCTCCCGGCCAAGGGATATTGGCTGGGGAAGGTGCTAATCTCTGGCAAGCCGGCAACGATTTTTGGGATGACGCTAACAACTGGTCTGCGGGTTTTATTCCGGTTACATCTTCTTCAGCTTATATATATAACGACGGTGAAGTTGTAGTACGACCAATCTATGAGCCTAATTCGGCAAGATTATACGCGACAGATGACACATTTGTTAAGAATAATTATCCCACACAAACTAATGGGGACTTGGACTATTTCGAATGCCGCGATTACGGCTCCCTTAATATACATCACCATGGATATGTAAAATTTCACTTATCATCAATTCATGACAGGGCAAGAATTTCAAATGTTACCCTGCGTTTGCGTATAAAGGGAAAAGGTTTTTGTGTACTACCTGAAACTGATACTTTTCACATATATGAGGTGGATAGTGACTTGTGGTCTGAGCAGACTCTTAACTGGGGCAATAAACCTGGTTTTGGTGACCAAGTTTTCTCAGCTGGGCTGCCGGATGGACTTCCAATGATAGATGAGTGGTTTGAGGTGTCTATACCCGTTGAGATTATAAGTGAGTCAATTACTTCGGATGATATGGTATCTTTTGGGTTCTCGACACACAGTAGTTGTAGTGATAGCGGCAGTAATACAGCTGTCCAATTCTACTCAAGTGAAACTGCATATAGTCCACAACTACTTATAGATTACACAGAGCCGACCGGAGAGGCCGAAGTAGGATATATGTTCTTAGGCTATACTTCCAATAGCTCCGGGAATATGAATATTTCTGATCCTGAGGGAAAGATTACAATCGGGAATGAAGGGAAAGATGCATGCGGTCTTATTGAAGGCGAAGAAGGGGAGCGAGGAGAATTCCATGTAGGATATGAAGGCTCTGGCATGGTCACACAGGATAACGGAAAAGTCAGCGTTTTTGGTTTACTCAGTTTGGACAGCGAAAGGGGGTACGGAACATATGAGCTTTCTGACGGTCAACTTAACGTTTCTGGTTATGTTGGTAGTTTTGTGGAAGATCCTATGGATCCGGAGTGCGGTGGAATGTGGCAGTTTAATCCAGGTTTTCTTAGAATCGGAGAATGGGGATATGGCGTGTTCAACCACAGCGGAGGAAAGGTATCTATGGGCGATTTGCCGGAGGTCCCGGATTTAAATCTTGAGATAGCCACAGAGGCAGGATCGATGGGAGAATATAATTTGAGCGGAACAGGAGAATTGTTCACACATAATGTATCTTTTGGGCATGGAAGTGGCATATTTCGGCAAAGCGGGGGTGTGCATAAAACCAATAGATTGTCCATATCAGGAGGAAGTGCAACTTATCTTGTCAGTGGAGGTTCGCTTCAAGCTGATGTACTGTCAATTGGCTATGGTGGGGAAACTGGGACATTTGAAATACAAGACTCATTGGTAGATATTCAGCTGAAAAGATTCAACTTATATTCAGGTGTCACTTTCAAAGCTGTTCCAAATGTAAGAATTAATCTTGTAGAACATGGAAGTACAACCAACGACGGCTTTAAAGTTGGAATAACAGATCCTAATACTGTCAGTGGGTTAGGCAATACTGAAATGTTTTTTGAGAGCGACGATTATATGGAATTCGAAGTTGCCGGTGAAGATATTGGGGCGACACATCTGGGATTCAATAAAAATTTTGCTTTAGGAACACTGAGGATTGGTGACGTAAATACCGGACAAGTAAAGCTTATTGATAGTTATGACAACCAACCTGATTCGACCGAAGCAGAAGCTCTTTATGTAACGAATCTGATTTTGGGTTCGGGCTCTACCTTAGACCTAAACGGACTAAATCTCTACTATAGTTACTTTACTGATATGGGGGGAACTGTAACAACTAATGGGGGCAATCTGACACAGATAACCAGTTTTGCTCCGGGAGACTTTAGTGAGAATAATCAAGTTGATTTGTTCGACTACGCCATTTTTGGTAATGCTTGGCATAGTCAACCGGGAGATGATAACTGGAATGACAAGTGTAATATTTCAGAACCAGCCGACAATGTTATTGATGAAAAAGATTTAGCAAAATTCTGTGAAAATTGGCTCTTTGGTAAATAGTCTATGATAACTCGCCAGATAAGCTGGCATGTATAACAAAATAAAATTTGGAGGACAATATTATGTATCCAAGAATAAAACTATTTATCGGCGGACTTTTTGTTTTGTGTACCGTGTGCAACTTACAGGCTGCTACGATTGATTCTAATTGGATAGCGGTTGAATTTGGCCAATGGGGACAGGCAAGTAACTGGAATCCGGCGATTGTGCCGGATAACGATGCCACGGACAATTTCAATGTAACAATAAACGCCGATGATGTTGATGTAACGCTTCAGCAAGATCGAACAATAAATAAGCTTGACTGCTATGGTGAGATTAATTTCTTCGGAACAGCTAATCCCATACTTTTCTTTGCAGGCGAAGGACTAACCAATCACGGGGACCTGGATATCACGGGCATATGGCTTGCCGGAGATGTAAACAATTTAAGCGGGGCATTTCTTAAACTTAACGGCGCTGAAATCTTCGACAATTTATATAACCAGAACAATGCGGATATTGAAGTCTGGAACGAGGTTGAAGCTGACTCAATTGAAAATCACGGAACAGTAGTTATTGTTTCAGGGGCGGATTTATTTGCCGAAGACGGCAACTTTGTAAATTTAAACCAGATAAATATCAACGGCGGTAAATGCGGCTCCGAGGGAAATCCCTGCAATTTTTACAACAATAGCGGTGCTGCGATAACCGGCTGGGGTACTTTGTACTCCGAGGGCTCTTTTAATAACAATGGTTCTGTCAAAGCCCAGGCTGGAGTACTTAGGGTTCAATGCTTTTTCACAGGCCTGACGAATAATGGATTGCTTTCCGCAGATCCTTCAAGTTCATTGCAGATAAAACCCGCTGGCGATGTGAACAACCTTGGCACTATTAACACCGTTGCCGGGGATTTTATAGTCGATGCCAACCTTGTGAATTCCTCGGGTGCTACTATCCAAATCCTTGACGGCACTATCGCTGCCAAAAAGATAACCCAGAAATCAGGAGCTGCTTTCAATGTCTATGGGAAAATTGCTGCTGAAAATGGACTTTACATTGAAACCGGGGCAACTGCTACTATTACAGGTCCGACAAGTATTATTGGCGATGTAACCATAGAATCAGGTGCAACGCTCCAAATAAAAGATGGCCAAACGCTGATTACCGGCCAAACAGTAAATAATGGCAGCATAGAACTTATTGGTGGTACAGTCATATTCCAGGGTGGCTATAGTGGCGGAGGAACGATACCGGTTACTACGAGTACAGATCGCAATCACTTTGATGTAAACAGCGATGGTATTGAGGACTTTGAGGATTTCGCCAGTTTTTCTGAAAGCTGGCTCTGGCAGGCGAGTTGGTACTAACCATAAAATACAACAATAATATATGAATATAGAAAAGGGCTGCTACTTTTTTACAGCAGCCCTTTTTCTTAGCATTTTCTGTATAATCAATTTTTCAACAACTCATCAAGAATTTTCAAGCCTGCGGCATTCTTTGGCGTTTTCAAGGTCGATAATCTGCGGATCTTCTTTGTTGATATCCGCAAAGATAATTAACCGTAACCGGCCCTGCCAGATTTCTATGCCAATTGGTGAACCCTGGCCGTTTTCGGCACATTTCTCACCGTAACCTTCAGGTTGAATCCATATCTGGCCGCTTTCGGATAAGATACTTACCTTTATCTCAGTAGGCGGGACATCCGGGCACTGCTCTTTGATGTTGGTTGTGTGAATTTCTTTAGCCATATATCTTTCCCTTCGTTGAAAAGAATTATTTACGTGGTTTCTTCTTTTGGGCCAGCTTCTGACATTTTTTACAGGGGCTTTTTGCATAACTGAAATACTTAACCGGCAGGCAGTATTCGTTCTTTATCCGGCCGCACAAGGTCTTTAGCATATTGTCATCTGCTGAGCAGTGTGCGGTTATTATCCTGCCGTTTTTCTTCGTGTTGCCGCGTTCGGCAAAGATTTCCCTGAGTCTTTTTCTAACCTCAGCGGTACCTTTACTGTCGAGCAGTTCTGTAGCCTCTTTGATGGCTTCGTTCCTTGTAGACGCTCGTTTATTCGTAACCGAGCAGCCGGTCTGAAGCTCAAAAACACTCCAGCCGCTGGAAGGATTTGTGTGATTTTTAGTAAGGCCGAAAGACAGGCCTTCCCATGTGAACAAATAGCCCCGGCACTTTGTACCGTCCGCTGCTCTGAATTCGATTTTATCCATTTGTGTACCTCACTTTCTGTGAAATTATTCTAAATAGCCGGCAAACTGCATACCCGGCTCATCGTAAAACCAGCTGATACTTAAATCCGGAAACAATTCTCTTACCTTTTTGTAAATACCCTCCGGAGGAGACCAGGCTGTCATAAATACAAACCGGCAATAATCCCTTCTCTTTACGACAAGTTTTACATTCTGGGCTTGCCACTTCGTCCCCCAGTTTGACAAAGCCCAATCGTACCAGTTATCGAAACCATATTTGTCAAGTAACTGTTTTTGTCTTTCAGAGGTCATATTTGCATGTTGGCCTTCGGTACGGACCGGTGATGTTGTATCCTGCAATTCCTTCGGCATAGGGGCAATTCTTTGAAAGTCAAACTTCCTTCCTGCCAGATCCATAAACTTCTTTATATCTTCAGGCTTGCCGCAAATATCTACTCTGTTTTCACACCAGTTGGGCATCTTATACCTCCTTTCCAAGTCAAAGACTTGGCGTTGAATGGTTGATATGGAATGTTTCGATTGAATGGGATTGTTGTCGGGGTCTTCTAATCGATGTTATTGCCAGCCGAGGTCTTTCAGCAATTCATCAAGGATTTTTATCTCATGGGCAAACTGCCTTGACTGCTCACCGCCTACGTCGATACTGGTAAGTACATCGCCCAATCGATCAATGATTTCATCTCTGCTTAGCATGGTCATATTGAATGGCTGATACTCATGTTCAGGTGCTTCGATTGAGTCGCCTTTGAGGTTCTCGAACTGCACATCGTCACCGGCAACAAACTCCTGATGGACGCACCTGAATTCGCCTTTGTTGTCTCTGCGGTATCTCTGAACAACAAAGCCGGTCGTGATTTTGTTGAACTCAAGCAATTCGGATAAGTCGAATTTTGTCTGTTTGCCTTCGCTGTCGATTACCACCAGAACAGGGGCGAAGGCATCTTCGGCCCGCATCATCTGCCATGCGGCCTCAGCAGCCTTTCTTTCATTGTCAGCACCAACGTCGATTGCATATACAACCCTGTACAATGGCTGTCCGTTTCGCTCTCCAGGCGGCGGGCCTATTTTGTAATCTTTGCCGCTCATTTTCGAACCTCCTTCCCGAACAATTCAGGTGCGATTTCCGCAAGCGTCTTCGGCTTCCAGAATTTGTCCCTTTCTATGGGCAATCCGAGGGGACCGCGAACGCTTTTCAATTCCGACAAACTGAAATAACCGAGCTCTTTGCACTGGCCGTCCACCATACCGAAGAAGGTATCTTCACCATCGAACTCGGTTGCGTAAAACGTGAAATTACCGTCCGGTGTGAACATCTTAAGATAGCAGATTGCCTCGCCGCCTTTGCCGTCCTGGGAATACAGCGGCGGCAGTTTGTTCCGGATTTGTTTTGTTAACAGTTTCATAATGACCTCCAATCGTTTCTAACTTTTGCTTTCAGATTCACTCTGGTCGAACTTCCATATTCTGATCCGTTCGTAATCGCTTGCTTCCTGACTGATTTTTTCTATGGCTTTGTCGACATCCTCTTCACCGAGAAAACGGAAAAGGATTCGAAGCTTGCTCTGAATGAGGCGTGAGCACTTCGTTACGAAGTAGTCGAAGTCGGTAAGTTTCTGGTCGAAACGCAGCGGCTCTGCGTCCCTGTCAAGGGTGGCGATTTCCAGAAACAGGTTTCGCAGCATGAACTGCACTTCCTTTTCGCCATCCTTCAGCCAGAAACAATGCTCCAGGCACTGGCCGGTTTCCCTGAACTGTATCTGCAATGCCTTCAGAACCGCCCGTATCTGGGCCAGGATAAGCGGTGTCGCAAAACGCAGAAAAGCGGCTATGGCGACCATATCTTTGTGGTTTTTCATTTTGGTTCCTTTCGAAAAAATGATTGTTTGAAGAATTTGAATGGATGATTAAGGCAAGACACTGATGTTCTTGCGTCGGACGTGGGTATTACAGGCGTTCGATATAATCCCGGCTGGGAAAATCCGCTTGATAACAATCTGGATTTATGGGTGGCATCGAAGGCCCGAACAGGCTGCCCGATTCATTGATGACCGGACAGGCGTGATGACGTGATTTTTGAGGAAAATGAAATCAGGAACCGACTATCAGCTAAAAAGAGAAGATGCATTAAGTGATTCACGCACGCGGTGTGCGAATCAAGCGATTAAGGCTATAAAGAAACTTTGCTATATGCGATTGAAACGGCGGATGGAATTGCACAAATGTGTACCCGAGTAAAATTTAGGTATTTAACAACTTTGTCACAAAGGTTTTTACTTACAGAAATATCTGTCACGTATTTGTGCGTGTTCAATCTCCAATTGAACAAATTCAAGCCGCTGTCTTGTTAACAAATATGCATCTTTGCCATATTTCTTGACTATTTTTTGCGTATGCTCATTTGCTATATCTAACAATTGATATTCTTCTGAATTATCTATCTGAATGGTATTCAAAAGCGACTTAGCCTTCTCAAAATCATCTGGATATTCGGTAATACCTATGCTTAAGCTGAGCTTTTTGCCTTTGTTGACAAATTTAATGTTAAGCTCTCCCCATTTATTTTCGATTAAATCACGAAATCCTTGTCTGAGCGCCTGCATTTTCTCGGCCAAATCAGTTGCGGTCATGTTGGGAGCAATAACGACGAATTCATCTCCGCCAAATCTACCCACCTCAACTTCAGGGCGTTCTTGCCACATTCTTACCAAAATTTCAGCTAGGTCTATCATCAGTTTATCTGTACCTTGATGTCCTATTAACTCGTTGCATAACCCAAAATTATCTATGTCGAGGAAAGATACGGAAAACCGTGTCAGCAAATCCTTTTTTACGTTGTTCATATACAGTTTTAGCCGATCATACAATGCTCGCTTATTCAAGATAGGAAGCATTCGTATTCGATCTTTGTCTTTACCTAGTCCGAGAAAATAAGCTTCTAAGTCTCGAAGACGGGTTATAAGTTCTGTATATAAGAATGGGGCAGCTACACTATTTACAAAAAATTCGTTCAACTTACATATTTGTGCAAAATCACTTTCCTTAGGCAATTGTTCTACAATAGAAAAACCAAGTAGAGTTTTATTAAAAATACAGGGAGTAATCACACCTCCACCCACAAAAAATTGCCTGCCATGTTTTGTTACAATTGAATCCTTTCCGGTCAAATCAGGCTCGTAAAAAGTAAAACCAATTATTTTAGACCAATCTGTTGTAGCTTCATTTCTATGGTTATACATATGGATAAACATAGCAGGGAGAATACCTATACCAGGATGAATCTTTTCTTCCCATACTTGCCGCTCAAATATTTCGTATTCACTTTCTTGGCAACGTTCTTTTAGGTGTTCAATGTATTGATTACGTCTTTCAGTGATATCTTCCTCAATTCCCTTTTGGTTAAAAAAGACCGGGTGTAAACGTCTCGCCAAGGGATCATATGTAATCACGATGCCACTTTTCCAACCTATAGCTTGCAATAAATCATTGTTATAAGCTTTGAGAATAGCATTATGAGCTTTTGATGTTTCCCCCAATGGATGAATCACGAAGCCTTGGCTGTTAAGTAAAGGAAACTCATCCCAAGGTTGTACTTCTTCGTAGCTCTTTGACAATGATTCTAGTAAATCAGAGGGCCATTTATTGTCTGGTAAACTTTCCATGATTAAATGGTATCCCAATCAAATCTTCATTTCCCAGCCCAATGCACATAACGTCTGTGCCAAAGCAAAAACAAACGATTAAGAAGATATCCTAAAAAACCCACAATAATAATAGAAGCATACATGTCGGTAGTGCGAAACAACATATGGTCATCAATAATTCTTTTACCGAGCCCCGTTGTACTTCCAGCCAGCATCTCTAACACAACTATGAGGATTAAAGTTACCGAAAGACTTATTCTTAGACCGGTGGCAATTTCTGGTTTAGCTTCCCTCAAAATCACATTACTGAGTAAGGAATAACCCCGAATGCCTGCCGCTTTTGCGGCTCTTATTTTGATCTGATGGCAATTCTGAATTCCGTGGTTTGTATAAACCGCCACAATTAACGCGGAACTGAATATAACCAAGCTAATTCGTGCAATATCACTTATGCCCAGAAAAAGCATGAAGATAGGAAATAATGCCGGAGCTGGTAAAGAGCGAAAGAAATCCAACGGGAATGAGAGAACACTTCCTATTCTGGGAAATCTACTGATTATAACACCGATAATGACTCCTAATCCTGAGGATATTAAAAACGAAACAAAGAACCGGAAAGTAGTAATCCCTAAGTCGCTCAATGATTTCACAGATGTGACAAATGTATATAAAGCTACTGCTACCTTTGACGGCGAGGGAAGCACAAGTTGGCTGAAAAAACCTACGCTTACAATCAACTGCCAAATTAATACAATTAAGATAATTCCCAAAATTACATAACGCTTCATTTTTTGTCACCTAAATAGACTTTTGATTTTATCTCCTGCTGGATTTTCGCGAATTCGTCTGTAACAATCAATGATTGGGCACGGGGTAGAGACCACGGCAAACTCCATTCGCCGATTATTTTCATGGGATTGTCTCCTACAGCGAGAACGCGTTGAGCAGTTAACAAGACGTCATCAATTTCATGTGACACAAGTAATACAGTCGGCTTGTGAGTACTCCACATTTGCTGTAAAGCTGCTAAAAGTAATTTACGATTTTTTACATCTAAAGCAGAAAATGGTTCATCAAGAAATAATAAAGCGGGTTTGGCAAAAAAAGCTCTTGCTAACGCCACCAATTGACATTCTCCACCGCTTATATCATACGGATATTTAGTTAGCAAAGGCCTAAGAGCTGTTAAATTATATTCGGACAACAGTTGTTTCACATCTTGAACCAATGATGATTTCGGTTCTTTCTCCGAAAACCACTTTTGAAACGCGATGTTTTCAAATACTTTGAGCCAGTTATAGAGCGATCCTTTGTAATCTTGAAAAACAAAGGCAGATTCATGCTTTGAAGAATTGATGTAATTTACAGTCCCTTTACTAGCTTGTTCAAGTTTGGATAAGACGTATAGTAGGGTTGTTTTGCCTGAACCATTAGGGCCGTAGATACCGACAAATTCCCCTGGACTTATGTTCAAGTTAATATTCTCAAAAACAGGCAGTGTTTCATTGTCACCCCAGCTTTTAGAAATATTCTTAGCCTCAATACCAGGAGATTGTTTATTCATACTCTACAACCTCACTTTCGAGAAAGTTGGACGTCAAAACTCTTACAGGCGGGCCAGAAAAGCTGTTGATTGTTTTTGCCATCTCCACAAGTTTACGAAGCGGAACGGAACGAATTTCCTGGGAATCAGTTGGATAGTCTATGGTATATAAATATAGAGTAGAGGCATTCATCGAATTCAGTAATTCTGCAAAATTTTTGGAGCACAAAGATGCCATATTTGAAAGTCTGGCAGGCTTTTCAATAACAGCACTTGAAATTCTTGGGCTATTAAACTTGCTTATCTGTGCTATTATTTCTGTCAACTTTCTCTTGTCCGAAGGCCTATTGATCCTTTGAAGCGTATCTTGGTCTGCTGCATCCAGTTTAAAGTAAATTTCGTCTAACTGAGATATTGCTTTTTCAACTTTGGGTTTATGAAGATTCATGCAATTGGTAAAAATAGCAATTGGTGTATCAGTAAATAACTCAAGACGAAGTTGCAAGACGTGTTGAACCACTTCCGGAAAATGTGAATGCAGTGTAGGCTCTCCATTTCCGGCAAATGTTATATAATCGATTTGGGTTCCTTTTTGTTGGTGTATCAAAAAACCATCCTTTATTTCCTCTAATATATGATCCAATGGTGCAAAAGTTTTGTTTTCCTGACCAGAATTACAGTCACAATATACGCAGTGAAAATCACATAATTTGCCTTCGGGAAATAAATTTATGCCTAATGAGTTGCCCAGCCGACGTGATGCAACTGGACCGTATATTACCTTATCCTTATTGTTCCATATGAATTCGTTATAATCCTGTTCTCTGCAGGGGCGTAATATTTTGACATCCTGTCTTACACCTATCATATTATTCTCCTGATGATTTAAAGTATGCGTTAGACGGTAATTCTATCTTGTCGACAATCCTGTGTTCTGCGTATATATTGAGGAGTTGCTGGATAGCAGACGTATCGACTTCGTTCGTCTTAACCCAGCCAATTAATTTGAGATTCGGAAGGATTTCTTCTTCCAAACCGAGATATCTGGCCAGTACTTTCTTTGCTTCCCCAGGGTTTTCTCTTATAAAATCAACAGCGGAATAAACAGCCTGTTGGACTTTTTCAGCAAGTTCTTTTTTCTCATCAATGAAGTCAGAAGAGAAAACCGAAGCCCCTGGATAGGCAGGGTCAATAGTATGTTGAGCGATAAAACCACCCAAGTCTCTGGCATAGCCCTTAGATATTGCTATCGCTGAAACCGGCTCAAGTGCGAAAAGAGCATCCACCTGTTTACTGGCAATTGCCTGTACCTGTAAGGATGGAGCTAGTTCGACAAATTCTACATCTTTTTCAGTATCTAAGAATTGCCTGAGAGACATTGTAGCGTACATCTTAATCGTTGTACCAGGATGCACACCTATTCGCTTTCCTTTTAGATCAGACAAATCGTTTACGGATGAGTCAACTGGAACCAGAATGTGGTCAGCATGTTCTTTTTTTGTAAAAACCTCAAAGAGGAACATTTTAAACTGTCCCGGCTCTTCATTCTCGACTGTCGCGAGCACGTTTAGTGCACTCATTCCCGTTACATCAATTTGCCTCGAAAGCAATGCTTGTATCATGAGGTTAGCAGAGTTAAACCTTTCAAGTTTAACTTTCAGCCCTTCCTCTTCAAAGAACCCCCTTTCATCTGCTACAAAGATAGGCAGATATAGCAGAGTACGCTGGTAACCAATACGGACTGCTGTGGTTGGCTGATGGAAAATATGGATGATAGCAGCAAGTATTATCAATCCGACGACAAGGACTATAAGAAACCATCTTTTTGTGAACTGCATAGCTTATCCTTTTTATTTATCCTGTTTTTTCGAAATATAAAGTTTGCCAAGCAAACACTTCTAACTGATATGATATTGTAAATTCAGGGATTGTCAAATTGTAATTCTTGGCATAAAGCCAGCCCAGATACTCAAATTTGCACATGTTTCTCAAAATTCTCTGCAGATTACATTTTTGTTATATATTAGGGTTGTTTTTATCGGGTATATCGCTTTCATCGCGGTGTTTGGATAAGTCGCAAAGCAGTCGTGTTAGAGTTCAACGCTTTTTTCAAATGCTTGCTTAAAGTGTTTCAATAAAAAAACGCCGGCTATAAAACTATCTATTTTCGAATTGTTTAAACAAGTTACCCATCCCCTGTGGTTCCCCAGGGAACCAAGTTCGGTGCCGGTGCTCATTTCAAGGGATCAATGCGATTTGCATATTGCCTTGACCATTTGAGCCATTCGTCGAATTCACTGCCTTTTGCATAACCGCCGTTCCTTTCAATGATGAAATTTTCGGTCTCGTTTAAAAACTGTCTTATTTCCCTGGCTTTATGCCAGCCGTTAACCAATTTCATCAGATCATCCGCCTTTTCTTGGTCTTTCACCTTATTTTGTTCTTCACGACGTTTTTTTGCCCATTCCCTTTCCCGCCGCTTACGTGCTATTCTGCATTTCTTGAAAGAATCAGCCGTTTTCAGTATGGCTTTGAGTATTGCTGGTAAACTGTCTTCAAGTGGCTTCGTTCTAGTTTCGATTTTCTCAAAGCATGTGCCCCAGTTGCCGACAAGTAAAAACTTAAGCCGACCGGATGGAATGTAGTCATATTTGCGGTACCAGTCCTCGCCGTATAGTTCCTTTTTACACTGCTCTTCAGGAGTGAGTTTGTGCTTGATTTGATTGAGTTTCTCCCTGAGACTAAAAAATATTTTTTCGCCCTTAATTTCAAAAAAACAATCCCTACCCACAGATTTGCAATGGAGCCGGCGAATATTTCCCTGCTTGGCTACTTTCAGTTTATACCCTCTTTTTTCCATTGCCTTAATGATCGTATCAAGGATACACAAGGCACGTTTCTCATTTTTCGGGCTTACCATTATATCCAGGCGGCTATTGTCAAACTTTCCCAGCCCGTTTTCATCGCAATCACTTAAACCCTTCCTCAATGCCTTGGCTATCTCCGGGTGCAGCCTGTCTTTTTGCCTCAGGCGTTTTGGTACGGAAACCTTATTCTTTAACACCGCACTTGCATGTCTGCCTTTTTGTCTTTTACAGTTATTGGCGTGGGGGTCTATAACGATGAGTTCCTTATCCATAAGTCTGTCACCGGGTAGCTGCACAATATTTTCTTTCTTTCCGTGTTGTAACTTTATCCAATAACCTCTTTTCGGCCGTGGAATGTTGTACTTTTTGCAAATCTTAGCCAAGCTAACGTCAGAAACCCCAAACTCTTTTGCCAGACGAACCATCGGTTTTTTCCATACCTTTAAGTAAAGTTCTCTACGGGTTAATTCGGTCTTTACTTTCATAATCATCATCTCGCAAATTAATAAAACTTCAAAATGCAGTACATTCACAGAATACTATATTGTGATGTATCAATTACGATTAAATCAAATATTGATGGGCAACCAGGAAAACCTTCCTTAATTACACGTTGAATGATAATCGATTTTTAGTTGTGGTTTTGATTTCAATATTGACTGCTGGACTTATTCTTTTCTCGGCTTACACAGCTAACTGTTACGACGCACCCTGAAAGGGATACGTCGCTTAAAGGCTCGGTGCCGGTGTTCATTTTGCAAACCATTATTGCCTGCTTCGTAACGGCGGGCTGGGTCGCACGGGTAGCTTCCCGGCCGCAGGCATAAAGCTTTGCCCCTGCCGGGGATTGGTTCTGCTGCCCTGCACCTCGCATTACCTGTCCCCGATTCGCTCCGCGAATCGCCCGTTACCGGTTCCGCAAAGGGTATTCCAGAATAAATAAGCAGGCGGTCTCAAGGGGGCACGGCAGCTAAAGCCAAACGCAAAAGCTGCCAATCCTCAAAAGGGGCTTGCCTTCGAAAAGAAAAGGAGTGATAGAGATGGAAGACTTTGAAAGCATGTCAAGCGAAGAGCTCTGGCAGGCTATCGCATGGAATGCGGAGTATGCCCTGAGCCACACCGACTGGATAGCACGCCTCGATTATGTCAAGGTGTTTTGTGCCCTGATTGACGGGCGAATCCAGAGGTTTCAGCACGAGATGCGAATCGAGCAACTGCTCGGTAACGAACGCATCACTAAAAGGGCTGGAACATCAAACAGGAGGGAGGTGAGAAAATGAGCAGTGAAAAGAAAGAACTGCGGAAAACGGATGCCGTGGAGGACAGGAAAGCCGGACTGAAAACCTTCAAGGTCTTCTACGTGCTTGCCGTTCCCGGAGAGGCGACGGTGCTGGCCAACAGCCCGCAGGAAGCGGCCGAGAAGCTGAACGAGTGGGACGTCGAGGAGCACATAGACCACGAACTGGCTTCGGAACTGGACATCGACAAGGTTGAGGAGGTGAAAGGATGAGCGTGATATGGTTCGGCGACGAGGAAATCCGGCAGATACACGCATCCATGCAGCGGGTCAAAGTGATGGGGCTGGATGACCGCCGGATAACCGAAACGGTACGGGCGGCCTGCTACGCCAATTCGGCGGCGTTCGGCTGCACCTACAACGAAGAAATAAAAATAAAACCGTTCCGGTGGGACGAGCTTTGTCCGGCCAAGCTGAAGCCGGCGGAGCTTTACCACAAAATAGACTCGCTGATGTATAACTGCATCAGCAACGGCGGCAAGGATTTCCTGCCCGAAGAAGCCAAAGACGTTTTCAGGGTGGTTCAGCAGGTAATCGCCAGGAACGCCCTGAGAAAACTGGAAAAGCGGGAGGAACCTGAACATGGCTAAACTGTTTCTCCGGATAACCGAGGAGACGGACACGGGCAAGAGGAGGAGCTTCCAAGCGGGAAGCGATGAATCCGCTGCCCTGGTCATAAACCTTTTGAGCGAGCAGGGAGAGGTTGGTTGCCTGGCCCTGCAATACGACGATTCCGGCCGTCCCTTCATAAAGCTGAAAAAGGAGCGGGGATTTGATTGCCGGATCGAGAGCTTCGCACAAACGAGGCTTTTCAACTTCGGGGAGGTGAAAAAATGACAGTAAAAGCTGTGATATGCGTGAAGACAGCCGGTGCGGAAGAATACGATGTATTTTTCCGTTACGATGGCGGGCCGCTGGAGCTTGGTGCGGACCTGCTGGACGCCGTAAGGGAAACCGGAAGCGTAGAGCAAGCAGTTAAGAAAGTTGGTGCCGGCCCGCTGGATAAATGTGTTCAAGACCCCTGGGCCGTCTATCCAAGCCTTAAAAATGATATCGAATGGATATACGTGCTGACCAAGCAGGGAACGCACGGAGGCATTACACTGGAAATTAACAAAACCAGCTACCCGTGCACGACAAGAAGGTTTATCTGGCAGGTCTGGGCTGGAAAAACCGAGCACGTTGACAAGGTAACGGCAGCCCGTCAGATGGAAATCGTGGAAATGACGGCCAACTGTACGCTGGGAGCTCTGCACGCATTTGAACAGGCAAAGTAAGGGGGGCTTTGTCCCCCCTTGTTTCCGGCCGCCGCACTGTGCGAGTCAGGAGCGGCGGTTTTTAGTCGGATTCATGTCACAAGGCATTTGTACAAATCACAACATAAATTCATAGCTTCATTTGCTTTTTATTTTCTTGAAGAAATTTATTGCTGTTTCATTTAGACCCGCGGAATTGCTTTCCTTCCAAGTCTGGGCAAGCTTCTCAGTTTTTTCTGCATTTCGTTGCCACATAGCGAAAAGCAAATTAGTACCATCGCTTTGTAGAGCATCTATTTCATATTCGAGTTCATCGGATATCCAGTCGACGTTTTCTAAATAAAATTTTGCAAGGATAGAGAAACAATGCTTATCGGGTTCATTTTTTGAATAGGCTTTTACATAATTTTTAAAACTCGCATTCACATTATTTGGAAGTTTTGAAAACTTATTTTTGGAAGGGCCTTCTAATTGTGACCATGCAAATGCCGTAGCATGCCCGACAAGAGGATTGGAGTCATTGCAAAGAGCCTCAATAACACGACTGGCTAATTCCTCGACATCAACGGTAAGGGCATCTTTTGAATCGTTCAAAGATGCTGCATAAAGGGCAGTGAAGAACCTAACTTTCCATTCTTTGGCATCTATAACTTTGTTAATAATTTTGGCAATTTGGTCCTTGAAACAATCCGGATAAAATGCAAGACAACGCCAGGCAACATGAACAGCATAACAACGAACGATTTCATTGGAACTTGAAACGGCGATAGACAATAATTTTGACAAAATTTCGGCGTTTTCTTTAATCGCCAGACTAAACTCCTTTGTCTGGGTGTAATGTGACAACATTTCTAAAGCCACCAAATGAGCACGACAGGGTTTGTTTTGAATCATGCAGAGAAGAATTTCCAAAAATTTTAAAGACTTTTCTTTGTGCATCAGGCTTGCTAAAATGTAGCCGACAGAGGCAATATGTTGATATGGCTCGGCATCTTTCTGGGCACAATTATAAAGAAATTCATTAGTGAACTCGCATCTATCCAAGTTATATGCCGCACATAGCCCGATGTCGGTTAAGTTACCTGCGGATGTTAATTCATCTATACGTTTATCAATGACTTTGATAAGCTTTGTATTTTCTTCGGTATCAACCGTTATTAAATTCTGCATGATTTTACATTTGATTGCCTCATCATCTTCTTTACTTAACCGGTCGATCAGCAGTTCCGCTCCTCGAACAGGTTCCTCAACAAGGTAGAAAGAAACAACTCTACAGGCATGTAATCTTACACTTCTGTCTTTATCGGCTAAAAGTATCTTAAGTAACTGGAAGGCTCTTTCCAAGTATTTCGTTTGCCATCTAAAAGAAATAAAACCTTTTGACACAGCTAATCTCACCCGAGCAGAAGTGTCTTTCGCAAGACAAATGGCAACATCAACAGAGAAATCATCGATGTTACAACTCCACTGCAATGCAGCACATATTCGCAAATTCACTTCCTTGCTTTGATACCATTGTTTTAGAAGTTGCTTTGGTATTCGTAGCATAAACCTGTTAAAGACTGGTTCAAGGTCTTGATAAGACGTTTTGACAATGATGGATTCAAGAATTTGTAAAAGTTTTGGTTCTATATTTGGACTGATACCACAACCATCACGAAACATTCCCTTCAACAATGATGTTCGTACGGGTTGGCCGTGTTCTTCGGAAATTTGTTTCGCCATCCGGTACAATTCTTTATGTTTGACTTTGCTTATTGCATAACCAACAGCTTCTGCTGCCACTTGTTTCTGTCGGCGGTTACCGCTTTTCAAGAATTCCTTCAAAACTTTGGGAACCCGTCCCCTTTTAGCGGTAGAATAGCCTATACTCATAGCCAATTGATCTCGTACTTGTTTATCTGAGTCCTTTGCCATCTCTGGAATAATTCCCCGAGGTAATTTTCTTCCACTGTTAATTAATTCACCCAATACGAAAGCAACTGCCCGCCTAAGGTTTATGTCCCGACTCTTTGAGTATTTTTGAATCCTTTTCGAAGATACTACAGGCCCTTTATAGCCCTGCAGGTCGTATAGGGTGATCAATGCCACCTGCTTGTAGCGAGAGTTGCCGTCTGCATACTTTTCAGCAAGCCTAACAAAGAACTCATTTTTGCGGCATAATTTACGCAGATTGAAGGATATGGAATGTGTCTCCCCAAAATTCCAGTGAGAAAGCGTCTTTATTAAATTCGTAAAGAAAAATTCAGTTTTTTCAGGGTGGACTTCACCAATTGTAGCCAAGGCGTATGTTACTGCAAAGGGAACCTTTTTGTAAATCTGCTTCAGCAAATCCCACACTTCCGGAAAAGATAATTTAAGTTCTCCGATAATATCGCTTGCGAGCTTCTGCCCCTCCATTGATGTGGCAACCAAGTTTCGCAAAAATTGCATGCATTGAGATTCGCCAATCATCCCTGAGAGAAAGATAACCGCACTTCTCAAGTTTGGAAAGTTTAAACACTCCTCTAATAAAGCAGGGACATCGTCCAGCACGGCAACCTCTTTGCTCAGCAAGTGTCTTGCTAATGTATATTCAAACAAAGTTTCGTAAGTAAAGGTGTATTTTACATCGTATTTTTCTTCTTTAGCATTCAAAGTCCCTGCTGTGATAAGATGACTTAGTCGTTTTTTGCTGTAAGAAGGCAGGGAATTTATTTGTGATTCAGAAATTCCCATAATCCTATTCTGCTTCATAGTGGATGCTATTTCAAAAGCCAGATATTTTGTTCCATCCGGACTCTTTTTCATCATGGCATTCCAATAAGAATCCCACAAATCTATGATATTCAAACGATCTGGAAGTTCTTTTCCGGCCCATACCTGGGCAACAAGCTTTAATAACAGTGGATGCCGACATAATTCTTCAGATTCTGATGATAGGTTCCCGGTGAATTCGGCCTTCTCCTGGTAAAGATGAAATGCAGTTTTGAATTCCTGTTCGTCAAAGTCGTCTAAAATAATGTCACCGATATCAGCCTGATAGATTCCTCGCTTGGGCGTATTACCACCTTTTGTACGCGAATAAAGATTCGATTGCGGCGGTGGAGCTTGGGCTGTTTGCATAATGGTTTCCCATGACTGTGTTCTGCAACTGACACAAAATTTAATGGACGGAAACTTTATGCCCCAACGTGTTACAAGCGAAGAAAGTTCCTGAACCACCATAGAGGGGTTGGCAAATTCATTTAACGCGTCGATATAAACAGCAAAAGATGTTTTGTTTTGAAGGCACAAATCATTTACATACTTAACCACATCTGTATCTTCGACTTCATAGGCAGGCAATGAAAGTAAATGCTTCCTGATCTCATCTTCCAATAAAAACTTGCCTACAGGATACAAATCTCCGCTTACAAAAAGGCCCGGGCAATTCCCCTTAACAGCCAGATTACACATTAAATTGGTTTTTCCCACTCCCGATTTGCCAAGGATTAAAAAAAGATTTTTTGTGGAGGTGAGAAATTCCTCAAATTCATCCTCTATGTTTTTACGGTTGACATAAACATCAGGGGCATACTTGTGAGCTAAACGGGAAATGGAGCTTTGAAGCAGTTTTTTGGAATGTGCCGCAAAACTTTTCCAATCCCTTGCATAATACTCTTCATTTCTTTCATCTATCCTTTCGCCAGTTACATCATAGCTACCATCAACAACAACATCTTGCTGTTGCTCCGATATATTGTCTATAACTTTTGAAAATCTCTCCCAATCTTCAGACAAATAAAGACACCTTTTAGGAAAAATATCCCCTAAAGATTTTGCAAGTTCTACGTCTGGAATGATGCTTCCTTTTTCATCACGAAAAGTAATATCTTGGTTTTCAACATTTAACCACCACACCATATTTTGCTCGTCTGCATTCTGCCCGGTACGCCCGCTCCAACAAAGCAAGTGCCATAATTGATTTCTTTCCAAAAGGAATTTATCAAGAAAACGATAACTACCCCTTTTTCTGTTGATATTTTCCCGGTACACAGCATTGAGGCCCCTATAAATAGAAGAGGGAACATTAGTTATCCCATCGGCACAGAGAGAATATATCTCGTTGGAGTGCAAAAAGCCGGCTTTGTCATCAGGTAAGTCGCATAGCAAATCATACTTTAGTTTCGCAGCCAGCAGAAATATGAATTCACCAATATGTTTACGGTCTCGATGGATAGAATCTTTTCGATTTGGGATTATCTGAAATGGGCCAACCGTATTCTTATTCATATAGGTTTGAATAGTTACTGAATGAAAAGTAGATATCTGTCTTGTAGGATGAGAAATTACCGAAACATCAATTTTGTACTTGCACCTTTGGAAATCCAATGCTCTTTCGTAGCGGGGTCTGGAAAAATGCAAACTTGCCAACGTTTTCCGGGAAGGTAAAAATGTTTCATCTGCTTTTTCTGTTTTTCCGTGTACCATCAGCAAATCCTTGATATTGGTTACCAATTATTCTTACATAACTTTGCAAATTAGCTTTTTTAACTCTTTTAAGTACCTAAGTATTCTTCCACGCTGTATGTTAATTTGACAAAATTTAATATATCGGTATGACGGCTTAATTCAAGTACTTTTACTCCTTCATCCTCAAGCCCCAATTCAGCATAAGCTTTACCTAATGGTTTGTAATTGCCAGGATTTGAAGACAATTCTTCAAATTCCAAGAAAGTATCATAGAGGCGTTTGGCTTTTGCTGCTGTGCCTGCTATTGATACTTTTTGATCGGAAATACCGCGTTCTGCCAAGCCCTCGCTGAGTCCCTGTCCAAATGCTGCTCTCCATATATACGGCCTGTACTTGGTCCAATTATGGCCCGGTGGTTCTTCACTTTCAAGCTCCTGGATAGCTTCACTGAAATATTCATTTGCTGTTTCGTAGTTACCAAGAGCAAGATTCAATATTCCTTCGTTTATTACTTGTTTGGAGTGAATAATTGCGTTTTTGCCTTTCATGCACAACTTTTACCATAAACTTTTAAATACTTTACGGTTATGCGTCTCTTGCAGCCAAAGACAAGCAGCTACTTAATGGTGCACAAATTGTTCATGCACCACGCATATTGCCGCAACAGGCGAATTTTCTATAACAGAATTATGAACCAAACAAAGCTGTGGAACGAAATTGAAAGGATTAGAAAAATGGAAAAAGTAAAGAATAGGTGCCCAAGGAAATATTCTGAAAGTGAGTTGTCAAAAATCGGAGTCAGAATCGTGGATTTCGAGAGAGTAATCCTCAACTGCAGGAAATGCGGTCAAGGATGGGCACCAAGGATTTTGTCAGGCGGTCGTTTTCACAGAGGGTGGTGGAATTGCCCTAATAGCTGCAATATTTACAAGCAATAAAAAATGAATTTGCCGATTGATGAAAACTTGTTTGAGAAAGGGTTTTGCTGGGGTCACTTTGAATCAACAGTAGACCGGGGGCCGCGAATACGGCTGAACAGGGCTATTCTGAGGCTTTTCGGTAAACACAAGATAAAAGAACTCTGGTGTTATCCAGGGCTACAAGGTCCGCTGTTGATACTCTGTCCGCCGCAATACCGGTTAGATTATATAAAAATGGTTTCAGAAGCGTTGCATGATGAACAAGCCCTACGCCTGTTCGTTTCACCCGGCCAACCGATTCCTGTAAAGCAACACGGTAAGATTCCATTGCCTGCCGGATGTACTGGGAACAGAAAGATCACAGAAGGCCGGCAGGTTCGACTGATTGGCATAGGATTTTGGTTTGAGGTCTGGGCACAGGAGGAATGGTTAAATGCAGTTGATGATGAAAACCGCCAGTGACATTAAAGTTAGCAAAGTCGCCAACTTTTGCCAACTCTCACCCATTGTGAACAAATATAAACTGTGTTGCCCGTTTTTATAATGTTGGTTTGTGTCAAAATATGAAACAGGAAAACTTGCGACGAATTGTTAACGAAACTTACAGCGACTTAAGGAAAAGATGAAATTTAAGAGTGCAAAAATAAAAAAAGAGACCAGAGCACAACTCTCAGCGGCAGGAGATCGGCAATCTCTGGCTAATATACGCATGAATAAAATTAACCAAAAATGGTTTTCACCTCTTATGTATTCCATATTGATTTGTATTGGTGAAGGAATCGAGCGGGGAGAGTTGATAGAGAGGCTTTACGGACTTGAGAGAAGATATTGCCACTGGTACACAGATCCATGTTTGCGAGGGAAAGCAAAACGGGACTATGAACAGCGTTACCGGAAAGCCCAGCCCGCACTTAGTAGGTCGCTAAGGCGATTGGAAAAACGCGGACTGGTTACATTGGTAAGAAAAAACAAGTATGTCAAAGCGGTTTCTTTAACCGTAAAAGGCCAAGTGGTCGTGAGTCAATTGAAAGAACAAGTTACAAATCAATAACATTTTTTTGAAAGGTGTGAAATGGAAAGGAAAAAGAACAGATGCCCGAAATCATTTTCATACAGAGACTTGAAGAAGGTCGGTATTTATAGTTGCGGTTTTAACAGAGCTGTATTTTGTTGTAAACAGTGCGGCCAGTATTGGTTTCCCCGGATGACGACGGACGGCAAATTGTGCCGGGGGTGGTGGGTGTGTCCGGGGGGGTGCAACAAATACCGCAAAGAAAAAAAATAAAGAAAAAAAACATGGAAATTATATTTACTCAAATGTGTTTAATGATATTAACGCCCGTTCGCATCCGCGGTCCATAAAGACCGGTGTTGGTACGCTTTCTCTGCCAAGAGTCACCAAGCATACCAGCAGGCGTGCAAGCCAGCGGACAAGCCGCTCCGGATTTACAATATTTTATTCACTTCCAGGCTGGTTTTCAACGTCCGTATCAGAAATCAATCAACCAATATTTGTTAAACAATTTAAGAAAGGATTAAACATGTTCACACAAACAGATAATAACCTGTTAGCAATAGCTACCATCACATGGAGCGTGATTTTTTCGATTACGCTGCTTGTAATGTGGCAACTCTCCAGAAAAGGGCTGAAACATTTCAAATTACGTCACCTTTTCTTCTTCAGCTTTATTGCGGCACTCTACTGTTGGGTGGGAGCGTACTCCAACAATCTGGAAGGCACGTCTTTCGACAAAATCGTCCCTATTCTTGGTATTGTTGCAGCTTTTGCTGTGATAGCAACACCGATGATGATTGTGAAACACCAATACCGTATATCCGGCTTGTTTTTCCGGTTGCTGTTTCCGCTAATGATGACCTTTGCTTCAGGGACGTTATCATTTCCCTCTGTGAAATTAGCATCATTGCCGGCGGAATCGCTCGAACGTCAAATAGGATATTTAATATTCATTTTCATCATGCTTTTCTTTACAGCTCTGTTTGTTGCTATTTTACCAATTGACCTGAAGCTCCTTGAAAACGCGACAGAAAATGAAAACGCTGTTGCAGATGATACTGACATCAGTGAAGAGGTAATTAATTCTTAGGAGGTTATGATGACAGGATATGAACTGGAAACAAAAAATGAAGGGCCGGGCGAACAGGCTGCGACAAAGAATGACGTTGCGGAACTGAAGATGTTCATTAAATCGGCACTGGCCGGGGAGCAAGCTTTACGAGTCGAGCATAATCAGGCTCTGTCATCGCTCCTTTCGATCTATGATAGCCTGTGCGACCAGTACTATTGGATTCAGGATGCACTCAGTGAATTAACAGGGACACCCAAAAACCACAGGCTGAGACTCCTGCATAAAGACTGTGCTATCGCTCTGGCCAAAGAGATTATCGATGTGCTGAGCCGGTACGGCGTCAGGCCTTTCCGGGAAACCGGGAAATTCAATCCCCGCCGCCACATGGCAGTAACCACGGTGCCGACTGACAGGGCTGACCTTCACCATCACATACGCAGGGTCAACCGTGTCGGCTTTCTTAAGAAAACAGGCGACGAAGACGCCATATTCCGGCCCCAGCAGGTTACAGTTTACATTCATTCAGGATAATTAAATTTAGGAGACTGATTATGAGTAAAAAAGGAAAACTTCCGGCAGGCATTGACCTGGGCACAACCATGAGTAGCCTCGCGATACTTGGTGAAGATGGTAATCCCAAAATCATCGCAAACAGGGAAGGTGAATATACGACACCTTCCGCGGTGCTGTGGCTGAAAAATGAAATTGTCGTTGGCACCCAGGCTTTGCAGTCAGCGGCGTTGTACCCCGACTTCCTGGCAACACGCTTCAAGCCGCGAATGGGAAGCGGGAAGGCTATCTTCGCCGGTGAAGACGGTAAGTCACGGACGGCGGTGGAGCTTTCAGACTGTGTGCTTAAAAAACTTCGTGAGGATTGCAGCGAAAGGCTTGGCGAGGAAATCAAGGATGCGGTTATCACGGTTCCGGCCTATTTCAACGAGGCCGGTCGGCGTGCCACGGTAGAAGCGGGAAAAAGGGCGGGGCTGAACGTTATCGGTGTATTGAATGAGCCTACTGCAGCCGCCATTGCTTATGCTATGGACAAACAGAAAGACCAGGCCATGCTCACCTATGATTTGGGCGGCGGTACTTTCGATGTCACCGTCCTGTCCGTACAATCCGGCCGGATTCAGACCCTGGCCACTGACGGCAACGCTGACCTCGGCGGTTCGGACTTCGATGATGAGATTGCCAAGCACGTGCTGGAACGGTTCAAAAAGCAGCACAGTAAACGGCCGGACCCGCGTAAAAAACCGGCCTTCTACCTTGACTTGAGAACCCGCTCGGAACTGGCCAAAAAGTCCTTGTCAACGACCCGCAAAACCGTGGTGAGTGTGGGGGTTGACGGCAAACAGGTAGTCGTGGAACTGACCCGCGATGGCTTCGAGAAAATGATCGCAAAGTACATCGATGAAACCATGAAAAAATCCGAAGCCACCGTAAAAGCAGCCGGTATGGAATGGCCGGATCTGAACAATATCATTCTGGTCGGAGGTTCGACGCGGATTCCCAGAATCGTCGAACGGCTCGAAAAAATGTCGGGCAAAAAACCAAAGTCCGACGTGGAACCGGACCTGGCGGTGGCAAAAGGGGCGGCCATTGATGCAGCCATGAGAATCGCCGAGAAAGGTGGCCGCATCATCGTCGCAGGCAAGGAATTACCCGCACCGCCGGTTAAGAAAACCGATGTCATCGCACATCCGTTAGGCTGTCTGGCGGTTGACAGCATCAGCGGCATCGAGGGAAACAAGGTTATCATTCCGGCCAACACACCGCTTCCCGCTGACCGCTATGACCGGTTCGCTCTGAACCAGGATAACCAGACTACCGCCCGTATCGTGGTGGTGCAGGGCAAGGAGAATGCCGTTCCGCAGGATTGCCATGTGGTAGGTGAGGTAACGCTTGACGGTCTTCCGGTCAAGCTGCCCCGTGAAACCAGGATAGCTGTCCGCTACAGGTATGACGCCGACGGTATTGTGCATGTCAATGCGAAAGACGATGTCTCAGGCAAAGAAGCAAACATAGACCTGGATTACAAAGACGGCCTGAATAATGCAAATGCAAACTAATCAAGGAGAATCTTATGCGTATTTTCAGCTTATTAAAAGGAAAGATAACACAGGGGCGAAGCTCTAAACAGCCGCCGCATTCCCGTGTTTCCCGTGAAGAAAAACTGCGGGAATTGCACCTGCTGATGCAAAGCCCCTTCAAAGAAGACAGGGAAAAGGCCATTGCGGGGTTGAAGGGAATACCGGATAGCAACCATGTCAATCCGGCGGGAACACGTTCTTTTACCCGCAGGGAATGTATGATTCTGGTACTTGACTGCTCCGGCAGCATGGCGTCGCCTGATTACCCCCCGAGCCGCCTCAAAGCAGCGATTGACGCATCGGCAGAACTGATCCGTATTCGTGCAGGGAAAGACCCCGGAGACAAAGTGGCTATTGTGTCTTTTAACAGCCAGTCCTGGATATTGACAGGACCCGTCGCACTCAGCGATGGCGAGAAAGGCCTGATTCGCAAGCTGCGGAATTTACAGGCAACAAACGGAACTGACATTGCCGCCGGATTAAATAATGCCCTGGGCCTGCTCGGCAATGTTGAAGCGGGCGTTCAGAGCAGGGTTGTTCTTCTCACAGATGGCCACGGCGGACAGCCGCTAAGTGTTGCTAATAAGCTTAAGAAAAAAGGCGTGGTGATTGACGTGATAGGCATAGGCGGAAGTCCGGCGGAAGTCAACGAAAAGCTCTTGCGGGATGTGGCATCCACCATAGACGGTGATAACCGCTACCGCTTCATTGCCGACCGCGATGAGTTGTTCCGGCATTTCCGGCAGCTTGCGGAAAAGCTGGTCAAGTAAACAGAAAACGTAAAACATTTATTTTAGGAGTGAATACAATGATAACAAACGAACAAATCGTAGATGTCCTCAAAAGCTGGGACAAGAAACCCCGGGATATCCGGATAGCCGATGATGGCTTTGTCGACTGCAGGATTCCCAATCTCATTGACCCGGAGAAACCGCATCTTCTGGTTATAGACCCGGTTGCGGAAGCAAACATATTAAGGATATGCATTCCTTCGCTTGTCAGAATCCCCCGGCCCGGGCTATTCCTGCACAAAGGCGTATGCTGTGTGAACGACCTTCTTTCGCTGGGCAGAGTGGGGCTTACCACCCGCAACGGGCTGAACTTTACGCTGGAACATGTTTGCCGCGACGGTGATGAGGTTGACCCGTCGCCGCAGGTGCTGAAGCAAATGCTCGACTGCATCGTGACAGAGCTTCCAGAAGTAGAAAAAATACTGCTTCAATGCATAATGATTGACAGCGGCATGTCCAGAACCAGATCCGATCAGGTCATGAACGCACTTTTCCCCGAAGACGAGCTTGACGGAGACGAGTAATGAACGAGAAGAGCCGTAAGGATTTTCTGGACCTGTTTAAAAAGAGCAACCCGAGGCAGCGGAATACCACTGTCCAGCGTGTCGAGGGCAAGGCATCGAGCGACGGCACCAACTTCGTTAAGGAGGAACTCAGTTTTATGTCGCCTGACCTGACCACCAGGCAGGTGACATTCGTTTCCTCCCGCCTCTGTGATTGCGGGGCGATGCTGTCGGCCAACAGTCCCATCCTGGGGACATGCCAGTACAAAAGTTTCGGCAAAGAATGCGGAGTCTATTTATGCAGCCAGTGCAGCAGGATTTGTGAACGTTGCAGGAAACGAATTTGCCCTAAACATTCCGTTAAGGTCAATGATGTTTATTACTGCAGCGGGTGTGCACCGTTCAAAATATTCGGCAAGGTACTGAAGATATTCTTCCGGCTCACAGGCAAGGCATTAAAAGCGTTCTTCTGCATCGGTGACAAGGAGAAAGACAAATGAAGTGGCTGATATTTATTGTGGTTGTATTGTTTTTGACCGGGCCGCTGAGGAAGCCGCTGCTGTCATCGTGGCGGACGGTTCTGCCCGTTATCATCGGCACCATAGTCGGCTGGTGGGCAGCCCCGCTTTTCCTCGGTTATGTATATTCCGGCCCGGTGCTGTTAATCGGCCCGGTTCTCGGTGCCCTGATGATAGGTTCGGCGGGCCGGGCCTGGCTTTACGAAAATTTTCCACCAAGAGGCAAATAGGATGATGGACAAGAATTTATTTTTTATGTCAGAAATCCTGGGCAGGGACGACCCGCAGGTCAGGGCTTTGCTGTGGGCGGCCCGGGACCCTGCTATGGCGGCGAACGTAACTGTCATGATGGAGAACCTGCTGCGCGAAAAAGGCTGGGACCCGCAGAATTTGCCCAAGTTTTTCCTGCCCCGCAGCATATCACCGAGCGATTATATAATCGGGATTGCTGTCAGCGGCAATGTCCACGGCAGTGACATCGGTTTTTCGGAAGAAGATTTGGATTCGCACATCGGCATCTACGGCCAGACCGGCGGCGGAAAATCGACGCTGGTGATGCTGCTTCTCATCGGTTTTACAAACCGTGACAAGAAAAACAGGTTCTTCATCTGGGATGCCGGTGACGAATACCGGCGGCTGCTGACTTTTTACGGGCCGGATAAACTGGTGTGGCTGCGGACCGATATATTGGGACTTAACCCTCTTCAGGTGCCCCTAAGTCCCGAAGGCAAACCGGTGATGCAGCCCGTCAAATGGATAGATGAACTCAGGGAACTGCTGCGGATGCTGTGGCTCAACGAACCGAGTGTGAATCTATTTTGTGAAATCCTTGACAGGGAATACCTGAAGCGGGGCGTTTACAGCGACCCGGTCAATGCCGTTTATCCGTCCCTCAGCGACATACTCGCCGAGCTTAAAAACCTGAAAGCCGGGCAGAGCTCGGACCGCCATAAAGCAAGAATGAAACTCATAGACAGGCTGGGAGCGATTCGCAAGTCGCTGCCCGGCCTCGACGTCCAGCGTTCCCGCAATGTGTACGAACTGTTCGGAAAGCGTTCGGTTATCCTGGATGTTTCGAATGTGCGTGACATAGGCCGGCCCTTTCTGTTCTCATACTTATGCCTGGTGTTCAGGTCGGTGTTTTACATGGAGGAACCGGCCATAACCGGGATGATGGTTGTGGAGGAGGCCCACGAGGTTCTGGGCGGCCAGGTCAACAAGCGGACATCGGACCTTAAAGAGGCAATCTCAACCGGTTTCTTGAGAGACATCCGCAAGTCGGGATTTTGCACTGCGGCAGTTTCGCAGCTTGTACCCGACCTCGACAGGAGCATAAGGGGAAACCTGGGTTCGGTGATTTCACTGAGACAGGGAGACCACTACTGCGTTAAAGAGGCTGCCGCCGACCTTAATCTCAAGCCATGGCAGGCTGACAAGCTCGCAAAGTTAACCGGCAGGAAGGCTATTGCCAGATTCAGCAGGTTCGGCGAGCCGGTCAATATTTTAATCGAGGATGCAAGCAAATTGTTCCGGGTGCCCAAGCCGACCCGTGAACAGGCCGAAGCCAGGAGCAAACCGGTTCTGGACAAAATCGCGTTCGTCAAAAGTATGAAGAAAAAACCGCCGGCGGAAAATAAAAAGGAACCGCTTGACCCGGCCAGCAATGAGTACAAAGCCTTTGCTTTTACGGCACGCTTCCCCTACAGGCTGGCCAAGGACAGGCAGGTAGAAACCGGCTTGAGCAAAGACGCCGACAGCAGGGCCGTAAGGAAGCTCAGGAACCTGGGGATGGTGCGGCCCGGAGGAAAGGCCGGGGCGAAGTTCCAGCTTTCTGAGCCAACGGACAAGGGGCTTGCCCTCGCAAAAAAGCTGGGTTTGCCCACTTCCGCTGCCGAACCGCACAAGGGCGGCGTAAGGCACCGCTGCCTTCTGCACTATTTTCAGAAATTACTGCATGCTGCTTATCCGGAGCTTTCCTTCACAGAGACCGGTGCTGCGGTATTAATCGGCGGAATCAAGGTTCAGCCGGATCTGGTCATAGTGCATCCGGATGGCCGACGCTGGGCCCTGCAATGCTGTGTGAAAAACAGTGTGCAATATGAAACGGACAGGCTGCTCCGGCTGCTCGAATTGACACGGCGTCCGCCCGAAGACCCGCAGAGGTTCGAACGGGTTATCTGCTTAGCGGTTAACAAAGGCCACAGGCAGAGTATTGAGCAGGCCGTTGAACAGCAAACCGGAGGCAGCCTGCCGGGTAGTCTGGTCATGCGGGACTTCGATGAAATGATTAACGGTGTGGATTGGAAAGATGTTCTTAATGTATAAACATATTGTTCTGAACGGTGAACCGCTGCACGGGGGACCGGACTATGCCCCGTTCGCAGTGCAGCGGTTAGCTGGTTCAGCCGTCCGGCACACCGGCTGCCGTGAAGGGTGCTGCTTCACGCACGGTGTGCCCTGTGCGGTTCGCTTTCATTCGGTGATTTTTCCACGGTTCAGCGTCCCCAATGCCGCAAGCACCGTCCTACGCTATGCCTGCACTCACACATTCTGCTTTTCGGCTTCGCCTCCGGACACTCTGTCTGAAAAGCAGATGGTTCGTTCCGGCAAATACGCTCCGGAGGTGCTTGCTTGCGGTCAAGGGACGCACAATGCTGGAAAAACCGGTCAAATGAAAGCACCGCTAACAGTGCCACCTGGGGAGGTGAGAACGTGTGCTACAAGATTGTCGGCTACAAGAACGGCAAAAAGCTGGGTTCAATGCGAGACCACACCGGAAAGGTTCTGGTCTTCAGAACCAAGCTCGAAGCAGAGACAACAGCGAACATCGAAAGTTTGCAAATCGAAAATATCGGCGTCAAGACGAAGGTTGTCCGGATTAAGTCAAAGGCAGGTGAGCAATGAGCCACCGCCTTTTTTATTTTTTTTAACAAGACAGTAACTGTGTTGTTGGTTAGCTGTGCGACTTGATGAAAGGTTTAAGGGTTATGCCGGATGTTTTTAACAGGGCATGTTCGAACCGGGCACTGATGTCCGGTTCACGGTGCGGCGGCTATTGGGTTTGGCCGGACAGGAGCACTGCTCGCTGCACGGCTGTTCTTCCTGCAACGGGGAGCCGTTACAGGGGTTCGCTGGCCGGAATCCGGGAGGCTGTCCGGCAGTCTCACCACAGAACGGGTAATTGGTTACCAATACTGCGGTTAGCGGTTAGTTGGTTCAGTTGGATAATAATGAATAGTATAGAAAAGCCTGCGAATGAGAATGAGATGAAAGGATTGAACGATGTATCCTGATTCTAATTCACCAACACCGGACCCGTATCTCGACGGGCTAATCAGTCCCGATGGACGCCTGCATCCGGCCGGGCCGATGTGGCCTGATCCGATGTTGGATAACTTGGAATACGCGATTGAGTATCAAACTCCGGTGGAGCCCGTGCCTGTTGAGATGCAGGATCCCATGCATGATGCTCTCGATATAGTTGAGCACGAGACCGAAAACGAGTTGGAATCTCAGCAGAGGCCTGCTCAGATATCAGGCAAAACTACACCATCTGAAGTGCCAAAGCCGGAACCTTATGATGAACCGCAAGCACCTGTTGCAGGAATCCAGGGGCCGGTATCAGAATCACCATTGCCGCCGCCCGGCATGATCTTGCCGGTAAGGGAATTCCCGTATCCGGATCACCGGATGCACGGCGGCAGTACCGGCATTAGAAATACAGGCGGCGGTACAGGATATTGCTATCTGAGGGAAACCCATGTTCAGGAAGAAGACTGCGAGCAGTGTCGTGATTACGAAGCGATGGAAGACCCGGCGGATGAAAGTAAACAGTGCTGCCGGTATTTGTATTGTCATCCGTATTGATTGTGGAAAATGTTAACCATTTTTTAAGGAGAACGGTATGAAACCAGAGAAAGAATTCAAAATTGGTGCAGTCGCTGCCAGTATCTGGCCGCGGGAAGTAAATGGAAACAATGGAACATTCACAACTTATTCGGTGAAAATTGAACGGGCTTACCAGGACAAAGCCGGCCAGTGGCAGCACACCAATAGTTTCCAGGTGAGTGACCTGCCAAAGGTCGAAATGCTTGCTCGCGAAGCGTTCAAATATGTGAGCATGCGAAGCAGGGAACCCGGGCAGGATAACCCGGATAATTCTTAGTAATTGGTTCAAGACAAACTCCGGATATTTAGCCGGAGGATGGTAACGGATTTTATCGTAGACACGGAGGTCTTTTTTATGAATTACGGCTATGCCAGGTTGCGATTGTCATGGGAAACCGCAAAAAACAAACTGATTCTGCATACAGAAATGGTAATAATCGCAGCCGCGGTACACAAAGAAAACCGCTCGGCAAAGATGAAATCATTGCTGCATTCAGGAATGAAGATAAGTTTCCTCCGTTGTTATCATTGGAACAGGCGTCAGAATTATCACATTATGCATCGAGCACAATAAAACGTCTTGTCTCGGAAGGATTTTTCTGTAATAGTGTAAAACGCAACAAGCCTGTTCTATTCTGGCGGGACAGGTTTGTGCAGGAAGTTATGGAGATGAATGCCGCCAGGCAAAGACAGAAAAACTCTAACGCACAGAAAGGAGGTGATTAAAAATGAAGTTAGTTGACAAACAGATTGTCGAAGCTACGAAGCCGGTGATATACATCGGCAAACGGACCTATAAAAGCAAAGGTTCAAAAAAGGTCTGTGTTGCCAAGCCGTACTGGGCCGAGTATTTTCTACACGGCAGGCAGTACCAGGAATCGCTGGGCGTGAGCAACAAGGCCGCTGCAATACGTGCTGCGTATGCACTGGCCGAGCGGCTTGAACGCGGACAGATGAAGGTCCGCGACAGCAGAAGGAGAGTCGAGGAACTGGCCGGCAGGTATTACGATTACTGCAAGGCCAGAAATCTTACTCCGAAGACTTTGACCAAGTACAAGGGGCAACTGGAAAGGTTCAAGGAATGGTGCAAATCGGAGGGTATCCGCATGGCGAGAACATTTTCACCTGATGATTTATTCAGCTACAGGTCGTATCTTGCCGAAATGCATGACCTGTCCGAAAAGAGCATCTACAGCGAGACTATCCTTCTCAAGCAACTGTTCAAGTGGGCGTTTAAGAACGGTTACCTGTCGCGAAATCTTCTGGAAGCCTTGCGGTTTCCGAAGGTCAGGTCGAGCTGGCAGCCTTGCTTTACGATTGAGCAGGTTGAATTGTTGCTTGCAAACGCCGAGGCCTGGGCGATGCCAATGTTCGCTACTCTTGCCTTTACCGGCATAAGAATAGGTGAACTTCAGCAACTAAGGTGGGAAGATGTTCACATGGAAGTGGATATAATTCACATCAACAAAGGCGGAAGTAACGGCAGGACCAAAAACAAGGAAGACAGGTTTATCCCGATTCACCGCAAAAAGCTCAGGCCCGTGTTGCAGTCGTTGCCGCGTGAATCGGAGTTTGTGTTCTTAATGCCGGACGGTAAAGCCGTTTCGCCGAAGAAGCTGCGAAGATACCTCAAAAGGTTATGCAAGGAATGCGGTTTTGAAAAACCAAAGCAGTACAAGCTGCATACTTTCAGGCACTTCTTTGCAAGCTATTGTTCGCAGCAGAACCTGTCCTACAAATACATCCTTGAATGGATGGGACATTCATCGAGCGGCATACTTGACATCTACTTTACTATGAACGACCGCCAAGCACAGTGGGCAATGAACAGTATGAGCTTCGATGCCGAAAATAGGACAGTATCAGGACAGTCAGGTGTGCAATGCCCTGGTGAACCCTCGGAAGTCATTCCCTTCTAAGCACTTACAAAACCCCTTGTAAAATTAACGGAGAGGGCGGGATTCGAACCCGCGGTGCCCTAACGGGCACACCGGTTTTCGAAACCGGCTCGATAAGCCACTCCGACACCTCTCCGAATCAATTTTTTTTCATACATATACCAAATCAGAGCCGAATTGTACAACAATAACCTCAAAATCGGCTTAATTTACCCATTTAGGCCAATGCAATTCCTTTCGAGTAAAAAAACCTGATAAAGAAAAATTTTTTTGTGACGATAAATAAAAATACGCTGAAAATTATTGAAACAAAAACGGCATTAACATAAAATCCTCCGGATTGTGCCAAAAACCACACCTTTTAGGTTAAACGGGTACTATGGTTATTATACCTGCAATTGATTTAATGAAGGGCAAATGCGTCAGGCTCGTCCAAGGTGAGTACCACCACCAGATTACCTACGAAAACGACCCCATCGCCCAGGCCGAGCAGTTTGCCGCCGACGGCGCCGAATGGCTGCATATCGTCGACCTGGAAGGGGCAAAAGTCGGAAAACCCGTCAATACTCAAGTCATAGCCGACATAGCAGCACTTGGTAAATTTAAAATTGAGGTCGGCGGTGGTATACGGGATGAGGACAACGTCAGCGATTTGCTTAACCTCGGTCTCGAAAGGGTTATCATCGGAACACGCGCTATCACAAACTTCAAATGGTTTTCTGAAATCACCCAAAAATTCGAAAACAAAATTACGCTGGCCCTCGATGCGAAGGGCTCGAAAGTAGCTACCCACGCCTGGACGCAAAAAACAGGCCAGAACCTGTTTGAATTTGCACTGAAGGCGGATGAACTGCCGCTGGCCGCCATCATTTATACCGACATTACCAAAGACGGAATGATGGAAGGACCCAACTTCGAAAGGACCAGAGAGCTGACCAATAAAGTCAAAACACCGGTTGTGGCCTCCGGCGGCGTCAAGTCACTCGACGATATCAACAGTCTTAAAGAAATGAATCTGCAGGGCATCATCATCGGAAGAGCACTATACGAAAAAACCCTCAGCCTGGCTGATGCGGTCAACGCCTTAAAAAATTAATCAACACTTCTATTTCCTGCCGCTTTTCTCTCGACCCTCAAGCTCCGCCCGTACTTTCGGCAGGGCATCCGGATAATTCTTCTGAATAAATTCAATCAGCTTTTCCCTGACTTCACATCGCAATGACCATGCTTTCGAGGCATCATCCGCACTCATTAACGCACGCACCTCCACCGTCCGCTCGGTCGCATTGGTCACCTGCAGCACGCACACCTTCTGATCCCATAGTTCCGAGCCTTTCAAAATGCGCTCCAGCTCCTTGCGAACCTCCTCAATCGGTAGAGTATAATCCGCGTAAATATACACAGTACCGAGTATATCCGCTGTAACCCGTGTCCAGTTCTGAAACGGTTTTTCAATAAAGTATGTAATCGGCACCACCAGCCGCCGCAAATCCCATATCCTGACCACCACATAGGTCAGCGTAATCTCCTCGATACGGCCCCATTCATTTTCAACAATCACCACGTCGTCCACCCGTATCGGCTGCGTAAAGGCAATCTGAAGCCCGGCGATAAATGTCCCTATTGTCTTCTGTGCCGCCATTCCCACGACGATGCCAATAATGCCGGCCGACGCCAGTATCGTTGTCCCCAACTGACGCACGCGCTCGAACGTCATCAATATCATCCCTAACGCCAGAACAAAGACGATGACTGTTACGATGCGTTTAAGCACGTTTAACTGGGTGTGAATCTTTCTGGCCTGCAGGTTGTCCTCAACATCAACTTGAAACTGCTCGAAGACACTCTCCTGCAGAACATAAGTAAGCTTAATCACCAGCCACGATGCGAACGCAATAATTAAAATACTCAGAAGATGGCTGATGAACCCCTCAATTTCATCAGGAATTTGCACTCCGGCCACGAGAAGACGCACGAAGAAAGCTATTAAAAACCAGCGAATCGGCCATTTGCAATGCTTGTAAAATGCTCCTTCAGCAATCCACCTGCTGCGCCGGCTCAGACGAGCGATTATTTTCGAAGCAATCCAACTGCATACCAGTCCCAAGACTGCGGCTATCACAACATAGCCCAAAAACCACAATAGCTGGACCCAGTTTTCCGCTATCACTCTTATTAAATTCATTGAGCTTGCCCCTAACTATATACACCGCTTCCTAATTATAAAACTTTCGCATGCTTTGACAAGGCATTTATATATTTCTCTAGCTTGGTTTAAACATTATAAAAATACTCATATGGCTTCAACACGAAAATTATATTCGTTAAGCTTCATTGAAAAACTCCTAATCCTCTCTGCGTACAAGAATCATGAAAGACTTGGAAAAATATTTCCGGAATAAGCACGGCCAATTTTTGAAAAAATGTCTCTTGCCGGATTGTATCCAATACATATCGTATGGCTCTAAGCCGGATAGACGACAGAGATTAAATAATGTAATTGGGTCGAACCAGCATGTGTGTTCTTCGTGCACCCTCGGTCTTTTATAACGCCATATTTTCAAGGCCTGTCTGCAATAAAAAGGGTTTGGGGTGGTTATTACCAGCGTTCCTTCCGGCTTGAGATGCCTACGCATATTGTGTAAAAATTGACCTGGATTTGACAGATGTTCGATGATTTCACCGGCCACAATCGTATCAAATTGCTCGCTCAAATCCATAGTCATAACGTTGGCGGTTGTTGCTTTGAATCCCTGTTCTTCTAAAATGTTGATGCCGTCTTGATCGATATCAATCCCCAGCGTATCAGGATTTATTTTACAGATGCGTCGATACAAGAGACTGGGCGATTTTTTTGACAATCGCTCACTCGTTTTTGCCCTTGCGAGGCGGCTGTCAACCACCCCCAAGTCCAGGGTCTTTCGGTTTTTAACCAGAGGAGCAATAATATCCATTCGGTCTTTTATAGCGCGGTTAAAATTTAAATCGCTCGGTTGTTTCATATTATAATCTTTGAACACCGACGAGAAGAGCTAAATAAAAGGCAATAGGACTATATACTACGTCGGCAGCAACTTCACTCAAACGTCTTTGGTAAAAACACCATACCTCATTAAAAGGAACAAGCATCAGTAACATAAATCACCTCTAAAATTTTTTTCACCCATAATGTAGTATAAATCCGTCATATGTACACTGCAATCAAATTAGAAATTGAAAAAAGATGAAATAAACGAGTCGATGTAAATCAGGATTTTGTAGATTTCATTATCAAATAAATTAAGAATCCATTAATTCGATAAAGTCATCAAACAGATACCTCGAATCGTGCGGCCCGGGCGACGCTTCCGGGTGATATTGAACGCTGAACGCTTTTAATTTCGGCACACTTAATCCTTCATTGGTTTTATCATTCAGATTCAGATGCGTCAGTTCGACTTTCTTTCCCTCCAGGGAATCCATATCCACGCAGAATCCGTGATTCTGAGAGGTTATTTCTATCCTGCCCGTCCGAAGGTTTTTGACCGGATGGTTCGCACCCCGGTGTCCGAATTTCAGCTTGTAGGTCTTGCCTCCGAGTGCCTGTGCCAGAATCTGATGTCCGAGACAAATCCCGAATATCGGCACTTTTCCCAAAAGCTTCTGAACGTTCTCGATGGCGTAACTGACAGGCGCAGGGTCCCCCGGCCCGTTGCTCAGAAATACACCGTCTGGCTTGCGTTTGAGCACTTCGGCGGCGGTTGTTTTGGCCGGGACCACGGTAACATCACAACCATGTGAACGAAGCAGCCGAAGAATATTATATTTTATTCCATAATCAAACGCGACAACCTTGAATTTGGTATTCGGTTTTTCCGGCTCTTCAGATAAGATATTATCGACCGGCTTGTCCCAGCGGTAGCTTTTTTTAGCTGTAACATGTTTGATGATGTCACGGCCGACAAGTCCGGGATACTTGTCCAGTAATTTCTTCAAAGACTCAATCTTTTGCTCTTCCGTGGAGATAATCCCGCGCATCGCCCCTTCGATGCGAATATGCCGTACCAGCATTCGCGTATCGATACCTTCCAGCCCGATGATATTGTACTGTTTTAGATAATCGTCCAGCGTCTTTTCATTCCGCCAATTACTCGGATACCGGCAGTTTTCCTTAACGATGAATCCCGCTACACGCGGCCTCTCCGATTCGTAATCAATTTCATTTGTTCCGTAGTTTCCTATTAACGGATACGTCATCGTCACAATCTGCTCGTGATATGACGGGTCGGTCATTATTTCCTCGTAGCCCGTCATGCTGGTATTAAACACCACTTCGCCGCAGCGGTGCCCCCGCGCGCCGAAGCCGCGCCCCCTAAAAACCGTCCCGTCTTCTAATAATAAAATCGCCTTCATAGACTCAGCCTTATCGATAGTAGGATTGTACGGCCTTGACATCAATCTTGTGTTCTTTCAGTGCCCGTATCGCTTTTGTTACCGCCTCTGCGCCGCGGATAGTCGTTACATACGCAATGTGATGCTCCAGCGCGCTTCGCCGAATCGAGAACGAATCCCGAATCGACTGCGCTCCGATGGTTGTATTAATAATCAGATCCACCTCGCCATTGATAATCGAATCAACGATATTCGGGCGGCCCTCGATGACCTTGAGCACAAACCGGGAGGGAATATTATTCTTAATCAGCTCGATGCAAGTCCCCTTAGTAGCCAGTATCGTAAAGCCCATCGTATGCAGGTCTCTGGCAATATCAACGGCCCGGGATTTGTCGGCGTCTTTGACGCTGATAAACACCGTCCCTTCCGTCGGCAGCGTGTTGCCCGCCGCTATCTGGGACTTCGCAAACGCTATCCCGTAATCCTGCGATATCCCCATTACCTCGCCGGTTGAGAGCATCTCCGGACCCAGAAGCGTGTCCACGCCGGGAAACTTCATAAACGGAAACACAGCTTCCTTGACGGCGAAGTGTGCCCGCTCAGTCTGTTTTGTAAATCCGAGCTCTTTGAGGCTCTTGCCCGCCATAACCTTGGCCGCTATCTTCGCCAGCGGCACGCCTGTACTCTTGCTGACAAAAGGCACCGTCCGAGATGCCCGCGGGTTCACCTCAAGAATATAAACCTGCTTGTCCTTAACAGCGAACTGAACATTAATCAATCCGACAACATCTAATTCAAGTGCCAGCAGCTTCGTCTGCCGCTTGATTTCATTCACAATTCGCTTGCTCAGAGACACCGGCGGCAGCGAACACGCGCTGTCACCGGAGTGCACACCCGCTTCCTCGATATGCTCCATCACGCCGCCGATAACGACCTGCCTGCCGTCACAGACCGCATCGACGTCCAGCTCTATTGCATCACCCAAAAACTTATCGATTAAAATCGGATGCTCACCCGATGCCTCGACCGCCTCCTGCACGCAGTCCTTCAAACCCGCTTCATCATAAACAACCTGCATCGCCCGTCCGCCAAGGACATAGGACGGCCGTATCAACACCGGATAACCGATTTTGTCGGCGATTTTCAGCGTCTCTTCGTAGGACCTCGCCGTCTGGCTCGGAGGCTGAGAAAGTCCCAGCTTATTGATCAGCCGCCGGAACTTCTTTCGGTCCTCGGCCCGCGCGATACTGCTCGGGGAGGTGCCGATAATTTTCATTCCGGCCTTTTCCAGGGGTATAGCCAGCTTCAGCGGCGTCTGCCCGCCGAACTGCACGATGAAACCGTCCGGCTTTTCCTTTTCGCCAATCGCCAGCACATCCTCCAGTGTCAGCGGCTCGAAATACAACTTGTCGCTCGTATCATAATCGGTGCTTACCGTCTCCGGATTGCAGTTGACCATAATCGACTCTATTCCAATCTCCCGCAGCGCGAACGCCGCATGCACACAGCAATAATCGAACTCAATGCCCTGCCCGATCCGGTTCGGTCCCCCGCCCAGAATCACGATCTTACGCTTCTCGTCCGGGTTCGCCTCGCAGTCTCGTTCATAGCTTGAATACAGGTAGGGCGTATACGCCTCGAACTCAGATGCGCATGTATCGACTGTCTTATACACCGTTTCGATATTGAGTTTCTGACGATGTTTTCTGAACGTTATTTCATCAACGCCGGCCTGCTCGGCGATGTATTTGTCACTGAAGCCGTATTCTTTCGCCTGCCGCACAAGGGCCGGTTTCATTTTATCAAGCGTCGTCCGCTTTAGTGTTTTTTCAAGCTGTACGATATCCTTGATGTTATTCAAAAACCACGGGTCTATCTTTGTCAGTTCAAAAACCTTCTCAATCGGCATCCGCCGCCGAATCGCTTCCGCAACGTACCACAGCTTGTCCCAGCGGTTCGAGGACAGTTTTGTTTTCAATTCCATTACACTTATATCATCATTGATATGTTTATTGTCCAGCGAGTACCGGTCAATCTCCATCGACCGGATTGCTTTCTGCAGCGACTCCTTGAATGTCCGGCCGATGGCCATCGCCTCGCCGATGGACTTCATCTGCACCGTCAGCTCCGCCTTGGCCTGCGGAAATTTCTCGAACGTAAACCGCGGGAATTTAACCACGCAGTAATCTATCGTCGGCTCAAAGCACGCCGGTGTCTTTTTCGTAATATCGTTTGGTATCTCATCGAGCGTATACCCGACGGCCAGCAGTGACGCTATCTTGGCAATCGGAAAACCCGTCGCCTTCGACGCCAGTGCCGAGCTTCGTGACACACGCGGATTCATCTCGATGACATAGAGCTTGCCGTTATCTGGATTGACGGCGAACTGGATATTCGAACCGCCCGTCTCGACCCCAATCGCCCGAATAATCGCAATCGACGCATCGCGCATCACCTGGTATTCCTTGTCCGTCAGCGTCTGCGCCGGCGCGACCGTGATACTGTCACCGGTATGAATCCCCATCGGGTCCATGTTCTCTATCGGGCAGACAATCACCACGTTGTCCTTCCTGTCGCGCATCACCTCCAGCTCGTATTCCTTCCACCCGATGACCGACTCCTCGATGAGTATCTGGTTCTTCGGGCTAAGGTCCAGCCCCCAGTTGACGTACTCTTCGAACTCCTGGCTGTTATAAGCGACATTGCCGCCCGTACCGCCCAAGGTATAAGACGGCCGAATAATAGCGGGATATCCGACATCTTCGATTATCTTTCGGGCTTCTTTATGGTTGTGTGCATAGCCGCTCTTGGGAACCGCCAGGCCGATGCCCTCGATGACTTTCTTGAACAGGTCCCGCTCTTCGGCCTTGCGGATAGTCCGCAGGTTCGCCGCCAGCATCCGCACGCCGTACTTTTTCAGCACGCCCCTTTCACTTAGAGCCACTGCCACGTTCAGCCCCGTCTGCCCGCCGAGCGTCGGTAGCAAACTGTCCGGCCGTTCCTTGCGGATGATTTTCTCGACCATCTCGGGCGTAATCGGCTCGATATACGTGCGGTCCGCCAGCTCCGGATCCGTCATAATCGTCGCCGGATTGCTGTTTATAAGAACAATTTTGTAGCCTTCTTTCTTCAAGGCCTTGCACGCCTGAGCCCCTGAATAATCGAACTCGCACGCCTGGCCAATCACAATCGGGCCCGAGCCGATGATGAGTATCTTTTTAATGTTCCGATTCTTCGGCATATTTCCGTTTTACCCGCTTTAGACCTAAAAAAATAGCAGAAAACAACTTCCTTACCGTTGAATCTGCTGTTGGTTCGCCTCTATCTGCGCAAAAAAAACCAGAATCTATAGCATTAGAACCACCTTTTAACAATTTCCTTTCAAACAATCAAGCGGTTTTTAAACATTCCACTAACAAAACCCTTTGCCGACCACGCATACATAATTTAACCTTTAAACCGCAATGCTCTCGAATTGATGCGTTCTGCGATGAGCAATCGAGGCTTGGATATAAAAGGAGTTTTTTGCTTTTAGAGGATATAATAATGGTTCAAGAAGAAACGTGGGGTAAACCTAAACCAGGTATCGAAGAATTTTTCGAATTGAACGGGCAGGTAATTCGTGAATTTGCCTCGAATCACAACCTTAAAATCGAGAAATATTATCACAATATCGATGGATGGCATCTCGTATTCCAACATCCTAACGGAGGTGCTTGTTATATTGAAGTTAGTAAGGGTGATGAACAACATGTTCTAATATTCTCAGATTGGTGGGTTGATGATTATGGAACCAGTGAGCGTTATGATAAACATACCGACCCTTTTGAATGCTCTATAGATAAAGAAGCTCTTTCAAATACTCTCGAAAATCTTTTTCAAGAGGTCATTTCATGGACTAAAGATGACTTGAGTTCTTTGGGGAAATCATTTCAACCATTACAAAAAAAAGAAGTTAAAGCTGATCTAAAAAAGCATCCTGTACCCAAACAGCAAAAAATAGCTCTTATAGCTTGTCTCACTGCGAAAAAATATTTTATCGCATTGATTTAATAAAACAATTTCAATCTTACGACGTCATGTGGTAGCTGAACTTCAGAACGTCCGGTGCGACCAGCTTCATATAATCGGCCATGCTCATGCGTATCGCGTTCGCGTGTGAGCCCGCCTGGAACAGAATATGGTCGTCGTCCTCGATCGACTTGTCGATTACCGTCGGCATATCATATAAATTCCCGAACGGCGGCTCCGCTCCCAGCTCACAATCGTCGAACAACCGGCCCATCTCTTCCTCGGTCAGCAGCTCAGCCTTCTTCGCCTTCATCTGCTTCTTCAGCGCCTTTAAATCAATTTTGTAACTCGCTGGCAGAACGCACATCACCACCTTACCGTCGACCTTGACCATCACCGGCTTGGCCACATATTGGCCCCGCTCATGCGCGGCCGCCGCGACATGCTGGGCCGTAAAGGTCGGCTTGTGCTCGGTCATTTCATATTTGACGTTCGACTTGTCCAGAAAAGCTATGACTCTCATCGCCTTTATCTCCCAATAAGCTGATTATTCATACACTATATCCAACGAATATTACGAACCGAAACCTACGGTCGTAAATCACTTTCCGAACCGCCCAGAATCCCCAGCGTCGCATCGATTACCGGCAGCGTCTTCGTCTTAACCTTCGGGTCGTAAATGTCACCGCTCACGTCCAGCCGGACGACCCCGCCGCTTAAGCCTTCCCTGAGCGATTGAAAAAGCCCCGGCTCCGAACCTGCCAGCCGCTTGCCCCGGGCCGTAAGTTTTAAATCCACCTGTTGGTTCTCCAGATTCAGTGCCCCCGTACCTGTAAAGGCGACCGAACCACCCGATAAATCGAAGTTCTCGAAGTTCACCCTGTCACCGTCCAGATAGGCATCCACCAGCATCCTTTCGAAGGCGTAATCCGTCGGCTCCCTTAGGTTAAGTACCAACAGTAACTTTGAAATCGGTGAGAGCCGACCGACTTCCATATCATCGACGGACAATTGTATCCTGCCCAACCGCCGACGGTTGCCTCCGAGCTGCTCTTTGACGGATAAATGGCCTCCCATCTTTCCCTTGGTATACACGCGTTCAGTACCGGGTTCTTCGGTAGAATTTTTATGCAGGGCTTCATACGTCTGCGCACCGAGTTGACGACCGTATATAGCGGAATCCTCAAGAAAACGTTCAAGCTCAACATTATCAAAGCTGGTATCCAGAGAATATACCCATCCGGCGTCCTCTGACTTTGCCAGTTCGAAATTACCGATTAAACCGCCCCCATAAAAGTCACCTGAAATGTTTCTCGTCTGCCATTTCTTGTCCGTCTCATCATAGAGAATATCAGCATGAAAATCGTTCAAACGAGCCCCTTTAATCCTGAAACTATCCACGTCAAGGACTGCCGCTCCGCTTTTGAAACCCGTCTCGGTGTTGTACGAGCCCTTAATCGCTTCGAGCCTGCCGTTAAAATCGCTTATGGGCGCAAAGGTCTGGGCACTGCACTGCTCGAATGCAATGTCACCCTCGAAATTCACTTCAACACCGCTCTGTCCGCCGTTGACCAGTATCATCTTCATATCGCTCAGGTCGAAACGGCCCGTCGGCGAGAACCGCTCATAAGCGGTTTGAACATATGTCGGAAGCGCATTGCCGAAACGCTCATCTATCATTATGTCATTCGCCTGAACCAGAAATCCAATTCGTTCCCATGATTCTTGCCCCAGCAGCACCAGTCCGCTCACTCCCACCGTCCCGGCCTGCTCCTCAATCTGAAGTCCCTGAGACCGCCCCGTAAGATTGACAAGCCGTATCTCGCCTCGTCTCAATTCTACACGCCCGCGCACGTCCGTCAGAGGATAGGAAAAATACTCAAGATTGATAGCATTTCCCAGACACTCAAGGTCGATAGCGTAATCAAGCAATGTCCCCATCTCCTTGCTCAGCTTGGCGGTAAAATTAATCCTCCCTTCCGGCTGCAGCTTTGCTAAATTCATGCCGAACCACTGCGGAAAAGAAGTGACAAAATCTTCACGCAGCTCCATCTCTTCGGCCCCAAGCTCGAGCTTGTACCCCCAGTCTTTCGGCTCATCAGCGGGCCAGACTGTCCCACGAAGGCGCACGTCGCCTCCGCCGTATCGACCTTCGAGTCCCTTGATTAGAATCGAGTCGGCGGTGAACGCCGCCTGGCCGAATACATCGTTTATCTGAAATGGAAATTCCTGTCCTCCCAAACGGGCCCGTTTGAAATAAACATCGGCAATAAATCCCGCATCGCCCTCGCCGGTTGTGAATATATCCACTTCGGCATCCGCATGACCGCTGATCCCGAGCTGTTTATAAATTTTCTGCTGAGCTTCGGGAAGTGCCGCCAAAAGCACCGAATCAAGCTCAATGTTCTCGGCATTAATGACTACATCATACGTTTTCTTGTCGTCCTCGCCGCCTCGCACCTCACCGTTTACATATATCCGCCTGTCACCCACCTGTGATACTACGTCCACAACCTCGATGTCTCGGTCGGTAAATATCAACCGGCCGGTAAGATTCTCAAGCGGATAGGGAAATCCCGTATACCGCGCATCGGTCCCCATCAAATCGACATATAAAACATTCTGGACCTGGCCGTTTCGCTTCCGTAGGGCGCGGTAGTCTATCGCTACCACGCTCTGAGGTGTCGGGGAAAAGTCATCCCACGCTCGCTTGTGCTCCGGTTTTAATGCCGCGTATAAGTCATCATCGAGTCGCATATTGTTACTTTGAATCCTGAAATCGGATTTCATGTCCGAGCCAAACCCGTCAATCCGGCCGCTGAAGACCATCCCAACATCGTTATGCTTGCCGCGTATGTTTTCTATCACCGCACTGCTCTCCGTGAATGTTATCCGTCCGGCAAGGTCATTTATCACATATGGAAATTTTTGGTCACTGATTGAGGAATCCCTGCATATAACCGTCCCGTTCAGTTTGCATTTTCGACCGAGTTCCACAAGGTTTCCGCGGCATTCGAGCTCGATATCAATCTCGCCCCACGGCCGATATCGATTAAAAAACCATTGCAGCGCGCCGAACAGCCCCTGCCCCCTCTTTGGTACATACCCTCGTCCCGAATCCTGCTGCACCAGCATACCCCGCCGAGTCGCCAGGTCCTGAAAGGCAAGAGTCAGCAAGTAATCATTGTTCGGGTCATATTCCAGTTGACCGGAGACAAACTCCGCATCCCAGGAACGGCCGAACGCAGGTATATTTGCTGAGGATATCCCGCCACTGACTGTCAACCGGCCCGGCCGCCACGTCCCCTCAAGTAAATTCCTTCCAAATCCCCCTACCTCGGTCGTAATAATTTCAAAACGTTTGCCTCCCTCATACTCTGGGTCGGGACCGACACTGGCCTCAACCGGCATGACCGCAATTACTTTCACTTCACCATCCTCAACCTTGCTGTATTGCAGTTTACCGTCTTCAAGACGAATCCGTGGTGTCCTGTCCGGCCTGCCCCTTGGCCCGGTCAATTCGAAGTCGCTCACATTCCACAAGCCTGAGTCCGCGTCCTGCTGGGCGTTAAACGTAAAATCTCGGACGAGAATACCTTCAAGCCGCGGCCGCAGCATTAGGATGCTCCCCAGACCGAACCGTGCATAAACCGTCTCGGCATACAGGATGGTCTCGTCAACCTCACCCTCACGGTCAGGTTTAACCCGTAAATTCGTTATTTCTACAGAACCATCAAGATTGAAATCCACCGAATCATCCGTTATGGTCGTACCCGTAATATCCGCAAGCTGATCCAGGGCCACCTTGCACAGCGCACGCCCGCCAAAAACAAGTAGCGCTGCAAGCAGTATCGTCAGCGCCACTCCTTCTATGAAATAACGAACCAGCCTGCGGTGGTGACTTTTGAAAATTCTGATTTTGTCCACAACGTCAGACATATAATACCCCCGTTTTATTACAAGATCGTCTGTTTATAAAACGCTTTAACGTTTTCTTACTTACCTTTCTTTAACGCCTTATCAGCGATATCACGCCGATAGTACGCTCCTTCGAAGCGAATTTTCTCGACCGCTGCGTATGTTTTCTTCTGGGCCGCTTCAATCGTTTCCGCTACCGCGGTCACACCTAAGACGCGTCCGCCGTTCGTAACCACGTCTCCATTTCTTTTCTTTGTCCCAGCGTGGAAAACGGCCACATCGTTTTCCGCCTCCGCTGCCTCCAGGCCCGTGACGACCTTTCCCTTTTCGTAACTTCCCGGATAACCGCCTGATGCCATCACCACACACACCGCTGGCCGTTCGTCCCACACCAGAGTCACATCATCGAGCCTGCCCTCACAAACCGCCATACACACCTCTAATAAGTCACTTTTAAGACGCATCAATATCGGCTGCGTCTCCGGGTCACCGAACCGCACGTTAAACTCCAGCACCCGCGGCCCGCCCGCTGTTATCATCAGTCCCGCATAAAGTACGCCTCTGTAAGGCCGGCCCGCCCGGTTCATCCCGTCAACAATCGGCACCAGTATCTCGCGAGTAATCTGTTCCATCATCTCTTCGCTGACTATCGGCGCCGGACTGTACGCACCCATTCCGCCCGTGTTCGGGCCGGTGTCACCGTCCCCTATCGGCTTGTGGTCCTGCGAAGACTCCATCACATAAATGTTCTTGCCGTCGACAAACGCCAGTATCGATGCCTCCTGCCCCAACAGCTTGTCCTCCACCACAATCACATCGCCCGCTTCTCCGAATATCTTATCCACCATGATTTTTTCGGCCTTAAGAATGCCGTCCGAGGGATCATCGCACACAAACACCCCCTTTCCCGCGGCCAAGCCTGCCGCCTTGATTACCACCGGCTCATCACGGCTGGCGATAAACGACTTTGCATCACCGAAGCGGTCGAAGATTCTGCCCTCCGCTGTTGATATGGAACTGGAACGCATCAGCCGCTTGGCGAATGCCTTGTCCGCCTCGAGCTGTGCCGCTGCCGCTTTCGGTCCGAATGCCTTTATCCCGCCTGCTTCAAATGCATCTACAATCCCTGTCGCGAGCGGCGCCTCCGGCCCGATGACCGCCAAACCGATTTTCTTTTCCCGGCCGAACTCGACCAGCGCCTCAATGTCATCCGACTTGATGTCTACATTCTGACCGCATGCGGCGGTTCCCGCGTTGCCCGGAGCGATATACAGCTTACCGAGTTCCTTCGACTGCGCCAGCTTCCACGCCAACGCATGCTCGCGGCCGCCGCTGCCGACTACCAGTACATCCATATCTACACCTCAATATAAAATCTGTTTTTCATCCCCCCATTGTACATATGCTACTCAAACTATCCTACTCTTTCACCCTGACTTTTACAATCTTTTTTACAATTCTCAAAAATCTTCCAGTCAATTCATCCGCGTACCAAGGCGATAATCTCTATATATTTCATAAAATCTTATTTGTATCCCTGAGGACTCAATCATAGTATAATTTACATTTGTGGAACGAAACTATGACACCGAAGCCAGATGTTGAAGCTGATTGGAATGATAAGCACTGTGCGGTCATCGTCGCTCATCCCGATGATGAAACCCTCTGGGCCGGTGGTACCATCCTGATGCACCCGGAAACCAACTGGACCATTGTTTCACTCTGCAGAAAAAGCGACCCCGACCGAGCCCCAAAATTTCTTCAGGTGGTAAAGGAATTAAATGCCGAAGGCTTTATGGGTGATATGGACGACGAGCCTGAACAGACACCCCTGTACAATCAAAAAGTACAAAACGCCATAATGGAGTTAATACCCACTGACACATACGACCTCATCATCACCCACAGCACCGCCGGAGAATATACCAGACATCTCAGACACGAAGAAACCGCAAAGGCCGTGTTGGCCTTGTGGAATGCCGACTCGCTCATTGCCGAGCAGTTATGGGCCTTTGCCTACGAAGACGGCAATAAAAAATATTTACCTAAACCTGAAAAAAATGCTGATATACAGGTAGAATTACCGCGTAAAATATGGCAGAAGAAATGCCAAATCATTACGGATGTGTATGGCTTCGACAAAGACAGTTTCGAAGCTAAAACGACGCCGCGCCGGGAAGCCTTTTGGTGCTTTCGGCCGGCCTGCTAATTCAAAAAGTACATCAAATATAAAAAGGGAGTAATAAAAATGAAAGTCTTGGTTTTATACGATTATCCTCCATCGCCCGGTGGCCTTGCCACCCAGGGGGACTTGCTCTTTAGAGGTCTAAGGGAAATGGGTGTTGACGCCCACGCCGTCAATTTCGAATCGGCTCAGGAAAAAGAATGGTACTACCGCTGGTTCGAACCCGATGTAGTCGTCGGTATCGGTTATTGGGGACATACGCCTCACCTCGTTCTCCATCCGCAGCGGTATGGTGTTACGTCTGTCCCGTGGCTCGTGGCCGATGGCTATATGGCTAACTACCGTGAAATTCTCGAAGACCTGCCGCTGATACTTGTCACCTCGAACTGGGTCAAAAAAATATACATCCGCGACGGCCTGTCCGGCAAGAACATAGAGGTCCTGCCTGTTGGTTGCGATACCGATGCATTCATTCCCCGGCCCAAAGACGACCCGAAAGTTTCGACCGTCCGCGAGGCACTCGGTGTCTCTGAGGAACAGATTATGATTCTCACCGTGGGAGGCGACGCCGCTTCAAAAGGAGCGCAGGAAGTGATGCAGGCCCTCGCCATCAATGACACCAAGGCCCCAGACTGGAAATACGTCTGCAAAGTCTGGCCCCAGCCTCGCACCGAAGAGCAGAATTATCTCGATATGCAGCTCGCCACGCACCTCGGCATCGAGAAAAATGTTGTGTATACCTCCAGCCGTGTCTCACGCAATTTTATGCCGTTCCTTCTGGCGGCCTGCGACATCTATGCCGCCCCCTCACGTCTCGAAGGCTTCGGAATGATTCAAATTGAAGCTAATGCCTGCTGCAAGCCCGTCATTGGAATCAAAGCCATGGGAATGCTGGATACTCTTATCCATGGGAAAACCGCTTATCTGGCACAGGTTGCTCAGGAGATACGCCTCAGGGAAACCACCCTCGGGGACGAGTCAGGCTATGAACCCGGCAGCAAGTTCGTTTTCAAAAAACCAAGAATTGTCGATTACCGCGCCAGCATTCACGACATTGCCAATTATCTCATGGATTTAATGACCAATACCGGATTAAGAGAAAAAATGGGACAGGAAGGCAGAAAACGGGTCGTTGAAAATTACGATTACCGCGTGATTGCTAGAAAGTTTATCGACATTGTCAGCAGGCGTCTCGGAGTTTCATGATATGATAGACAAAAAAAACCAGACCCTCATTGACCAGGCCAAACAGACCGCTCTTGAAGTCTTGCTGCACAATAACCACGGCCCGTTCCGCGGCCTGCCGAGAACCGCCGGCTGGGGTTATCCCGAACCCTACACAAGAGACCTGATGATTGCTTCGCTCGGCATCCTTGTATCAGGCAATGAAAAATTAATCGCTTCACTAAAGCGTGTCCTTGAGACACTGGCCAAAAACCAGACTCGTCGAGGTCATATCTCATCGCTTGTCCACGACCCGGACGACCGCGGCTCAAGCGACTGTACGCCCCTGTTCCTGATGGGAGTGGGTCTCTGGCGAAAGACAACAGGACAAAGCGATTTTCTCGAAGAAGCCGTCCAGAAAGCTCTGCTCTGGATGGAGTACCGCAGCCCGACTGACCGTGTCATCGTATCCCAACTTCCCACAAGCGACTGGCGCGATGAAATGTGGGTCCTCGGCTTCAGTTTGTATGTCAACATAGTTGTCTATCTCTATCTGAAACTCTTTGGCCAGGACCGGCGGGCGGAACAGCTGCGCGGTGAGATCGAGCACCTGACGGTAACAGCCGACAGGCTCAACCGTCACGTCCACGAGGGCCTCGTCTTAAAGGCAAAACCCTATTACGCCCTCTGGTCCTACAAAGTGTTCCGAAGCGAACGCTTCGACCTGCTCGGCAACAGCCTCGCCGTCCTCGCAGGAATTGCCTCATATACCCGCTCCCGCAAACTCATCAACTGGGTAGAAATTGAATGTCAAAACCTAAAAAAACGCGAGCTTCTGTCCGTGGACTTGCCCCCGAATTTCTTCCCTTACATCCAACCGTCCGATCCTGATTGGCTGCCGCGCTACCGAAAATACAACCAGCCCGGCGAATATCACAACGGTGGAATCTGGCCCTTCATCTGCGGCTTTTATATCGCCGCACTCGTAGCCGCCAAAAGGTTCACCTTAGCCGAAAAAAAACTAATCGCCCTGACCTATCTGATTAAACAAACCCGTGTTGCAGAAGTCAGCTTCGGATTTAACGAATGGCACCGGGCTCAAGACGGTACTCCCCAGGGACAGGATTGGCAAACCTGGTCCGCCGCAATGTACTTATACGCCGCTGCCTGTGTCGAACAGAAAGCAACACCGTTCTTCGACACGATGCGATAGAAAAAAACGACATGATAAAAAATCACTTAACCTCAAACTCAAAAACGGTGTCCTCGGCCTGGGCAAAGGGAAATTTCTGTTTTTTCCGTTGATAAACGGACGGCTTCTCCCGCTTGAAACTCACGCCCCGCCCGCTTACAATCTCCTTTTGCTCCTTGATAAATTCGATATGCTGAAGCAGTTCCCACGCACTGTTCTGCCACCGCATCTGGTAGCCTCGCTTATGGGCCTCTCTTTCCATGACAAGATGCCGTTCCTTGTGGAAGACGAGATAATCAAGAGCTTTTGCTATCTGCTCAACAGAGCGCTCCCCGGCATCAACGAGTATACCCCTGGCGTAACGGCCTATCACCACACCATCCCTACAATGCCTGTTCGAGTGAATCAGCTCGAGTGCATATCGAAATTTTGTTGTGATCGCCACCCTGCCCGAACCCAGCGTGTCCGCCAGTATACCGCTCGATATTTGATACATATTCAGATAGGGCAGCAGCATCACATTTGTCGCACAGTAAAGCTTTAGAAGGGTTCCTTCTTCCAGAAACGTGTCCAGAAAAATCACGTCATAGTCCGCCGGCTTAATGTCGCTTAGTTCCTTCACTTTGCACCACTTCAGGCCCGATACGTCCAGAGCTTTCTTCAGAGTTTCCTGGTATTGACGGTAGAGCTCGCCGCCCTCGGCCTTGACAAATTCAGGGTGACACTGTCCCGCTATCAGATACAGCATCTTTTGCCGCTGCGCCTCCGTGCACGATGCCTGCAGGAAACGTCCGTGCCCCCGAATCCCGTATTCAATCCCTTTGCCGGGCGAAAGCAGCCCCAGCGTCGTCACCAGGAAACAGCCTGTCAGCCCATACTCCTCTTTGATGGCCAGTCGGTCATACTGCGAAGGATGGTGCATGCGTATGCCGTGGTCGATATGCTTAAGCTTCATATGGCTGATGGAGTATCGGCTCGACTCCAGAAGATGGATTGCGTTCTCGGTCGTGACGATAAGCCCGTCACTGTACTGAGCCAGTTTTTGTAATGTCGTCCTTTGGTGAGCGTCCGTTTGCTCCAGGACCGTATGAAGATAAACCAGTGTCAAAAGCCCTGCTTTGCTAAGCCCCTTGGCAAGTTTAACATAGTTCTTTCCTTCTGCGTCGTGTCCCTCATCATCGGGATCCAACCCGTACTCATGCTGCAGAATAACTACCGTCGGGTTCGGGTTCTCTTTCGCCCGGGTAATGATATCATTAATCGCATACTTCCACGACTGAGGGTCATACTGGTCAATAACCAGATCGACGGGTATATCATACGGCAGGTTGTCCTTGTCAATCGCCGAGATACGGATACTGCCCACTTCACCCGTAAAGTGCTCGAGCGCGTTCGCCAGGTCACGTGAAAATGTCCCTATGCCGCACCGCCGCGGCGGATATGTACTCACGATACGAATATTATACGGCATGATGACTCCCTCGATGTATACGGTACGCTTTGCTTAAAGCAGTTGACATCATAGATAATATCATAATATAAAATCCCTCAACCGTCAATCCTGCATCCCATAAATACAAACAACTCACTTTTGTTCCCTAAGAGTGATAATTAGAACAGCCGTTCTGTTTTCAAACAAAAATGCTGAAAACAAATGTAATTTGGATCATAGTGCAGACATTGAAATATATAGACGTAATTTATTCCTTTGCTGCCTGTCGTGTGGCAATCGGCACATAACCTGCCTCCAGCCCCGGCGGTGGGATTACAATCAAGGCCGGGTCAATATGCGCCAGTTCCCCAATCGCCGGCGGCGCAAGGTAGTCGCGGTCTTTTGTCCAGTTCCGGTGTATTTTTTCCACCCGCTCCTGCAGCCTCTCACGTTCCTCATCTGTTAAATCAGCGTTGAGCAAGGCAGGCTGGTCGGCAAACCTGTACCAGTAGTATGTCACTACGCTGCCGTCCCCAGGATACGCTTTGAAAGGCCCAGCCACCGGGCCGGGTTTCTTCCAGCAGCTCTGGGCATCGTCGGGTGTGACATAAGGCTTAGATGTTTCCTCCTTGGGACGACTAAAACTTACCTCGGCCAGTCCCATATCAGCCGGAACGTCTTCAGGTTGTATAGGCACCCACTTGGCCTTTTTATCCTCTTTCACTAAATGATAGTATTCGGGCAGTGTCATTAGTGGGCCGTCTTTAGTGTCTGTTTTCGTCACTACTTCGCTGTTCCACCGGAATCCAAAGGTACTCGAATCAGGCGCAAAAGGAGTGGCGAAAGAAGACCAGTCGACGCGAACCTCTTCGTCCTCTGGCGTCGAGGGACCATAAATCTTCCAGCTTGACCAACCCCTTCCCGGAATGTCGTGCACAACAGCTTCCGAGGAATCGATGCGACTGCTGGCCGCCGGCTTACCCTTGAACCAAGCCTTAACGGAATCCCACAGCGCCTTCTTGGTGTAAGCCATAATGCGATGCACAACCACCGACTCACCCTTCGACCCCCGAGGAAACCGGGTCGGAGCTATTCGCGCATAGGTCTCGCCCTTACTGTCGGTCGCCTGGGCGCTGGGTACATACTGGGTTTCCATCTGCAAAGCCCTGTTGGGATTGGACGGAAGACTATCCAGAAACATTCCTGCCAGGTTTGGGTCATCCACAGACGCTCTGGACCAGAAATAGGGAGTGAAGAAAGCAACCGGCCCTTTAAAGTTTTCCGTATTTAAAAACAACGTCCAGCAGTGATTACCCGTCGGCACATCCTTTCCGGCCGTCCTCGATTTCGGCTCAGTCAGCGGAAGCGGCAAATACCCGTAACCCCAAAGCTCACCGCAGGTCCCCTGCTTCAAATTCAGTCCGTCTGGCGGCCACAGCACCCACGGACTAAGCTGCGCCACACCGTACTTGCCTCTCGGTTCATCCCAATCCCTCCCTTTACCGGCCCCCGGCCCGTTTGCCCACGCAACAAAATTCAACGCCACCCCGCCCATAATGAACTTCGGCGTTTCCGTAGCAAAGCGCGTATCACGCCACCAGCCCAGGCCACCCTCGATATCGGAATACAGCCTCATAGGTTTTCCCGTTGTCGGATCAATAGGCGCCGGACGCTCATTTTTGGCGTGCATCCAGGTCCCAAACAGACCGGTCTGAAAACGGCGCCCCGGATACTCCTTCACCAAAGGCCACGCTGCCACATACAAGGAGAAGCCGCCGCCATACGTCTCGGAAACTCTATCGTGAGGAACGCCCAGATATCCGGCCATTGTTCCTTTCTGAATCTGGTTCGAGGCCTCGCTTACAGTTGCCGCCAACAACACTACCCCGAGGGTTAGGCAACACGGTAAAATTGCATAAAACCTTTTTTTCAACATAATTTTACATTTCCCATTTATGCGATTAACTCGTATAATTTCTTCTTACAATATCTTAAAAGGATTTCTGCTAGCCACACATTATCCACAATCTCCCCTGACTTGTCAAAAAAACATAACGATAGATACTTTATTTATAATTCAGACTTCGGCAGGGTTTTAAACTGCGGGCAGTAGTCATAAGGGTACCGATGGGGGCGCGTGCCGAAACCATGTTCTTCGTCACTGCCCGGAAAAGGCGGCATCACGTATTCCCACACCTTCTCGCCTCTATCGGTCACCTCAAAAAGCCGGCCCTGTGTCGATTCACAGATAAATGTATTGCCGTTGCTAAATCGCTGTTGTGTCCCCTGAATGGCACTGTAGAATTCATCGTTCTGATACAACCAAACAATCCGTTTACTGACGGGATTAATCTCGAGCACCACCGTGACATCCTCGATCGCCGGTTTGCCGTCACGTTCTGTCCGCATGCGGTCCGTCCCGTTATCAAAGAGAAGGATATTGCCCGCACCAGGCATTCCCTTCTTGATCATATAAGGTTCATGGGGACGCGAGATACCGCCCAGGTACTCGCCGCTGTATCGCCACACAACATCTTTGGTCTCTCTGTCAATGATGTATATTTCATCCAGATGTCTCGAACAGATGATGACATTACCCGCCCTAAACTCTTTGTGTCCGGCCTCATACCAGTGATTTTCAGGCAGCACATTAACCGTATTCGCATGCGTCCAGTCAAAACGCCTTCCTCTGCCGGGACGGATTCTCGTATCCTTATTTAAATCCAAACCTTCATGCGCGTGCCATTGCCATACGATCTCTTTGTCGCGGTTGACCTCCATAAAACAATCGCCGATGAACCGCCAGGAACGCCGAGTCGACTCTTTGATTAACTTCTTATATTCTTCCGGCACCTCTTCGTGAATGATGAAGATGGTGTTGCCGTTTTCTAAACGCTGGAGGTCATGATGGATAAATCCCGGCGACGGATAACCTTCTCCTTCATAAGGACCGCCCGGCACCTCAAAGTCCCACACAACCTTCCCGTCCCAATCGTACTCGACAATCCTGCTACCCTGCATCACGACAACATGACCGTTTTCCAGCAGCCTGGCTCTCTCCGTCCCGATTTCCCAGTGATGGACCACATTGCCCTTCATATCGATGATTAAGATCAGCCCCTGCTCGTATGGCACCATCGTATAGCCCTTCCGGCACTTTTCAGGTTGATAGAGCTTCAGCCCGTTTGGAAAGTCCTCGGCTGAAAATCCTTCGTTATTCTCTGCGATGCAAAGCTGACAAATCAAACATAATATGAAACTGTAAACTAAGACCCTTTTCCACATCGCTTATCCTCCTTTACATTTCATATATCAAAATATCTTTCTGATGCTTACTATGCTAAACGATTACAAACAAAATTTTCTCTGTATGACATTTTAACAAAGATTTATGTCGCACACAAATAATCCACAAGTACCCCAACTTATCAAAAACGGCTGGTCAGCAATCATACAAGTCAGCCGATTTCATACATCTAAATACTGATGACGAACTTACGTCTTACCAGCTTTTATCCAGGATTTGGATCTTGAAGCTCCAGGCATAATCGCATGGCAGCGGCTCGGGAATTTCCTCGATTACCAAATCACCCGGACTTTCATACTCAGAATCCTCATCTTCCAGTACGACATGCCATTTGAGAGGCTTATCCGAGCCGAGCATCTTAATCTCAGAGCCTTTCAAAGGTCGCACATGGGGGATAGTGATGGGAGGTTCAGGTTTTTCGAGGTCGATGGCGTAAAGATATTCCTCTTTTCGGGTAAACCTCATGGAGCCGTACTCGCTTAAATGAGTCCCGCCCATAACGAATGGAGCAGGTACCGTTGCATAAAGAGCTTCCTTGTTTATTGCCATCCAATCGCCCAGCTTTTTTAATCCCTCGACCTGCGCTTCCGGTAGTGAGCCGTCTGCTTTGGGCGCGACACTGAATAACGTCAGGGCGTTCTTGCTGACATTGCTGACAATGATATCCGTCAGCTCATCCATATCCTTACAGCCGACATTAGGTCTGTAGGCCCAGTACCTTCCCAGGGGAATATCGGTCTGCCATTTCTGCGGACGAGGCTGAGGCAGGAACCATCCTTCAAGATTTATCGGTGAAATTTCAGAAGGAAGGTCTCGTCTTCTATTTTCCCATAACTTTTTGGAGGTTACGACGACTTCCTTGCCCCATTTCTTTGCTGCATTGAAGTAGTATGCCAGCATTTGTGTTTTTAATGAGTCCGGCGGATTGCCCGAATCCATATGCTCCCACCAGGCCAGATCAAACTGGTATTTATCAACGAGTTCCTTCCATTTGTTCAGCCGCTCTTCCCAGTGTGAATAGGGCCAGTCAGCACCGGGATACTTATTGTTAACGGCTCTTTCATGGGTGGGTTCATGAATCGGGCCATAGAGACCGGTGTACTTTTCATTATTGACATCGACGCCCGGGGGACATAGTCTTCGGCCGGTATCGTATGTAAGGTACGTGCGCCAGTTGTGGAGAGCGATACACGTTTTAAGGCCCTGCTTCCTGCAGGCCTCGATCAGCGTTCCCACAATGTCGATACCCGGCCCCATATCAAAAGAGTTCCACTCATCGAAGTCGGTGTCCCACAGCGCAAACCCGTCATGGTGCTCGGCGCCGGGACCCGCAAAATCCGCGCCGGCATACTTAAACAGCCTCGCCCACTCATCCGGGTCGTAATTG